>Ga0310695_10001640_pt1 | contig 51467 bp, 34 predicted proteins | sample RumenRJG_04DNA_FD_203882 | JGI IMG/M metagenome (GOLD analysis project Ga0310695, IMG submission 203882) | Bovine rumen microbial communities from Lethbridge, Alberta, Canada - RJG_04 (v2) (version 2) | ecosystem: Host-associated > Mammals > Digestive system > Stomach > Rumen | place: Canada... | reverse complement strand
ATCGACACTCCCTGCCCGCCTTATGGCGCGGCAAGTGTAGTATCTCAAAAATCGGCCTGTTTGTCAATAGGGGGCGGAAACTCAATACGAAATTGGACCTTGCTCAACTATCTGAAATCGCCGTGAGGTGAAAGTGGCGTGGTTCGTGGCCCGGGGTTCGTGGTTCGTGGCCTGTGGTTCGTGGGGCGTGGGGCGTGGGACGTGGCTCTAGCGCTCGTATATGACCATAAACTTACTCTCTGTGTAGAGCCCGTCGCCCTCCACGAGGAAACGCACCGGCTTCGTGTTGCCGACTGCGGCAAAGCTCACATTCTCGCCAGAAGGCGGCGCATCCCACGCAACGACGCGCTTGTGCCCGTGCGAATTGCCGTTCTTTTTGCGGAGTGCCGTTTTAGGAGATCTTCGCCTTCTTCCGAATTTCCTTTATGATCGGCGCGACGGCGAACTGCGGACGCTCGAAGCACGAATAGAGCTTCTTCTGGTCGTCGGGATTCGTGAAGACGTGCTTCACGGGATCCCAGCCGATAGTGCGGCCGATGTTGTTCATCGCGTGGTAGCCGAGGATGCAGGAGATGGTGGAGACGTTCGCCTCCTCCACCGTGATGTGCGTGTCCTTGCGCTCGCGCATTCCCACGAACCACACGCGGTGGTGATTCTTGAAGGGATTACGCACGGCGTGCTTCTCGGGGTCGCCGTCGATCAGTGCCTTCTTGTTCGCCTCAAGCGCGCGCCAGAAGTCGGCCTTGGCCTTGTAGGCAGTGTCCACGCGGTCCGCTTCCGCGACTGCGGCCGTGCCGCGGCTCGTCCAGATCCAGTCGCCGTTCGCGCCGGTGAAGCGCACGCCCCACCCCGCACCGGAGCGGAGCCCGCGCGGCAGTCCGGAGAACGCCCTGGATGTGCAGTGCAGATCCACGCCGTTGGCGTACTTGTAGAGGATGTGGTATTCATGGTGCACGTTGAACATGCGGCCGGTGAGGAAGTTTGCCTTGTCGCAGCACACCGAGATCGGGCCGGCGTTGCCCATGGCCCACTGCGCGATGTCCATGTGGTGCGAACCCCAGCCGCCGATGTTGCCGGTGCAGTAGTCCTGGATCTGCAGCCAGCCCACGTTCTGGCCGGGGATCTTCGCATAGGGCACGCCGTTGGCGTCCACGGGGCGCCAATGCGTGCGCAGCTGGGAGTAGCGCACGTCGTTGCGCGCCGGACCAAGCCAGAGGTCGAAGTCGAAGTCGCGCGGATCTGGCGTCCTCTCAATGGAGGGCACGTTCCACTCCCTGTCGGGATTGTTGAGCGGCAGCTCCACGTCGACGCGCTTCAGCGTGCCGAGACGTCCGCTCATCACGCACTCCACTCCCTGGCGGAAGCTATGCTGGCCGCGCTGCTGCGTGCCGATGTGGAACACGCGTTTCATCTTGCGCACGGCCTCCGCTATCGCCTCGCTCTCCTCCACGGAGAGCGCCATGGGCTTCTGCACGTAGACGTCCTTGCCCTTGTAGCAGGCCTCAACCACCATGCGCGCGTGCCAGTGGTCCTGCGTGCAGATCATCACGCCGTCCACGCCTGGGTCGTCGAGCACCTTGCGGTAGTCCATCTCGAGCTTGAGGTGGTCCATCTTGCGCCCGTAGCGCCGCTCGGCAAGGGACTTCATGTTGGCGAGGCGCACGGAGTCGACGTCGCAGATGGTGGTGAGCATCGCAAGGTCCTGGTTGGCGACAAGCCCGCCGATGTCCATCGAGGTGCCGATGCGGCCAAGGCCGATCAGTGCGATCTGGAGCTTGTTGCTGGGCGCGTCCGCTCCCAGAACACGGGCGGGGACAATGACAGGGAAAAGACCCGCCGCCAAGGCGGACTTCATGAAGCCTCTACGTGTAGCGTTCATCGTTATTCCTTCTTTTACTTGCTCGCCGTTCACAATTCCGGTGCCTCTCCGTTGCGTTGCTGTTCCGGCCGCTACAACCACGGCCGATGTACCTATTTTACCACAACTAATTTCTGACGGTCAACGGAATTGTGAAATTGGCAAATGCGGCAAACGTCATTTGGCGGCCGGTTGTCGTCACGCGAAGTCCTTGACGACGGAGAGGAAGTTGCGGCCGTGCTTGCGGATGTACGAGATGGAGGTGGCCATTTTCTTCACCATCAGTATGCCGAGGCCGCCGATGGGACGCTCCTCGGCCGAAAGAGATGTGTCGGGGTCCTTGTGCGAGAGCGGGTTGTACGCCACTCCGTCGTCGACGAAGGTGAGCTTCACGGAGGGTGGGTTCGGCAGGAACTCCACGTCCACCTCGAACATCGAGGCGCCGGAGTGCTTGACGATGTTTGAGCACACTTCGTCGAGCATCACGTTCATGACAGGCAGAAGAGACGTGGGGCTGCCGTTCTCGCCGAGCTTCTCGTCGAGGAACTCTGTGGCGACGGCAATGGAATCGATGGACGGAGGGAAGGCGCGCGAGAAGATGCGCGGCGCGGCAAGGCGGCGCAGCGCGAGCACGGTTATGTCGTCGGCCTGCGCCTCGCCCGCCTCGAACGCGGTTACAGCCGCGCGCACAACGTTGCAGAGCGACGATGGATCTGGCGGCTTCACGGCCGCGAGGGCGTTCGCGAGGCGCTCTTCGCCGAAGAGGACCTTCGATGGATCAAGCGCCTCTGTGACACCGTCCGTGTAGAGGAAGATCGCGTCGCCCTCCTCGAGCGTGATCTGGTGCGGCTCGTACGAGATGCCGCCCATGAGCGCAAGCGCCGGGCCGGACTTCGCCGGCACGTACGCCCATTCGCCTTTCCTGAACGCCGCCGGCGGATTGTGGCCGGCGTTCGCGAACGACACATCGCCCGTCTCCATGTTGAGCACGCCCACCCACGCCGTGAGGAACATGTTCGCGGGATTGTTGTGGCAGAGCTCAGAGTTCACTGCCTCAAGTGCCGCGGCGGGCGTGCGGAAGGCGAGCAGCGCGTCCTTGATGAGCGTCTTCGCGGTCATCATGTAGAGCGCGGCCGTGATGCCCTTGCCCGAGACGTCCGCCACGAGAAACGCGTAGTGCGTGGCGTCGAGCGGGAAATGGTCGTAGAAGTCGCCGCCCACCGAACGGGCTGGCGTCATCGCAGCGGAGAGGCGAAAATACGGACTCTCGGGAGGCGCGCTGGGCAGGGCCGACGTCTGGATGGTCTCCGCAAGAAGAAGATCCTTTGCGCGCCGCGCCTCTTCGGCGGCGTAGAAGGCGCGCAGGCGAGCGGAGTCACTCGAGACGCGGTCAATGAACCATGCGAACGCGGCCAGCACCACGAACAGCAGCGTGCCGAACACGATGCCGTAGGCGTCCCGCGCGGAGTAGAACTCGCGTTCGGGAAGCGCGGCCACGAAGCGGTGGCCGCCGAACAGGAAGGCCCTGCAGTAGCACTTCTCGCCGAAGAGACGCTGCACGAACGTGGTGCCGTAGTGACGGCCGTCCGCCACGACCTCGTACCGGGCGGCTGTCGCGGCGTCATAGCCGGCCTCGGCGAGGGTGCGCGCCTCGTCGCGATGCCTGGAGGGGTTGGATATCAGCTTCCCGGTGTCGGCATCCGCACAGAGGAAGAAGCCGGTTCGCCCGAGCAGCCATTCGTCGAAGATGTAGCCGAGGATTGACGGCAGCATCCGCGAGAGGCGCCGCTCGTCAAGCCCCACCTGCACGAAACCGTCACCCCCAGGGAAGGCGGCGGCAAGGTACTTGGCGCGCATCGCAGGATTGCGGGCGTGCGGACGGAACGGCTGCGAGACGGTGGCCGTGACGCCGTTCGTGAGCTTCATGAACGGCTCCATCACGGGGTCTCCAGCCATCATTACGTTGAGGCAGTGCGGATCGTTCGAGGCTATGATTCTGCCGCTGCGGTCCACAGTGTTCACCTCGTCGATGTCGAGCTCCTTGGCGCCCGCCGCCATCCTCTCGAGCGACATCGGCTTCGCGCTGCCGATGTGGCGCACCGCGGTGCTCGCCACGTGGCCGAGCATCGTGTCGATTGCGCCCGCGACGGTGTCGTGAAGGTCGATCACCGCGTAGTCGAGCTGCGCGTTTGTGCTTTCCGCGGCCTTGTTGGTGCCGATGACCCACGCCACCGCCATGAGGACGGCGTAGAGGGCGAGCATCGTGGCCGCGATTATGGCGCGCCGCTTCATCTCATGCGATGGTGAGGATGCTGGAAAAGCCGGTGATGTCGAAGACGTTGCGCACGGCCTCGCACACGTTCGTCACGGTCATCGTGCCGCCGGCTCCGCCCATGCGTTTCTGCGCTCCCAGCAGGACGCGCAGGCCCGCGGACGACACATAGTCCACCTGCGACAAGTCGAGCGTGAGCGACGTCACGCCCTCCGGAATCTTCGCGATCGCCTCCTCGAGTTCGGGAGATGTAATCGTGTCGATTCGGCCTTCCGGCGCAAGGATGGTCTTGTTTCCGTCGGTCTGATTTCTGATCGTCATGACAGCTCCTTTGTCCTTCGTTGCGTGTGCGCTATTCCAGCATCATAGAGCGGAACTTCTCGATGTCGGCCTTGGTGAAGCCAAGGGCGAGCACGTAGTTCTCAATCTTCTCGTGGAGGTTTGCGCCGGGCACCTTCTTCATGAATCCCTCCACTAGCTTGTCGAACCTGCGGGCGTGGTTGAACGATGTGCTGGGATTCCAGAAGCCCGTCACCTCCCAGTCAAGGTAGAGCTCCTCCTCGGCGACGCCGAGAAGTCCGTTCAGGATGAACGCCACGGCGCCCGTGCGGTCCTGGCCGGCGATGCAGTGGAAGTCGATGGGGTAGTTCTTCTCGTCGAGGAACACGGCGAACACCTTCTTGAAGGCATCCTTGCCTGTGGTGCTCTGCATTCCGGCGTACGCGGAAGAGGAATAGTGGAACCATGTGACTCTCTCGCCCATGGGGGAGCCAGTCATTCCGTAGCACTCCTTGTCGCTGCGAAGGTCGATGTCGCTCTTTATGCCGAGGGTGTCAACGAGGTACGCGCGCGTGGCGTCGTCGAGGCGGTTCTTGCCGGGCTTGCGGCTCTTCTCCAGCTTGAACAGCTTGGAGAGCGAAGCCTCGTCGTCCGCAATGCGGCGCGCGAAGTAGTCGGCCACAGGCGCGCCGGGATGGCGCTTGGCCCATGCCTGCCATCCCTTGTGGGAGCGCGGGAAGGTCTTCGGATCTGCCTGGTAGCCCTTGTACTTGGCGATGTGCGCCTTGATATTCTTCTCGTTTTCGAGCATCTTGGGCGTGACGAGGCCGGCCTTCTCGAGCTCGTCTCGCGTGAAGTAGACGCCTTCTGCGTTGTCGTTCAATCCAGCGGAGCGAAACACGCGGCCCTGGCGGACGCGCCGCCCGCCCAGGCCGATGCGGCCGCCGAGGTCGCGCACGTTCGGCACGCCCGGCACACGCACGAGGCGCGGGGCGATCGCCTCGGTCGAGAACGTGGCGGAGAGCTCGCCGCCGCCAGTCACGGTCCAGGCATAAGTGCGCGCGATCTCGAGATTGTCGACCTCGACGCAGGTGTTGGTGCCTGTGTATGTGAAGAACTGCTTCCCGTCAGGCTTACGCGTCACCGTCACAGTGTACTCGGCTCCTGGCGCGCCGCCCTTCCACTCAAGACGCACCTTCTCAGGATAGTAGCCGAGCTTCACCATCTCCTTGCGTTTCTGGGAATCCGCGAAATACTTCACGCGTTCCTTGCGCGGCATCTGCACATACGCCTTCTGCCCAGCGCTGAGCGTTGGCACAACGGCTCCGTTCTGGGGCGACACCACCTCAAGCGGCGCAGCAGCCGCCACGAGCGGCGCGAGCAGCAGCACCGCCGCCGCGCGCATCTTTGCGATGCTGCCCATTTTCCCATCTGAAAACATCATCATTTGCAGTCTATCCTTTCCTGGCTTTTCTTTCCGTGCCGGAATATTATACCAAACTTTCTCGCCTTCATATCTCGAAACTTCGAAACTATCATCTCACGGCTCTGGACCGTAGTCGTTGCTGCCTGGGGTGCCGTTGCGGAAGAGCATCATGATAGGGATGACTGGGAACCACACAAGGAGAAGCCAGAAACCGCTCATGTTCATGTCGTGAAGACGTCGCACCGCGTATGAAAAGCCGGGCCAGAACATGAAAAGGAAATACAGCCCCACGGCTACATCACCAAGATTCATCCCAATGACAACCAGGCCAATAAACCAGAATGCGATGAACCCCCAATACTGTCCGCAGCTCCTGCGGCCGCGGAACGTGAAACACTTCGCAAGCCCGGTGGGCTGCGGCTCTGCGCGATTTGAGGCCGGAGGATTCGGCGACTTGGCGTTGTCGCGGCTGGATGGGGGAGGAGGGCGGCGGGATGCGGGTCGTGACGCGCCGCCACGCACCGGCACCGGCATGTCGTCCAGTATCCAGTCCATTATCATGCGCAGCTGCGTGGGCTGGAAGTCGGGCGCAGGAACAACGTTGCCGTTGTCGTCAAGCACCGTCTTGTCCACGGCGCTCACCGCCATGATGTCCAGCCAGTAGTAGTTGTTCGCGACGTGCGGCAGGTACTTTGCGAGGACTCCTTTCGGTCCGCCGCATGCCTTGATTGTGTCGGCGTAGCTGTCGGCCTGTGAAAGCACTATCGCCGCACGCGGCGTTCGACCTCCGGGCCTGTTTTCAAGCGCATACGAGAGGATTCCGTTCGTGACCCACATCGCCTCCTGCACGCGCGGCTCGTGCTCGCCGCTCACTATGATGTCGCGCAGGTTGATCAGCACGATCACGCTGTCCGCCGCGCGGATGTAGTCCTTGAGCGCAAGCACCTCGTCGCCAAGATGCAACGGAGCGTTCTGGCTAATCCCGAAGGCCGCGCGGTACACCTCGCCAGCGAAGTCAAGGCAGGATACTTCGCACACGTCGCGAGGTCTCTCATGGTCGCTAAGGCGCTGGCGCAAAGTCCAGTCAAGCCCCTGCATCACATCGTCCGCAGTCGCCACCGGCCACTCGCCGCGGCGCATGCGAACAATCTTCTCCGCCACGTACGACGCCGTCTGGTAGTTCTTCGGACCGAGAAAATACCCGTTCTCGTCGGCATGCGAGTAGAGCTCGCCCAGCCCGGCCAACATCACAGTCTTGCCCGAGCCTTCAACACCTACTATAGCGACTTTCTTCATTTGCCAACTCTTTTGAAATCAGAAACCGTCTGACCTCATCTTGATGGATCAATATTCGCCTTTATCCCACCTGCGAAAAGAATATCAAATCCCATTACCGTTGGCAACTACAAGTTTCGTGGTTCGTGGTTCGTGGCTCGTGGTCCGTGGTTCGTGGTTCGTGGTCCGTGGTTCGCGGTCCGTGGTTCGTGGTTCGTGGCCCGTGGCTCGTGTGGCACTAGGCACAATTGCATTTGACTACATGAAGCCCATGTGATATTCTCATTTCCATGTGGACAACATGGATACTTGCGAGCGCGTTCTTCCTCGCGCTCTACGACATAGCCAAGAAGGCGAGCGTGCAGCACAACGCCGTTCTTCCGGTGCTGCTGATTTCGTCATCGGCCGGAACCGTCGTGTACGCGGCAGCGCTTGCAGCTGCCGGCGCGTTTGGTTCTGCAATGCATGTCACACCGCATCAGCTGCTGCTCATCGCCGCGAAAAGCGCCATCGTGGGCACGTCGTGGGCGTTCACCTACTGCGCGCTCAGAACGCTTCCCGTGACGATCGCCACGCCCATTCGCGCCTCTGCGCCGGCGCTCGTCTTCGTCGTGGCATTCTTCATGTACGGCGAGAGGCCAAGCGCGGTGCAGGGCCTCGGCATGCTTCTCGTGTTCGCCGGGTACTGGGCGTTCGGACTCGCCGGCAGGCGCGAAGGCATCGACTTCCTGCGCTCGCGCGCCGTGTGGTTCGCCGTGGGCGGAATGGCGATGAGCGCAGCCTCCAGCATCTGGGACAAATTCATCCTCCAGAAATGCGCCATCCCCGTCGAGACCGTGCAGCTGTGGTTCCAGCTTGGACTCGTCACCCTCTACGCTCTTCTTCTCGCCGCGCAGCGCCTGCTGCGCTTTGAACACGACACGTTCGAATGGCGCCACACCATCCCCGCCACAGGCATACTGCTCGTCGCGGCAGACTGGCTATATTTCCACGGACTTGCGATACCCGATGCCCCGATTTCCGCCGGCTCGCTTCTGCGGCGCTTCTCCGTGGTGATAACGTTCGTCCTCGGCGCCGCAGTCTTCCACGAGCACAATCTCAAGAGAAAAGGCCTCGCCCTCGCCGCAATCCTCGCCGGCGTCATTCTCCTGTGCCTGAGGGTGTAGCGTGGCTCGTGGCTCGTGGCTCGTGGTTCACCGTCTCAAAATCCCATAACCGTTGGCAAGTGCATCTTACCCATTTTCAGGTAACTTGTTTTCAGGTAAATTGGGAGGACAAACGACAGAGGACAGAAGACAAAGGACGAGGGCTGAAGCATGCGAAGCGACATGCAGCCCGATCTTCTGTCCTCTGTCTTTTGTCTTCTGTCCTCTGTGTCACGTTCCCGATTGGCGTTGCTCCATCTGCTCTTCTGAACGGGCAAGATGCCCGTTCTCCAAGTACCGTCACAACAGCGGGGCCTCACTTGGTTCAGTATTTGGCGAACCCTTGCACTGGGCGAACAGACCGCCCGAAGTTGCGGTAGTAGATGCTCGTGTTGCGGCGGCCCGAACGGAAGAAGTAGAGACTCCACGCGTAGTAGTTGTTGCCCGAGAACGGAACGGACGACCAGTAGTTGCCGTACCAACCGGCATCGTTGAACGAAGTCCCGTCGCCGTAGCCCGCAGCGGGAAGGAAAATACTGGCGGAAACGTATTCACCTCTGCCACGAACAATATACCCTTCCACACCGTTAATAGTAGTCCATTTCCAGTCACACTTGCTGGAAAGGTCGTTCAGTTCCTGTTCCGTCGGCATGCGCCACTCGCCACCCCAATGTACATGCGCAGCGTCGTGCTCAGGCGCAAGGGCATAGTCCTTTTTAAACCATCCCTTCCCCTTCACAGTAATCCATCCCCCTCTCGCTAGTTCGCCGATACTTTTGCCATAGGTCGGAGCGTTGCCAAAGCAAAAAGAAAAATCCGACTTGGATCCATCACTCGCCGCCCAAACACTGTTCTCCCATTTGTAGCCAATGGTATCACCCCACCAGAAGTAGTAGCCATATTCCCATGGTTTTTCCGCTCCGATGTTCGTCTCGGCCCAATACGGGCCACCCTCCCAGAGCTGAACTTTGTTGTGTACACCACCAGACACCTCTACTTCACGAATCCACCCCAGAATAGGTACAAGCCCCTTGGTGGTAAAATCATTTACCGGCACGGTTTTCCCGTCATCATCAAGCTTTGTCTTGTCAACGGCACTCGCTGAGAACACGTCAAGCCAATTGTAATCGTTGTAGACGTACGGCAGATACTCCTTCAAAATGCCAGAGGCTCCGCCGGATGACCTGATTGTGTCGGCATAGCTATCCGCCTGCGAGAGCACGATCGCGGCGCGAGGCGGCTTGTGGCCGTTCTTCTCTGAATGCGCGACATCGAGAATCGCCTTTGTGATCCATGCGGCCTCCTGCACGCGCTTGTCACGAGCACCATGCACGATCACATCGCGAAGGTTGATAAGCACAATCAAGTCGTCTGCTTCGCGGACTTACCGCTTCAGTTCCTCGGCCTGCTCAGAAAGGGCCTTGTTGCCCGCGCCGATTCCAAACGCCGTACGGTACACCTCGCCCGCAAAATCGAGGAACGAGATTTCACAGATCGCCTCTGGGCGTCTGCGCTCACCTGGCACGCTCCGCTTAAGCGTCCAGTCAAGCCCTTCCATCACATCGTCCGGAGTCGCCGTGGGCCATTCGCCATTGCGCATGCGCTCGATCTTCTCCGCGACGTACGCCGCCGTCGAGAAGTTCTTCGGCGAGAGGAAGTATCCCTGCTCGTCCGGATACGTGTACAAATCACCAAGTCCAGCAAGCATCACAGTCTTGCCCGAGCCTTCCACGCCAACTATTGCAACCTTCTTCATCTATGCGCATTTCCGGTTTTCTTGGATGACGAATTGCCTTTCTGCACAACAGGAGTTGGCTGCTTCGCAGCGGATACCTGCGGCTTCGAATTGGACGCGGACGGTGTTGGCTTCGGCTTTTCAACAGGCGCAGCCTGAACCGGCTTTTGCACAGGCGGTTTCACAGCCGGCACGGATTTCTGCACTGGCTTCGCGGGGGCGTTTGTTCCAGTGTTTTTTGCAGATGGCAGAACATTTTCCACCGACTTTGTCGCGTTAGTTGCAGCCAAAGCACTGGACTTTGCTGCTATGGACTTCTTGTTTGTGTCGGCAATAGGCTTGCTTGTAGCGGTAGTCTCCTTGTCTGTCGCCGTTGTTATGGCGTTTGTAGGAGCAGCCGCCTTGATTGCTACATTCGTCTTAGATGTCTCAGCGGCCACTGAAACTGCAGTGTTTGACGGTGTAGCGGCAGTTACGACGGACACGTTGTTTGTTGAATCTGGCTTATCGTCGAAAGTTGCCTGTCCATTCTTCTTTCGTGCGATTATCCCCAGCGTGATGGCTGTGATGGCGCCGATGAGCGCAAATAGCGCCAACGAAGCACCTAACCAAAGTACCCAATTCGGCTGCGGGCGCGCGGGACGCGCGCCCCTACCATCGGTGGCGGAAGTTTGCGAATCTGGCGCGCTGCATTGCGGCGCGCTCGGCGAGCGCGCCCTACCATCGGTGGCGGAAGTTGGCGGATCTGGCACGCTACATTGCGGCGCGCTCGGCGAGCGCGCCCTACCATCGGTGGCGGAAGTTGGCGGATCTGGCGCGCTACATTGCGGCGCGCTCGGCGAGCGCGCCCTACCATCGAATACAGCGTCTTCGGCTGGAGTCTGCTGGAGTTCTATCGTATTCTGCTCGACGGCGTAGCTGGGATTATCGGCGGGACCGGTGATGCGCACGTCCAAAGTCATTGTGTCAAGATTCTTCAGCCAATCCGGAACAGATGCGGAATCGGCCTCCGGCACTTCGAGCGCAACGGGGAACGGCTTCATCGGCCCGGCGAACTCGGGAAGCGCAAAGAGCGTTGCGGGATCGATCTTCGCGGCGTCGGCGAGCGGAACCGCGCCAAGAACGCAATAGAGCGCATCGCGTCCGCAGAAGTCGATCTTCTTCGCCACATGGTAGCGGTAGAACACCACGCGGCCGGCCACCTTCAACACGCCGCCGAACGGGAAGTCGGCCGCATCCGCCGATGGGAATCTGCCAATCGCCTTCTTGAACTTCCCAAGATCCTCAGCCGTCAAAGCCGTGCCAGGCTGCCAGGAGTACCCTTCCTGTGCAGTGTAAACCGCGAGATCCATCTTCATGGCATGCCTCCTCGATCAGCAAATGCTTTCCCTAAGAGCCTGCAAAACGGCATCGTCGCCGTTCGGCAGGCTGCTGCGCAGCTCAACAAGACGATCGGTCGCGAGGAATATATCCTCCGCCTTCATGTGCGCCGCAATTGCATGCTCCTTCATCCCTTCGAAGAACTGGACGAGCGCGGCAGGATCGACGCGCGAAAGGTCAGCCGTCAAGTCGCGCAGCGCGGCCTGCCGGTCGCGCAGCCACCCGGCCTGCACGGAATTTGCCTTCTCGCATTTTGCGGCGCTCTGGGCAAGCATCTGGCGATAGACCATGAAAGAACGTTCAAGCTGCTTCAGGTCATTCGGCGCCGGCGGCGCGCTCGGCGAACGCGCCCTGCCATCCGAGGAAGGACAGGTCGAAGCGGCGCTTGATGTTGCCGCACTGCCGCCGTAAGACGGCCTAGGATCGATCAGCTCGCAGCATGTGGCCGGACGCTTCTCCGGCAGCATCTCGAGGCCGCGCATCACCGAGCGCGCGAACGGCGTGTTCGACCGGATCGGCGCTGGCTTCGCATCGCGCTCCCATCCGCCAGGATACGGCATCTCGCCCATCACGCATTCATAGGCAGTGACGGCGAGCGAATAGACGTCCATGCTCGCGCACGGCTTGTGACCAACCATCTTCTGTTCGGGCGACATGTACTGGAACGTTCCACGAACGCTCCAGAAGTCGGTTTGCCCGTCGCCGCGCTGTCCGCTGCCTGCGATTCCGAAGTCGAGAAGACACGTTCTGATCAACTTGCCGCCTATTCTCTTAGGCTCCTTGCGCACGACGATGTTCTGCGGCTTCACGTCGCGGTGGTAGATTCCCTTCCCGTGCGCGTAGTCCAGCGCCTCGGCTATTGGACGCAGCAGCTCGCGCGCCTCTTCCTCGCCGATCTTCCCGTCCTTGTGCTCGGCAAGGTACTTGTCGAGAGAGATTCCCTCCACGTACTCCATCGCGAGAATAGGCGTCTTCCCCAGCAGCTTGCACCAGTAGCACGCGACGATGCGGTCGTCGCGCATATCGGAAAGCGTGTTGGCCTCTCTGATGAACTCGGCAAGCGAGGCTTCATCGCCGACGCTATCGCAGCGCAGAACCTTTAGAACCACGCGGCTGTGCGCGGTCACCACGGTCTGCGTGTCGGTGGCCAGGAACACCTGTCCCTGGCCTCCCTTGCCCAGCTCCTTCTCTATTCGGTAGTGGTCGAATACGACCGCGCCGGGCTTAAGGTCGGCGGCGGTCGGCTCCTCGGGCTCGGCTGGCGGCTCGGGCTCCGCCACGTCCTCGCGTCCATCGGCAACCAGCCACTCCGGCGGCGCGTCGCTTGCGAACTTGCCGTCCAGGAGCGCCGCAACATCCTTCGCAGTCAGGTTCCTGCCGCTCTCCGTCACGTTGGTCCGCAGCCATTCGCAAAGTGCGCCGCTCTGCCTGTCGAACCGGGCCGTCATCTTCACGCGCCCGCCGTTCTTCCAGGCGAACTCGAGCCGAAACGGCAGAGTCTTGACGTAGAACATCTCCGCCTGCTTCTTCCGCAGCCTCACGCACGCGGCGCCCACCTTGTCTCGGCATGGATATAGACGCCGCACCAGCGTACGGCCCATCTCGGTGACGGCCACGTCGCCGCACTCGTACACGTCTATTGGATGATCCTCGTCGTCAAGCGCCACGCCTTTGAAGTCACGCCTGCTGGCGGACATCCTCTTTACGACCGTGTCAACGCCAATGGGCGAACCCTTCCTGCAAAACAGAAAATCGAAGAATCCCATCACATAATCCTTTCCCGCCCTTATCGCGCCAAGAAGAACCACAGAACCGCAATGGCCGTCAGCACCGCAAGGCAGACGGCGGCAACCACCCATCTGCGCTCAAACGCCGACACGAGCGGCCCCAACTTGATGCAGATGCGCGTTTCAGGCGTCTCCCTGCCCTCGGCGCGCGGCAGCTTCTCCACGCGGTGGCCGCCTTCATTCTGCATCTTCCCGAAGACCTCCACAACGAAGTCGCATGGGATCATCGGCAATTCGTCCATCACCCTGCGCGCGGTGAGATACCCGCCGCCCACCACCGAGCCGTCGGGGAGGAAAAGACGCTCCACGCAGTCGCGCACGCGCCTTTCAACCTTGTCGAACGCCTCTGGCACAAGCGCGCGGCAGACGGCGCGGAATGAGCCGAAGTCGCCCGCCTTGGCGATGCCAAGGCCCATCTCCGGCCGGACGTGCGGCGCGGCGAGCATCCGGAACGCAACGCTCCCGCACGGCATGTCGTCCGCATTCGGCTCCATGCCCTCCGGCCACTGCGCTGCTGCGCCCACCACGAGCGCGGCACGCGGCTGCTCGCAGCCTCTGGCGCGGCCGCTTTCCTGGTACCATTTGCGGATTGCGAACTTCGCCCTGCGGTATCCGTCATGCGTCGATTCGTCCGCAAAGCAGGCAAACACCCGGAACACGGCGCTCGCGCCGGAACCAGGTTCGTCAGGAAGAAGGTCGTAGCAGCGCACGTTGGGAGGGCAATACGAATCACCCCGCGTGATGCATCTGAAGCCTCTCACGCGGTCTCCGCACGCTCCCACGCGTTCGCCCTTCGCGGCAAGCCGCTGGAGATTGTGCTCTATCGCGCCGAAGAAATCGTCCTGCGTCATGGCGCAATCCCCCGTTCAGGCCGCTGGCGACGGCGGGCGGCAAAGCTGCGCGTACGAGAGCATGAACATGTCATACCCGAACGCAGCCGCCAGCGCCACAAGGAACACGGCAAGCGAGACGAACGAGTCGCTCGCCCCAAGAAAGGCGCGTATGATTATGCCGTCGAACACCACCAGCACGATCAGCGCCGACGCGGCGGCGATGTTGGAATCCCTCCTCATCGCCATCTTGAGGAACGGGAATGCAACGATCGGGAAGGCCACCACGCACAACACGAGCAGGCATACACGCGTGGTGAGCGAGAATCTGCCGTCGTCTGGCGGCGCAAGCTCGGGCTTCGCCGCCTTTCCCGCCTCCGCACCCCCAGCCACGACCAGAGGAATATCCACGACGTCGCCCTTGGCGATCCGAACGAACTTCAGCAGTCCCTTGAGAATGGCAGAGTCCTTCGTCGTCTCGAACTGGTCGAGATTGCCGATGATCACGGCGTCCAGTCCATTCTCCTTCCCGTACTCCCGCGCCTTCTCCACGTCATACACGCTGGGGTTGCGGAAGTTCAAGAGGCTGCGGATATTCTCCATAGGCGGCGTGCCGTCGAGGTCGAGCCATCCGCCCTCCATCAGCCGCCTGCGCAAAGTAAGCGTGACGAAGTCCGTTGGGTCGTTAGCGAGGTGCAGCACCGCCGCGCGGCGCACATCCCCCTGCTCGGCGCGTATACGGGTCACCGCGTGCTCAACGGCCGAACGCGCCACATGCTGACGGGCGGAGTCGCACGACGGCTTCTCCGGACCCAGCCACCACCATAGTCCAAGAATGCACAGCGCCAGAACCACAGGCACGACAACGCGACGCATCAGCTCGAAGCCTGCGCCGAACGAAAAACCGTGAAACAAACCTCCGAATCTCATGTCATTCTCCTTTCTTGTCAGATCGCAAGATCTTCCATGCGTATCTCCAGAAGCGACGCGCGGTCGGTGCGGCTCGACGACGCCAGCCGAACGGCCTGACGCTCAAGCGTGCGTTCGAACGCGTTGCGCACGAAACGCGCGTTTCCAAACTCCTTCACGTTCGCCCCCGCCCGGGCCGCGGCCATGCGGCGAGCGATCTCGTCGCGCGTCTCAGGCGAGCAGACGTATTCGTTCTTCCGCATCAGCCCGTCGAATATCGCGGCAAGCTCGTCCGCCGAATAGTCGGGGAAGTCGATGAAGCGGTTGAAGCGCGAGTTGAGACCAGGGTTCGAGGCGAGGAAATCCTTCATCTCGCCGGTGTAGCCCGCCACGATGACCGCAAGCCGGTCGCGGTCGTCCTCCATTCGCTTAAGCAGCTGGTTGATGGCCTCCTGCCCGAAGTCGTTGCCGCCTCCGCGCGAGAGGGTGTAGGCCTCGTCGATGAAGAGAACTCCGTCGAGCGCCTCGTCCACCTTCGCATCCACCTTCGGCGCAGTGTGGCCGATGTACTGACCCACCAGGCCAGCGCGGTCGGTCTCGACGAGATGCCCCTTCTTGAGAACGCCAAGCTCGCGGTATATGCCGGCCACAAGGCGCGCGACGGTCGTCTTGCCAGTGCCAGGATTGCCCGTGAACACGCAGTGCAGCGAAAGGCCGTTCGACTTCAGCCCCTCGCGCATGCGCGCTGCCTGGATCTTAAGGAAGTCGGCGAGCTTCGAGATCTCCGCCTTCACGGGCACGAGCCCCACGAGATCGTTAAGATCGCTCATCAGCTCGGCAAGGCTCTTCTGCGGCTTGTCCGAAGCCGCTGCGGCACCAGCCTTCGGCTTCTGCGGCGCTGCGCCAGGCGAGGCTGGCACGTTCCCCGCATTCCCAAGACGTTCGGCCTCGGCCAGATAGCCGGCCGACCTCTTCTTCCACGCATCGCGGATCGAGCCCGCCGTGCGCGCAGCGATCGCCTCCACGGCACGCGACGCCTCACGGCAGAACGCGGCCGCCTGGACGTTGTTTCCTGCCGCGATCGCCTTCTTTATCTGCGCATCAAGCGAATTGACGCGGTCGATGTAGAAATCGCCCATGACGGCACCTCTAAACGGCGGAAGGCCCGGGAGCGGCGGAATCGGCGCCTGCAGCAGAAGCACCAGTCTCGGCGGCCACCTCGCCGCGCGCCTGCTCCATCATCTCTTCGATCGATGCGTCGCCGGCATCGTCGGAAGCCTCGCCCGCCTTCAGGCTGTCCTTCTCCCACTTTCTCGCCATCGCCTTGTTCATCTCGCTGATCGTGGACTCTACGTCCTCCATCGAATCGAGTCCGTTCTCGAACAGATCGGCGTTCAGCCCGCACTGCACCGCAAGCTCCTTGAAGCACGCGGCTGCGGTCTGCATGTTGGCGGCCACCCGAATCTGCGTGAGCGCGTTCGACCACATGAGCTTCTGGCGCGTGTAGTTCTCGGCGTTGCGCGCCTGCATGCGCGAGAACTGGAAGAACTGGCGCGCCTCGGCGTCGCGTCCCACGGCGAGCTTCTGCTTGCCCTGCTGGTAGAACTTCTCCTGCTCGCGCGCCGCCTGGCGCTGGCCTTCGCCGAGCGCGTCGATCGACTTCTCGATGCCGCGCTCGAGGTTGCGCTTCTGCCGGCGTCTTTCCGCCTCGATCTCCTCTGTTGTCTTGAAGATGTTGCCGATGTTCTTGAATATGCTTCCGAACGACATGGTTCTCTCGCTTTCTTTCGCTAGGTTTTATTGAGATGCGTCTCTGGCGGCGCTCAGCCGACCGCTGGGGTTTCGGCGGCCAGAGGGCTGGCAGCCCTGCCTTCGGAGGCCGCGGCGGGAGTCGCTGGAGCGGCTGGCGCAGGAGCAGACGGAGCGGCGGGTGCTTCTGTTTGCGGCGCGCTCGGCGAGCGCGCCTTGCCTGCGTCGGCTGCTGGAGCAGGAGTGCCAAGCATCGCGGCCATTCTCGCGGCGCGCGCGGCGTATTCGCTTTTCGCATCCTTTGCCGCACGCTTCTTCTGACCCATGCTGTCGAGCGCATCGACCTTCGCCTTCGCCTCGTTGCGCTCCCCGAGCATGTCCTCCACCTGTTCCATGAGGATCTCGACTTCGGCAGGGTCGGCGGCATGGCGCGCCTGCTCGAGCAGCTGCTCGCACTTGGCGCGAATCGCGCGCTGGGCGGTGATGTTCTCGCCCATCTGCTGCGCGAGCATCCGCTTGCGCTCGAACTCCTTCTCAAGCTCGTCCACCTGGTCCATGAGCAGATCCTGGTTGTTCGGATTCGTCTCCAGCTGGAGCTGGCGCTTGAGCTCGGCGATCTTGTCGCCTATCGCCTTGTTGGCGCGCATGATCGTGTTGCGGTTCTCCTCCATCTCCGCGATCTTCTGCTTCACGGAGTCTATCCGCGCGACGAGCTGGCGCTGCCTTGCGGGCGCCACTCCGAAGAGCCCTAGTATTTTCTGGATTATGTCACCGAGTGTCATTTCTGGTCCTTTCTCTTTGTTGCCTTTTCAAATGCCTCGAGAAGACGCTTCTCCGCACGCGCGCGGTCGTATGCCCAGTCCTCGACCCACACGTGAACGATGTTCCAGCCAAGCGACGAGAACACGGAGTCTCTCAGGAAGTCTCGGTCGCGCGCCGTGCGCGCGCCGGCATAGCAGGTGCCGTCGCACACCACGCCCATCGCGTAGCGCGAGGCGTCCTCAGGATCGCGCACCGCCACGTCCACCCTGCTGCCGCCGCACCCAACGTCGCGCGCCACCTTCGCGCCGGCACGCTCCAGGACGGACGCCACCTCCTCCGCGAAGCGGTCCGCCTTGAGCTTCCCCTGCGGAAGCGCGATGCGGTATCCCTTCTCCGCGTATTCGAGGAAGGCCCGCAGGTCGGCCGGACCCTGACGCGAGATGCGGTCGACGTCGATCTGGTGGCCGTGTATGCTCGAGATCACCACGATCTTCTCCTTCGCGCGCGTGATCGCCACGTTCAGTCGGCGCTCGCCGCCCTGGTTGCTCAAGGGGCCGAACACCATGTTGAACTTCCCGTTCGCGTCCGGCGCGTATCCAACCGAGAAAACGATCGCGTCGCGCTCGTCGCCCTGCACGTTCTCGAGGTTCTTCACGAAGAACGGCTCGTCCTCCTGCTCCGCGAAGCGCGGCTCGAGCTCCGGATGCTCGCTGCGTCTCTCGTCCACTAGATCCTCAATGAGGTCGCGCTGGGCCTCGCTGAACGTGACGATGCCGATCGACTTTCCGGCGCACTCCGGATCCGCCATCCACTTCATCACGAAGTCGGCCACCGTCTCGGCCTCGCGCTTGTTGGTGCGGCTGCCGCTCGCCTCGTACACGCCGTCCGGCACGTACACGAAGCTGACGCCAAGACGATCGGTGAGAGACGCCGCGGGGAATATCTGCAGCCCGCCCTCGTAGTAGCGCTGGTTCGAGAACGCGATCAGCGACTCGTGGCGGCTGCGGTAGTGCCAGCCGAGGAAGCTGGAAGGCACGCCCGCGTGCAGGCATTCGTCCAGAATGCTCTCGAGGTCCTCCACCTCCGCCTCTTCGTCGGCCCCCTTCTGGAAGAAGCTAGTGGGCGGCATCTGCTTCGGGTCGCCCACCACGATCAGCTGCTTTCCGCGCGCGATCACGCCGATGGCGTCCCACACCGGAATCTGCGAGGCCTCGTCGAACACAACGAGATCGAACGCGGCGTCCACTGGCAGATACTGCGCCACTGAGAGCGGACTCATCAGGAAGCATGGCTTGATGGCGGGCGTGAGGGTGGGCGTCTCGGCGAGGATCTGGCGCACTGGCTTCTGGCGCATCTTCTTGCCGCATTCGTGCATCAGGAGGCCGAGCTCGCTCGTGTCGCCGCGCCGCGCATGGCCGTCGTTTCGCGGAATGCGCGCGGAGAGCGTTGCCACGAGGCTCTTCTTCGCGAGAGCGGCGCACTTCTCGTCCAGTTCGCAGAAACGCGCGATCTGCGTCTCGCGCTTCGTCCCCTGGAAGAATCCGAACTCCGGCTCGCCGTCCATTATCTCGTCGAGAAGCTTGAACTGGAAAGCCTTCGAGAAGCGTTCCGCAAGGGCCGCTCCGTCCGGCGCGTCGTCGGCATCTAGCGCCGAAGCCACAGCCGCCGCGATCGCGGGGATTTCCCTGCGCGCCTCGAAGTACATGAACGCCTGGCGCAGACTCCCCTTCGCGTGCGCCGCGATTCCCTCCGCCTCTTCCGCAAGCGCGCCCGCCTTCTCGGGCGCGAGCCCGCCCTTCTCCGCGGCAATCACTTCTCCCGCCGCCGCGCACGCCTTTTCGACGCGCAGCTCCGCCTTCGCCCTCGCCGCCATCCATCCGTCGGGATCGGCCTTCGCCGGCTCGAAGCCTGCGCTCAGCAGCTCCTTCGCGCGCGGTTCGAGCTTGGCGAGCTCTTCGTCGGCTGCCTGCAGGTTCGCGGCCATCTTCATCGCCTCGCGCAGGCGCACGCGGTCAAGCGCACCGTCCCTGGCTATCGAGGCGTACGAGCGCACGAGCGCGCGCTCCTTGAATATGCGCGTCAGAACGAACGAGCCGTCAATCTCCGCGACGCGCCGGCGCAGCTCGCGCAGCGGCATCTCCCTAAGAGCCTGAATGTCGTACTCCGCGCCGACGTTCCGCTCGAACGTGCGGGACTCCTTGAGAAAATTGAAATACCTCTTCAGGAAACGCGCGGCTTCATCCGCCGGACCTCCCACGGCGGCAAGTTCTGCGGCCGCCGCGCGCAGCTCCTCCGCCAGGCGCGAAGCATCTTCCACAAGGCGCGACTCTGCGCCAGGGCTCCATGCGAATGGCTTCACGCGTGCAAGCGCCTTCACCGCGTCAGAGCGGATTCCCTCTCGCATCTCCGCCGCCGCAGCAATCGCGCGCAGCGCACGCTCGTAGTCGGCGGCAGTCGTCTCGCGTGCGCTTCCCTTCACCGCGAACGAGGAGTCTTCGCCGATCTCGCCGCGCACGAGGCGCGAGAAGAGGTCGTACGGCGTGAAGCCGCTCACCGTCTCGCGGTGCAGCGCCTTCACATAGCCGTCGAGCTGGCGGCGCATCGCCTCCATCTCGCCAACCACCGCGCTCCTGTCGACGGACGGCGCGGACGCCCCCACCTTGAGGGCCTCGGAGAACTGGGCGTACACGTCCCCCTTGCCTGTCTTGTTCGAATGCAGCTGCAGGCAGAACGGCGCAAGCCCCAGGCGCGCAAGGCGGTTGTACACCACGTCGAGCGCGGCCTTCTTCTCGGAGACGAACAGCACGCGCCTTCCGAGCGAGAGGTTGTGCGCGATGAGGTTTGTGATCGTCTGCGACTTTCCAGTGCCGGGCGGACCATGCAGCACGAACGTCTTGCCCAGCGCCGAGTAGAGGATGGCCGCGAGCTGCGAAGAGTCCGCGCTCATCGGGCAGCAGAGATGCGAATAGTCGAGATGGCGGTCCACCTCCTTCGCAGGAAAGACCTCCACGCCGTCGTCGAACGTTCCCGCCCTGTTGATGAGGTGGGCGATGAGCGGATGCGAGCGGATCGCCTCGCTGCGGGACGTAAGATCCTTCCACATCACGAACTTGCCGAAGGAGAACTGTCCGAGTATGCAGTCCTCCGTCACGGCGAGGCCCGGCAGATCGCGCACCGCCGCGCGGAAGATGCCGAACACCTTCGCCACATCGACGCCGGAATCGTCGGTCGGAAGCGGATCGAGACCCGGCACCGAAAGCTGATACTCCACGCGCAGCATCTCGAGGAGCGTGGTGTTGACGATCGTCTCCTCGTCGATTCTGTGAATGCGGTATCCCTCCGCCACGCTGCGCCGCTCAATTCTCACCGGCATCAGCAGAATCGGCGCGCGGTATGCCGAGCTCGACTTGGCACCACCCGCCTCTCGCCATTCAAGCGCGCCGAACGCGAGGAACAGAGTGTTGACGCCGCTCTCCTCAAGGTCCACGCGGGCCGCACGGTATAGCTCTTTCATCCGCCGTTCGGTCTCGCGCTTCGGCAGCGCGCTCCACAGGTCGCACTCGCGAAGCGACTTCACGAGAGTGTCGCGGTACTGCTCGATCGCCGCGGCGGGCGGAAGGCGCTGAAAGGCGCGCCCTGCATCTTCGTCCAGGAAGTTCTCGTACGACTTCACGCGGAATCCGCTGTCCGCCGCAAGCGCGTCCTCTAGCTTCGCGGGCTCGGGGCAGAGAATCGGCACCACCTTCGCGGTGCCGCGCACGTTCAGAAGCCGGTTGGCCTTGGAGAGATCGAGAAGACGCTGCGCCCAGCCGTCCATGCGCGCCTGGGCGGAGTCCTTCGCGCCGCGGTCATTTCCAAGCTCGTCGAGGTCGATGTCCTCCTTCAGCGCGCGCGTTGCATCGTCGCGTGCGTTGACATCGCGCCCATCGACCTCGCCGAATCCTCCGCCCGGCGCGACGGGAAGCGAGCGAACGCCCATGCCGCGCGCGAGCGCCACGTCAACCGCCGAACGGAATGCGGGCTGGTGCAGCAGATGCTTCTTGGCGGCACTCTCCGCTTCGGCGAAGGATGAGTTGCCGCCGACAAGCGTGGTCTCGATCACGATGAACGTGTCGTCGTCCATCGCCTTGCGCAGCGTTTCCACATCCGTCACCACGGGATCGTGGAAGCTCTTGTCCAGCAGATGGCATCCAACGAAGGCGTGGTTCTCTATAAGCACCACGACGGGCCTCAGCCCGCACAGTTCGAACATCGAGGCGAAGAGCAACGTGGTGTCGAGGCAGCAGCCGGTCTTGTACTTGAGGATCTCGTCCGGCAGACGTACCTTCTGCCCGGGCTGGCCGAACGTCGCGGGCGCCACGGCATAGGAGATTCCGAGGTTCTGCACCGCGCGGTAAACTGCCTTGCAGATGTCGTACACGGCCGCCTTGCCCTGGAGATAGCCCACGATCGCCGCGGAGCCCGTCGTCTCCTCGAGGATCTTCGCGACGTCGGCCTGAATGCGGCGCGTGGCGTCGCAGCTGGGGATGACGAAACTCGCGTAGTAGATGGGGCGCCCGCAGCCAAGCGTCTGGTCGGGCGGGTAGGCGGTCTGGCGGGCGGACGCGAACGCAAGCTCGTTGCCGTCGGCGTCCTGCACCGCCGCACGCACCTCGCCCTCCTTCACGTCGGCAAGCTCGGAAAGGAACGCATAGTCCAGCCTGGGCTCGCCTTCCGGAATCGGCACGCACACCGTCTCGCCAGGCTGCACCGCGGCGAGCGCCATCTCAAGCGGACGAAACAGGCCGATGTCCGAAGACACCACAAGTCTCGCGCCCACGAGAGTCTCCTCGCCGGCGTTCTTCACGCGCACCTCTCGCAGCACGGACTGCCCCGCCTGCTGAAGCACCAATCCGCTCTCCGCGGCCACATCCACTTCTACCGTCAGATTGTTCATAGGTCGTTTTTGAACTACTCCGCCAAAATAATAATGAACATTATATCAAAAGTTCATCGACTTTGCTATGCGCGGATTGCACGCCTCACGTCATTTTGGTATCATAGTCTCACTTCCAACGTAACACTTTCACCAGGCCATGGACAGAATGAAAATTCCCGCTACTATCGCAGCCGCCACGTTCGCGCTCATCGCGGCGGCGGATGCCTCGCTCGACGACCTCAAGCCCGCCCGGCGCACGGCGCGCGCAGCGTTCGATGCGAGCGCGCACGTGCTTGAATGCCCAAGCCGCATAGCGTGGGACGGCGACGACGCCTTCGTCTATTCCACGCGCTCGGCCTCCGGCAACGTGCTGCGCCGCTTCGAGGTGCCGTCGTCGAATCTCGTGGACATCGCCCAGCGCCGCTTCGACGCCGTGCAGCGCCGCTCCGGCAGGTCTCACGAACCTCCAGCCCACCATTTCATCGGTCCGTCGGGGGGAGGTCCGCTCGCATCGCCAGACGGCAAGTGGACCGCATTCGTGCGCGACCACAACGTGTGGATCCGCTCCGATGCCGGCGAATCGCAGCTTAGCTGGGACGGCTGCGCCGATGACCGCTACATGAGACTTATGTGGAGCCCAGACTCGCGCAAGCTAGCCGCCCTGCGCATCCAGCTCATCAACTCACGCCAGATCACGCTCGTCGAGAGCCGCCCCTCCGACTCCGTGCATCCCGCAACGCGCAAAATCACATACGAGAAGCCAGGCGACGCCCGTCCTCAGGCGACGCCCGTTCTCTTCATTCCCTCCGAACGCCGCGCCATCCCGATCGACCTATCCGACTACGGCAGCCAGTACGAGCTCCATCTCGACTGCTGGTCGCCCGACTCCTCGTTCTTCACTTTCCTGTACACGCGCCGCGGCTACCAGCTGCACCGCTACTCGGCCGTGGACGCCTCCACCGGACGCGTGCGCACCATCGCCGAAGAGTCGTCCGACAAATTCGTATTCGTCAACAACCTCCGCCGCTGGTGGTTCGCCGACGGCACGCGCCTTCTCTGGATATCGAGCCGCGACGGCTGGCGCCACCTCTACATGGTGAACGCGAAGGACGGCTCCGTTACCCAGCTCACCAAGGGCGAGTGGAACGTGCGCGAGATGCATCACATCGACGAGGCAGCCGGACGCATCTTCTTCTACGCGAACGGCTATGCCGCGGCAAGCGGAGAAGATCCCTACAACAGGCACCTTATGCGCCTCGACCTCGCAACGCGCGCCGTCACGGACCTCACCCCCTCCAGCGCCGACCACCGCGTGCGCCTCAACCCGTCCGCAACGCGTTTCACCGACTACTGGAGCCGCCCCGACCTGCCGCCGCAATTCGCCGTGCGCGACGCCGCCGATGGCCATGTAATCGCGAATCTGCCGCCCGTCAACGTATCGTCGCTCAATACGCCCGCATATCCAAAGGGCGAAGTGTTCCATGCCAAGGGACGCGACGGCGCCACCGATATCTGGGGCGTCATCTGGCGCCCGTGCAACTTCAATCCGTCAAACCGCTATCCCGTCGTCGAATTCATATACGCCGGCCCGCACGACTCGCACGTGCCAAAAGATTTCCCCGTGAACCCTCCGCGCGGCATCGAGATGCTTGCGGACGGCTTCGTGGTGGTGCAGATCGACGGCATGGGCACAGCCAACCGCTCGCGCGCGTTCCACGAGGTGTGCTGGCGGAACCTCAAGGACGCCGGCTTCCCGGACCGCATTCTCTGGATGCACGCTGCCGCCGAGTCACGTCCGTGGATGGACCTCTCGCGCGTCGGCATCTACGGCTACTCGGCCGGCGGACAGAACGCGCTCGGCGCACTTCTCTTCCATGGCGATTTCTACCGCTCTGCGGTTGCGCTATGCGGATGCCACGACAACCGCGTGGACAAGATGTGGTGGAACGAGCAGTGGATGGGCTACCCGATCGGACCCTGGTACGCCGAGAACTCGAACGTGACGAACGCGCACCGCCTCAAGGGCGACCTGCTGCTCATCAACGGTGAACTGGACGAGAATGTGGATCCCGTTTCGACACTGCAGGTGGTGGGCGCCCTCGTGAAGGCCAACAAGCGCTTCGAGCAGCTCTATCTGCCCGGCTTTGGCCACAACCTCGGCGACCACTACATCGGCGGCAGAATACTCGACTTCTTCCGCCGCACGCTCAAGAAGCAGCGCTAGTCCTTCACAGGCAAGACCGTCATCGTGGAGAGTCGCTTCCCCGCCGGCGAGTAGCTCCACACAATCTTCTTGTCGCGCGTAACCTCGAACGCGGTCGCACGGTCGCCCTTCTCCGTGCCATTTGCATATGTGCCAATCACGAGATTTCCGTTCGGCCTCTCGAATATACCGCAGAGGTTTGCAAGCTTCAGCGCGGGAGCGTCCTCGCACGAGAAGCGCCACGCCACCATGTGGTCGGGCGTGTACTCGGTCACAGCGCCGAGATGGGAGACGAGCGTATTGCCGTTCGCGCGACGGAACGCCTCGAAGGCTAGCGCCGGTGTGGCCTGCTCCCAGATGAGCTTTCCGGACGCGTCGTATTCGCGCACGATGTTCGCGCCCGAGCAGCACACAAGATATGTGCCCGCCGCAGTGCGGCTCACCATGCGGTAGTGGTGATGCGGCGACGGCATCTTGCCGTCAGCGCCGCGCGGATCGCCCTTGAACTTCGCCACAACATCCTTCGTGTCGATCTTCATCTCGGTGATGTAGTCTGTGCCGTTCTCCGCAACCACGATGTTGCCGTTTGAGGCGATGTCGAACCCGTACGTTCCCTCGCGCGGCGCGGGCTTGTAGTAGAGCTCAGTCTTGCCGGTGGCGATCTCGGTGACCCACACATTGCCGTTGGACCAATACACCTTGCCGCCGCACTTCACCGCGCGGTGGATGTTGCCGCAACCGTCCTTCTTCCACGTCACCTTTCCATCGGGATCGACCATCCACACGCTTCCGCCGCCGCACACTAGCAGCGTCTCGGGCGGACGCCCCTTCAACCGCTCTCCGCCAATCTCCAACGCCTGCGCGGTGATCGCAAGCGCAATGCACGCCGCCGATGCCAGAATCATCTTCTTCATTGAATCTTCTCCTTTCGTCTTTCCCTTGTGCCGGGAATCTTAAGCTCCTCGCGGTATTTCGCCACGGTGCGCCGGGCCACCACCACATGCTCCTTCTTGAGAATCTCCACGATGCTCTGGTCTGAGAGAGGCTTTGCGGGATCCTCGCCTTCGATGATGCTGCGGATGCGGTTTATCACCGCGGTCTTCGCCACCTCTTCATCGCCGCATTCGGTAGCCACACCGCGCAAGAAGAACTTGCGCATCTCGATGATTCCCATCGGCGTGGCCATGTACTTGCCGTTGACGGCGCGAGACACCGTGGAGCTGTGCAGGCCGGTTGCTTCGGCCACCTGGTCCATCGTGAGCGGACGCAGCGCCGAGAGCGACCTGGCGTCGAAGGCTCGGCTCTGCTCGTTGACGATTGCCTGCGCGATGCGGCGTATGGTCTCCTGACGCTCGGCCATCGAATCCAGTAGACTCTCCGCCTCGTCAACTGATTTTCTGGCATAGCTGCGTGCCTCCGCGTCTAAGCGGCGGTCGTTCTGCATGCGCCTGTAGTCGCGCGATATCACCACCTTCGGCAGATAGCCTTCGGGCACGCGCACCTTCCACGCGCCCGATGCAGTCTGCACCACGTACACCTCGGGCTCAATGTAGATGGAGAGATCCTCGCGCGGCTGGAATCCTCGCCCGGGATGGCGTGTTAGCTTGCGAAGTTCGGCAAGAACGTTCGGAAAATCAGCGGCGTCGATTTTCAAGTCCTTCAAGATCGGCTCCATGCGCTTCTCCATGAGGTCCGGGATGTGACGGTCCACAAGCGCGCGCACCTCGTCCTCCCATGGGGAGTCGTCGAGTTTCTCCATCTGCATGAGCAGGCATTCGCGCAGGTTGCGTCCGCCGCAGCCAAGCGGATCGAAACGCCCGATCTGCGCGAGAATCGCAAGCACGTGCGCCTCAGTCACCATGCCGCTCGTCATCTGGATGTCGGGAATCGAGCCGGTGAAATAGCCGTCGTCGTTGATGTTGTACACCAGCGTCTCGGCGAGACGGCGGTCTTCCGTCTTTATGTCCGAAAGCGGTATCTGCGCAAGAAGATGATCCTGCAGCGTCTCCGTCTTCACCTGGCGGTCGAAGAAGGCCTGGCGGCGCGTCTGCGCGTCGGGATCGACCGCGCCGTTCTCGGACGAAGGCTCGAAGTTCTCCATGTTCTTGAGGAACTGGTCGCGGTCCGAATCGTCGGTGGAAAGCGTCTCAATGCCCTGCGGAGTGGAGGGATTGAATTCCAGCTCCTTCTCCGAGACGCTTCCGCTCACATGCGCCTCGGGAAGCGCGGCGGACATCGGCACCTCCGCCCTCCACTCGATGGACTCAATCGCAGGGTTGAGGCTCATCTGCCTCTGCAGCTCCGCCCGCAGTTCCGTGATCGGCCTCTGCAGAATCGCCAGCCCCTGCTGCATTTTGGGCGACAGGGTCTGCGTCTGCGTCTGCCTGGGGAGTAGCTGCTGCTCTAGCATTCGCTTCCGTAAGTGCTACTTGATTACGATCCGCGCCATTACGGCGTCGTGGTCGCTGGGATGCACGCCGTCCGGGCGCTCGTGGCACGTGGCATGGCGCAGAACCCGCACGTTGCCCGTGGCGAATATGAAGTCGATAAGGCAGACGTTGCGCGGCCTGTAGCCGCTGAACGTGAAGAGCGGCCCCTCGTGCGGCGTCTCGCTGAGAAGACGCGTGTCGTAGAGAGTGTGGAGAGCGGCGGATATCGGGTCGGCTATCGTCAGCGGATCGTCGATGACGGGTCCACCGCCAGCCTCCAGCCGAGCCCTGTCCTCCGCCGGAACATTCTTGTAGTGCGCGTTCATGTCGCCCGTCAGGAAGACTGTCTCGCCCTGCGAGAGACGACGCGTCTCAGCGAGGATCACTCTCATGCCCATCACGCGAGCCTCGTTGCTTATGTGATCGAGATGCGTGTTGTAGTAGCGAAATCTGCGGCCAGTGCGCTTGTCGCGGAAGAGGCCCCAGGTACAATTGCGCTCGCAGGCGGAGTCCCACGACTTCGAGCCGGGCACGCGGGGCGTCTCGGAGAGCCAGAACGTGTCCGTGGCGAGGCACTCGAAGCGCGCCTTGCGGTAGTAGATCGTCATAGACTCGCCCATGTCCCCCACGAGCCGCCCGACGCCGATGCGGCCCCAGGCAGATCCAAGCGCCTCGTCGAGGTACTCTCTCTGCTTCGGCGTGAGCTCCTGCATTCCCACTATGTCGAAGGCGCGGTCGTTGATCACCTTGACCAGGCGGGGAAAGCGGTTCGTCCAGAAGTTGACGCCCTTGTCGGACGAAGTCGCGCAGCGGACGTTGAACGAGGCGAGGTTGAATGCGTCTTCGCTGTCGCACTTCTCTGCGATGCCATAGTCGATGTACTGTCCACCGTAGTCCTGATGCGTTGTGGACGCGATCACGTTGTCGCCCTTCTTGAGCGCCTTCGCGGCGGCGGCGGAGACTCTCTTCGTCTCGTAGTCGCAGGTGTATCCACTGAACGTTCCAGCGAGAACGCCGTTGAACCACACCTTCGTGTCGTCATCATGGTGCAACGAGAGAAGCGGTTCGCCCGGCACGGCGTCTAAAGTCACGTGGCGGCGCAGCCAGATGTTCTTCGTATTCCACTTCGTGCGGACCGTTGCTCCGGGCGTGCCGGGCGTACCGAATCCACCCGCGCCCGTCTGCCACCCTGAATCATCGAACTCCGGCTTCTCCCATCCATAGGGCGGATTGGCGAACGTATACTTCCAAACGATGTCTGCGGACTTACGCCCCTCCGGCGCGATGACCCTGTATCTCGCCTGCTCTTTGAGCGGCGCGTAGAGGCCGGTCTTCGCCTTGTCGCGAGAGGCGTACTTGCGCCAGATCGCGCCGTCGCGGAGCATGGGCATGAACACGCCGCCGATCACGCTGCGGCCGATGAAGTGCACGTACCTGGAGCTGTCGGTCCAATACCAGTCGGAGAACGCCACGCGGCTCGGCGTCTCATTCGCGAAACGATAGACGCGGTCGACGATGGCGTCGAAGCACTCGCGGCGGTCGGTGAACGCGGCGCACCACAGCTCCCAGTCGGTCTTCGTGTAGGGCTTGCGGTTGTCGAGAGGGAGTCCGTACGCATGGGCGAGGCGGCAGTAGGCGTTGGCCTCCGCATCAAAGACGGACTCAGGGAAGAGCCCAAGGCCCAGCACCTTGTCCCACACGATGTTGTACTTCATCGACCATGAGCCGGGACGGTCGTACGCAAGGCGATACGCGCCTTCCGCGCCGCCCTTCGCGGCCTCCATCCACTTCGGCACCATGTCCTTGGCCATCGCCGCGTACTTGGCGGCGACTTCATCATGGCCGAGCGCCTTCGCGAGGCGGGCGTAGCAGGCGAGCGCCACAATTGACTTCGCGGCGAGGTTCGCGTTGTGCGCGAGGTGTCCGGCGAAGTCGTCCGTGCAGAGCTGATTGCCGGGATCGAAGCCGAACTTCGCGAGATACTCCGCCCACTTCGTGATAGTGGGCCACCAGTACGACGCGAACTCGGCCGTGCCTTCGATCTGCGCGAGCGCGGCGAGGCAGATGATCATGTTTCCGCTCTCCTCGACCGGCATCAGAAGCGATTCGTCCTTCGACTTCTCGCCGCCGCCGTAGCGCTGCTGGTTGGCTAGAGGGTACTGGCCGAGGTCGTGTGGAGCGAAGGGCCAGGGCCAGCGCGGATGGGAGGCGTACACGAGAACGGGCGCGAGCATGGCGCGCATGAGAGTGGGGCTTGCAAGAAGCATCTGCGGCGACTGCGGATAGAGGATGTCAACGGTGCCGATGCAGCCGTTGGAGTCCTGCTCCTTGGAGAAGTAGAGAGGCTGGTTGTTGCGGTCCGCCGCGAGCTTGCAGGCGGCGAACGTCTGGCGGTAGGCGAGGCTCGCGAGCTTCGCGTACTTCTCGCCGCCCACCTTCACGAGGTCGGCGTAGAATTCGGCGTCAAAGGCGTCGAGGCGCTTCAGGATCGAGGCGCGTTCGGCCTCGGCCTTCTCGAGCATGGCGGTGAAGGAGAGCCCGTCGCGCCGCCACCAGGCGGGAAGGTCTTCGCCGAAGAACTGTATGGCCTTCACATCGTCGTAGGCGAGAAGGAAGTGCGCTTCGCCGGACTGCGCCGCGCTTGGGCCGACGAGCCACGCATAGCCCCAGTCGCAGCGGACGTGGTCGCCGCTGTACGAGAGCGGACGCTGCTCGACGCGCCCGATGGACATCGCGGGAAGTCCAGCCACCGTGCAGCGGTTGGTGACCATCTGCGCCCTGTCGTTGTTCGTAGCGAGGGCGGGGGAGATGGCGGCGTTGAGCTTCCACTTCTTTGCACCCTCCACATATGCGGTCACGTATGTGACGGGACGCGAAAAGACGTCAAGGTCGTCCGTGAGCTTCGCCGTGGAGAAGACGAGCGAAACTCTTAGGCCGTTGCCCGCGAAGGCATAACGGGTTTGGAGCGGCATCACCTTCACGCCCGTCTGCGGCAACGCTGGAATGGCCTGCGGTTCAAAACCACAGAGACGCCACGTCTTGCCATCGGCAGTGAGTGTGATGGAGATCGGCTGCTTCGCGCCGGTCCAATGCGTCGTCTCTCTCTCCGTAAGCGTATCCGCCGCGCTCCACACGCTGAAGAACGGGTCGCACGACACCAGCGGCACGGCCGGCGGACGAAACGCCGCCACCGCGGGAAGCGCCACCAGCATTGCCATCTTGACCAAGTTGAGTCTGTTCATTTTCTCTATTCCTTCGTTGTTGAAACATTGGCGTATATTATACCATACAAAACGCCAACCGTGGCACATGTGAGAGAGAAGGAGAAGTGGGGCTAGAACACGGCGATTTCCGAAAGGCCAACGTGGCATCCGCCCTTGTTCACCTTCTCCACCGTGAACATCACCCAACGGACGGTCTTCGGCGGAAACTCGAACGCCACGCCCTTCTTCGCGTCGTCCGGCAGCGCGCCCGTGCGGATCGTCGTGCCATCGCTGAACACAAGAAGCCCGTCTTCGATGCGCACGATATCGTTCGGACGGTCGAAGAGCCACACGCTGCGGATCGTCTGCGGCTTCTCCCAGTCGAGGCGGATGAACGCCGTGCAGGTCTCGTCCTTGGCGGCCCACTCGGCGGAGATGTCGTTGGGGTAACCGCCGATCACGCCGTCAACTGCGCCGGTTCCGCTGTAGTTGGGGAAGTCCGAACTTGTGCGCACTCTCGCCTTCTGCGCGAGGTTCTGCGGGGAGAGAAGCGGATTCGGCGCAGGCGCTACGGCAGGACGCTTCTCGTCGGGCGTCACGAGGCGGAACTCCTGCAGACACATTCCATAGCGGCTCCCGAATGGTATGGACTTCAGGTTGGCGTCCTTCCGCCTCCACCAGTTCGCCGCGTAGCAGAGCCACATCGTACGGCCGTCCTTACCGTCGATGAACTTGGAGGGGATGTTCACGAAGTACGCCTGTTCACCGAAGTCCCGCATGTACGTGACGAGCCGCCACGGCCCGGTTATTTCATCCGCCTCCAGGATATACGTGTTGTACTTCGAGATCGTCGTGCGCCCGTCCGTCACGCACATGAAGTACTTCCTGAGCGCGGGATTGTACGTGGTCGATACGCGGCCCATGCGGTCGCGCCATTCAAGGAGCGGCTTCATCTTTGCGAAGTCGCGCGTCCACTGCGCCTTGCCGTCCGCGCCGTACCCCGCGAAGAACTCGTACTTCGAGGCGTCGTTCATGTTGGCGATGGACGGCGTGACGCGAATGAGGTACGTCTGGTCGGAGTTGATCCAGCTGTTGTAGGCATAGCGACGGTTCTTCCCGTCGCTCGACCCCTGCACGACGAGATACGCCTTGCCGTCCGGCGAATGCTCCATGTTCTTTCCAAAATCAACGAAGCACGGACACCCGATCTTCACAGGTTCACCTTGCAGTCCATTCTCCCCGAAAAGCGGCTTTTCGGGTGTGCAGTGCGTCTGAGTCCAGGTCTTGCCGAAGTCCGTGGACCAGCGGAAACCGACGAACGGGCCGAGCCACACCCACGGATAGCCCTCTTCGTTCCCCTTTGTTTTCCCGAGTGGATTCAGGCAGTATGTGCCGTAGTACCACACGCCGTTGTGGACAAGGCTGCCGCAGGGGTAGCGTCCCTCGTAGGGATGAGGATCGCTTTTGAAGAGGCCTGCATCGACGATCTTCAGGTTGAGCGGATCGTCGCCGACGATCTTCGCGTGGCCCGTCGTTGCGGCACGTTTGCCGGACCAGCTGCGGAGACGGTTTTTCTTGCCGTCGCCACCTGTCCACTCGACGGTACCATCCGTCCACGGCGAATACATGTCGCCGTCCGACGCCCATGACGGATACCACGTGTCGGCCGCCGTGTACTCCGCGTGCCGTCCCGTGAACTCCACACCGCAGAACGCCGCCGACTGCGGAAAAGGACAATCCTCCGGCGGCATGGACAGCCATACGCCAAATCCATCCCGCACCGCAGGCGCATCGACCAGGCGCCGCACGACGTTCCCCATAGGGCAACCGTTTTCGCCCATCGCCGCCATTACGCAGATGGCGATAACCAACATAACTACATTACGTACCATCACCATCTCCGTCATGCAATGGAAATCTCGATCGGGGCAAAGGCGGCGTTGTCGACGTGGAACTGGCGCTTGATCGCACGGCCGTTCGAGGTCGCCTCCACTTCATATATGCCGCAGAAGCCGCGGAACGACAGACGCCCGCCCGGCGCGTCGCGCTCGAAGTTCGTGCGCCACTCGCGCCCGAAGAGGTCGCAGATCACATTGTAGGCTGGCTTCGGGCTCATGTCGCGGCGGAGGAACGAGCCGTAGAGCTTGGGCTGCCACGTATAGGCGTCGGAGAGGTCCCAATACACAATCGCCTCCATCGCCTTGTGCGAGAACCAGATGCGATAAAGCTCGCGGACAATCTCCGCCTGCACCGCCTCGTCGCCGGGATCCTCGGAGCAGGCGGGGATGGTGCATTCCGTGATCTGAAGGGGCCTGCCCAGCGCGGCGTAGGTGTCGAACAGCTCGAACGTAAAATGCGGATTGTACTGGAATCGCCCCGTCTGCGCGATCCTCCGCATATCCGCGCCCCACACGGCGTGCGCCTGGATTCCGATGCCGTCGATGCGGCAACCCTTCAGGAGCGCGTTCTCGATCTGCATGTAGTACGCGCTGCGGCTCCTCTTGAACGACTCCCACACGTACATGTGCGTCTCGTTGATGACGAGCTTGTTCTTCGTAAAATACTTAGCCGCCGTCTTAAAGCTCCACTCGACGAGGTCGGGTTCCGAGAACAGGTTGCTGAGCCGACGCCGTCCGTTGGACCAGTGGAGCGTCTCGTTCACGACCTCCCACATCGGAATCCTGTCCGCATAGCGTTCGGCGAGTTCGCGGAAACGTTTCTCGAGAAGCTCCTTCTCGCGCCGGACATCCCCCTTCGCCCATGCCGGGAAAAGCCCTTCCGCCACATAGTTGAGACAGTGCGCCTTCGGCTCGATGCCGTGCGCCTCGCAGAACTTGAGGCAGAGGTCAATCGGCGGACGACGGTAGATGTACGGCGAATCCTTTGCGAAGCGCGTCTTGCCGGGCTGCGGCTCGTTTCCCTCCCAGTAGAACGGCAGCGTCGCCATGTTGAACGCCGCCGCAAAGCGTTCCCGATACGCGGCCGCGCTCTCCGCGCCGTTCTTCGTCTCGGCGAGACCGAAGAGGTTCGCGCCGTACTTGAAGTCGTGGCGTAGCTGACGCACCTTCACATGGACGCACTCGCATGGACGCCCTCGCGCATCGCGGAACACAAGCGTCGCATCGCCCTTGCGGTTCGCCTCGATGCCGGCCTTCACACGCGTGTCCGTCTCGGACGCCTGTTCGCGGAAGTACCGCATCGCAGCGTCCTTATTGTACTTCATCGCCGCCAACAAGGGCGCCGTCACGCCCGCCCCGGCCAGCATCACCGCATGGCGCAGAAAATCTCTTCGCGGCAAAGTTTTTCCATTAAACATGATCGCTTCCCAATCAGCTACACAGTTCACGGCCAGATGATGGATACGGGCTCCGAGACGTCGCCAAGCTCGGTCTCAAGGCGCTTGACTAGCGGTGCCCAGTCCGTGCCAGAATCCTCGATTTCCCCGTCTGCGGCGTAAATCGCATACGCCGTGCCGCGGTCGTTGCACGAGACCTCTATCCGCGACGCAGACTCCATGCGCCCCGCCGTCGACAGCAGGAGGATGGCCATCCTTATCGCCGCGCCGATCTCGGCATCATCGTCCTTCTGCGCCGCCTCGTCCGAAAGGACGCGAGCGTACGGCAGGTGTAACGATATCTCGAGCGGCGGTTCGCTCCATTCGAACTCGAACACACGGCTCTGTATGCCGTGCCCGCCGACGAGGCGCGTCAATCCCGCGCCGGATTCAAGTTCAGCGAAAGCGGCCCGCAGTTCTTCGATGGCAGCCGCGCGCCTGGATTCAATGTCATTTCCCATGGATGCCTCCTTCCGTGATGCCGTCACGCGGGCTTTTCAAACATCCTGTGGTGGAATTCGCGCTTGAAGAACGACGGGCATTTCCGTTCGTTGTAGTCCCTCACGCACTCGATGTCGTTGCCGTCGGGCTTTATCGTGGATCCGTCAGACTTCTTGATCGTCACGTTCGACTTGAAGCTGGTCATTCCCTTGAGGTTGTCCTCGTTCTGCCACTGCGGCTTTCTGTAAACCTTCCCTCTCACATTGAGCGTCTTGGCGTGGGCTATGGCCTCGTTAAGACGGGCCTCGGTCGCCTTCAGGGCATCCGGGGAGATCCGGGGCGCGATGGAGTCGAGATAGGCCTGCTTCTTGGCGGGGTCTTCGTCCATCTCCATGAGTTTGTCGTAGAATTCCTTGTCGATCTCCTCCGGAAGCGCGATACTCTGCAGCCCCAGGGTGTGGATGATCGCCATCCTCGCCTCATGCGACTTCGCCTTCGTGAGGTCGATGGTCATGGTGTTGCCGTTGCGCACGATGGCAGGGTCGTTTTTGACGCGCCTGTCGTATTCAGTCTGCCAGCCCTTGCCGTGGATCTTCTGGCAGACGTCCTTCAGCTGCGCCTCGTAGAGATCGGCCTTGTCCTTGTCGAGCGCGAACTTCAGGAGGCCGATGCGCGTCGCGCTGAACGAGGCGTCGTTGTCGATTCCCTTGACCGTCACCTCGTGGGTAGTCTTGTCGATATGGATGAAGTAGTTGCCCCAGTGGCGGTCGCCTTGGCCGGTGATGAGGTCGAGCCACATCAGCTTGTTGAGCTGCTGGGCAATGGTGCCCTTGATTTTCGTCTGTTCGGCTTGGTCTGTGATCTTGTGCATCTCGGCAGGCGGAATGCCACCGCCACCATCTGCGCCCTTCGTCGTGAAGTACTCGCCGGCGACGCCCTTCGCCTTTTCCATGAAGATGCCGAACTTCCCGTCATGGCTCCCTACCGAATACTTGACGACAACGTCCTCGCAGCCGAACGCCTTGGCGGTGTCCTGCGTGGCGAGGTTGAGGTTCGCCGTCTTCTGCGAGTCGAGGTAGGCGCCGCACATGCCAAGCGAGAGTTCGCCAAGGCCGAGGCGGCTTTCGAGCTCGGGCTTAAAGACGAGATTCTCGCCGGACTTGGTGGTCAGCAGATAGGTCGTTCCCGCGGCGCCGGAGCCAAGGGTCTTCGAGTCGACGATGTTCGACTCGTCCGCGGCGGGGCTGACGTCGCCCGGCTTGAACCCGCGCGCCTTCGCCTCGACGAGGCTGGAGAGGCTCTTCTCGCCGAGCAGGATCCGGCGCACGTCGCCCGTCGCGATGCCCATGTCGGCATCATCCTTCATCAGCCGTTTGGTGGAGGCCATCAACTCCTTGAACTGGGCCATGACGAGCCTTATCCCGTCAACGGTCTTGGCGGTCTGGCGCGAGACTGACGCGTCGAAGCCGAGCGACTGCAGCACTTTCTCGAGATTGGAGAGCTCCTCAGCCTCGAACTTTGCTATGATCGGCTTGATCGTCGCGTCGAACCGACTCATCTTCACCTCGCCCGACGCGAACTTGAAGAGCGTATCAATGAGCTCTTTCCTCGCCTGCCTCAAAATGTGCATGGCAGGATTCGTGACGGCGTTCCCCTCCAGCGCCTTGGCGCCACCGGGCGCGCCCTCCGGGTAAAGACTGGCGAAGACTTCCTGGAGAAACGCCTCGCGCGCCTTCACGGCGGAGTTCCTCTTCACATCGCCGAGCTTGTTCGCGGCTTCAGAAAGGACCTTCTCCATCGCATCGAGGATCGAGTGGTCCACCTCGGTGCGCCCTTCCTTCTCCGCGATAGGGTCGCCGTTGGCCGCCGCGTGCCCGTCGTTGATCTCGAGCCCGTTCCTGCGCACATTCTCGATGGCGTTCTTCATCGTCGCCATGTCGGCGCGGATGGTGGCGAGCTCTTCGGCGCCCAGCTCCTTTCCGCCGTCGGCCGCGAAGTTTGCGAGCTTCGTGACAAGCGGGCCCATCAGGTCTTTCATCTTCTCGATGGCCTCGGCCGTGCCGTGCATCAGGATGGCCTCTCGCGGCATCAGCTCCCTGAACGTCGCGTCGAGATACGCCGCGACCTGCGGGTCGGCGTCGGTTCTGTTCACGACGTCCTTCTGGACGAGGTCGTGCATCCGGACGGCGACCGAGTAGATCTCCGTTGCGCGACGGTCGCACTGGAACTGCAGCTCCGTGAACGCGTCCTGCATCTCGGCGGTGACGTCCTTGCTCCCGGCGAGACGGTCGTTTAACTTCCCGAGCTCCTCCGAAAACTTCTCCTGCGCCTCGACTGCGGCCTTCACCGCCTTCGCGGTGGCGTTCAGGCCGAAAAAGCCCTTGCCCCAGACGAGCTCGCCAGCCTTGTCCACCATCAGCGCCTTGGCGATCTCCCGGCCGGAGAACTTGTCAAGCGCCTTGAGCTTGACCGCGGCGTCCTTTGCAAGGCTTTCGAGTTTGGCCATGTCCTTTTCGCTGATGACGCCCGTATTGACAAGCTCCTTGCCGACGGCATTCACATCCTTCGCGGTGTCCGCGGTGACGGACTTTCCCGCCGCGTTCAGGAGCAGTACGTCCAGCTCCCGGACGACGGTCTTGGCCGCGTTCCGCGCGGGCGGCTGCGGCTCGTCATCGAGGTTGATGATTTCCACAGGCTGCGGCTGGTTGGCGTTGGTTGTCTTCGGAACGTTCGGCTCGATTGTGGGCCTGAAGTCCACATTGACCTTGTTTAGTCCGCTTAATGAGTTGATTCCGCTCATATCTGCTCCTTTCTGCATTGTCTACACTCAACTCGACAAGAGGTTACAGATCATGTCATCTAGAAATCTCATCTTATCTGCCAGACAATGCATAAAGCTTTTCCGTGATACATGCAACTTTTTCAGTCCTCTCGGCTACGACAAGCGCGAACCTTGTTCAGCCAGCCGGCGCAGACGGCGCGTCGATGCTGTCGAGATACTGGCCGTATCCATCCGTCTTATAGGTCAGCTTATAGTTTATCGGCATGCCGAGGCTGAAGGACCATATCGTGAGGTAGCGCGTTGAAGCTCCTTCGTCGCCCACGTACCAGATCACCGCCGATTCGCTGAACGCCTTTCCGTTCAAAGTGCCTGCCAGTTTCGCGACGCCCGTTCCATTAACGGTGATCGTCGCGCTGCCGCCTGCGAACGAGACCGATGCGGTCTTGTGAAGAAGAGTCGCGAGATCCAGCGCTTCCTGCGCCACGTCAGCCCCCTCGAAGAGCAGTCCCCCATTCGCGTTGTAGCCGAACACGTTCCTGCGCCCTACGATGTCGTGTTGCGCGAGAAGGACTGCCGTGATGCCGCTGCTTGTCTTCTTCGTGTAGTCTTCGAAGTATCGTCCATCCAGTGAATTCTCGTAGTAGGCCGCGGCTGGATCGAAGTCGAGGACGAGGGTATGATTGTAGGTCACATTCTTCTTTTTGTCCTTGCTGCTCGATTTCATGTTGGCTCTGAACGTGTTGTTGTACAGGTCGTAGGTGAGCCCGTTGCAGGAGAAGCTACGGCTGCCCATCTTCGCCGTCACCTTGCCGTCCTTAGTGACGGAGGCCGTCACCTTCAGCGACTTGCTGCCGAACGAGTCGCTGTATTCGGTGGCCCAGGTGTAGCCGTAGAACGTGCCCAGGACCTTAGCCGGCAAAGTCTTCACCTGGAACATAGCGGTGGCCACGTACGACGTACTGCCCTTCGCGACGGTGAACGTGAAGGTGTACGGCCCCGTCTTCTTCGTGTATCCCTTCAGCGCCTGGCTCTTCGCGTCCCACGTGATGCCGGCAGGAAGCCCGCCGATCTTCGTGATCTTCCACCCGCTCGTCACGGATACGCCCAAGTCGGCAAGCCGGTGCTTGACGCCTGCGTACATCACGCCGGGCGACTGCGCGGACGTGCCGTAGGTCATGGTGAGCACGCCCACGTCGACAGCCTGCGTCCTATTCCGGCCCCAAACGACGAAACTCTTCGTCGCCTTCTTGCCGGAGCGGTTCTTCGCCGTCACCTTCACGACATGCCGCCCGGCTGGCACCTTTTCGGGTGCAACGACCTGGAGGGCGTAGAAGTAGATGTTCTCGGAGTTGGAATAGAGACTGAACGTGACGCCGGCCGGAAGCTTGCTCGTCGTCACCGTCGGATAGGATTCAGATGTGGCGATGACTAATGTCGCGAGCGCGCTGCTCTCGGCGTAGAGCGTGGTGTAAGGGAGTGCACCCAGGGCGATCGCGTCGGCCGACTTCTTGATGAAGTGCGCCTTGTAGGAAACGTTCGAGGTCTTCGGCACCGTGATCGTGGGCGAGGCGCTCCTGCGGTTCTGCGTGTCGTATTTCGGGAAGGCGGCCTTGGACGCCGCGTCCACCGCCTCCCAGCGCTGGAACACGTATCCTGACGCCGGCATCGCCTTGAGCTTCACCTTCGTGCCCCATGCATACGTGCCGGATCCCGTCACCTTCTTTACGCCGGGCGCCACGCCCACTGCCTTCACCTTGAATTTCCTCTTCGACCAGCGCGCGTAGAGCTTCGTCGACTTCGCGAACTTCGTCTTCGCCGTCACTTTCGTGCCGCCGGACTTCGCCGTGTACCAGCCTGCGAACGAATAATACGTCTTCACAGGCGTGGGAAGCGTGCCCACGGCGACATTCTTCGGAACGGTAAACTTCGCGGGCACGTCCACGCCGGACAACGCGCCGCCGTTCGAGTCGAGCGTCAGCGTGACAGGCGTGCCCATGCGCCAGGAGAGCGGGTATTCGCCGCGTTCACCGTTCGCTCCGCCAACGCAGACGTAATACTCCACGCCCGCCTCAGCCTTGAACGACACGCGGCTTGAGCCACTCTTCGCGAAGTCGTTGTTCTTCGCGACCTCGGCATTTGTGTCGGCCCGGTAGACATACAGCAAGGTATCGAACACGCTGCCGATCGTGTCGAACCACACCGTTCCTGACTTCGGCGCCTTCCACTTGTACCACATCGTTGCGCAGTCGCCATGTTCGGCCACGATCGACGCCCATGCCTCGTCCGAATCGACGCCTGCGAGGAAGTTGCCGCCGGACATCTTGCCCGATGCGCCGCCGATGTATCCGTAGGACACAATGGAGTCATTGAGAAGATTCCAATACACAAGAATCATCGTCCCCTCAAACACCTTCCTGAAATCGCTCGTCGGCGGGAACGTGTCTTTGAAGGTCACCTTCAAGAGGCTCGTGCAGTCCTTGAACGCATAGTCGCCGATCGACTTCAGACCGGCCGGAATGGTGGCGCCCTTCAGGAGCGTGCAGCCGTACAGGGCCTTCGGCGCAATTGCCTTGACCTTGTACGGTTTGCCCTCCCGGTACACGGTCGCAGGGAGGACGACGGTCCCCTTGTACAGCGCCTTGTCTGCGGCAGAAGGCTCCGCGCCGGTGCCGATCGTCGCGGTGCCATCGTCCTGCCAGACGAACGTCCACCAGATTCCGGATGCGTCCTTCCATCTCGCCACGCCGCCGTTCTCCACTTCCATTTCCATGTTAAGCTTAATGGTCCCGTCCACGTTGTCCGCTCCATAGCCCGAGGCGCAGATGCGGTATGTCTGCCCGGCGACGGCATGGAAAGAGAGCCGGCTCCAGTATTTGTACGAGAGGCTTGTATCGTCGTCGTTCTCAACCACTTTCGTCAGCGCCGACACGGACGTGCCCGTATAGACTCCGAGAACTGTGTCCATATTTTCTCCGTTGGGGAGGCATGAGCCGACGGTATCGAAGGTCGCGGTGCCGTCTATCGGCGCGGTCCATGTCCACCAGACCGTGTTCGTGGCGGCAATTCTGTACGACTTCAACGGTTCGCCGCTCTCCGACGAGGAATACCTGACCGACGCCGAAACTGTCCCTTCCACGCCAGAAATCTCGCCCGCATGGGCGAAGTCGTCGTTCGCTGGACGGGCCATCCACTGCGCGGCGTACGTGACGTTGCCGTATACAACCGTCGTAGGGTACAGCCTGGTCCCCGACTTCCACCAGCCCGAGAAGGCGTAGCCCGGACGCGACGCCGTCGGCAAGGTGCCGACCGGCTGGCCCATTTCACGCGACAAGACGTAGCTCGGCGAACCTCCGTTGGCGTTCAGCGACACAGTGACCTTGGAGAGGTAGCTCCAGTTGACCTTCACCGCGCCGACATTGCTGTTGCCATAGCCCGCCACGCAGATGCGGTACGCGTTCCCCAGCACGACGTCGAACGCGTTCGAGCTGATGTAGCAGCCAGATATGGCGTCGTCGTTCTCCGCGATCTTCGTCAGCGCGGATATGGAGGTTCCCCTGTAGACGCCCATCACGGTGTCGTCGATCCCGGACCCGGCGGTGTTGAACTGGACCTTTCCCGTGGCTGGGGCGGTCCATACCCACCACACCGTGTTCGTGGCTGCCGTCTTGAAGGCCGGCAGCGGATCGCCGGTTTCCCGCGTGGCGTATGCCGTCGTGCCTGATGCGGAGCCGTAGTAGCCTGTGATCTTGGCCGCTTTCGCGAAGTTGTCGTTAGCCGGTCCTCCAGGGCGCCAATGCGCGTAGAAGTGCTTGTTGGACCTGCTCTGGATCGTGAACGGGCTGACCCTCCTGCCGCCGCTTGAGGCGGTGTACCATCCGTCGAACACATAGCCGCTGCGGACAGGTGTAGGCATGTAGTTGTAAATGACGGCGCCGATGTTCACGGAATTGGTCTTCACCGTCCCCATGTCGTTGTTGTAGTGGAAATAGGCGCTTCGATACGTCCTATGTGCGCGGCCGCCGTTCACGACTAGCGAATAGCGCGTCGCGTTCTTAGTGCCGCCAGTGAGAGATGTGTCCATGCCCGTCTTGATGCTGCTGGACGCCGTCCAGACCCGCGCCGTGAAGACGTGGTATGATGTCATGTCGCTTGTGGGGATGCGCACGCCAAGGGCGGTCGCCCCGGATATGCTGCCGGAGTTCATGGTGTACGTCTTGCCATCGTCGCGCGTCACGCTGAAGTTGAGGGCGTTGACGCGCTTGGTGGCGGTGGTTGACGCAGACGGATCGCCTGGCGCGTCCGTCCATGCCAGCATGAACGTGACGGGCCGTCCCGCCGGAGCCTCGATAACCCAGTTCGCAGAGGAGTTGTTGCCGATGACCTGCGCATTCTCCACATACACTCCTGTCACATTGGCGAGCGAATTGCTGAGGTTGAGCTGCCCCCAGCCCTCGGCGTTGTTTGGGTAGGTCGAGGGGATTTCCCGGGTGGCGCCAGTGCCGTACTGCCCGGGCGCGAGGCTCCGCGCGCCCGCGAGGAGGATCGCCTTGACCGTGGCGGCGTCGGGGCTGGAGATTCCGTACTGCTCTTTCATCCACTGCCTGACGAGCGCCGCTGAGCCGGCGACGATCGGCGCGGCCATGCTCGTGCCCTGCATGTAGCAGTAGTGGTCGTTGTACAGCCAGTACCCTGTTTCCTTCTGCGCGAGAGACGACTGCATGGAGACGATGCCCGTGCCGGGCGCGACGATGTCCGGCCGAATGCGGCCGTCGCTCGTCGGCCCACGGCTGGAAAACGCCGCCAGTCCCTGGTGGACGCCATCCTGCGGCAGGGAGTACGAGTCGCCGTTGATGGGCGTTGCCGAAGTGAACTTGCTGGCATACGTGTAGTTCGAATAGTGATTGGTCTGGAAGTTCTCGGACGCGCCCACGACGATGCTGTTCTTCGCTGCGGCGTAGCCGTTCAGCGTGGACGTGTCGACGACGCCGTTCGTTGGCGAGATGTCCACCCCGTTGTTCCCCGCCGAGAATACGATCGTCATGTCCGGATGCTCGAAGATGAAGTTGTCGACACCCTCGCACTTGGCGGTGTAGTTGTTGACAGGGGAGCCCTTCTCTCCTTGTCCGTAGCTGTTGTTGTGCACGCGCGCGCCCAGATTGTAAGCGGACTGGAACATCGTCTCGATGTCGGAGGGGATGGAGATGCCGCTTTTGGCGGTGTTGTTTTGCAACGTGGACTGCATGACAAGGCGCGCTTCGTAGGCGGGACCGCGGATACCGCCGCTCGACCGACGGCCGTTGCCCATCGCGCATCCGACCACATGTGTGCCGTGTCCATTCTGGTCGTGCCACCTGCCGCGCTCCGAGACGGAAGCGGAAGAGACGAGCCGATTCCGAATGTCAAGGTGGAGCGTGCCGTTTGTGCCCGTGTCGAGGCCCGTGTCGGCTACGCCGATGATCTGGTTCGTGCCAGTCAACCCGAGGAGCGTGGCTCCGCCCTCCCACACGGATTCGACGTTGGCGCGTTCCGCCTTCAAGGCCATGTCGAGCGTCAGGACGCTTTTGCGGAAGCGCTCGATCCAGTGGACGTCAGGCCATGAGGCGACTTCCCTCACTGCGGCGGCGGTGAGGACGGCCCGGACGCCTCGTCCGGTCGCCTCCTCCACAGTGCATCCGTCGAGCGCTGCGATCTTCTGCGCCACCGCGTCCGCCGTTCCCTTCTCGAAGAGGAGAATGTCGAAACGTGCGGAATCCGCCCCTGCGCCACCCGCAGGCGCCGGCGTGGCCGCGAGCAGGCGCACCGGCTGCCCGCCGGCCGTCGGTGCGGCCGGTTCTGGGGGAAGCTCCGAAGCGTCATAGCGGTAGTCGGGCCTAAATTCGCCTAGATATGCGTGCGGCAGGTTCGCCGCGAGGTCGGCATAGCGTTCGCCCGGGATTTCGACGAGATAGGTGTCGTCGGGTATATAGGAACGTATCTTCGCGCCCAGCGACTCCAATCTGTCGCGCCATTCGTCGGTAACCTCGCCGTTCACGGGCTGCACAAGATACAGACCGCGCGCTGGTGCGGGGACGCCGGCGCCGAGGAGCGTCGCACCTCGGGCGGCCTGCGCAGGCGGGTTGATGGTCGTCGATCTCAGGCGGATGGGCGAGGCGTGCGCGGCAACAAAAACTGCTGCGGCCACGGCGAAGGTAGTTGCAACGTATTTGTTCATGCCTGAATTGTACCACACGTCCCATTCGAATGTCAATTAAACCCGCGCGAACTGCAAAAAAATTCCGGCCGCCCGCATCACCTGGACGCGCACGTTTCAGGAACATGGCCTACCTGCCCACGGAAAACTTCTCCGCCACCCACACGCCATCGGACTTGGCAATTCCAGAAAGCCCTTCAAACTTCCACCCTGGACAGGAGAACCCATTGCTGTCCCAGTACCCGCCCCACTTATGCTGCGTCGCCGTCCCTTCGAACGTGCCGTTCTGGATTAAATTCGCCCCCGCAAAAACCTGCACCGATACGGCTGCAACCGCCGTGAGGCAAATCCCCTTGAATTGATATGATATTTTTCTCATGGATATGTAGCCTTTCATGTGCGGTTATCATATCAAACCCCGATGTAACCCGGCAACAGAGAATCGCGATTCAGAACGCAAGCGAGTTAGGGGCCAACTAAACTTGATTTTCCGTTTTAGTTGCACCCAAAGTCTTGTCTGATTTAGATCCCAAGCAAGTCCTTGAACCTGATGATCGCGTCAAAGAATCCATCGGCCTCCACTGACGGTGCCAGTTCGCCCTCGTACACAAGCGCGGTGCGGACAGACACGCTCTTCGGGTGCGGCAGCAGCCGACGCTTCCGCTCGACTTCGTAGATGACCTCGCGGCCGATGTTCGCCTTGCGCTTGACCTCGACGACGCAATAGGACATTTTCGTCTGGAGAAGCAGATCAACCTGGACGCCCTCCTTGCCCGAACTTTCGGACGCCTTCCGAAAATACGGCGCGGCCGACAGGACGAGCGTGCGATCCATGTGCAGCGGCGAAAGAAGCTCTGCGGCATTGTTCACGACGAGATTTTCGAACTGAAGCCCCTTGATCGCATCCCAACCTGAAAACTGTTCAATGCCAGCGAACTTGAACAACCCCGTGTCGATGACACGCTTGACCGGCGCAACGTACTTCAGGTAAAATCTCGCATAGTTGTCCCTGAGCCTGTATTTCTTTTCCCTGATGTCCGCGCCTGTCTCTGGATTCTTTCCGGCATCGTCCGAAACGAATCCCGATTCCGCAAGGCGCGCGAGCGCGGCCGACAACCGTCCTCCTTTCCCCTCTTCCAGCATTTCCGCGATGTCCGTCACGCTGCGCGACCCGTCGACAAGGCAGTTCAAGACCCTTGCCGTGAAGGCCGGTTGATGCGTGATGACGTCCGTGAACATCTCGTCGAAATCCGTCCGCAGGATGCTGTTGGGCAGAAAACACATCTGCCTGATGTTCTCATCGGCGGAAAGGGACGGATTGACCTCCTCCAGATAGCGCGGAACGCCGCCTGTCACGGAGAGCACGTCGATTATCTCCCTGGGATTGACGCGCTCCGCCGCCCGTCCCCAGAACTTGACGCATTCCTTAAGAGGCAGTTCTCCGACCACGAGATCGAGCGAACGGCGTCCCATGTAGGACGAATTGTCGATGAAGTTCTCTTTGATCCAGGAGGATACGCTCCCGCACAACACCAGAATCAGCCGATCATGGTCCTTCCAATAATTCTCCCACGCGATTCTGACCGTGTTTGCGAACATCGGGTCGTAGTAGCCCATCCATGAAATTTCGTCCAGTAGGACAACGGTCTTCTGTCCATTCTTGACCTCGTGGTCAAGACGAATAAACGCCTCCAGCCAGTTTTGCGGTACCGTCCGCGCGCAACCCGTCTGGGCCGCCAGTTGCTCGACAAATGCGCGAAGCTCGTCTGCATTTGAGAAGCCCTCTTCGGGATGCACCCCCTCGATCTTCAAGAAGCGAACACCTGTCTTTTTCGCAAATTCCTTGATGAGCGTACTTTTGCCAATGCGACGGCGCCCCCTGCATGTAACCAAAGAGGATGTCCTCTTGCCCCATAATGAGGCAAGCTGCTCAATCTGATCTTGTCGTCCAACGAACATGAAAGACACCTTTCCCTAAAAAGATGTCGATATGGTAGCATTCTTCGCACATCTAGTCAAACGGAAAAGTTCACCTATTTCCACTCTCATGAAATAGGTGAACTTCGACTTTTGCCTTCGCTCGCTACCAATCGACACCCATGAGCATGAACCCGCAGCCAGCCGCCGCCATCGTGATGTTCGTCATTCCTCACTTTTTGTTAGACGTGGCATTGACCTTGTGCGTGCGGTCTTCACGCCTCTGTGCCGCTGCGCTAAAAGCCGCATCATATTTCATTGACACCGGGCCGAGGAGACCGGAAGGCAGGAGCTTGTCCGTCTTCGTCCAGTGCTTCCACGTCGTGAAAGTGTGGCGTCCGGTCGGGGAAGTCCTTCCGTCCTTCACCCACTGCGGAATCTCCTTTATCCCCGGCTCGTTGAGCTTCTGCCAGCCGTGCCAGCGCATTTCCCATTTGCAGTCCCCCGGACGTAAACGCCTCGTCGGCGACGTAGCGCCGCCCCCAGACGTGCGCGAGTGACGCCGCGTAGTGGCTGTTGTCCATGCACGGGTACTTTCCCGGGCCGCACGTGCCGTCCATCCAGAAGCACGACATCGGGACGTCTACGACTTCGCCGTACTGCATGTCGTCGGCGTTGCTCGGGCCGTACGGTTCGGCGGTCATGACGAGGCCGTATTCGTGGCAGCGCTCCGCAAAGCGCCCCTCGTAGTTCTCCGCCAGCAGGTCGGCGAGCAGCTTGCGGAAGTCCTCGCAGAACCTTTCGCTCTCAGGACTTCAAAGCCTCTGCGAAGAGGTCGGCGCCCTTAAGGTTGATCTTCAAGTTCGCTTCGTTGTTGCACGAGGCCCAGGGGGCCATCATGAAGCCCTTGAGGCTCTTAGTCGAGATGTCGCGCCTGCACAGTTTCACGAGTTTCCCAATCACGTCATCTGCGCCGATCTTGAGCTGTTGACGCTTCCAACCGATCCAGTTCGTCCCGCACGGCACCTGTTCGAACCCGGCCTTGTCGAGATCATAGAACCCCTTCAGGCGCTTGTGGTCTGCCGTCTTGTTAGTGGACAGTTCGAAGCCGCCGTAGCACTCGTCGTAGTACCAATTACTCATGAGCACGGACTTGGGGCACCGTTCATAGAACTCTGGATGATCCCACCCGTAGTCGCTCCACGCCCACGCGCGCATGCCGTTCTTCTCCACCGTCCTGACGATGTGCAGGAAGTCGTGCATCCAGAACTCGCCCTTGCGCACGATCACGTAGAGGCAGCGCCCGGAGTGATCCTGATGATTCGCCGTTTCCTCGTCGTAGCCGATGTGGAGGAAGCGCGGGTGATTGAATATTTCCGCCACGTCAGCGATAAGATCCTCGCACACTTTGTAGTATGTTGGCGTGGAGAGCATGCGGCGGTAGTGCTTGAGCCATCCGTTGTGCGTTGTCGAGAAGTTGAGCTTGGGGATCACCTCGATGCCGAGGTTGTTGAGGCGTATGATTTCCAAGCGCATCTTCTCGGGCGTCCAGCTGCCCTTGACGGCCAACTCGGGGTGGCTGGGATAGACCAGCCCCTCGCCGAGGTCGACCACGATCATGTTCATTCCCTTTGCGACGATATAGTCGGTGGCCTTGCGCCACAGGTCGTCCCTGTTGCGCAGCTCGGTGTCAGGGAACGGCGAACTTCCGCTGGAGGACATCGCGGCCTTCACGACCTTGAGGTCGACGTCCGGCGGGAACCAGTCGCACCACATGTTATGGCCGAGGTGCAGCAGGAATGCCTTGATCTCGCCAGACGCCGTGAAGCGAGGAAGCGTCATGCGCGCGGCCACGCCGCCGGCAGTCGCCAACGCAGCGGAGGAAATGAAAGTACGTCTTGTAAAGCAAATCGTTTTCATGCCGAATAGTATACCATAAACTCCTTCGGCATTGAACAATGCGATTTCACGCTACTGGCGCTCGACCACCATCGGCGTAGTGGTGGTGGTGCCGTCGATGGAGACGGTGGCGGTCCAGTGGAAGTGGAACGGGAAGCCCTGCGGCTCGCTGTACGTCACGGTGATCGCGCCAGTCTCGGCGTTCTTGGAGAGCGTGTAGGTGAGCACGTCATGGCGACGACTGCAATTATCGTAATCGTTCTCATGGTACCCATTATACCAAATCATGGTAGTGGTGACAACGGCAAATCCCTTTGTGGCACACCATCTTAATTCACTTTATCTGACACACCGATGCTCAAACACCCCGCCGGAGCCACGGCGAAACCGTCGGCCACGACGTATCCCTTGGACTTTGCAGGCAGCAGCTTGAGCGTGGCGCCGGGCGCGAGATCGAACTCGCCGAGTTTCCTCCATGTGCCGTCGGCAATGGCCTGGTCGATTGTGAACGTCTTCACGCGCCCTCCGCTCGTCAGCTCGCACACCGTCTTGGAGCCGGGCTTCGCCCCCCAGCTGAACGGAACGCGCCCCATCAGCGCGTAGCGTCCCTCCTTGTCCACCGGTAGTGGATAGACGGCTGGCTCGGCTTTCTTGCCAGGGAAGTGGGCGTACTCGCCCACCTGGTCGCCGTAGTGGACATGGCGCTTCTGCCAGCCTTTTCCGAACTTCACGCCTTCCGACTCGTCATCCACAATGCGCCAGTCCGCGAGCTTCGGGTCTGGCACCCCCGGGAACTCGCCGCCCAGACGTCCCTGAAGCTTCCGTATATGGCCGTGGGCGTATATGCCGCGCGGCGTTTCGCCGAGCTCGCGGCACATCGCAGCCGCCTCGCCTGCAGCGACGCCGAGCTGCGCGAGAGTGTTCATCACGCGCGGTCCGCCAAGGCCCACGTGCGTGCAGCTGAAGCAGCGTCCGACCATGAAGAGGTTCGCCACGTTGCGCGAATAGATGCTGCGGTATGGAATCCAGTAGCGTCCGTACGTTTCGCCGTGGTCTGTCGTGCCGTGGCATGTGGTGAGGAAGTCGACGCCGGGCTTGTAGTTGTCGAAGTGGAGATCGATGCCCCACGAACCGGAGGCGATGGCGTCGGCGAACGGACGGCGGCTCGTGACGTCCTTCTCGGAGTACACCCAGTCTCCGAGCAGGCGGCGCGACTCGCGCTTGCCCAGCAGGAACGGACAGAGGTTCAGCGCGTTGTTCGTGTTCTCCGGACGCCTCTTCGCGAGCGAGAACGCGCCGTATGTCGCGAGCAGCAGCCTGTCGCGTATCGCCTCTCCCTCTGCGATCATGTCGCGGTGGATGCCATACTCCCAGTTCCACCATCCGTTCACCGCCACAACGCCCTGCGCGTGCGGTTCGGCCCAGGGAGCGGAGAATTCCATCGGCGCATTCGCGACCACGCTCGTCCACATGAGCGACGCGCCAAGGGTGTCGCCATCCGCCTTCTCGGGAGCAAGCGACTCGCCGTACTCGCTCTTTGCCTCGCGGCCCATTCGCCAGTCCGCGCCCGCCCAGTAGCCAACCCATCCGTCGCCCGTCGCGTCGCAGAAGAGCGGCGCCTCGAAGCGCACCACGCGGTTGCGCTTAAGGTCAAGCGCCCTCACCGCCGCAATCGTGCCGTCCGCGTTCTTCTCCACGCCGAAGGCGCGCGTGTTCACGCGCAGCACGATGTTCGTCTCGTCCGCCACGATGCGCATTCGCCGCGCGTCGCACAGGGCGAGGTTGGCGTCGCTGTTCGTGAAGCGTCCGCGCAGCTCGCGCACGAGGTCGTAGCGCGTCTCGCCGCCGCTCCACACGCGGATTTCGGAAGATGCGTTGCCGCCGAGCATCGGACGGTCCTGCACAAGCGCCACCTTGATTCCCCTTCGCGCCGCTGCCACGGCCGCGCACGTTCCCGGCAGACCTCCGCCCACCACAACGAAGTCGGCCCTCACAGTCTCCGCCACAGGTTGCGTCTCCGGTGAGAGCGCTCCCTTCGGCGGCGTGGCTTCCTGCGTCAGCACCACGCCCGCACAGCGTCCGTCGAAGCCGTCGAGGTCCGTCAGGCGCACCTCGACCTCGCCCTTCTCAAGGCGCACTGCGCCGCCGCTCTCCCAATTCCATTCCGGCGCGCCCCTGCCGAACACCGTCGGCAGCGTCTTTCCGCCAAGCGAAACATTGAAGGCGCCCGCGCCGTCAACCCATTTGCGCGTGCGCACCCATACGCGCCATTCGCCGGACTCCGGCACGTCCACGCGCGCGGTCGCGTCCATCACGCGCACGCCCAGGCCATGCGCGAGCAGGTAGGGCGAGCCCATCACGTCCATAAACTGCGGGTCGAGCGACCATCCGCCAGGCTCGAAGCACTGCGGATGCACATCCACGCGCGCCGCCGCGCAGACTTGAAGCATCATGCTTGCCGCTCCCGCCGCGCATAAGACGGCCTTCATGCAAATCTCCTTTTGGTTGTTGCTTGATTTAAAACTCTCTGCTGCAAATCACTTGTAAACGCGGATCCAGTCGATGTACATCCGCACGGGGAGGGTGGAGACATCAACCTCTCCTACCCACTTTCCGCCGAGCTGCATGTCGAGCAGAAAATAGAACGGCTTGTCGAACGGCCACTGGTCAGGGTCGCCGCAGTCCGTTTTCGGATAACGAAACGTCTCCTTGCCGTTCACGCTCCAGACCAGCTCCTTCTCAGTAATCTCCAGGCCATAGACGTTCCAGCCACCCTGACGGATCGCCGCCTTCACGCTTCCGGACGGCGGATCCTTCTTGTGCTTCTTGACGTGCGTCCAGCCGGAATGGACGGTTTGGTAAACGAAGGGATCGCCGTTCAGACGCTCCACGATGTCGATCTCGCCGGCCCACGGCCAGTTACGTCCTTTGTTGTCCGGCTGGTCCGCAAGCATCCACAACGCCGGCCACGCGCCCTTCTGGTGGTCCTCGAACTTGACGCGCATCTCGACCTTGCCTATCCCCATCAGGCCCTTGCCATTGCTCTGCACGCCGCCGGTGAGGAACGGACGCGGATCGGACTTCTTGTCCTTGTTCGCGACGCCCCACAGGACGAGCGCGCCGTTCTTCACCTCCACGAGATCCTTACGCACGGACATGTGGCGGTTCCAGTCGCCCTTTCCTTGTTCGCAACGGTTCCAGCGGTTCGTATCAAGCGAAGAGCCGTTGAACTCATCCCCCCAGACGAGCTTCCACGCACGCGCCTTGCCTGTGGCGCGCGGAGCCGCCGCCATGCCGAACAGCGTCGTCAGAGCGGCAAGCATACAGCAACAAGACTTCACAATGCTTTTCATGGTTTTGCACTCCTATTCGAGGTAATTCACTACTTGACTATGCGCGGCGTCGTTCCCGATGCCGTTTCATACCTCCACAATGGCGTCATTTGCGATTTTCCGTTCAACGTCGTAGGTCTCCCGGTTGAGATGGCATTATGATAGCACATGCTTCCATGATTTGTCAATCCCCCGGCGGCGTTTTTTGCAAACAACGGCGGTAGGGTCACGCGTCCCGCGTTCGACTCGTCCACAAACTCCTCGGTTTTCCTTGTTGGCTGTCTCAACCTTCGTTTTTCGTCAAAACCACCATTCATTTACCTTTGTTTTTCGTCGAATCTATGATTGTTTCACCTTTGTTTTTCGTCACGCCTATTGATTTTCCGGCGGAAATTTGGTAGAATGAGCGCCCGAAGAGAACAGGAGCACACAATGTATATCTCAAGAAACATAGATTCGGCCTTGCTTGAATGGAAGAATGATCCGTTCCGCAAGCCAATGTTGCTGCGCGGTGCGAGGCAGACGGGCAAGACCACCGCCGTCCGGCACTTCGCTGAGCAGTTCCCATCGTTCGTCGAACTGAACTTCGAGAAGGACGGGCGGCTTCACGGCATCTTTGAGGACGACCTCGACGTCAGGCGGATAATCCGCCAGATCGAGGGCATCATGCGCAAGAAGGTCGAACCGGGCAAGACACTCCTCTTCCTTGACGAGATACAGCTATGCCCAAGGGCGATTTCCGCGCTTCGCTACTTCTACGAGGACATGCCCGAGCTGCACGTCGTCGCCACGGGGTCGCTTCTTGAATTCGTGTTCAGCGAACTCAAGGACTTCGGCGTGGGCAGGATACGCAACACCTTCATCTATCCGTTCTCCTTCACCGAGTTCGCGGAGGCGGTCGGGGACGGCATCCTCGTCGAGCACATGCGCGAGGCGACGTTTCAGGAGCCTCTGCCGGAGACGGAGCACGCCGCACTCCTGGACCTCATGAAAACGTACGTTATCGTAGGCGGGATGCCAGCCGCCGTCGGTGCATACGCGCAGACGCACAGCTATCTAGCCGTGGAGCGGATGCATGCCGACATAATGACCTCCCTCAAGGCCGACTTCGGCAAGTACAACTCCAAGGTTCCCGCCGAGCGGATCAGAAACGCATTCGCGTCCGTGGTCGCCCAGACTGGCGGCAAGTTCATATACTCCAACTCCGACCTAGAACTGTCCTACAGGCACGCTAAGGAGGCGACAGACCTCCTTGAGCTGTCGAAGCTCATCGTGAAGATCAAGTCCTGCCACGCGAACGGCATACCGCTCGGCGGCGACGTCAACCCGAAGTCCAACAAGTTCATCCTCCTCGACACGGGCCTGTACCTCCACGAATGCGGACTCGACATCTCCGACCTAATCGCCCAGTC
>Ga0310695_10001639_pt1 | contig 51500 bp, 41 predicted proteins | sample RumenRJG_04DNA_FD_203882 | JGI IMG/M metagenome (GOLD analysis project Ga0310695, IMG submission 203882) | Bovine rumen microbial communities from Lethbridge, Alberta, Canada - RJG_04 (v2) (version 2) | ecosystem: Host-associated > Mammals > Digestive system > Stomach > Rumen | place: Canada... | reverse complement strand
TTAGGATCTGGTGTCGAAAGGCGTAAGAGTTCGAGTCTCTTCGTCCGCACAGTTTCCCGGTTCCCCAGATATGCGGTAGTAGCTCAGTTGGTAGAGTGCCACCTTGCCAAGGTGGATGTCGCGGGTCCGAGTCCCGTCTACCGCTCCATTTGCGGGTGTAGCTCAATGGTAGAGCTCCAGCCTTCCAAGCTGGTCACGTGGGTTCGATTCCCATCACCCGCTCACAAAAAACGGCCGATGCAAACGCATCGGTCGATTTTTTATGTTCTTTTCATTTCACAGGATGGCAGCGGCCCGTTCAGGCCTTCTCCCCTTCCGGATTCACCGGCAGGACAAACCAGAAAGTGGTGCCCTTTCCTTCCTCGCTCCGCACGCCGTAATCCGCCCCGTGCTTTTCCAGGATGCCGCGGCAGATGTTCAGTCCCAGGCCGCTGCCGATCACGGCGCGGCGGTGGTTCTCCCGGCTTCGGTAATACCGGTCCCAGATAAAGGGCAGCTCGTCCGCGGGAATGCCTTCCCCGCTGTCAGAAATCTGCACGCGGATGCCGGCAGCCGTGTCCCGCTGGGTGATCCGGACAGTCTTATCCGCGCCGGTATAGGTCAGGGCGTTGCCCAGGAGGTTGTACAGCACCTGTCCGATGCGTCCCCGGTCCCCGACCACCGTCCGGTCCTCCGCCGGCTCAAACACCACGGTATAGCCGTCTACGGAGGTCATCCGTCCTATCCTGTTACAGATCTCCCGGATCTCCTCTGTCAGGTTAAAGGGCTTTTTCTCCAGTTCCAGGTTGCCGGTGCGCAGCCGGCTGAAATCCAGCACCTCATTGACCATGGAACTCAGGCGGTTCGTTTCGTCAATGATGATCTGCATGTTTTCCGGGGTCACTTCCTCAGGAATATCCCGCATGGCCTCGGCGTAGCCTTCAATCATGGTCAGGGGCGTGCGCAGGTCATGGCTGATATTGGCGATCAGCTCCCGCTGCAGGTCCTCTACCTTGCCCAGGTCCTCCGCTGCCCGCACCAGCGTGTCATTCAGCTCCGCGATCTCCCGGTAGCCGCCGCTGTGGGGCGGACGGGTATAGCGGAAACGGCTCAGTTCCCTGGCCGCCTCGCTGGTCTCAATTATAGGCTCCGAGATGCTCCTGGCCATGGTAAAGCCCACCAGCACCGTTGCCAGCACAATGGCGCCCACCGTCAGCAGGAACTGTGTCCGCACGGCATCCTCAATCTGGATCACGGTCGCGCCCCGGTACAGGTTCCGGAACAGTACGCCCTGCAGCATCCAGACCGTGGAAATGATAAATCCCGCGAAAACCGCGAGATAAATCAGGATCTTTGCCCGGATACCGACCCGGCCGGCGAGGAATTCCTCCCGGTAAGCCAGATTACTCCTTCTCAAAACGATAGCCTACCCCTCTGAGCGTTGTGATCTTGTCCGCATAGGGCCCCAGCTGCTTGCGCAGCAGCTTGATGTGGGTGTCCAGCGTCCGGTCGTCCCCGAAGAAATCATAGCCCCACACATCGCTGATCAGCTTTTCCCGCGTCAGGGCAATGCCCCGGTTGCGGATCATATAGAACAACAGGTCGTATTCCTTCGGGCTCAGGTCCGCCTCCACGCCGTCCACCAGCACCCGGCGGGCCGTGAAGTCCACCGTCAGGCCGCCTACGGAAACCGTTTCCTCCGCCTTCTTCTCCGCTTCTCCGCTGCGCTTGAGCACGGCGCCCACGCGCATCATCAGCTCCTTGGGAGAGAAGGGCTTTACCACATAGTCGTCTATGCCCAGCTCGAAGCCGTGAATCCGGTCATATTCCTCCCCGCGGGCGGAAAGCATGATCACCGGCACGGGATCCGTTTTCCGGATTTCCCGCACGGCGGAGAAGCCGTCCAGTTCCGGCATCATCACATCCATGATAATCAGATCATAATGGCGCTGGCGGCACTTCTCCACGGCCTGCATGCCGTTCTCCGCTTCTTCGGTCTCATAGCCCTCAAAGGCGGCATATTTGGCGATCAGGGCACGGATCCGCGCCTCATCGTCCACAATCAATAACTTCATACTGCAATTCCTTTATGTTTTTTATTCCGCTGCAAGTAATAATTCTTAATTCTTAATTTACTCTTCCGTGGGCGTCTGGATAAACTTCTCCACCTTCGCCCGGTCTCCGCCGGCTTCCAGGTAATCCTGAATTGCCTGCTGGAGCTGTTCGGTGAACTCCTCCAGGCACAAGCCGTTCTCCATGATGTAGGTGGCCACTGGAATGCCTACATAGCGCAGGTGCCAGGGTTCCGTGTTGATCTCGGTGATCTCCTGTTTGTCCGCCGGATACCGGATGATGAAGCCGAACTCCTGGCAGTGATCCGCCATCCACTGGCACTCCGGCTCCTTCATCATTTTATCATTCATGGCCTTGTCCTTCCAGTTGGAAGGCACCACGTCGCAGCCCAGGCCCGTCTGATGATCACTGGCGCCCGGCTTGGAAACCCAGCCGTCATCCTTGCCGTGATTCTTCTTCAGGCGGTTGTTGTACATGGTCTTCTGGGTGGAATAGGACCGGTAGGCGCTCTTCAGGTACAGCTTCCGGTATCCGTTTGCCTCAGCGGCCTCGCGGATGGCCGCGTTCATTTCGCACAGCGCGTCGGAGCACACCTTGCGCAGCTTCTGTCCGTCCTTGGGCTTCACGGCCCAGGAGATTCCGCCCTTGTCCGGCTTGGAGGGAACCTTCACCAGATCCTTGGGCACATATTTCTTGTCCAGCAGGTAATGCTTGTTGGCCAGGACAATATATTCCGGATCCATATCCTCCAGCGCCACCGGGAAATTCCATTCAGGAGCCGAAGAGGTCTGTACGCTCTCTTCAGTCTCCTCCTCCTCGTACACTTCCTCGATGATCAGCTCTTCCTCCTCGTCCAGTTCCGCAAACGCGAATACGGGCAGGAGCAGGGCAAGGGCAAGCAGCAAACAGCAAATTCTCTTCATACAGTATCCTTTACTTGGTCTTATCATTCATCCGTCACGGAAAAGCTTCCGGCCTGGGCAAGCGTTTCCTCCGGAACGCCCAGCAGTTCCCGCAGCACCTTCACCCGGTGGCCGATCAGCCAGGTTTCCAGCGGAATATTGGCCTCATGGATTTCCTTCGCGTATTCCTTGCCAACGTAGCGGAAATGCCAGGGCTCATACTTGTATCCGGTGATTTCCTCCCAGGGCTCGTCATACCGGAGGATATAGCCGAAACGCCAGCAGTTTTCCCGGCACCATTTTCCGCCCTCGGTTTCCCCGAAGGAGATCTCCAGGTGGATCTTGTGCTTCTGGCCCACGTCCATTGCCACGCCCAGCTGATGTTCGCTGGCTCCGGGCGGTGCGACAAACTCCTGCGCCTTGGCCACGTTTCCTTTGACCGTGCGCAGCTTCCGCTTGTAGATGCCTTCCTGCTTTTCATAGGAACGGTAGCCGCTGATGGACAACAGCGTCAGCCCCGTTTCCTCCTTGCAGACCTGGAACATTTCCCGCAGGGCCGCGGCAGCCTCCCGGCGCATCCGCCGTACCTGTCCGGGCACATCGCTCATTTCCAGATCCTGCGGTTCATAGGCCGATGAAACCGTATACTGGCGGTTCGCCAGGAACAGCAGGCCGTTTATGTCATTCTGCGGCGCCGCGGTGTCCAGGGCTCCGGATACCATCATGGAAGCGGCAGCCACCAGGGACATCAGTTTGGTTAAAGACGGCATTCCTTTTCCTCCATGGAAAAATGTCATTCAGAACATTGCTCTGAATGACATGATTATATCACAAAACTTTGTTTAAGAAATCCTTAGTTCTTTGTTCTTTCGGACTGGTGAAAATCTCCGCGGGAGTGCCCTCCTCCAGGATCTTTCCCTCATCCATGAACAGCACCCGGTCCGCCACCTCGCGGGCGAAGCCCATCTCGTGCGTTACGCAGACCATGGTCATGCCGGTCTTGGCCAGTTCCTTCATTACGTCCAGCACCTCGCCCACCATTTCCGGGTCCAGGGCGCTGGTGGGTTCGTCAAAGAGCATCACTTCCGGCTGCATGCACAATGCCCGCACAATAGCGATCCGCTGTTTCTGTCCGCCGGAGAGCTGGGCGGGATAGCTGTCCGCCTTATCCTCCAGGCCGACGCGCTTCAGCAGCTCCCGCGCCTTCTTTTCCGCCTGTTCCTTGTTCATCAGGCTGGTCCGCACAGGCGCCAGCGTGATGTTCTTCATGATCGTCATGTTAGGGAACAGGTTAAAATGCTGGAACACCATGCCCATCTTCTGGCGGATTTTGTTGATGTCGCACTTCTCATCCGTAATGGACTGGCCTTCGAAAACAATCTCACCGCTTGTCGGGGTTTCCAGCAGGTTCAGGCAACGCAGGAAAGTGGATTTTCCGCTGCCGCTGGGTCCGATCAGCACCACACGTTCACCTTTGTTGATGTGCTGGCTGACGCCCTTGAGCACTTCCAGATTGCCGAAGCTTTTGGTCAGGTTTTTAACGTCTATCACTTGCGCGCAGCCTCCTCTCAAAGATTCCCAGCAGCCAGGTAAACAGCATGACCAGCAGCAGGTAGATAATCGCCGCGCCCACATAGGGGTACATGGGTTCATAGTTCCGCGCGGCTACGCTGCGGGCCGCATACAGCAGCTCCTTGCCGCCGATGACGCTGATCAGGGAGGTGTCCTTCAGCAGCACAATGAACTCATTGCCCAGGGCCGGCAGGATCGCCTTAATGGCCTGGGGCACCACCACAAACCGCATGGTGTCTGTATAGTTCATACCCAGGCTTCGTCCGGCTTCCATCTGGCCCTGGTCCACGCTCATCAGGCCGCCGCGGATGATCTCCGCCGTATAGGCGCCGGAGTTGATGCCCAGCGTCAGCGCGCCGACCATCACGAAATCCCGGCTGGACGCAAAAATGACCAGGCCCATGATCATCAGCTGCACCATCATCGGCGTACCGCGGATCACGGTCACGTAGGTCTTCAGCAGGGCGTTTACAAAGCCCAGCACCGGGTTCCTGTGCCCGGGGCGCTGCTGGTCATGCGCCGTACGGATCACAGCGACGATGACGCCGAGGATCACGCCCAGAACCAGCGCCAGTACCGTCACATACAGCGTGGTGACCACGCCGTTGAGGTACTGTCTCCAGCGGTCATTCTCGATGAACGCCTGATAAAAAAGAACATAAAACTGCTGCCACAGGGTGGTGGGTTCACCGGCGGACATCAGCGCTTTCCATGCCGTAAACTGTTCCATGGAAACGGATCCTCTCCTTCACAGATTGATAATGGGAAGCCGCGGTAATAACGCAGAAAGGAAAAGGCATTTTGCCTTTTCCTTCCGGCGTGAAATTGCTTTCAGCCTTCTGTATTACTCGTTCCACTTCAGGATGATCTGCTCAATGGTGCCGTCATCGATCAGCTTCTGCAGTTCAGCGTTGAAAGCGTCCACCAGTGCGGTGTTGCCCTTGGCGAATCCGAAAGCGAAGTTCTCAGGATCATAGCCGGTGGAGATCATCTCCAGGCCGGGAATCTGCTTCACATAGGCGGCGCCGACCATGTCGTCCACCATGATGCAGTCGATCTGGCCGTTCTGCAGCGCCTGGAAAGCGAGGGAGTACTTGTCATAAGCGCTCACATGATCCTCACCGAAGTGATCGGTGGCTTCAATCTGGCCCGTGGTGCCGCTCTGCACGCCGATGATCTTGTCGCCCAGGTTGTCCATGGTGATGTCAGCACCGCTCTTGAACACGACGCCCTGCACGATCGTCACATAAGGAATGGTGAACTCCAGGGTGGCTTTGCGTTCTTCCTTCACGGTCACGCCGGAAACCACCGCGTCAGCCTTGCCGGCGCCGGGGGCAACCAGAGCGCTGTCAAAGTCGATGGCATAGGGTTCAGCGGTCAGTCCCAGGTTCTCACAGATAATGGCCAGGATGTCGGGCTCGATACCGATCACGGTACCTTCGTCATCCGTGCTTTCAAAAGGCGGGAAGTCCGGGCTGGTCGCATAAACGAATTTGCCGGCTTCGAGTGTCGTCAGTTCAGCGGAAGCCGCAGCCACGCTCAGGAGCATTGCCAGTGCCAGAACCATCGCAAGAATCTTCTTCATTTTAGTATCCTCCTTGCTTCTCTTTGGATTGGGCACAGTATAGCACCCGCATACACCCTTGTCAACACATTTTCTGCATTTTTATACAAATATTTTTGTTATTTATGAATATTATGCATAAGAGCACTGATTATTCATTCATTTGAGTCCATTTTATGCATTCTGAGTTTATAACCTGCCGGATCAGAGCCTGATCCCCAGCAGCACAATGGTCGCCGCCGAGCAGAGCAGGTATACCGCCAGCGCAATGTCCTGTATGTTCACCGGTGCTTTTCCGTCCCTCTCCAGGCTCCGGATTCTCACCTTCGGCAGGCACAGCAGCAGGCAGAACAGGAAAGGCAGGAAGTAACGTCCCTGGATGCCCTTGATCACCGCGGAGTCCTCCCCTGTCCACCAGACCAGCAGTGCCCCGGACAGCAGCGTCCAGCAGAGCAGCACCGCCAGGATCAGCAGGATCAGGAGTTTTCTTCTCTCTTTCTTTTCCGGAAGCAATCTGCCCGTTCCGGCGTCCGTCAGCGCCACGCCCAGGAAGGAAACGCCCAGCAGAATGGTCAGCGGCCAGGGAGAAAAGACGTCCAGCCGGCCGAAAACGCCGAACAGCTGCCGGATCCATCCCGGCGCCTGGTGAATCAGTGTCCGGACCTGCATGCCGATCAATGTCAGGGGATTGGCCAGCACCCGGCCCAGCCGGTTCATTGCCTCGCCCGTCATCCCCTGCCGGGCGGAAAGCCTCATAATGGAAAGCACGTACCAGAGCACGGCCGCCGCCAGGAAGCCCGCGGCCATCAGCAGGTTCTCCCTGCGTTTCTGCTTTTTGGCTTCTCCGTCTGCCGCCCCGGGCATCAGGCCCAGCAGCAGCACCGGCGCGTAGGTCAGCTTGCACAGCACCGCCAGGACGCCCATCCCGGCAAACCGCAGGGAGTCGCCGGGGGTCCGTCTGCCGATGGTGCCGATACGCCTGAGCAGTTCAACAGTAATCCAGCTGATTCCCGCGATCACCATGCCGTCGCAGGAGGCGGAAGCCGCTTCCTGCAGCGTCAGCGGCAGCAGGGCAATCGCCAGGAGAACCGTTTCCCCCGCGGGGCTCCGCCGGATCGCAAAATAGAACAGCAGCCCTGTCACCAGTATACTGCCGATCCGTGCGCTGTACAGCAGCAGGCGGATTTTGTCTGTAAAGAGTCTTGTCAGGAACATGATCAGGCTCTGCGGCAGGTAGGCGGCCAGCGGATAAATACCGGTAGCCTCGTTCCCGGGTTCCGTTACGGTTGCTTCGGAAAGCCGTGCCGTCCGGAGGTCTTCCTCCTTCAGGACGCTTGCTTTCGTTCCGCCTGCGGAATCCGCCAGCAGGTTCCGCAGGTTTTCCGGATAGACGCAGTTCTCCGTTCCGGTCTGTCCGGTGCTCAGCAGCCAGATCTGCCGCAGGTGCGCCTGCTCATCCGGCGGCGCGCCCAGGGGCATGATCAGCATCATTGCCAGCACAAACGGAATATAGAGCAGCAGAAAAAGCCGCTCTATCCTGATTCTTCCGTTATGTTCTCTTTTCATGGTCTGCTGTTCACCTGCTTCCTTTACAATAGGAAAGGATATCCTTGTTCCTTCCGGACATTTCTATCGGCTGAAAACTGAAAACAGGATCGCTGCCCGGCTTCCTGACCGGGCTTTCAGATTATTCTTCCCCGTGTGAAAGGATTATACCACAGTTCATCCGCTCAATCGCTTCTTTTTTCACGCCGGGAGTCAGACGGAACCGGGTCGGGTCAAAATCCGGGGTTTCCGGCTTCATCCGGAAAACGCCGTACTTGATCGGAATGCCCAGGGCCGTGTATTTTTCCTCGTGTTCGCTGATATAGTTGGGCGTAAAGCCATCCGCGTGCAGGTCACGGCCGATTGTCACCGGTTCAAAACCGCACAGTTCAAAATACGCCAGGGAGTCCTCAAACAGGGTATCGTCATCCGTCTTGAACCAGATCTCCCCGCCTTCCTTCAGGAAGGTGCGGTACTGCATCAGCTGCCGCGGATGGGTCAGCCGGCGCTTCTCGTGCTTCGGATGTTCCGTCCAGGGATTGCAGAAATGAATATAGATGCGTTCCGCCTGCTCCTGCGGTCCGAACACCTGGTCCACAAAGCAGATATCCGCCATCACCAGCTGGACGTTGCCCGGGTTTTCCCCGCAGGCGTCCGTGATATTCCGCCGGGCCACGCCCAGGATGTCCGCGCTCAGGTCGGCGGCTATAAAGTTGATTTCCGGGTTGTCCGCGATCATTTTCGCCGTGCTCACAGCCTTGCCGCAGCCCATCTCAATGTGCAGCGGCAGCTCCGGCCTGGCAAACCTGGGCCGCCAGGTGCCCCGCAGCGCGCCGGTCTTCGCCTCCGGTCCCTTGATCGCGTCTATAAAGAACGGGCAGGCCTGAAGTTCAGGTCTGGCCCATTTCTTGGTTCGCATATGCATAACAGTTACCCTCTTCTGTCCTTCCGGACGAAGCATGTCTTCATTCTCAATGAATTACAGATCGATGGAGTCCTTCGTTTCCGCGGCTTCCGCGAACAGCGGGCGCAGCTTGTCCGCCAGGGCGGTCACCTGGGCGCCGCAGCGGCCGGTATATTTTGCCGGATCCAGCACGGAGCGCATTTCCTCTTCAGTCAGGCCGAAGTCCTTCTCCGCGGCCAGGCGTTCCAGCAGGTCGCAGGGTTCGCCCTGCTTCATCTTTTCTGTCGCGGCCATGGAGCAGCGGCGGATGATTTCATGCAGCTGCTGCCGGTTTCCGCCCCGCTTCACCGCTTCCATCATCAGGTTCTCGGTGGCCAGGAAGGGCATGTATTCCCGCAGGGTCTTGTCGATCACCTTTTCGTTCACCCGCAGGCCGCCGGCAATGTTCCGGATCAGGCGCAGGATCGCGTCCGCGCAGAGGAAGGCTTCCGGCAGGGAGATCCGCCGGTTGGCGGAGTCGTCCAGCGTACGTTCCATCCACTGGACCGAGGCGGTCAGCGGAGCGTTCATGGCGTCGGCCATCAGATAACGGGCCAGGGAGCACACGCGCTCACAGCGCATGGGGTTCCGCTTGTAGGCCATGGCAGAAGAACCGATCTGGTTTTCCTCGAAGGGCTCGTCAATCTGGCGGTCATGCTGCAGCAGGCGGATGTCGTTCGCCATCCGGTAGCAGCTCTGGGCCAGGGCGCTCAGCGCGTTCAGGATCCGGGCGTCGGTCTTCCGGGGATAGGTCTGTCCGCTGACGGTGAAGCATTCGGTAAAACCGAAGGTTCCCGCGATGCGGCGGTTCATTTCATCAATCTTCGCTTCATCCCCTTCATACAGGTCCATGAAGCTCGCTTCGGTGCCGGTTGTTCCCCGGCAGCCCAGGAAGCGCAGGTGATCGATTACGAAATCGATCTCCTCCAGGTCGGAGGCCAGGTCCTGCAGCCACAGGGAGGCTCGCTTGCCCACGGTCACCGGCTGCGCCGGCTGGTAGTGGGTGTAGCCCAGGGTGGGCAGATCCTTGTACTTTTCGGCGAAGGCGCACAGGCTCTTCATCGCGCCCAGCAGCTCTCCGCGCAGGTATTTCAGGCCGTCCCGGTAAATCACCAGGTCGGCGTTATCGGTCACATAGCAGCTGGTGGCGCCCAGGTGAATGATGCCCGCCGCGGAAGGCGCAACCTTGCCGTAGGCATACACATGGGCCATCACGTCATGACGGACTTCCTTTTCCCGCTCCCGCACGCACTCATAATCGATATCCTCGATATGGGCAGCCAGTTCGTCCACCTGTTCCTGCGTTACCGGCAGGCCGAGTTCCATCTCCGCCTTGGCCAGCGCCACCCACAGGCGTCTCCAGGTCCGGTAGCGCGTATCGGAGGAGAACAGCTCCAGCATGTATTTGGAAGCATACCGGGAGGACAGTGGAGTCTCATACTGCTGTGTCATCGTTTTCCCTCTCTCAACCAGTCTTTCAGCATTCTATGCTTATAATTTTTCATTCTTCATTTTTCATTCCATCATCACCATCTGGTAATGATGCTTTCCCGCTCCGGTCCCACGGAAACCCAGCGGATCGGGCAGCCGATGGCTTTCTCGATCATCTGTACATAGGCTTTGGCTTCCTCCGGCAGGTCTTCCCAGGTGCGTACGCCGCTGATGTCTTTCTTCCAGCCCTTCACGGTCTCGATCACAGGCTTGCACTCCTCCAGTGCCGCCGGGAAGGGGAACTTGTCTGTCATTTCGCCGTTGCGCTCGTAGTGGGCACACACCGGAATCTCATCCAGGTAGCTCAGCACGTCCAGCTTGGTCAGGGCGATTTCCGTCGCGCCCTGCACCTGTACGCCGTAGCGGGTGGCCACCAGGTCCACCGGACCCACGCGGCGGGGCCGGCCGGTCTTGGCGCCGTATTCGTTGCCTGCTTCACGCAGCTTTTCCGCTTCCTCACCGAACATTTCGCAGGTGAAGGGGCCTTCGCCCACGCAGGTGGAGTAAGCCTTCACCACGCCCACAATGCGGTCCAGCTTCGCTCCCGGCAGGCCGGAGCCCACGGGCGCGTAGGCCGCAATGGTGTTGGAGGAGGTGGTCATCGGATAAATACCGTGATCCAGGTCACGCAGGGAGCCCAGCTGGGCCTCAAACATGATCCGCTTGCCGTTCTCCTCCGCTTCCCGGAGCAGGTCTCCGGTATCGCAGATATAAGGCTTAATGGCTTCGCAGCTGGTGTTCAGCCAGTTTTCAATCTCATCCCAGGTATAGGGTTCCGCGCCGTATACGCCCTTGATGATCAGGTTCTTCCACTCCATCAGGTCCTTCAGGTGTGCGCGGAGCCGTTCCGGATAGAACAGTTCGCCCGCCATCACGGTCTTCTTCTGATACTTGTCAGAATAGAAGGGGGCAATACCCTGCTTGGTGGAACCGTACTTCTTGTCCGCCAGGCGCTGCTCCTCCAGCTCGTCCAGCCGGCGGTGCCAGGGCATCAGCAGGGAGGCACGGTCGCTGATCTTCAGATTTTCAGGCGTCACGGCCACGCCCTTGGCGGCCACGTCCTGAATCTCGGTCATCAGGCTTTCCGGGTCCATGGCAACGCCGTTGCCGAGAATGTTGATCACATTCTTCCGGAAAATACCGGAGGGCAGCAGATGCAGGGCAAACTTCCCGTATTCATTGATCACGGTATGGCCGGCGTTTCCGCCGCCCTGATAACGTACCACAATGTCAATCTGCTCCGTCAGCAGGTCCACCATGCGGCCTTTTCCTTCGTCGCCCCAGTTGATTCCAACGATCGCTGTACAAGCCATTTTGTCTTCCTCCGGTCGTCATACTTGTGTCAAAAAACACAACAAGTTATTTTAGCGCCGAACCCCTGGTGTGTCAATCTTTCCCGCAATTCAAAAGCCGCCAAAAAACAATGTCTCCGGCGGCTCTGAAAATCACATTCTTCCCTGTACCATAGTCAGCGCGATGCGCTTCTTCTGTTCGTCCACATTCACGACCCAGACCTTCACGATATCCCCCACCTTCACCACTTCGGAGGGATGCTTGATAAACTTCTCCGCCATCCGGCTGATGTGCACCAGGCCGTCCTGGTGGACGCCGATGTCCACGAATGCGCCGAAGTCAATCACGTTCCGCACGGTGCCGGTCAGTTCCATGCCGGGCTTCAGGTCCTTCATTTCAAGCACGTCCGTGCGCAGCACCGGCTTGGGCAGCTCGTCACGGGGATCCCGTCCCGGCTTGGCCAGTTCGTTCAGCATGTCGTTCAGAGTCGGCAGACCGACGCCGATCTCCGCCGCCAGCTTTTCATGGCCGTAGCGGCTGGCCCGGTGCACCACGTCCGCCGCGCCGCCCCGGATTTCCTTCATGTCATATCCCAGCTTCTCCAGCAGCAGCTTCGCCGCGTCGTAGCTTTCCGGGTGCACCGCCGTGGCGTCCAGGGGATTCTTGCTGTCCATCACCCGCAGGAAGCCGGCGCACTGCTCATAGGCTTTCGGTCCCAGCTTCGGTACCTTTTTCAGGGCTGCCCGGCTGGCAATGCCGTTCTCCTCCCGGTAGGCCACAATGTTCTTGGCCAGCGCCGGGCCGATGCCGGCCACGTGGCTCAGCAGCTCCGCCGAGGCCGTGCTGACCTCCACGCCCACCTGGTTCACGCACTGCTCCACCACGCCATCCAGGGCGGCAGTCAGCTCATTCTGTTTCAGGTCATGCTGGTACTGTCCCACGCCGATCGCCTTCGGATCGATCTTCACCAGTTCCGCCAGCGGGTCCTGCATTCTCCGGGCAATGGAAACCGCGCTGCGCTGGGTCACGTCAAAGTCCGGGAATTCCTCCGCGGCCAGCTTGCTGGCGCTGTATACCGAGGCGCCCGCCTCGCTGACGATCATATAGGCTACTCCCGGCAGTTCCGGCAGCAGGGATACGATGAACTGTTCGCTTTCCCGGCTGGCAGTGCCGTTGCCGATGGCGACTGCGGTAATGCCGTATTTCTGTACAAAGCCTTTGATCAGCTTCGCCGCGGCCGCTTTGCCGCCTTCGTTGCCGGGCAGGGTGAAATAGCCCACGCCCGTGTCCAGCACCTTGCCGTTCTCATCCACCACCGCCAGCTTGCAGCCGGTCCGGAAGCCGGGGTCCACGCCCAGGGTTACCTTACCCTTGATAGGCGGCTGCATCAGCAGCTGGTGCAGGTTGTCGCTGAACACCTTGATGGCGCTCACGTTGGCCCGGTCGGTCAGGTCGTTCCGGATTTCCCTCTCCAGGGAGGGGAACACCAGCCGCTCCCAGGCGTCCGCGCAGGCTTCCGCCACCTGCTGTGCCGCGGGAGTACTGTTGCGCACAAAGGCCTTCCGGATCGCGTCCTGTGCCTTTTCTTCCGGTGCTTCCAGGCTTACCTTCAGGAATTCCTCCCGTTCGCCCCGGTTCACCGCCAGGATCCGGTGAGCCGCGATGCTCCGCACCGGCTCCCGGAAGTCATAATACATGCTGTAGACGCTGTCTTCCTCTTTGGCGGCCTTGCTGCGCAGCACGCCCTCCCGGTTCAAAAGCGCCCGCAGCTCTTTCCGCACTTCCGCGCTGTCGCTCACGGTCTCCGCCAGGATGTCCCGCGCTCCGGCCAGGGCCGTTTCCGCGTCCGGCACTTCTTTTTCCGCGTCGATATACTTCGCCGCTTCCGCCGCGGGATCTCCCGCCTGCTGCAGCATCAGCCACAGGGCCAGCGGTTCCAGCCCACGCTCCTTTGCGATCGTCGCCCGCGTCCGGCGCTTCGGCCGGAAGGGGCGATAAATATCCTCCAGTTCGCTGAGGGTCACTGCCTTGGCCAGCTGCGCCTTCAGTTCGTCGGTCATCACGCCCTGCTCTTCCAGGGAAGCGGCAATCTCCTCCCGCCGCTTTTCCAGGTTCCGCAGGTATTCCAGCCGTTCGGCCATCTCCCGCAGCACCTGGTCATCCAGCGATCCGGTTGCTTCCTTCCGGTACCGGGCAATAAAGGGAATCGTATTCCCCGCGTCCAGCAGCTCCACCGCCGCCTGCACCTGCTGCGGCCGCAGTTTAAACTCTCCCGCCAGTCTGTTTACAAAATCCATGTCCTGTTTCTCCTCTGTTAATATATGTTATATCTATATCCATTGCTCATGATTATCCTGTCATTCTGAGCAAGGCCAAAGGCCACGTCGAAGAATCCCCCGCCTGCCTACGTTCGGGAACCCAATCGGAACCGCCATACCTCCACACTGTCATTTCGACCAAAGAATCCGAAGGATTCTGCGTGGAGAAATCTCCCAGCCCGCCCACGTTCGGGAACGTCACAGGAACAGCTCATAATTCAATGACAGTATACCATCTCATTCTGCATTGTACTCAATGCTCCCGCATTGAGTACCTGCATCCGCAGTAATCCTGCCGGTACAGTTCATACTCCCTGGACAGTTCCAGCGACCTCAAATACCCGTTCTTCTTCTTAAAGTCCGCAAACAGATATTTCACCCCGTACCGCTTTCCCGCTTTCTCGCCGATCCGGTTCACATTGTCCGCGTTCTTATGCGGGCTGACGGACAGCGTGGTCGTGAAATACTCAAAGCCATGTTCCTTCGCCTGCTCCGCGGTATAGTTCAGCCGCATGGCAAAACAGGCCAGGCACCTCTCCCCGCCTTCCGGCGCGTCCGCCAGAGCCGGCGCGAAAGCCTCAAACGCTTCATGGTCATATCCGCAGGGCAGCATCGGTACCTCTTCCGGCAGCAGCGACAGCAGCCGCTCCTGCTCCGAAAGCCGGTGAAGATACTCCTCCTCCGGTTCGATATTGGGATTGTAATACAGAAGCGTCACCCGGAAATGTTCCGTCAGCCGTTCAAGCACCGCGCTGGAGCACGGGCCGCAGCAGCTGTGCAGCAAAAGCGTCGGCCGCCGGCCTTCCAGCCCTGCGATCTCGGCCTCCATTTCCCGCTGATAGTTCCTTTTTTCCATGCGCTTCGCTCCTCCGGTTTCTGCATCGCCACTTTACACTTCTCTTTCATTAAAGTCAACCAACGATCCGGAACACCTTATCCATCAATACAGTAAACCATATAATTGTTAATTATTCATTGTTAATTGTTAATTGATTAATTATGGCTATAGGCCCATTTTATTGAAGCCTATAGCCATAATTAATCTTATTGCCTATTGACTAAGTAGGTTTACTATGATATAGTGTGCCCAACACATCGAGGAGGTTGGGAAAATGTCTAAGATTTATAAAGGATCACTGGAGCTGATCGGGAACACCCCCCTGGTCGAAGTCGTGAACATTGAAAAGGAACTGGGACTGGAAGCCACCATTCTGGTGAAACTCGAATACTTCAATCCCGCCGGCAGCGTGAAAGACCGTATTGCCAAGGCCATGATCGAAGACGCCGAACAGAAGGGCCTGCTGAAGGAAGGTTCCGTCATCATTGAGCCCACCAGCGGCAACACCGGTATCGGCCTGGCGTCCATCGCCGCCGCCAAGGGCTACCGCATTATCCTGACCATGCCTGAAACCATGAGCGTGGAACGCCGGAACATCCTGAAGGCCTACGGTGCCGAACTGGTGCTGACCGAAGGTGCCAAGGGCATGAAGGGCGCCATCGCCAAGGCGGAAGAGCTGGCTAAAGAAACGCCCAACAGCTTTATCCCCGGACAGTTTGTCAATCCCGCGAACCCCGCTATTCATAAGGCAACCACCGGTCCCGAAATCTGGAACGATACAGACGGAAAAGTTGACCTGTTCATCGCCGGCGTCGGCACCGGCGGCACCCTGACCGGTGTGGGCGAATACCTGAAATCCCAGAATCCGGATATCAAGGTTGTCGCGCTGGAGCCGGAAGATTCTCCCGTCCTGTCCGAAGGCCATGCGGGCGCTCATAAGATCCAGGGCATCGGTGCCGGCTTCGTTCCGGATGTGCTGAATACCAGGATCTATGATGAAATCTTCAAGGCCGCCAATGCTGACGCCTTTGCCACCGCGAAGCTGCTGGCCAGGACCGAAGGTATCTCCGTGGGTATCTCCTCCGGTGCCGCCCTGTTCGGTGCGATCCAGCTGGCCAAGCGTCCCGAGAACAAGGGCAAGACCATCGTAGCCCTGCTGCCCGACAGCGGCGACCGCTACTACTCCACTCCCCTGTTCACAGAATGATTATGATGCATTTCGCATTGTAAGCATAAAACACCTTCCAAGAGCAGCCCCCGCGGCAGACCTCCCGCGGGGGTTCGCTTATAATCACAAAAATCGCACCCCTCCGGGTGCGATTTTTTCCACCATTCTTCATTTTTCATTCTTCATTCTTCATTTCTGAAGGTCTGAATCTCTGATTCAGATCTTCAGATCGACCCACTTTCCCTGCTTAAACCGGATTGCCACCATGATAAACCGGCTCAGCTGGTCCGCGAGGATGCCCAGCCAGACCCCGTGCAGCCCCCAGCCCAGCACATTTACCATCAGCAGCGTGGACAGGGTCCGTATTCCCGCGATCGAGATCATTGCGGCATACAGCACATACCGCACGTCGCCTGCCGCCCGAAGGCAGCCCGTAAAGATGATCTGGCTGATCTGCAGCAGTACGATCACCATCAGGTAACGGCAGATAATCTGGCCCATCTCCAGGATGTGTGCTTCATTGAAATACAGCCCGTAGAACCACCGGCCGCCGAAGAACAGAAGCAGCGCCAGGATAAATGAAATCAGCAGGCCGATCCGCTGGCAGATGCTGCCGTAGCGTTTGGCCATCTCCTTCTGTCCCGCGCCGAGGGACTCTCCCGCCAGGGCCACCGCAGCCACCTGCATGCCGTCCGCAAAGGAAAAGCCCAGTCCCAGGATACTCATGCCGATATTATGAGCCGCAAACTCATCGGTACCCAGGCGTGCGGCAATCATGGCCGTAGCCAGGAAGCCGATCCGGGCCGCAATATTCTCCAGGGACGTATTCAGCGCCAGGTGCCAGATCGCCCTGGAACAGCTGCGGGAAAACCGCAGCTTCAGCTGTTTCATCAGGGGAATGCGCACATAGCTGGTTCTGCGGAACAGGGAGGCCACCGCCATGCCGGCCGCCACCACCGTGCCCAGCACCGTGGCAATCGCCGCGCCCCGGATTCCCCAGGCCGGGAACCCGAAATGGCCCTCAATCAGCAGATAATTGAAAATGATGTTGACCACGCTGCTGGTCAGGTTGGTGGTCATGGATAGCTTGGTGTTTCCGCTTCCCCGCTGGGCGGAGTTGATCACCATGGTAATCACGTTGAAGAACGTGCCGCCCATGATAATCTGGAAATAGGTTACCGCCGCCTCATGAGTATCCGCGTTGCTGCCCGCCAGTTCCATCATCCACGGGGCGAAAACCACAAACAGCACCGATACCGCTACACAGGCGATACTCGCCAGCACAATGGCCGTCAGCAGGATTTCATTGGCGGTGTCCTGGCGCTGTTCTCCCTTGCGGCGCGCCACCAGGGCAGAAACCGCCACATTGATGCCGAAAAAGAGCGTCAGTCCGATAAACTTGGGCTGGTTGGTCAGTCCTACTGCCGCCACGGCATAGCTGCCCAGGGCGGATACCATCATGGTATCGATCATACCGGCCAGCGCCACAAAAAAGCTTTCCGTCATAGCCGGCCATGCCACGGACAAAGCCTTCCGGGTCATCGAACGCGTGGATGTCATTTCACTATTCATCATTCACAATATCTGTTTCTGAATAAACCAACCGTAACCCGTTGAAAACAGGTTACGGTCAGGAAGTACACAATCCGTCAGGAGAAGAATGCAGATCCAATTCTTCATTCTTCATTTTTCATTCTTCATTCATTAAAATCCGTGGCTGCTGCCGCCTCCGCTGAAGCCGCCTCCGCCGCTGAAACCGCCGCCCCCGCCGAATCCTCCGTGGGATCCGCCGGAAGAGCCGCTGCTGTGATGCACCGTGCGCGACAGCTTCTTGGCCGCAATCACCGCGCCCGCACCGGCCGTAGCGGTGATGATCTCCGGCAGGCTGACCTTCACTTCCTGTTCATGCCGCGCGGAAATCAGCAGGTAAGCCAGCAGCAGGGCGATCACAATCGCCAGCAGGGCGTTGCTGATATACTTCATCGGACCGGAGATCTTTTCACCCCTGAGCACCCGCAGCACCTGATTGAAGGTTGTCTCTGCGCAGCGGGCATACTCTTTGTCCGAAGCATAGGTGTAGACGTTGTCCACAATAATATTGCCCTTAGTCTGGGTAATGGTTTTCCGCATATCATCGCTGGACCAGAGCATCAGCTGCCTGGTGGTCATATCGATGATAAACAGGGTGCAATGCCCCGTAAACGTCCTGTTTGCCCACTCGTGCGCCTTATTGCCCACATATTCGGTGGATCCGTCCCGGCAGGTGTAAAAGCCTGCGTTGCAGTACTCCGTGATACCCGTCATCGTGTTCATCACATCGCTGTATTCCGCCGGATCCAGCAGACCGGCGCTGTCGTCAATCACCGCGATATAGCCGGTTTCCTCATTGGTCTTCGTCAGCTTCTCGGCGTTTACGGCACAAGGAATCAGCACGAGAATCATCAGAAAAACTGCGAGCTTTTTAAATGTATTTATCACAGAGATTCCTGTGGCAAGGGTGGCTTTTACTGTTCTGACTTCACTCCGTTCGTCAATCACAGAAGCTCACCTCCCTGATGAGATTCAAACTGCGGCAGCGTATTCGAGCAGGATCTGTTGTACAGCCGGAGCAGTTCCAGGCATTCCAGAATCACACCTGCCATGATAGCCAGTGTCACAATATACACCGGCGTGTCCGCGCTGTGGAAAGGATCAAAGGCCATAATAAAGGCGCCTGCGGCCACCGCTGCCAGCGTAATCAGGCAGCCAAGGGGCATCTTCGACCGTTTTTCACCCAGCGGCAGAACCATCATGCCGATCACCACCAGCAGGCCAATGGATGCATACCGGTAAATCCTGATATTATCCAGGCCGGACAGGATGTTCAGTGCCAGGCAGGAACACGCGCCAAGCGCGAAAATGCCCAAGTACCGGAAGATCCCGTGGTTCTTCTGGCGGGCCACCCGTTTCTCCAGCCGTTTCATCTTGTTCATCCGGTCACGCACGTCCACCGTTTCCCCCTGGATCACGGCTTCCATCATTTCCTTTTCCTTCATCCGGGTTCTCCGGGCATTCACAGCCCACTGGGCAAAGGCCGCCAGCAGCATTGCCGCGATCATGACCATTTCCGGGCGCAGGGCCAGGTAGTTCTGGAAGAGGGCAAACAGCGCCGCGGCCAGGACCAGGGCCACTAGGGCAAACCGCGGAATATCCATCGGGATATCCGCCCACATTTCCCCAGTCACCGCGTTCTGGACCGCGTAGAGAACGCGCCTTCCGGTCTTCATGGACATGAACCATACCGGCAGGAGCGCGTCCCCGGTGTATTCCGCCTGGGTCTTGGATGTCAGCGCCTTTTCTGCTTCCGAGGTGGAATAGGAAAGATCGTCATCCTCCAGGGCCGGCAGCGTATCCTCCAGTCCCTTGCGGATGGCTTCGGATTTGGCGTAGGGCACATACAGATCGGGATCTGTATCCGCCACGTCCGCGTAAAAGCCGCTCAGGTAGGCCGGTGAGAACGGCACCATCTTCACCTGCGCGCCGTGGGCAATGGAAATGGATTCAGAGATGTTATCCGGCATTTCCCGGGACGCGTCATGCATGATCCCTTCATACCGGTGATTCAGCTTGATCTGGGTTTTGTAATAATAGGTGGCGTTGCTCTTGTTCTCATGGCCTTCAATGGTGGCGCTGCCTTTGACAGTGGCATTGTAGGTATGATAAGGGACATAGATTCCGCGGAAGCTGTCCGCCGAAATGTGCTCTTTCAGCCGGTGATCGGCACAGAAGCTGCCTTTCAGCATCTCCTGGTATTTCTGAAAGCACTCTTCCCGGGTAATCATGAAAGGAATGATCTTCTCCGGCGGGTCATACTCCGCTTCCTGCTTCTCCAGCATCACGGAGGAACCGCAGTAGCTGCAGAATGCCGCTGCCGACGTGTTGAGGGCGTGAATTCCCGCACCGCAGGTCGGACAGGTCAGCAGTTCCATCCCGAAGCTTCCGCCCGCGTGCCTGGCTTCCTTTTCATCCGCTTCAGCAATGCTCATCTGCCGGTCGCACCGGCCGCACTTCAGCTGCTGACTCGGAATATCAAACAACATCTGGGCTCCGCACCCGGGACAACTGTACATGAAGGATCCTCCTTATTTCAGTCTGTTCTTCAGATAGCAGGAAATCGTATGCCCGTCCCGCAGGGTGGAGGCAAACAATCCGCCCTTGAAGGCGCCGACCAGCACCGACATCAGCACCGGTCCGCCGATCAGGCCGATAATCCCGCCGAACCGCATGCCCACAAACATGCCGATCAGGCTCTGCAGCGGGGAGATGCCGATGGAATCGGACATCAGCTTCGGTTCCAGCACCCGGCGCAGCAGCTGCAGGCCGAGGGTCAGGAACAGGAGCTGCGCGCCCTGGGCCGCATTTCCCAGCAGGAACTGCAGGATACTCATCACAATATAGGGCACGCCGCTGCCAATCATCGGCACCAGCTCCATCACGCCGCAGAACAGGGCGGTGATGCCTGCGTAACGGAAGCCGAAAATGGTCAGGTAAATCCAGGAAACCACCCACACAATCAGTCCGAAGGTGCCCTGCACCCGCAGGTAGCCGAACAGGCTCTTCAGGGTGGAATTGGTCAGCTGCGTAGTCCGGCTGTCCTGCTTGCGGCGCGTTCCGCCCGGCAGGTAGCTGCGGATCTCGTCATATTCCTTGGCGATAAAATACAGGCCGATGGTCAGGAAGCTGATATAGATGATGCTGTAGGGCATTGCCGCCGCCAGGCCGATGGAGAAGGTCACCACGGTTTCCGCAATGCTGCTTCCCCACTCACTCATGCGTTTGACCAGGCTGTCAATCGCGTTGCGGATCCAGTTTTCCACTCCGGGATCCGTGGATTCCCCGACATGGGTCAGCAGATTGCCCAGAGCCTGACGGATCGTGGCGATCGTCTCCGTGACCATGTCGCCGGAATGATTCACAATCCGGGTGACCTGGCCGATGCCGAAGGTAAACGCCCAGATCAGCAGTCCAAGCACAATGCCGAGCAGCAGCAGCACCGGAATCAGCGACGCCGGACTGCGTTTCAGCCTGATCCTTTTCTGCAGAAACCGGATGACCGGCTGCAGGGCGGCTGCCAGCGGAACAGCGATAATAAAGGGAGACATCTTGTCCCAGATCTCAGGCAGTATCCAGCGCAGCACCGCATATGCCGCGGCAACGCTCAGTATACGCAGCAGGATCCGCTCCGCCGCTTTTCTTTCCTCGCTCATCCGATCACCGCCCTTCAGGCAAAAGACTATTGTTTATTTTACCTCTGTCCTTCCGTCTTTGTCAAAAAGAAAAAGCCCCTTAACGGAGCTTTTTCACGGCTTCTGCTATTTGATCCGTACCGTTCAGCGGATGTACATAGCCTTCCAGCAGTTTTGCTTTCACGCTCAGTCCCCTGGAACGGGGATTCAGGAAAATATCACAGCGGCCGCGACCGTTGCGCGCCTCCTGGATCAGGTTCATCGCCGGCGCGTTGCCGTCAAAGGCCAGCAGTACGGAATTCATCCGTTTGAAGATTTCATAGGCAAAGCTCTTGTACAGGCCCATGCCGGAGCTTTCAATGGAAATTCTCACCGATACGCCGGCTTCCTGCAGCCGTTTCTTTTCCGCCCGGCTGATCCGGGTGGGTACGATGGCGACGATCCGGAAGCGTCCCCGGTTCCGTTCCGCCAGGCGGCCTTCCAGGCCCGTCAGGCTGTGGCCGATGACAAAGAAAACCTTTTCCGGGTCCAGGGTGTCCAGCAGCCGGTCGATCATCTCCAGGTCTTCCCCGCGGATCACCGTCCGGTGGCCGCTGTGATTGAAGCTGCCTCCGGCCACCACCACAGGGAACAGGCCTTCCGGCAGCGGGGCAATCAGTTCCTTCAGTTCCTCCGCCGCGTCAATCCGTCCGGATTCCTTCCACAGGTCCTGGGTAATCCTCGGTGTTTCCTCCAGCCTGCGCCGGTACCACTTTTCCGCGTCTCCCGCGCCGCAGGCCTCCCTGAAAGCTTCCATCCGCTGTTCAAAGACCTGCCGGCTCCGCTGCAGGATCCGGTCATCCGCCCGGCGCATCTTCTTCAGTTCCTCAAAGCTCAGCCCCAGCAGCTTTTCCAGGGACAGCTCCTCATCAATGGAATCCGTTCCGTACAGTGCGCCGCCGTCGGTTCCCTGCACGCAGGCAATGCCCGCCCGCAGGTACATCCGCAGCGGATGGTTGTCCAGCCGGGACAGGTTATTCAGCCGCACATTGGAGGTGATCTGGAATTCCAGCGTAACCCCCAGTTCCTTGATATCCTCCAGCAGTTTCTTTCCCCGGGCCGTCTTCAGGTCGCAGGTATACAGTCCGTGACCGATCCGCAGGGCCGGCATCTGCTGTCCCGGTGCCAGCGCGTCCTTCACGCAGTCAATACTGTTGGCCACGTTATCCCGCAGGGAGTCGTTCTCGCCCGCGTGGATCCGGATCACGAAGCCTTCATGTTCTCCCGCAATCCGTACCAGTTCCCGGATCACCGCCCGCAGTTCCATGATGCTGTTGATTTCCTCACCGATAATATCGCTGCCGGCCACATAGGGATCCCCGGCAATCGCCCGGAGAATCTGCAGGTTGTCCGCCAGGTAGTCGTTCGGTGTAATCCGGTCCCGGATGATGGTCAGCGGAATCCGGCGGATACCGGCCAGGAACCGGAGCATCACGCCGGTTTCCCGGGTGACCGCCGGCATCACCTCATGGATCTCCCGCAGCCGGGCGGCAAACAGTTCCCGGTTCAGCAGGGCGGTATCGGATATCTCCGCGTATTCGATGCCCCGCCGGCGGTATTCCCGGGCGATCCAAAGCAGCAGGTCCTGATACAGGGTATTGCTGCCGAACCGTTCCGTTTCCCGGTCCCGACGCATCTGCTCCGCGTAGGCCAGCACTTCCCGGTCCGGGATCAGCGCCAGGTTGATCCCGCTGAAGGGATCCTCCGCCGGCACTCCCTTGGTGAATACGTAGCGGTACAGGTAAACCTTTTCCAGATCCGCGAACACCGCCTGCCCGTCCTTCGGGATGGTCAGGGAGTTCCGGATCCGGTCGATATTATATTGTGCGTCCGCCGGGTTGCCCAGGATCAGCTCGGCAAAGTTGATGAAGGTATGGTCGTCAATCCGGCGGTCCCGGTGTTTTCCGGTCAGGCCGGTTTCTCCCAGTTCCTTTTCCGCCGCGGTCCGCCGCTCCTCCAGTTTTGCCGTCTGGGACAGGTCGCACCGCAGTCCCAGTTTTTTGATGTAGTAATAGGGATAACGCAGCTGGCGCACAATGCCCAGGGCAATCAGCGCGTCCGGCGGCAGGTTGCCGTTCATATGCGTATGCAGGTCCGTGCGGAACTTGCACTCGCTGCGGATATAGGTTTTCACGATCGTCTTGGCCACGCCCAGCTTGTATTCCCGTGTCTGGCTCATCAGGGTCTTGGAAATGGCGGGAATCGAAGCCTTCAGCTCCACCCTTCCGTCCGGGAAGATGTTGGCGATCTTCGTGTTTCCCAGCCGCAGGATGTACATCTTCCGGTTGTCCCCGTCGTAGTAACAGGGAATCTCGTCCCGGATCACCTTCAGGCCATGGTCATCCTCTGTGGTTTCCAGGCCGCAGAGCCGGGCCAGGTTGGTGATCAGGTTGCCGGTATGGTGGTTCGGCGTCCGGATGGTATAAAACAGGCGGTCTCCCTCCATGCAGAGGTCGACCGCAATATCCTTTTCCTTATCCAGGTAGAACTGCTGAAAAAAGATCATGCCCTTTCCTTTCCCGCTGTGCGCTCCTTCAGTTCCCTTTTGCCCACTATATCACGATCCGGAAATGCGTTCAACCCCGTCTGTTTACTGGACGGCTTTTCCCGGATATGGTACTATGGCGTTGTTCCAAAGTGTTCTCTGATCCGGAGGTTGATCCATGAATTACGAAAGTCTTGACGAGGCCCTGCGCCCTCTTGATCCCGGTTCGCTGCAGTCTGTGATCTTCAGCAATCCGATCCCCTCAAAAACAAAATACCGGAAGATCCGGGCGGAAAGAAACGGCAGTGACTTCTTTGTTTCCTCTTTTACGGTCACCCAGGTCTTCCATGAGACCGTTCCCGCGGACCGGATCCTGGCTTTCTGCCTGGAAACGGCGTCCGATACCTACCGCCAGCTGAACCTCTGGCTCAGCGACGGCCGGGTCATGGAGATTCTCCTGTCCAAAAAGGGAAAAGCCCACGTCAGTACCACCGCTGCCGTCCAGGCTCCCGCCCTGGTGCGGTCCAAAGCCCTCCCCAACCGGCAGAAGAACCATATCCTGCAGGAGGGCATGATCGTTCCCCCGCTGGTGGATATGGGGGTCATGACTCCGGAAGGCAAAATCATCCGCGCCCGGTATGACAAGTTCAGGCAGATCAACCGTTTCCTGGAAATCATTGATGATGAATATAAGGACTATACTTCCGAAAAGCCCCTCCGCGTCATTGACTTCGGCTGCGGCAAGGCTTACCTCACCTTTGTCCTTTACTATTATTTCACTGAAATCCGTCACCTGGCCGTGGACATCATCGGTCTGGACCTGAAAACCGACGTTATTGAAAAGTGCAACCAGGCAGCGCAGAAATACGGCTATGCCTCCCTCCGGTTTGAGATCGGTGATATTGCCGATTATTCCCCGGATCAGGATGTGGACATGGTGATCACCCTCCACGCCTGCGATACGGCCACGGACTACGCCCTTTACAACGCGGTTACCTGGAACGCGAAGAAGATCTTCTCCGTTCCCTGCTGTCAGCATGAAATCAACAACACCATCACTTCGCAGAACCTGAATGTTCTCACCCGCTACGGGATTATCAGGGAACGTTTCTCCGCCCTCCTGACCGACGCCCTCCGGGCGGACCTCCTGGAGTGCTGCGGCTATGAAACCCAGGTCCTGGAATTCATCGACCTGGAGCACACACCCAAGAACATCATGATCCGCGCCTCCCTCCGTCCCGGCGGACCCAAAGCGTCTGCCGCCCGCAAAAAAGCCCTCCTCCCGGAAATCAATTCTGCCCTGAAGGAATTTCAGGTGGAGCCTACCTTATACAAACTCCTTCGCTCTCGCATTTCCGGCGAAGATAACACCTGAACGAACCATCCACAATAATCCCGATACTTAAATTCCAATACCCACTACGCCTGGCGGGAATGTGACTGCGGGACAGCACCATATGTAACGCGAAGTGTGACATTTGGTCTGTCCCTCTGTCATGTTCCCGCTCTCCGTTGCCTCCAGGTTGTCATTTCGACCAAAGAATCCGAAGGATTCTGCGTGGAGAAATCTCCCCCCACCGCAGGCGGAATAATTGTTCATTATTCATTGTTAATTGTTCATTTTATTCAGGAATCCCCCGCCCCTCTCCTCCGTTATATCATCAGCAAACTCAAACCTGTTCAAAGAAAGGGGTAATGAAATTGCGGAAAACAAATCATTCTTCAGTCCTGAAACGTATCCTGATCCTGACCCTGTGCCTGATCATGCTGGCCGGTACCGTCCTGGCCGAAAACATAAACGTGGACGAATTCTGCACTGGAGACGGTGACTACTTATACTTCCTCTGCACGCTGTCAGACGGACGTCTGCTGTGCGGCGGATCAAAAGCACTGGATGAAAGCAAGGATATCGCCAGGAAATGGCTGCTGTGCCTGAACCCCGACCGGTCCGTCAGCTGGGAGTATATCACCCCGGAGGAGGAAGCCAGCACAGTAATGAGGGCGTCAGAGCGTCCGGACGGAACCATTGCCGTGGTGTTTGATATGGGCGACGAAGATTATGAAGCACCGGAGGGCGCCAGATCGAAAATCAGATACTATACACCTGATGGTCAGCCCACCGGAAAAGAAACCGATCTTCCGGGAGTTATCATGTCGATAACAGATACGGATATCGTACAGATGCTCCTGCCGGAGGAAGAAAATGACGACTACCGGTATATTCTGACGGACTGGGAAGGCAATGTGATGGATGAAAGCGATGAGTTACAAACGTTCATCCATTCTCGCTGAAAACAAACAGAAGCGATCGCTGATCGCTTCTGTTTTCATATACTCTTTCTCAAATCCCGTTATTCAGCCTTTGTAAACACCGGACTCCCGTCCTCCGTATACTCGATCACCCGCAGGAAGCAGTGCCGGTTCGGATCGCTGAGGGCGTCTCCGTGGAATCCCGGATAGGGCCTTGCGTGGAACACAATCAGGTCCCTTCCCTCTTCGTCCACGGTGAAGGAGTTATGTCCCGGCCCGTACAGGCCGTTTTTCTCCTCGGTCACCATCACGGGCACCGGGGATTTCTCCCAGTCTGCCGGATTCAGCGGGTCGCCGTTTTCCTTCAGCGTCAGCAGTCCCACCGCGTAGCGTTCATCCGTAGCGCTTCCGGAGTAAGTCACAAACAGCCTGCCGTTGTGGATCAGGCAGCCGGGTCCTTCATTCACCAGGTAGCCCTGGCATTCCCAGTCATATTCGGGAATCTCCTGTGATCAGTTTCGCAGCAGCATCCGGTCATTATCCAGCGTCCTGCCGCTCAGCTGGCGGAACTTGTCTGTCAGATCGCCGATGGTCAGGCTCGCCCGTTCCTCGCCGGTCACGTCATAGATCACCTTGCCGCGGTCCATCATCAGGGTCCGATTGCCCAGGTCCAGGGCGGACTGCATATTATGGGTAATCATCAGGCAGGTGATGTGGTTTTCCTCCACAATGTTCTGCGTCAGCTCCAGCACCTTTTCCGCCGTTCCGGGATCCAGTGCCGCCGTATGCTCATCCAGCAGCAGCACCTTCGGCACGTGATAGGTGGCCATCAGCAGCGTCAGCGCCTGGCGCTGTCCGCCGGACAGCAGTCCCACCGGCTGGCGCATCCGGTCCTCCAGTCCCATGCCCAGCAGACTGAGCCGGTCCCGGAATGCCTTTTTATCCGCGTTGGAAACCCGGGAGAGCCAGCCGCCGTTTCCGGCTGCCAGCGCCAGGTTTTCCTCAATGCTCATGTCCGGTGCGCTGCCCCGCATGGGGTCCTGGAACAGCCGGCCGATCTGCCGTGCCCGCTGGTGTTCCGGCACCATGGTCACGTTCTTTCCGCCCAGGTAGATGGATCCGGAATCCAGCACAAAGCTTCCGCAGATCGCGTTGAACAGGGTGGATTTTCCCGCTCCGTTCGCGCCAATAATGCTCACAAAGTCCCCGTCTTCAATCTTCAGGGAAATATCAATCAGTGCCTTCTTCTCGTCCGGCGTACCGGCATGGAAGGTTTTGCATACATTCTTCAGTTCCAGCATCAGGCACTCCTCCCTTCCCGGGAAGCCTTCCACCGGCGGACAATCAGCGGCAGCTGCTGCCGCAGATAGGGGCCGGAAATGGCCAGCACCACAATGATGGAGGATACCGCCTTCAGCATAAAGGCCGGCATATTGAACCGCAGCGCCAGGGCATACACGATCCGGAAGAGCACCGCACCCAGCACGGCGCCCACCGCCCGCAGCGGAATCGGCTTATGCTTCGCCACGAACACGCCGCCGATCAGCAGGCTGGCCAGGGCCACCGTCACCATGCCGGAGCCCATGTTGATGTCAAAGCTCTTCGCCTGCTGCGCCATCAGGCAGCCGCTCAGGCCCGTGAACGCGTTGGAAACGCACAGGCCTACGGTAGTCGTAAACGTAGGATTGATGGAGGAGGAACGCACCATATCCGCGTTGCTGCCCGTTGCCCGGATGGCCAGGCCCAGCTTCGTCTTCAGGAAGAAGCACAGGAAGCAGATTACCAGTGCTACAAGCAGCAGCGCAACCAGCAGTGTGCTCTGTCCGGCCAGCGGCGTTCCCTTCAGCAGGTCCTTCGCCATGGAGAAGATCGTGGGGGTCTTGTTCATGCTCAGGGTGGCTTTGTTGCCGGTCAGTGCCATATTCACGGAATACAGGGCGGTGTTCACCACAATACCCGCCAGCAGGCTCTGCACGCCCATCCAGGTCTGCAATGTCGCCGTCACAAAACCGGAGATCATACCTGCCAGCATGGCCGCCGGAAGCGAAAGCCAGGGATAGCCCGCGATCGCCACCAGCGCGCCCACCGCCGCGCCCAGGGTGTAACACCCGTCCGTGGACAGGTCGCACACGTTCAGCATGGAATAGCTCAGGAACAGGCTCAGCACCGTCAGGGAATTGATCAGTCCCAGTTCCGCGGCTGTCTGGCCCAATGCAAGAATCTTGTCAAATGTCATAATACACAGTCCATTATTTCATGATAAGAAAACACCACAGCGGAGGGAAGTACTCTTCCCTCCGCGTTGTTTCGGAAAATCAGGAGCCGGAATCACTCAAAGGCTTCCGCCGTGGTGATTTCCTGCACCTTTGTGCAGTAGGGTCCGAAGGCTTCCTTGATTGCTTCGAAATCAAAGCCGATCGCTTCGCAGGTTTCGGTGTTCACGGTCGCGGTGCCGTTGTCGAAGGTCTGCACGGGAGTCGCGGCAGGATCCGCGCCGTCCACCAGGATCGCGGCGATCATGTCGCCGGTCACGCGGCCCAGGTTGGCATAGTCCACGCCGTAGCCCAGGAAGGCGCCGTTCAGGGCAAAGGAGTCTGCGCCGGTGTAGTGCGGAATCTTCGCTTCAGCCAGGGTCTCGTAGATGGACAGTTCAGCCGCCATGATCGTATTGTCCGTGGGGGTGAAGACAGCGTCCATACCGTCGCTCACGATGGCTTCGGCCGCCTGCATGACCTCGGTCACGTTGGCGCCGGTGTATTCCTTCACTTCCACGCCCTTGGCGGTCAGGATTTCCTTCGCTTCGGCAATGGGAGCCGCGGAAGCGTCTTCAGAGGGATTGTACAGCAGGGCTACCTTCTTCGCGTCGGGGTTGGCGGCGAAGATCAGGTTCAGCACAGCGGCGGTGTCCAGGTAGTCGGAGGTACCGGTGATGTTGGCGCCGGGCTTTTCCAGGCTTTCCACCAGCTGAGCGCCTACCGGATCAGACACGGCGGCGAAAACCACCGGGATTCCGTTGTCCGCGGTCATACCCTGCATGCCGATCGCCACAGGCGTCGCCACGCCCACCATCAGGTCCACTTCGTCGGCGATGAAGTTGGCCACGATCTGCTGCATCACGCTGGTGTCCAGGTTGCAGTTGTCTTCAGCGATTTCAAAGGTCACGCCCTTTTCCTGTTCGATCTCGCCCAGCCGTTCCCGAATGTTCGCGATGATCTGGTTCAGGCTCGCGTCGTCCACAAAGTTGCAGATGCCCACTTTGAAGCTTGTCTTTTCCTCAGCGGAAACCAGGGAAACCATGGAGAATACCATAACCAGGGTCAGTACCAGTGCCAGTGCCTTTTTCATTGTTTTGTCCTTCCTTTCTTTTGTGGTTCCTGAATTACAGGGGAAGGTTTTGAGCCGGAAACAAAAAACCTCAGCACACGTTATCCGTGTACTGAGGCGAATATTTCGCGGTGCCACTCAGTTTGACTTTCCCGGAGGAAGGTCATCTCTTTCATCACGTACCCCTGATACGTGCCGCCCTGGTAACGGGTGCGTCCCCCGTCGCTTCCTACTCACTGCTTTTCGGAGCGCCCTCAGAAGGCCATTCACATCCTCCGCACGCACCGCCGTTCCACTATCGGCGGCTCCCTGTTCCGTGCCGCGGGGTTGCTACTATTCTTCCTCATTGGTTTACATGCAGGATACTCTTCCTCTGCCGGTCTGTCAAGTGGCCGGATTGTTTTTAAGCTGTACTGACCTGGCAGTACATCCCGCCGGCTGTTCCGGCGTCCTTATTCCTCCCGGTGATCAAAGACCCGGCGAGTCTTCTTTTCGGAGCGCGGCAGGGTGTTCAGGGCGATGACCACCACCTTGGGGGTAACGTTCAGCCTGGATTTGAAGAGCTGCCTGATCTTCTCCGCGGTCTGCGCGAAATCCACCCGGCCCTCCGCCTCCGCGGTGACCATGATGATGTCCCGGTTCACACTTTCGTCATGGGCGATATCGATCTTGTACTCGCTGGAAACGCCGTCCACCATGCCAAGGACTTCCTCCACCTGGCTGGGGAACAGGTTCACGCCGTGCACCTTGAACATATCGTCGCTCCGTCCCTTGATGGTTTCCAGCCGGGGATAGTGCCGCCCGCAGGTGCATTCCCCGGGGATAATCCTGGACAGGTCGTGGGTGCGGAACCGGATCAGCGGCGCGCCTTCCTTCACCAGCGTGGTGATGACGATTTCGCCTTCCTCCCCGTCCGGAAGCACTTCACCCGTCTGGGGATCGATGATCTCCGTGTACAGGTAGTCATCAAAAATATGCATGCCGGTCTGGTCCGGGCAGTTGATGCCGATGCCGGGGCCGTATATCTCCGTCAGGCCGTAGATGTCGTACAGTTCAATGCCCAGGGCGTCCGCGATATACTTCCGCTTCGCGTCGCTCCAGCGTTCGGAGCCGATGACCCCCTTTTTCAGCTTGATCTGGTCCTTCAGGCCGCGCTTGTTGATCTCCTCCGCCAGCAGCAGCGCGTAGGAGGAGGTGGCGCAGATCACGGTGGACTGCAGGTCAATCATCATCTGCAGCTGCTTGTCCGTGTTGCCGGGGCCCATGGGGATAGCCATGGCGCCCAGCTTTTCGCAGCCGGCCTGGAAGCCGATGCCCGCCGTCCACAGGCCGTAGCCGGGAGTAATCTGGATCCGGTCTTTGTTGGTGATTCCGGCAATCTCGTAGCACCGGGCGAACATGGTGGCCCAGTCGTCCACATCCTTCGCGGTATAAGGAATGATTACCGGCTTGCCCGTCGTGCCGGAGGAGGAGTGAATCCGCACCACCTGCTCGTCCGGCACAGCCTGGATTCCCAGGGGATACGCGTTGCGCAGGTCCGCCTTGTCGGTAAAGGGGATCTTCTCAAAGTCCTCCGCGCTGCTCACGCCCGTGATGCCGGCTTTTTTGTACACTTCGCTGTAGTAGTTGCCGCTGGCCAGGATACGCTTGATCTGCTTGTCCACCAGTGCCAGCTGGGTGTCGTTGATCCTCATGTCCGCTCTCTCCTTTCAGTTTACCGGACCGCCTGTCCGGCGATCTCAATTCCGGTCTGGAATGCCCGCAGGTTCACGTCCAGGAACCTGGACGGTACGCGCTGTTCAATCTGCTTCAGCAGCGTGTCCTTCTCCAGGCCCAGATGTCCGGACCCGGCTGCCACGCCCAGCATGATGATATTGAAAAACTTCGTGGAACCGAAGGGTCTGCACACTTCCTCCGCGTTCACGAAAATGCAGCTGCACTTTTCTTTCAGGTACGCGGTCATTTCACTCCCGTCATAGCCGGTTTCCTTCAGGGACTCCGTCACCGGTTTCACGGCGCTGGTGTTCACTACGGCGATCCCGCCCTTTTTCAGGTACCGGAGGTTCCGCACCGCTTCGCCCGGTTCAAAGGCCAGCAGCATATCCGCGCCGCCGAAGGGAATCAGGGGCGAGTACGCCTCCCCGCCGATCCGTACATGGCTGGTCACGGAGCCGCCGCGCTGCGCCATGCCGATGGTCTCGGCGGAGTGAACAGGGCTTCCCTCCTCCATAGCCGCCGCGGCAATGATCTTGGAGGCCAGCACGGTTCCCTGGCCGCCCACGCCGCAGATCAGGATATCCTTGTTCATTGTTCCTCACCTCCGATCGCTTTCACCGGGCAGACGAAGGTGCACAGCCCGCAGCCCGTACACAGGTTCCGGTCGATGGCAGCCTTTCCGTCCGCCGTCACCAGGGCCGGACAGCCGATCTCCCGGATGCACTTTTTGCATCCGATACATTTGTCCGCGTCCACCCGCATCTTCTTCTCCGGTTTGGTGATGGCCACACAGGGGGATTTGAAAATAATGGCCCGTACGCCTTTCCCCTCCGCGTATTCCCGCACCGCCGCCACCGCTTCGTCCAGCTTCAGGGGATCCACGGTCAGGATCTTCTTCACGCCGATCCCTTCCAGCACCTTTTCAATGCTCACCTTCTCCACGAAGTTGCCCATCATATTCCTTCCGGTACCCGGATGGGGCTGGTGGCCGGTCATGGCGGTGGTGGAATTATCCAGCACGCACAGGATCATATCCGCTTCGTTGTACACCGCGTTCACCACGCCGGTCATGCCGGAGGCGAAGAAAGTGGAGTCTCCCACAAACGCGAAGGAGACAGTGTCCGGGTTCATGTGGCTCATACCCTGGGCCATGGTGATACCTGCGCCCATGCACAGGCAGGTGTCCACCATGTCCAGCGGCATGGCGTTCCCCAGCGTATAGCAGCCGATATCCCCGCAGAAAACCGCTTTTCTTCCCTTCATGGCTTGCTTCACGGCGTAGAAGGAAGCCCGGTGCGGACAGCCCGCGCAGAGCACCGGCGGACGGACCGGCAGGGCCGGGGCGTCCGAAATGTCTGTCTGTTCCAGCCCGGTTTTGATCTCCAGGAACCGGTTCAGGATTCCGGAGCTCAACTCCACGCTGTTTTCTCCGTTGTGCGGCACGCTGCCGTCCAGCTTGCCGGAAACCTTCAGGGCCAGGTGATGCTTCCCGGCAGTCTTCAGGATCTGCTCCTCAATGTAGGGGCTGAGTTCCTCAATGCACAGAACCTCTTTCACGCCCTCCAGGGCTTTCAGGAGGAACTCCTCCGGGAAGGGGAACGCGGTGGCAATCCGGATCAGCCGCACGTCCTCATGGCCCTTCAGGCATTCCTTCACATAGGTATAGCTGACGCCGGAGGTCACCACAGCCTTTTCGCCCTTCCCGCCCTCCGCGGTATTGAACCGGTAGGCGGACAGGTCTTTGCCGATCTCCGTGTTGCGCTTTTCAATCTTTCCGTGGTTCATATAGGACAGCCGGGGGAAGATCACCCAGCGTCCGGGATCCCGTTCAAAGCCTTCGCACTTTCCCGGTGCGAAGCTGTCCGGGGTCTCAATGGCCGCATAGGCATGGCAGACCCGGGTAGTGGGCCGGAACAGCACCGGCGTATTGTATTTTTCGGAGTATTCGAAGGCGTCCTGGATCATGGTATAGGCTTCTTCCGGGGTCGCGGGATCGAACACCGGAATCCGGCAGAAGTCCGCGTATCTCCGGGTATCCTGCTCCGTCTGGGAAGAAATGGGGCCCGGATCGTCCGCGCTCACGATCACCAGTCCGCCCTTCACGCCGATATAGGCCACGGACATCAGGGGATCGGAAGCCACGTTCAGCCCCATCTGCTTCATGGTCACCAGCGACCGGGCACCGCTGTAGGCCGCGGCAGCCGCCACTTCCAGCGCCGCCTTCTCGTTCACGGACCACTCCAGGTGCACGCCCTCATGGGGGACTTTGGAAACCGTCTCTATGATTTCGGAGGAAGGGGTTCCCGGATAACCCGCCACCAGGCGTACGCCGGCGGCCAGCGCGCCCAGCGCGATCGCTCCGTTCCCCATTACGTATTGCTTCATGTGCTCACCTCAGAATTGATGTGTCAGACAACCGGGTTTCGTATGGTTGTTATCTTATCATCCCTGTATTCTCAGGACAAGAACAGGCAAACAGAAAGAACAGAGAAAAACCGCCGGAGCCTTCCTCTGTCCGAGCGCTCCGGCGGTCTGTTTCCGGTTGTTTTTCAAGGTTTATTTGGTCAGATACGCCATGGCGCTTTCCGCCGCGATCCGGCCGAAAATGACGATGTCCGCCACTGCGTTTCCGCCCAGGCGGTTGCCGCCGTGGACGCCGCCGCAGACCTCGCCGGCCGCGAACAGGCCGGGAATGGCCGCGCCTTCGGTATTGATGACCTCAGCCGCCGTATTGATCTTCACGCCGCCCATGGTGTGATGGATACCGGGAGCGATCTTGATGGCATAATACGGTGCGGTGGTCAGGTCTTCCTTCATGCCGGTCGTCCGGCCGAACTGGGTATCCCGCTGGTTCTTTACGATCTCGTTCCAGTCATTCAGCGTCTTGGCCAGCGTGGCGGGATCAATCCCCAGCTGTTCTGCCAGGCCTTCGATGGTATCGGCCTGCACCGTGATGCCGCTCTTCACATATTTTTCGACCGCCTTCAGGTTATCCCTCAGCTTCTGGTCAAAGATGATATAGGCATAGCTGCCTTCCTGGGCCAGTTCCGCTGCGGATACCGCGTCGCGGGTCAGCAGCTCGTTGGTAAAGCGCACGCCGCCCTGGTTCACCAGGATAGCGCCGTCGCCGCGTACGGATTCGGTAATCAGGATGGAGGTGGTCTGTTCCACCGTGGGGTGCAGCTGGATCTGTTCAATATCCACCAGGTCCGCGCCCAGCGCCTGGGCCATCACGATACCGTCGCCGGTCGCGCCCGGCGCGTTGGTGGTCACCGTACCCTTCAGGTCGGGGCGGTAGGTGGTGTACATTGCCTCGTTGGCGCCGAAACCGCCGCTGGCCAGGATCACCGCCCTGGCATTGATGGTATAGATCGCGTCCGGTCCCACCGCTTTCACGCCGGCAATTTTTCCGTCCGCGTCGGTCAGCAGTTCGGTTGCCGCCGTCTCCAGCATCACTTTCACGCCCAGCTCATTCAGCTTGGCGGAAAAGCGGTCCACCAGGTAGGCGCCCACGCCGGAGCCGTCTGCCGGCGCATGGATCCGGTTGACGGAAGCGCCGCCCGAGAAGGAAATCTTCGGAAGCTCCGCGCCGATGGTATCCAGCCAGTCAATCGCTCCTGCGGAGCTGTTGGCCATCACGGCCACCAGGGACGAATCGTTCAGCGCATGGCCGCCCTTCATCGTGTCGGCCGCGAACAGCGCGTTGGAATCCTCAATTCCCTGTTCCTTCTGGTAATGGGTTTCGGAGGCGTTCATGCCGCCGGTCGCCTTGGTGGTGTTGCCTCCCACATAGGGCATCTTTTCCAGGATCACAAAATCCTTTCCGGCCTGCTGCAGCATGATGGCCGCGGTCATTCCCGCGCCGCCGGCGCCGATAATCACAATCTCCGTGTCAATCGTCTTTTCTTCCTTGGGACCCTCGTCCTTGGTATCCTTCCGGTTTGCGTCCAGCACCGCGATATCCGCGCCCGCCTGTTTCAGGGCGTCGGTGGCGGCGGCAATGATGGCCGCGCTGGTCACAGTGGCGCCGCTCACAGAATCCACGTTCGGCGTTTGCGCGTTCATGATGGCCATGGCCATCTTTTCCGCGGCAATCCCACCCAGTTCGGGCGTTTCGCCGGTCGCGTCAACCAGTACGGTTTCAATCTCGTTTTCGCTCACCCGGACAGTCACCTTCACCGGCACAAAAATGCCCTGTGCTTCCGCGGTATAGGATCCGGGGGTAAACAGGGACTGCTCCGGCTGTGCCTCGGCAAACGCCGCGGCGGAAACCAGCAGCATGGCAAACGCAAGCAGAAGGCATAACAGCTTTTTCATCGTTTTTCCTCCATTCGGCACTGTTCAGTTGTCAGGCAGTTTTCATCCTTTATTATTTTACATGATCTGCGGAAGAACTGTCAATCTCTTCCAGCCCGGAAAGCGCTGCCGGATCAAAAAAGGAGGGCAGGCATTCCTGCCTGTCCTCCCAAAAGAGGATAACCCGGATTCGCTTACTTCATGTAGCGGTCATACGCTGCCTGATAGACAGCCAGCACGTCCGCCAGGCCCATCTTCTCCACCTGGGCCACATAGTCGTCGAACTTGTCCAGGGGTTCCACGCCCATAATGAACTTATCGATGGTTTCATTCATGTAGGTTTCGATTTCAGTGTACTTCTCGTTGATGATGCCCTGCTCGTCATTGGTGAACGCCAGCGTCGGGAACGCGTCGCCGATGTGGCCTTCCTGCTCGTAGATGTCACGGATGCGGTTGACCTCGTCGCTGACGAAGGCGCGCTCATAGCGGGCGTCCTGCAGCAGGGTCAGCATGCTCTGGATACCGAAGGAACGCAGCGCGTCCTGGGGAGACAGGCCGTCGGGGTTGTTCATGATCAGGTCGGAATACTTGTAATCGCCGTCCACGATGTTGAAGTGGGTTCCTTCTTCACCGAAGTTCATCAGGATCATGCCTTCGTCGCTGTAGACATAGTCCAGCAGCTTCAGGGCGGCCTTCTTCTGTTCTTCCGTCGCGCCCACAAAGATACCGGCGTTCCAGTCTTCGTCCACGGTGATGGGCTGCAGCTGGTCGCGGGTCTCGCTGATGCCGGTGGGGCCTTCCGGAGGCACGGCGCCTACGATATTGATGTCGGTTTCCACATCCTTGAACAGGTTGGATACGTTGTCAATATACGCGCTCCAGTCATAGCTCATGAACACCTGGTTGTTGGTCCAGGCACTGTACCAGGCGGTCTTGTCCCGGGTCAGGTATTCCTGGTCCAGCAGGCCTGCCGCGTAGCAGCGGTTCAGCCATTCCAGCGCGTCCTTCATCCGGGGATCGGTCGCGCCGAACTTCACCTTGCCGTCTTCCGCGAAGAAGGTTTCAGCAATGCCCCAGTTGTTGATGAAGGGGATCACGTTGCCCCGGTTGTTGCTGCCGTTCTTGCGCACCGCGAAGGGGATCTCATCCGCCTCGCCGTTGCCGTTCGGGTCGCCTTCCTTGATGGCCTTAAAGACGTTGAACAGATCCTCGGTGGTCTTCGGGGTCTCCAGTCCCAGCTTGTCCAGCCAGTCCTGGCGCCAGAAGTACAGCTTGCCGGCGGTGATGGCGGTCCGCTGGCCGATGAAGCGCATCACGCCGTCCGCGTCGGAAACCTTCCGGCGGATTTCATCGTCGCTGTATACCTTCCACAGGTTGGGGGTGTCAGTTTCGTTGACCAGCTCGTTCAGGGGCGTCCAGGCGTCCTTGTAAAGCAGCAGGTCCTTCGCCTTGTACTGCACGATGGTGGGCAGGTCGCCGCCGGCCATCAGCAGGCCGTATTTCTCCGCCAGGTTCTCGGTGGGAGCGGAAATAATCTCGATCTTGATGCCCAGCTTTTCCTGCAGCTTGTCAATGGTCCACAGGCCGTTGCGGAAGGGCATGTTCTCACGATCGGAGCCCCAGATGGTCACGGTCACGGGTTCCTCCGCGGACGCGGCTGCCATAAAGGTCAGCGGCAGCAGGCAGACTGCCAGCAGCAGTGCCAGGAGACGGGAAAAGTGTTTCATGGTTTTTCCTCCTTCTGTGATTTGGTAAACTGTCTATCTCAACCCCATTCCCGGGGTTCGGACCGGTGAATCAGCTCACTCCTTCACGGAGCCGATCATAACGCCCTTCACAAAATACCGCTGCACAAAGGGATAAATGCACAGCATCGGCAGCATTGCCACCACGATGGTGGCGTATTTGATGCCCTCCGCCATCACGTTCTCCGTACTGCTGGCATTTTCCACAATCTCGTTCAGCAGCACCACCTGGCGCAGGATGATCTGCAGCGGGTTCAGTTCCTTGTTGGTGGTCAGGTACATCACCGCCGGGAAATAGCTGTTCCAGTGTCCCACGGCGTAGAACATGCCGATGGTCATCAGGCTGGCCAGGCTCAGGGGCAGCACGATCCGGAAAAGCACGCCGAAGTCCTTGCAGCCGTCCAGTTCCGCCGCCTCCACCAGGCTTTCCGGAATCTGGCGGAAGAAGGTTCGCATCAGGATCATGTTATAGGTACTCACCGCGCCTGGCAGCAGGATGCCCCAGATCGTATTCAGCAGTCCAAGGCCTTTCACCACCAGGAACGTCGGGATCATACCGCCGCCGAAAAACATGGTAAACGTGCACATCAGGGTAAAGAAGCGTCTCCCCACCATCTTTTTCTGGCTCAGCGCCCAGGCGCCGAACACCGTCAGGATCAGGTTGATGGCGGTGCCCAGAACAGTGTACAAAAGCGTATTGCTGTAGCTTTTCCAGAGCATCGGGTAGACAAAAACCTTTTGATAGGCTTTCAGGTGTGCCCGGACCGGGTACAGGAACACGTCGCCTCTCAGGATGGCGGTTTCCTCGGAAAAGGAAGCCGCGATGACATATATCGCCGGATAAAGCATGATCGCGCTGATCAGCAGCAGGACAACCGTATTGATAATTACGAAAGCTTTCCGGCCCGGAGCGACCCGGATGCCGCTGTGTCTGCGTGTAAGTTCCATCTTTCGTTCCTCCTCACCACAGACTTGTGTCACTGTACCGCCGGCTCAGCCAGTTGGCGATAATCACCATTGCAAAGCCGATCACGCTCTGGAACATGTTCACTGCCGTCGCGTAGCTGTATTCTCCGCCCTTCAGGCCGCGGCGGTATACATAGGTACCGATCACGTCGCTGGTTTCCAGGATCGGGTTGCTCTGCAACAGCAGGATCGTTTCGTATCCGGCGTCCAGCACATGCCCCAGCCGCATAATCAGCATAATCACAATGGTGCCGGCAATCCCGGGCAGCGTAATATGCCAGGTCTGGCGCAGATGCCCGCCGCCATCCACCCGGCAGGCCTCATACAGTTCCCCGTTGATTCCGCTGATGGCCGCCAGGAAGATGATCGAGTTCCATCCCACGTTCTTCCACAGGTTCATCAGCGTGTAGATCGTCCTGAAGGATTCCGGCTGGACCATGAAGTACTGCCGTTCTCCGCCCATTGCCGCAATAATATTGTTCACAATACCGCTGGAAGGGGAAAGGAACTGCACCACCATGCTGGCGATCACCACGCTGGAGATGAAGTAAGGCATATAGGTAATGGTCTGCACCGTCTTTTTAAACCGGCGGTTCTGCACCTCGTTCAGGAGCAAGGCCAGCACGATGGCCGCCGGGAAATTGAACAGCAGGTCGTACAGGTTGATCAGCAGCGTGTTGCGGACCAGCCTCCATAAATAAATGGAATTGAAAAACTGCTGGAAATATTTGAATCCAACCCAGGGGCTTTTCTCAAATCCCAGGTACGCATTATAGTCCTTAAACGCAATGGAAAGTCCCAGCATCGGGCCATAGCGAAAGATCACATAATATAAAAAGACAGGCAGGAACATCAGATACAGGTATCTGCCTGCCCAGATCCTGCGCCAGAGCCGCGCGCCGCGGGATGTATGCATGAGGTCCACCTCCGTTAAGCTGAAGGTAGCATGAACAGCCCTTCCCGGCTATCCGCGATTTTGTGAATCTGTTCTCAGATATGCAAAAACGGAATCATCCATTCTGCGAATTCATCGCCTGATTTGCCACCCGGTACTGTCCCGGCGTAACGCCTTCCGCCTTTTTAAACGTGCGGATCAGCGTATTCTGGTTCTCGATTCCCACCTTTTCGCCGATTTCGCGCAGCGTCAGGTCCGTTTCTTTCAGAAGCCGCCTTGTTTCCTCCATCCGGATATCCGTCAGGTACTTCAGGAAGCTGGTCTCCCCCACCTTCCGGAATACCAGGCCGATATAGCTGGGCGACATGTCCAGCGCCTCCCCGGCGCTGTCCAGGGAGATGTCATGCATATATTCCTTCCGGATGTATTCCGTCAGCCGCGCGTAATGCTTTTCCTCCCGGCTTTCCTCGCCGCTGCGCAGATCGATCATTGCGTCCACCAGCGACTCCGCCGCCCGTTCCTTCTCCCGCACGCCGCCCAGGCCGATAGCGCAGGGACATTCCCCGAACACCGGCTCCCGGCAGGTCTGCAGCCATTGCTCAATCGACGCGGTGGCAGAGGGCTGCCCGTCCAGGTTGAACAGGATCAGGATCATACCGTCCGTTCGCCGGGCACACCAGACCCGCATCAGTCCCAGGTCGGATTCCGCCGCCAGGTTCTCGATCCGGTCCGCTGTGTTGCCGCCCGTCCGGGCCTCCAGGCGTTCCAGGTCCCGCGGCGCCGTTTCTGCCACCGCGATCCTCACCAGCTCATAGGGCAGTTCCACCCCGGCCTTCCCCAGGGTATCCTCGGCTCCCTTCAGCCGGCCTTCCATCCAGTCGTTCAGCAGCCGGTTCTTCAGCAGCCGGTTGATCTCCCGGTTGGAAAGGGACAGTTCGTGGTTTTCCGCCGAAATCAGGTGAATGGCGTCGTCCAGCATCTTGTATTCGTTGCCCCGGCTGTCATCCGGCAGTTCCCGGCACAGCTGCCGCACATTGCCCAGCAGCCGTTCCAGCGGCGCGTAAAGCCGCCGGGAGGCCAGCACCGCCGCCAGCAGGCCGACCACCATACAGGATCCCATCACCATCATCACCACGTCCCGCAGCCTCAGGCTGGGCTTGAGCAGCTCGCTGTATGGAATCACCGCCGTACAGTACAGGCCTTCCGCTTCCGTCTCCTGGCTCAGCACACCGTATTCGCTGCCGTTGTACCGGAGCCGGTTCTGTTTCTCCCGCATATACTGCCGGCTGATTTCGCCGTTTTCCTCCGCTGTTCCCGGCATCACTGGACTGCCTTCGCTGTCTGTCAGAAGCAGCGTTCCCGCCTCGCTTTCCGGCAGGCAGTCAAAGAGCCTGTCCGCGTTCAGGTGGAAAAAGGCGTAGCTTTTCCCTGTCTGCGCGTTCAGTGGCAGGCTGCTCACAAAAGCCAGCACCGGTTCCGTGCTCAGGATCCGGCTGACCGTTCCGCTCCCCGCGTACCGGCCCAGCGCCACCTTGCCGGGTACGGAGCGCGCGCCGATCATCTGCTCCGGCGTAATGCCCTCATGCCGGTTGTAAAAATCATCTGCCCGGTAACTGCTTTCACCGGTCACGATCGTATCCATGCCTTCCGCATAGATGCCGATATCCGCCATCGTATTGCTGAAGGCCTTCATCTGCTGCAGTTTTTCAATAATTCCCCGCTTGGTCAGGATATCCTTCGGGGTCTGTTCCGTCAGGTGGAGATACCGCTGCACGCCGGTGTCGTTGCTCAGCTGCCAGGAGAAGGATTTCACCTGTCCAATCTCCCGGTTCACCGCCGCGCAGGCACTGCGAAGCAGGGCCTCCTGCTGCTGCCAGGTATCCCGGATCACCTGTTCGGACGTCCGGTCGTAGATGATCCAGCCCGTCAGCAGGGTGGTCAGCAGTGTAAAGAGCAGCAACAAAACAACCATCTGCAGCTGAACCCTGCGATGGCGTGTTTTGTTTCCCGCTCTTCCTGCCATATTCCAAACCTTCTGTCTGCTTTTTTGATAAGAAGAGTATAGCACAATCCCTTACGGGATCTCAACGGCTGTTTCTGTTCCCAGGCGGATCTGCCCGGTGATGGCCACGGAAAGAATCTGTCCGTCCCGCGCCTCCGCGCTCACGCTGATGGTTCCGCCGGGCTGGCTGACCTGCGTAGTCTTTGTTCCGTTCCCGGTCCGCAGCGCCTCCGCCGCGCCCACCGCGGCACTTCCGCTGCCGCAGGCGTTTTCCCAGACCATGCTTTCACTGCCCCGCACCCATACCAGGGGCGTCAGAAATCCGTTTTCCGGGTTCCACTGCAGCAGGCCGATGGCTTCATCCGGCAGCACCGCCGCCTTCACTGCCAGCAGCTTCTCCGCCTTGGCGTTTCCAAGTTCCGCGCCTGTGTGAATCAGGTGCACAATGCCCTGCATCCGGACCAGCGTGAAGGGAATCCGGCTGAATATTTCCTCCCGGATCTCCTGTACCGGCGGCATTTCCGTTGTTCCTTCAAAGCCTTCCGCCGTTTTCCGGACCGTGCAGCGCACCGGATCAGCTGCTCCGGACACCTGTAACAGAAGGGACTTTCCCTCCCCCTCCGCCAGTTCCTCCCGGACCAGCCAGGCCGCTGCCGCCATCGCCGCGTTGCCGCAGAATTCCCCGCCCATCAGCCGGATGGCCGCGACCGCTCCCGGCTGCGTCGGTGCTTCCAGGTAGGCCACCTGTTCGCATTCCCCCAACAGCTTCCGGGTGACGGCCTTTTCGTCCTGCGGTTCCGTCGGATCCAGCACCAGGCAGGTGGTATTGCCCGTCGGATCCAGCTTTACGTATCGGTATGTCTTCATTTTTCCTGCAGTCTCCTCAGGAATTGGATGGTTCTTTCCTGGGTCGGATGATCAATCACTTCCCGGGGATCGCCCTGTTCCACGATGACGCCGCCGTTCATGAACACCACCCAGTCCGAAACGTCCCGGGCAAAGCTCATCTCATGGGTCACAATCACCATGGTCATCTTCTTCTCCGCCAGTTTCCGGATGACCTTCAGGATTTCCCCTGTCAGCTCCGGATCCAGGGCGGAAGTAGGCTCGTCAAAGAACAGGATCTTCGGGTTCATGGCCAGCGCCCGGGCAATGGAGACCCGCTGCTGCTGTCCGCCGGACAGCTGGTAGGGATAGGCGTCCGCCTTGTCCGAAAGGCCCATCTGGTCAAGCAGGGACAGGGCTTCCTCCCGTACTTCCTTTTCCTTCCGTTTCTGCACCAGCATCGGCGCTTCCATCACGTTCTTCAGCACAGAATAGTGCGGAAACAGGTTGAAGTTCTGGAACACCAGGCCGAACATGCCCCGGATTCTCTGCAGTTCCGCCTGCGGCGCGTAAACGGCTTTTCCGTCCACGTCCCGTGCGGCATAATTCCCCAGGTAGATCAGGTCTCCGCCGTCCATGGTTTCCAGCAGCGTCGCACAGCGCAGCAGCGTGGATTTGCCGCTGCCGCTGGGGCCGATGATGGACAGCACCTGGCCCTCCTCCACGGAAACGCTCAGATCCGTCAGGACCTCCGTGCTGCCGAACTGTTTCCGGCAGTGATTAATCTCTAACAGCTTGCTCATATATCCTCCGAATAAACTGTCCTGAACGCTGACTGAATAATCATCCCGTCAGCGGGACGCTTTCACCATTCATTATGAATTATGAATTGTGAATTATGAATTTCGGTTTATCTGTAGTAGCTCAGTCTCTTCTCAAACCGTCCCATCACCCATCCCACAATCGCGTTGAACAGGAAATAGAACACGCCCGCGATCACGAAGGGCATAAAACTGGTCTGGGAATTGGCGATCTGCTTGCCGATGGTGAACATCTCCTGATAGGCCACCGTAAAGGCCATGGAGGTATCCTTGACCAGGGTCACAATCTCGTTGGTCACCGAGGGCAGGATCCGTTTGATCACCTGGGGCAGGATAATCCGCATGAAGCACTGGAACTTTGTATAGCCCAGCACCTCCGCCGCCTCATACTGTCCCTGGCTCATGGATTCAATGCCGCCGCGGTAGATCTCGGCAAAATAAGCCGCGTAGTTCAGGGCAAAAGCAATCACCACGGGGATCAGTTTCTCCCGGGATACGCTGATTCCGAAAAGATAGTACGGTCCATAGGTCACCGCCAGCAGCTGCAGCATCAGCGGCGTTCCGCGCAGCACGGAAATATAGACCTTCATGATGGAGGAAACCACCTTGTTCTTGCTCATCCGCAGCAGGGATACAATCAGTCCCAGCGGCAGGGCAAAAAGGAGCGTAAGGAAAAAGATCGCACAGGTTCTGCCGAGACCTTCGCTCATCTTGGTGATCATCGTCAGGATCGTCATGATTTGGAAGCTCCTTCAATGTGAAATCGCAGGGGCCTGTTACCGGGCCCCTGCGTGATCAGACAGTCTGTCATCTCCCGCGTTGCGGGAAGGCGCTTACTTGTTGAGCAGGCACAGTACGTTCTCGTCCAGGTTGTACTTCTTCGCCAGTTCCAGGTAGGTGCCGTCTTCCACCAGCTTCATGATGGCTTCTTCGAACTTCTTGCACAGTTCATCATCACCGTTGCGGAAGCAGATACCGTACTGTTCGCTGCCCAGAGGCGCGTCCAGAATCACAAAGCCGTTGAAACGGCCGGCCAGGTTCTGGGCCACCGGCAGGTCAATCACCACCGCGTCCACACCGCCGGCATCCAGTTCGGTGCCGCAGATGTTGAAGTTTTCCATCGTCACAGGCGCTCCGCCTTCAAAGGTCTTGGCCAGCTCCAGCTGTCCTTCCTCGTCAGCCAGCAGGGCTTCGCCGGAGGTGCCCAGCTGCACGGCCACGCGCTTTCCGGCCAGGTCTTCCAGGGAGCTGATGCCGTTTCCTTCCTTGGTCAGCACAACCTGGGTATTGTCATAGTAGGGGAAGGACAGAACATATCCGGCTTCCTTCATGGTATCCAGGATCGTCATGCCGGACCAGACGCAGTCATGTTCCTTGTTGTCCAGAGAGATCAGCTTGGTATCCCAGTTCACCGGAACAATCACCTGTTCCAGGCCGAGAATGTCGCAGGCTGCCTTGCACATTTCAACGTCAAAACCGGCGTAGTTACCGTCGTCATCCAGATAGCTGAAAGGCGGATATTCCGCGTCAATACCCATTTTGAATTCGTCCGCCAGAGCGATTGCGGCACTGAGGACCAGGCACAGGGCTAAAGCCAGAGCAAGCAGTTTTTTCATGAGTGATATCCTCCTCAGATAATCAGATACGGATCCGCTTTTTCGGATCACATCAGTACATTATCACTTTATCGAGCTAAAGTCAAGCTCTTTTTTTCCCTTTTCTTGCATAATTTCCTCTTTTCCCGTATACTTTCACATGAACAGCGGGAAGCTCTCCCGCCGTTTCTGCCGAATCGATCCGGAGGCTGATACATTATGGGTAAAATACTGGTCATCGGTGGCGGCGCAGCCGGCATGATGGCCGCTGTTTTTGCCGCCCGCGCAGGGGCTGAAGTCACCCTGCTGGAAAAGAATGAAAAGCTCGGAAAGAAAGTCTATATCACCGGCAAAGGCCGCTGCAACCTGACCAACGACTGCGATCTGGACGGTTTTCTCGACCAGGTGCCCCGCAATCCGCGGTTTCTTTACAGTGCGCTGAGTTTTTTTTCGTCTCAGGATATGATGGCCCTCATGGAGGAAAACGGCTGTCCGGTCACGGTGCAGCGCGGAAAACGGGTCTTCCCGGCTTCCGAAAAGGCCAGTGACGTCACCAAGGCCCTCACCGGCCTCCTGCGAAAACTGAATGTCCGCGTCCGCCTGAACAGTGCTGTTCACCGCCTGCAGACAGCAGAGGGCAGGATCACCGGAGCGGAACTGGAGGACGGCACCGTCCTTTCCGCGGACGCGGTCATCCTGGCCTGCGGCGGACTCAGCTATCCCTCCACCGGTTCCACCGGAGACGGACTCCGCTTTGCCGCGGATCTGGGACACACTGTCACGCCGCCCTCTCCCGTCCTGGTCGGTCTGGAAACAGCAGAGGCCTGGCCGAAGGAGCTGCAGGGGCTCAGCCTGCGGAATGTGACCCTCACCCTGTCCTCCGGCAAAAAAACGCTGTACTCCGAACTGGGGGAAATGCTTTTCACCCACTTCGGAATCTCCGGGCCCCTGGTGCTGGAAGCCAGCTGTCACCTGCCCCAGCCCGGTAAAGACTGCCGTCTGGCTATTGACCTGAAGCCCGGCCTGACCCGGGAACAGCTGGATGCCCGTCTCCGGCGGGATTTCTCCGAAGCCGGCAAAAAGCAGCTGAAAAGCGTACTGCCCGGCCTGTTGCCCGCCAGCTTTGCGGCTCTCTTTCCCCGTCTGTGCGGTGTTTCACCGGACCTGCCCTGCAACCAGATCACTTCCGCCCAGCGGGAAGCCCTGATCACCGCGCTGAAGGCCCTGCCGCTGACCGTCCGGTCTCCCCGGCCCCTGGCCGAAGCGATCGTCACCCGCGGCGGCGTCACCGTGAAGGAAATTGAGCCCGGTACACTGCGCAGCAAGCTGATTCCGAACCTCTTCTTCGCCGGCGAAATGATTGACGTCGACGCTCACACTGGAGGGTTCAATCTGCAGATTGCCTGGTCCACGGGTGCCCTGGCAGGGGCATCCGCGGGCCAGGTGCCTGGGGAGTAAAGGAAGCGGTGCCACAGTGTGGCATTTGCCAAAGGCAAAAGCGACCTGGAGTCCTGTTGTGCGCGGTGCGCGGGGTTCGTAACGCCTGGAAAACTGTCCAGTGGACAGTTTTCAGTGAAGAACGGGCGGAAGCCCCGGGTACGAGGAATTCCGCCCGCGGTGCGCGCGCGAATCCTTACCGAAACGAGCATCGAGTCCGCTCCAAGGACGAGAGGCGACGATTGAGATTGCGGGGTACAGGCGCGCTCGCAGGACAAAGTGCCGCTGAATTTTCTGTTGATTCCGAATTATGAATTGTGAATTATGAATTATGAATTGAGTTGATACGTTCTTATGACTTACATCATCCTTGACCTGGAATGGAACCAGCCCATTTCCTACCAGAGCCGTACCTATCGTGAGGTCGGCGACAAACTGATTTTCGAAATGATCCAGATCGGCGCCGTAAAGCTCGATGCGGACCTGAATCCCGCCGATTCCATTTCCGTTCCCATCGCTCCGACCCATTATCTCCGGATTCATCCCCGGATCCGCCGCATGACCGGCCTGGACTCGGAGACCCTGGCAGGAGCTCCTGCCTTCCGGGAGGCGCTGGAACAGTTCACCGCCTGGTGCGGAGAGGACTATACCCTGCTGACCTGGGGCATTGATGATGTCAGCGTTCTGTACCAGAACATTCATTTCTTCCACTGTGAGGATATCCCGCTCCCGCCCCTGTGCGACATTCAGCAGCTCTTCAGCCAGGAACACAAGCTGAAGGACCGGGCCGGCCTGAAGGCCGCCATGGAGCTGATGAATATCGAGCCGGATGAAAACATGGCTTTCCATAACGCGCTGAACGACGCCTGGTATACGGCGCTGGTTTTCCGGACCCTGCCGGATCCCTCCGCCGTCCTGAACTATGCCCGTCAGCCCCGGGAACTGATCCACGGCCGGCGTTCCGTCCGGGAAAAGACCCCCGGCGAAGTCTTTGACACTGTCCGCGAAGCCCTGCAGAGCGAATCCGCGGTTCATCCCGTCTGTCCCCGCTGCGGAAGGGTTCTGGAGCTTGATGGCGAATATATTAAACAGAGCGCAGATAAGTACATTGCCATAGCCAAATGTAAAAACCACGGCCGGATCCTGATCCGCCTGCGTTTCCGCATTGATGACGACGGCCGGAAAATCATGACCCGTTCAACGGCTCCGGCCACCCACGCCAATGTGGCTTATGTACATACCAAGCAGCTGCAGATGCAGCAGCGCCTGGAAAAATACCTGGCGGAACACGGCGCTCTGCCCGATCCGGATGAGGAGCTGCTGAACGCGGACGTGTCCAGCATGCCGTTTGATTAATTCAGGATTCCTGTCCCCGCTTTCATCATTACAACCCTTTGTCCGGCTCGTTTTGTGATCCCTGCATGGTGCAGGCAATCAGCCATGTCGCAATAGTCCCCCAAGATTATTGACAGGAGGGTTACCATATGATTATCCGTTCCATGAACAACGAAAAAGAATTCCCGGAAGGCACCACTGTTGCTGCGTGCCTGAAAGCGCTGGACGCTTTTCCCCGGGGAACGCTGGCTGCCCAGTCCGGCGGCGTGGTCTGTGAGCTGAACGATGAGCTCCGTCAGGACTGCACGCTCATTCCCCTGACGCTGGAGAATGAGGAAGGACGCCGCATCTATGAGCGCTCCCTGCGTTTCGTCATGCTGCTGGCGCTTCGTCACCTCTATCCCTACCAGCGGGTCCGGATTGAGTATTCCGTCGGCTACGGCGTGTTTGTCCGCCTGCCCGGAATCGACCTGCACCGTCAGGATATCGTCCGGATTGAAAATGAAATGCGCCGTCTGGCGGACCTGGATCTGGTCTTTGAGAAAAAGCGCTGGACCAAGGAGGAAGCCATCCGGTACTTTGAGGAAGAGCAGATGCCGGACAAGGTCAACCTGCTGAAGCACCGTCCCGTCCCCTATTTCAACATGTACTGCATCGACGGGATGTGGGAATACTTCTACGGCGCCATGACCGTTTCCACCGGTTATGTCAAGGTCTTCACCATATTCGAGCTCCGGGGCGGCTTCGTCCTGCAGCTGCCGGCCGGGGCGGACTTTGACCACGCCGCCCCCTATATCTACCGGCCCAAGCATCTGGAGATCTTCAACCAGAGCGCCGAATGGTGTGAAATTCTGGGCGTTACGAACGTCTCCGACCTCTCCCAGATGATCGAGGACAAAAAGCTGCGCAATTTTATCCGGGTGAACGAGGCGCTGCATGAAGCCGCCATTCACAGGATTGCCAAAAACATCCATGAGCAGAACAAGCACATCGTTCTGGTCGCCGGCCCCTCCTCCAGCGGCAAGACCACTTTCTCCGGCCGTCTCGGCGTACATTTGCAGATGTACGGTCACGCCTGCCGCCGGATCTCCATGGACGACTTCTTCATCAACCGGGATGAAATGCCCCTGCAGGTGGACGGCACCAAGGATTACGATTCCATCGACGCGCTGGATCTGAAGCTCCTTTCTGACACCCTGACCGGGCTGCTCAACGGCGAGGAAGTCTTCATGCCCAACTTCGACTTTGCCTCCGGCGTCAAGGATTACATGACGCCGCCCACCTCCCTGGCTCCCGGCGAAATCATCATCATGGAAGGCATTCACGGCCTGAATCCCCAGGTCTGCGAGATGCTGCCTGCCGATGAAATCTACAAGATCTTTGCCAGCGCGCTGACCGTCCTGAACCTGGACGACCACAACCGGATCCGTACCACGGACGTCCGCTTGCTGCGCCGGATCGTGCGGGACAACCAGTTCCGCGGTTATCCGCCGGAAACCACCCTGGAGATGTGGCCCCGGGTCCGCAGCGCCGAAGAGAAATACATTTTCACCTATCAGGAGAACGCGGACAGCATGTTCAACACCGCCCTCCAGTATGAACTGCCGATCCTGAAGCTCTATGCCTACAAGCTGCTGATGGACGTGCCGTCCTCTTCCCCCAATTACCTGCTTTCCCGCCGCCTGATCAAGGTGCTGAACTATCTGCCGGATGTGGACGAGGCCTCGCTGGACGAGATCCCGCCGCTCTCCCTGCTGCGTGAGTTCATCGGCGGCTGCACTATGGAGGAAGTCTGAAGACAGCTTTACTGTCTTCAGACTTCCTCAACTCTAAACTCTAAACTTTTAACTTTTAACTTTCAACTCTCCACTCATCTCTGAAAAAAGGAGCACCTCTTATGAAACGCTTTCTTGTGCTGTGCCTTGCCCTGGTGATCTGCCTGCTTCCCCTGTCCGGCCTGACGGAGGCAGCCGGCACCGTCTCTGCGGATTACGATCCTCTCTGGACCCTGGCGGAGCCCTACGGGTTTAAGCTGGGCGGCGCCTTCGGTTTTCAGGATATGAACAACAGGGCCTTCCTGGAATTCCTGGCCCGCCACTTCAATTCCCTGACCTGTACAAACGAAACCAAGGCCTACTCCCTCCTGGACCAGCAGGCGTCCCGGAAAGCGGAAGACGGCATGCCCCGCATGAATTACTATGCTGCGGACAAAATGATTTCCTGGGCGCAGCAGCACGGCATCCGGGTCCGCGGCCATGTGCTGGTCTGGGACGCCTATATGACCCAGTGGTTCTTCCACGAAGATTATGACCAGGCCAAGCCCGTTGCGGACACGGAAACCCTGAAGGCCCGGCTGGCCAGCTATATCGACCAGGTGATGACCCATTTCGAGAAAAAGTTCCCGGGCGTCATCTACTGCTGGGATGTGGTGAACGAGGCGATCGGCGATAACGCTGGGGAATACAGCGCCGCCGATCCCAGCCATCTGCGCACAACGCGCAACGGCGAGCCCAACTGTTTCCTGGAATACCTGGGCGACGACTATGTCGAGTATTCCTTCCTGTGCGCCCGCAATACCCAGGAAAAGCTCGGCGCGGATATCCGCCTGTTCTACAATGACTATAACCTGTTCTTCCCGGAGAAGCGCCAGGCCGCCTGCGCGCTGGTGAAACGTATCCAGTCCTACGCGACGGACGAGGACGGCAATCCCCGGTCTCTCATCGACGGCGTCGGCATGCAGGGCTATATGGGCGGCTACGGCACCCAGGACGGCTGCCTGTCCCCTTCCATCATCAGCAATGTGAAGCTGTCCATCACCACCTACGCAAACCTGGGCCTGGAAGTACAGCTCACCGAAATGGCCGTCCGCAACTTTGATAAAACCAAGGTTGCGGAGCATGACGCCTTCTATGCCAGACTGTTCAGCGATGTGTTCATGAAGGCCAACAGTGAAGAGAAGAATCCCCTGACCGCGGTATGCATCTGGGGCCTGGTGGACGCGCCCGAATTCCTGAAAGGCAATTATGTCTACAACCTCAACAGTCCCTACGGCTGCCTCCTGACTACCGACTACAAAATCAAAACCTGCTTCGACGCTGTCTACCATACACTCAGGGGAGAATGATATAATTCATAATTCACAATTCATAATTCATAATGAATGTGTCTCCCCGGCTAAATCATCTTAATTCTGCATTCTGAATTCTGAATTCTGAATTGAAATAAAAGGGATCAGGCTTCTAGAAGCCTGATCCCTTTTATTTCCTCCTCTTCCGGCGTCATATACGCTGTTTTCTGGTGGGTATAGATCACCTTTCCGGGGGCTGCCCCGGAAGGTTTTTTCACATATCGGCGCAGGGTATAGTCCACCGGCACCAGGGAGCTCCGCTGGCCCTTGCTGTACCACGCGGCCAGCAGGGCGGCCTGTTTCATTGTCGTCAGGGGGATCTCCCCTTCCCGGCAGATGATCACGTGGCTTCCCGGCATGTCCTTGGCATGCAGCCAGGTTTCATCCGGCTTCGCGCCCAGGGTAATCCGGTCGTTCTGGGCCGCGTTCTTCCCCACCAGGATTTCGATTCCGTCCGCGGACAGGTAGCGGTAGGGCTTGCTTCCCGGAAGCTGGCGCTGCTGGCGGCGGTTGGTGTTCTTCTTCATATACCCGGTGCGCACCAGCTCCTGCCGGATCTCCTCCAGCTCGCTTTCCCCGACGCACTTGTCAACGTCCAGCAGCATTCCCTCGAGGTAATCCGTCTCCTCCAGCGTTTTATCCCGCTGCTGCGCGGCGACTTCCCGGGCTGAGCGGGCCTTCTGGTATTTTTTGAAATACCGCTGGGCGTTCTGGCTGGGCGTCAGCCGGATATCCAGGGGCACGGTCAGCGTTCCGCCCTCCGGATCGTTCCAGTCCGGCAGTTCCGCCTCTGTCATGCCCTTTTTCAGCTGGTACAGGTTGGCGTTGATTGCCTCACCCATCCGGCGGTATTCCTCCATCCGCTCCGCGGAGGCCAGCTCCTCCTGCTGCATAGCCAGCTTCCGCTGGCAGCGTTCCAGCTGGCTCTTCAGCATCCGGACCATCGCCGCGCTCTTCTGGCTCAGCCTTTCCCGGGCGTCCCGGCTGCCGAAGTAAACCTCCAGTGCCTCGCTCAGGGTTTTATAGGGCCGCTGGTTTTCCGTCGGCCTGGACAGGTAGATCATGGGAAAAACGTCTTCCGCTTCTCCGTTTTCGTTTACCAGCACCCGGGGATCCGCCATGGAAGGCAGTCTCTTCAGGAAATCGGCAATCCGCCGGCAGGCGTCCTTCAGGTCCGATGGCTGCGTCTCGCCGGGCTGCAGTACACGGCAGGCCAGCTCCTCTGCCGCCCCGCGGCTGAGGCCTGTGATGGCATCCGCCAGTGCGCGGCTCAGCCGGGCGTCCGGCGCCGCGCTCAGCCGCTGATACAGTTCTTCTTCCGTCAGCGTTTCCGGGTTCAGCTTCTCCTGCGCCGGCGGCGGCAGATAGGTCATCCCGGGCTGGATCTGCCGCACACGGCTCATTTCCGGGTTCACGTGGCGGGTTGCTTCCAGGATCCGGCCGTTTTCATCCAGCAGCAGCAGGTTGGAATGCCGTCCCATGATCTCCAGCACCAGGCGGCGAAGCACATGGTCGCCCAGCTCGTTCACCGCGTCTAGATCCACATAGACAATCCGGTCTCCCTCCACCTGGCGGATCTCCAGGATCCGGGCGCCGGTAATCTGTTTGCGCATCAGCATGCACATGGCCGGGGGTTCCAGCGGATTGGAAAAGCTGCTCATGGTCAGGTGGCAGCGGGCATTGTTCGGCGAGGCGCACAGAAGCAGCCGGTGATTGGTTCCGCCCGCGCGG
>Ga0310695_10001638_pt1 | contig 51514 bp, 52 predicted proteins | sample RumenRJG_04DNA_FD_203882 | JGI IMG/M metagenome (GOLD analysis project Ga0310695, IMG submission 203882) | Bovine rumen microbial communities from Lethbridge, Alberta, Canada - RJG_04 (v2) (version 2) | ecosystem: Host-associated > Mammals > Digestive system > Stomach > Rumen | place: Canada... | reverse complement strand
CCCCCAATAGATATTCACTCTTTATTAAAGAAGAAAATGCACTACAAAAGATACGAACAACAAACAAAGCGACGAGAAACCAAAGAGGCCCAAATGGTAAAAAAGATGTCGCAGTAACTCTATCAGTTCCAATAAAAATACCATTGAGGGAAGCAATAAAAACATCCCAACCTTTCATATTATAATATAGTTCAGGATGTAAATAAGGAGAAATCCAACAAATTGAAAGATTTAGTACTGAAAAAAACAAATATGGTATCAGTAATCCACGAACAGCAGACTCTAAGTTTTGGAAGAAAGACTTGTTATTCCGAAAAAACATACCAGAAATGAAAAAAAACAATGGCATGTGGAAGCTATAGATGTATATATGTGTCAATTCACCAATATTCAGGTGACCTACAATCATGAGCCATATAGCAATACCTTTGGCAACATCCACATATGGAAGTCTCATTTTTTGTACCATAATATATGTTATTTATTAGGAGCCAGAATCTCATCATAGAAGTCCATCAGGCACTTCCTGACAAAACCTTGTTCAAAACGGGAGGCTATCATCTTCCTGGCATTTGCAGCCATTCGTTCTCTTGCAGGTTTATTTCGAATCATGTCCAACATGGCTTTATATAAAGCATCCGTATCCTTTGAAGGAATAATAACACCATTCTCTCCCTGAACGATAATCTCACGTGAGCCGTTAATATCTGTCACGATGCTTGGCAGCCCCATTGCACCAGCCTCTATCACCGTATTAGGGAACCCTTCACGATAACTGGGGAACACAAAACAATCAGCAGCAGCATAACAAGCCAACATCTCATCTCCATATTTGGATCCAAGATATTCGATAGATGGGTTATTCTCAATAATATCTTTAGATGACTGTGATATTGGATCTAAATCATCTTCATAGGGGCCAATCAGCAAAAATCTGACAGGGGCAATACCAGACAGCATTTCCATCGCCTGACACAACTCGTTGATTCCCTTATCCCGCACAATTCGACCAACGAAGACAAATGTAAAGACATCAACCTTTCTGATTTCCTGTGCCAAAGCCATCACCTCAGGCCGGCGATCAAATCGTACCATATCAATGCCACGAACATTTCCATATCCCAGCACTTTTATAGGTTTCTTTGTAATCCCATTCTTGAGAAGGTCATTCTTCACACCTTCTCCCTCTGGAATCACATGGGTCGCACAAGCACATGTAAGGCTATCTGTCAGCATCAGTATCTTCCGCTTGAGTCCCGTCGCTGTCGGGAAAACAAGCCCAGTAAACGTATGCACCCTTACAGGAACTCTCGTCAGCCAAGCAGCTATCATGCACAACAATCCTGCTTTGGGAGTCATCGAATGCACCATCATAGGCTTCTCCCTCAGGAACACATACAACAACCGACACAATGAAACCAAATCATGTCCCAAAGAAATATGCCGTTCCATCGGGACGCGAATGCCTCGAACACCATATTGCTTTTCGACCTCATCCAGTTCATGACCTGGTGAAGACAACAATATCACCTCATACTGCTTTTGCAGTTCAGGCACCATGCCCGTCACAAAATCAACAGACATAGAAACAGTACATGCGCGAATAATTTTTAGTTTCCTATTCATAAACATTTATATGCTCGTGCATATGCATCTACCATATTATTAATGTCGAAATGCTTGGCACGTTCATAACATCGGGTGGCAATCTGGTCATAATATGAACGATCCTCCACTAAATGTTTGATTATATTAGCCAAAGCCAGGTCATCACCATGAGGGAAAAGGAGACCATACCCATTTGTAATCTCACGCAATCCATCCACATCACTGGCTATAAAGGGTTTACCAACTGCCATCCCTTCAATATTTGAAAGTGACAATCCCTCAAAATGAGACGACATCACAATAACATCAGCAGTATGTAGTATCTCAGGTATATCGGATCTTAATCCAAAGAATCGCACTTGCTCATATACTCCCTCGCTTTCAACCAACAATTCCAAGGATTGACGACGTTCACCATCGCCGACAAGCCATAGTTCAAATTTTCCTTTATCCAAGTGGCGCATTGCTTTAATAAGTGTATCCTGATCCTTCTGATAACGAAAACCAGCCACCATTACAACGACAAAACGCTTTGAATCACGTAATTTCATATTAGGTTTGGCAGAATGATACCACTCAACATCAATACCATTAAAAATCGTTGTAATCTCTGCCTTGCATTTTCCAATAGATTCTCTCAGATTGATTTCCGCTTGATTTGATATACAGATAATTTTACTGTATTGGTTATACATCCATTTATCAATAAGGACTGGATACCACTTCCAATCGCGCCGGCGATTCGTTGTGTTGTGTTCAGTGGTGACAAGTACTACTGAACACAACATAGAAGCAATTGCAGCAAATATCTGTGGCGCTGTATTATGTGTATGAACAACATCATAATGACGCATAATGCGCCATAACTTAAATATCTTTATCGGACTAAAATATCGCTCATCATACGACAAATCATAGACCCTACATCCCAATGACTGCAATTGCCGCTTAAATGGCGTATCTTTTCCATAAAACAAACACACATCCATCTCCAGCCCTTTCTGCCAAAGCCTCGGCACGATATCAACAATCAGTTTCTCTGCTCCTCCTGTTTGAAGAGACGTAATCACTTGAAGAATCTTCATAATTCTTTACATCTATCAATGATTCTATGCATCACAACCTCTGGTGCTAGATAATCATCGTAATACTTTTTTGCTCCCTGCATTAATTTCTGACGATAGCCCTTATCTTCTCGAATCAGTGAGATGGCTTCTCGTATTTCCTCCGTAGAGTTAACTATATGTATATTCTCTCCGTGAACTAATCCCTTACCAGGCATTTCCCTTGACAAGGGAGTTGATATTATCGCTTTCCCCATACACAAGTATTCTGGAAGTTTCCAACCATGACAGCCAGCAACAGAGGGAGTATTAAAAACAACAAAGGATCGTTTTGTCTCATTAATATACTCCTTCATACTAAGACGTTTTTTATATAGGAAGTCTTTGTACCTCTCCAAATAGTTTGCATAGTTGGGGAATTCCTTTAATACCACAGGATCGTTAATATAAAATAATCCTCCACCAATTTTCACGCCCAATTCCTTACAACACTGCAGGAAATCGCCACGATATCGGTTCGTCGTTGCATCAGTATCCTTATCATACCATAGAGTTGAAGCATGGAAAATATAATTATCATCAATATTTACTTCCTTCTCATATTTTTTATACTGTTCTCTGCGATATATTGGGTATAAGTAATCCCTAAAGTAAGAATATCTAGGGATAGTCATATAACCGTTTGCAAGTTTCATATTGCTCATGCATCTGAATAATGCTGATATAATAGTACCCTTCCTAACTCCGAAGCTTGGTCCTATCACCATCAGTTTGTCAAATTTCAATAAATCGCCTTCTTTCACATTTATCTTACAATACAAATGAGCCCAATCATATTGAGCCTCCATTATATCACAACGGTCACTAAAATCAATATAGACCTTATGACTTATACTTTTATCTACAATCAATATAGCCATACCTCTGCGATATTGCTCTGTTATCGTATAAGGAATATCTTTAAATGGTCTTATGTCATATTTGACATCAACCTTAGGACATATTCTTTCTAAGCCAAGAAGATAAAAAGTTGCATAATTGTACATTATGCGAGGATCAATAATAAATCTCATATGTCATTTATAGAGTTGTGATGTCTTAACTTTATGTCGTGTATATAGATATAGAATAAACCCAGGAAGGATCGCTAATACCGTTAACAAACTTTGTGGTGATTCCTGAACAAAGTGCCAATTCCGACTACGCACAGAATGCGACACAAAATGGATATTATCCATCATTCTACGTTTCCAAGAATGTGTATGCTGCATATCAAACTTTCTAAGGAAAGCAAAACCTTGAGGATTATTCCAATATTGCCGCCACATGCCTCTACTTGACCCATCATCTTGATAGTCCACTATCGCATACACATCATTAGATACAAGAAGCGGCATCAGCTCATCGATCATATGATACTTAAAAATCAGCCCAACATATCTTTCACCTTCAAACAAAGGATATTCTGGAACGCTACAAATAACAGATGTACGATACACCAGTTTCTTATCACCAGTTCCTTTTTGATCCTCATAATATCCTCTTAATGTAGTTTTCCTCAATCCTACAGGGAATCTATCCCCAATCACCCCACCATCCTCAGTTGCATCAAGGCCCATGAATCCCGCGACATCATTAGAGCCATATTTCTTCCAAAAAGAAACAATCTTCTCTACTGCATCATCAGGCATCCAATCATCAGAATCTATGCATGTATTCAATTCCGTATGAATGTTCTTATAGGCGGTATTATGTGCTCCATGCATACCTTGATTTTTTTGGTAGATATATCGGATTGGAATTATATCTTCAGCTATCCAACCCTCCACAAGACCTCGTGTATTATCAGAAGATCCATCATCTACGATCAACCACTCAAAGTCTTTACATGTCTGACGGCACAAACTTTCATACGTTCTTCCAATCGTGTGCGCCCGATTATAGGCTGGTGTAAAAATCGTAAGAATCGGCTTATTCATAAATACAACAACTTATTTTCCTAACAGCCACAAAATCGTTGTAAATCCAAAATGTCCCAAAAGAATCCATGCAGTCTTTTCGCTATGATGTTTGATAAATACAGGGAAATTCAACAATGGATATGCCAAAACAATGGGATATATAAACCATGAAAGATAAGCTATCCGGTTTGAGAACATAGCTCTAATAGCCAATACCCAAAATGCATTTGCATAAATATATGTTCCTAGAAGGATTAAATAAGTTTTACTATACAATTTTCGCTTAAATATCGTATACCACCCTAATAGAATTGGCATTGAGCTATACAGCAAGAAATCCCAACGGAAACGATGCTCCAAAATAAAGCCATCTGCGTCATTACCCTTTAATTCTGAAGCAAGGCGTTCATCATAACTTATTGATGACAACAAATTATCAATATAGCCACCAATAGACAAACTTAAGACAATAGCGCCAATCCATGCAATATACATATATTTAGGTCTACTCATATAATAAGTAAAAAACATGGTCGCAACTGGTAATGCCGCAGATTTATGACAACCAATCCCGATTAAAGACCAAAATAAAGCCCAAACCTTTTCCTCTTTACAAAGACAGGCCACAGCCATAATAATGAAACTGCAGGCCACACCATTTCGAATACCATTCACAGAGAAAGAGTAAAATTCAAATGAACCAATACAAAACAACATCAGAAGAGCGCCATGCCGGTAATCTATTTTTTTACAACCCATAAACATCATCCAAATATAAAAGAACATGATTATTGCAAAGAAAAAATGTACATTCATCATTTGAGCACATGAATGCATGAGCGTACTAAACAACCAATCACTTCCAACATCTTCTGATCCTTGCATGTTAAATACGCCGAAATCTTCTAATAGTTTGTATGATGCCGCATAATTATAAGTATCTCCGAAATATCTTGAAATAGGACGAAAGCCAAAGAAGAAAATATAAAAGATTGAAAAAATAAGAATCGGACGATAATTATCTTGGTTTTCTATCATTTTATATTTCGAACTACGACGCATCGCGGTAAAATATGATACCGTCATTAACATGACGATAAACCAATAAATAAAAAAGTAATACGGTGCTAAGAATTCCATTCTATTATCAGATGGTTATACAAAAAATGCCTCAATTTAGATTTGTTGAGCAGATTCACCCATCGAAATTGATTTTATATATTTATCGAATGGTATCTGTATTATCTCTAATTGATGTTTGTGAAATAAATAATATATCATAAAATAAAGGTTTGCTATACTGCGTGGTGTAAATTTCTTAATAAGATTCTTTAACCCCGTTCCTTTATTAAGCCAACTTCCATAAAAATTATGAGAGCAATAGCTTTCTGGGGTATTAATGGCTCCAACATAATCACGAGAATTAAAATAGCATGATGGAAAAATATTAATGACATCTGTATGAAAGTCAGATCTCTCAATGGGTTTTCTAACACAACGGAATCTGTAGTGTTGAACCAATCTGTCATGAAACACAACAGGTAGTCCTTTCATATTATAACTACCATCTGTATTGACGAATTCTAATCCGTCATATCTATCAAGCACTACCTTTATCCACTCTTGATGCGGTTCTGAGCCGATAATTGCAGGTTCAAAGCAATGAACTGCATCCTCACCTATAAAATAAGGAAGTTGAAGAAGGTCATTAAAACTTTTATATACTAAAACATCAGAATCCATATATATCCCACCATAATTGTATAATGCATAAAGACGGATATAGTCGGCTGCGAAGGCATATTTCTTTGACTCGTATGCCTGTTCAGTCCATCTCGTGCTATGAATATCAAAACGTTTAGTATCCCAAAGCCAAATCTCATAATCAGGTAAATGTTCATGCCAGGAATCTAAACACTTCCTTATACTGTCAGGATATTCATCACCAGACAACCAGCACAAATGTATTATCTTTGGTATCATATCAAATTATATAATTTCTCTATCTCATTCATATTTCCATAATCATGGGTTTGCAGATAATCCACAATTAGCTGCTGCAACTGCTGATTCTGAATAAAAGCTGCTATTCCTTTAGCACAGTCCTCATTATCCATTGGCACAATGATACCATCCACACCATGCTTTATCTGACTCTTTGCCGTAGGATAATCTGTGATCACCACTGGTTTACAAAGAATCTGCGCTTCACGGGCAGTCACTGATTTCCCCTCATAACGAGAAGGTTGGGCATAGATATCACATGCCTTAATATAAGGATAGGGATTGGAGCGTTTACCCAGAACGATAACAAAGTCCTCCATGCCAGCCTCATGGATACGCTGACGTATCAGCGAATCATCACCATAGCCAATCAGGAACCAATACAAATTAATGCCCTGCTCGCGAATACGACGACATATATCAGGCACATTATCGTAGTTTTTTGCTTCACAGAAGCGACCAACAGACAACATTTTCACGCCATCTCCTGCCAACTCTGCACTTGCATCAAACTCCACTGCACGTTTCCGGATAAATTCCGTTTGAAGAATATTCTCCATCTCTACGATTCTATCTTTTAAAGAAGGAAACACTTGAAGAAATGTTCTTGTTACATCAGGAGAAATTGACATGATGTGATTATACGATGACCAGACCGGAAGTTCCTGCTCTACATTTATATCAATGCGCGTATAGTCCGTATGTATCCAACAAATCTTTTTCTTCGCTAAGACCTTGTCGATAACATAATTGTGGGGAAAATGAAAGCTGATGGCTAAATCATATTCACCAAGATAATACAAACTGGGCAAAAAGGCTGATACATTATCGGCAATAAAATGGTAAATTGCTGTACTCTCAGACAAACCTTTCTTACGCAGATAGTTACGGAACTGCCATTTTGCCTTCATCCTGCCATAGAGCACTCCCCAACAACCATCCAATAAAGCCTGCTTCATTGAGCATTCGATGTGTGCATATTCTTTTATTTCCGAAAGGAGATTCACCTCTTTAGGTATGAACTGCATCATCTCCCCACAATGCGCATGCAGGAACAAATCCACATCATATCGAGTATAATCAATTGACTGCAACAATCCAATCAAAGCAGATTCAGCCCCACCCAATTCCAAATAATGCATGGATATGAAAATACGTTTCTTTCGGCAGTGTGAATAATGATCTAACTCCATTATCATGATAATTTATGCATTAGCGCCCTGAGACCTGCGAATAATGATGATGAAACAGACAAAAGAACTAAATTCCGATGGCTATAAGCATACAAATACAACATATTTTCCAAGCCTCTATTATTTTTCATTGCCCACGTCATAGACTCTATTGTGTATGGATGGTTCATCACTCTGCACATCTCATTCCTCTTTTCCTCTTTATTCCAAGGGCAGTCTGGATGAAATAGATTAAAACGAAGCGTTTGATCTACGCTTTGATAAAAACGTTTTTGAAGATAATCATCAAAACGAGAGTCAACTAGAGACCACGATTTGCGCAATTTCTCAAACTGTTCTCTAACACTGACATAGATATCAAAGCGATCGGGAATAAAACGAGAACGGGTATTACCTTTGTCGTATATATAATACAAGTATAGAACTTCTGACGATAAATACATTCTATCCAAATGCTGATAACATTTTAAGTTAAACACTTCATCTTGCTGAATACGTTGATCTTCAAATCGTAAATGATATTTATCTAAGAAAGATTTACGATAAAATTTATTCCACGGAAATCCGTTTCCATAAGGTACAAACAGGATTTCTGAAAGATAATAGCTCTTCAACACCTCATTTGACTCTATTAGAATATCCGGGAATCTTACACTATCGATATTCCCTTTTCCATATTTCACATCCTTTACATTAAATCCAAAGGTGAGGATATCCACATCCTTCTCATTCATCAATTTCACGCATCGATCTATCAATTCGGGGTACGCCTTGTCGTCTATATCGAAGAAATAGATAAAATCACCTTTCGCATTATCTATTCCCATATTTCTTGCAGAACCTGCACCTTCATTCTGTTTATGAAATACGCGTACGTGATTATATTTCTTTGCAACTGCATCACAAACATCTCCACTGCCATCAGTTGATCCATCATCTATTAACAGTATTTCAATCTCGGGGTATGACTGCTCGCAAATGATATTTATCCCATCCAAAATATATTGCCTAACATTATAAATTGGAATTATTATCGAAACCAATTGCTTAGTCATTACATTACTACCCATATTAAATTTACTGATTCTGTCACAAGATTCTCAGCTCGACTTTATTCATCACAGTTTTACCATATTCTATTGTAACGCCAGTAAGAATCGTTCCAAAACCTACTATAACATTATTAGAAAGATTCGTACCTTTCAGTATTGATGAATTTTCCCCAATCCAACAATCATCACCAATATGTATTGGTTTTGTTTTGGGGCGCTCTAATTCCTTACCAAAATATGGCCAATATTTTTCTGCAATTTCTCGTCTTTTTTCAGAAGGATAAACATTGTGTGTATTGGTATCCCATATATTAACATTATAACTGATTTGGTTGTAATCCCCAATACTTACTGACTCATCACATCGGACCTCTGAACCATCATTAATATTAGTATAGTTACCAACACTCACTTCGCCACCAAATCTTATCCAAAAACGTCTTGCAGTCAATTTTGAATGATGCCCTATGGTTATTTTTCCATCTTCAATTATGTATTGGCCATTTTTTATTTGTGTATGAGCTCCGATTTTAACGTTTCCATTTATGTACATCTGACAGTTTTCAATAATAACATCATTATCAACGGTTAAAGTTGAACCATTATCAATGAAAATAGAACTATTAGATAAACAAAAAGCGCTACCAACCCTAAGGTTTCCTGTTCCATGAACCCTTACACAATTATTATGTAGTCTATATTTCCACTTATTTTCCACACAGAAACATAGGACTCTATCTATTATCTCCATCACCATTACTTTTCTATAAAACCAGAACTATGCAGCAAAGAAAAAAATCGGATTTTGAAAGAAATATATCTCAAGTAATAATAATACGGATTCAAAAAACGTAATCCATATACAATAGAAGAAGCTAATGAAGGTGTGAACTCCCTATCATAGATACTTTTCACATAGAACCAAAGCCACCAACTAATACTTTTTTCTAAAGACAAAAAATAAGACGAGGCCAACTTACGGCTTTCTGAAAATTTACGATAGTTTGAATTATCTTTTGATTGTGATAAAGATTTGGGGCTTACGCGATAACATACTGTTAGTTTAGGTAGATACTTAATAACTAATCCTGCAAAAATCGCTTTTACCCAAAATGGTTTATCTTCCATCATTGGAATACTCTCATCAAAGCCTCCCAACTGAGTATAAGTAGATCGCTTCATGAAACAACATGGAGCTGGCAGAAGCGAATATACCAATTGCCAAATCTTAAACTGATATGGTGTCAAATGATTAAAATATACAGACGGACTAACAATCCCATCTCCACTCTGCCCTTGGCCAAACACCTTCATATCAGAAAAAAGCAGATCCGTCTCAATATGTTTTTGTACATAATCAATATTATCTGAGATACAATTGGGTAAAAGACGATCATCCCCTGCGAAAATCTTAATATATTCGCCCGTACCTCTTCTAGCTGCTCTATTACAATTTGCACTTACCCCTGTGTTTTTTTCTACAGTCAATACTTCAGTTTGAATAAACCTATCAGCATGCTCATCCATCCATTGGCGACATATCTCAACCGTATTATCCTGCGAACAATCGTCAGACACTATCAACTCGATATTTATATATGTCTGCTCGAAAACACTGTCAAGCGCCTCAACAATAAACTCAGACGAGTTATAAGTGATTATACATACCGAGACTAACGGCTTCTTCGATTCTGCATTAGGCATGACTTCTTTTCTTTATCAAATAATCCTTTATAGGTTTCTCTATAACTTCATGAAGGAAAGTTGAAACCACAAGACAACACAGGAGAGAAACGATTATACGAATACAATTAGCATCTCTATTAATAATTTTAAACACTACAATAGAACTAATAGTCCATACATAAAATTGGGCAAGAAAAAAGGCAAATGACAATTTGCTCAGGTATTGTAACAATCTAGAACTATCTAAACTTCTAAAGGATACATTCCTAAAGATTAAGAACATAACAATAAAACAAGGCAGGACAACCCAATTCATTAACATATAGTCACGTCCTGGGAAAAATATATCCCCGTAGCTAACACCAGTTACTAACAATGCTACTATTAAAAGCAATATCAGCTTATTCTGAAAAACGCCAAGGCTCATCCACTCATGTTTCTCATCATGTAAGACTGCGATAAGAACTCCTATTGAGAATTCCAGAATCCGAAAGAACGGATTATCATATATACTAGCTAACATAAAATGACGCTGGACAATAGGAGATATGAACAAGACACTCAAGATCGCCCCCCCCAATACCATTTTCTCTTTACCCGAAAGGTTTCTAAATAGCCATTGTATGAAAGGAAACAGCAAATAACAGGGTAAAAGACATGAGATGAACCATGTTCCACCATTATGAGATACAGTAAACAAGGAAGAAAAAAAAGACTGGAGTCCAAGAGCTTCTATTGGAAATAGTAACAATTCAGACTGCCAAGAGTCACTGCTAAAGAATAGAACATGTATGATAGCAACAAAATAGTACAGAGGCACTATACTAATTAATCTCTTCAATAAGAACTTCTTGTATTCACTAATATCTGTCAAAACATTTTTATTTGAAAGATTTAGTGCATAGCCTGACAACATAAAGAACCCTGTCATAGCAATAGCACCCAATCTTACAAAATGATCAAAAATACCATAATGACAATCAAAATGCATATTAGAATGGAAAAGGAATATAAGCAGGGCTAAAGAAACCCGAAACAAATCTAGACCGATATTCCTTTTTGTTTGATCTATAGCTGGTGATGATTCCATTAAAAATGATTAATCAGATCAATAATGTAGGAAGCCTCTTCTATTGTTATCGTTGGTCCAATGGGCAAACTTAGTTCTTCATCAGCAAGCCACTCTGTAATTGGCAATGCCAATTGTGGATTATTCCATGTCGCCTTGGCATAACACTCCTGCTTATGAGGAGCTATTGGATAATGACACACAGTACCTACCCCATTCTGCTCTAGGTAATCATGTAGGGCATTACGTTTGCCCTCTTCAACAAGGATCGGGAACAGATGGTAAGCATTTTGATCATCTGGCAACAGATCTGGTAGCTTAATCAGAGGATTATTGATATGCTTATAATAATAATGAGCCACCTCCTTACGGTGCTGATTATCCCTAACAAGATATTTCAGTTTCACATTAAGTACCGCAGCCTGAATCTCATCTAATCGGCTATTTCGGCCTGTGTATTTGAATACATACTTCCTTTGAGAGCCATAATTTGCTAAGGCACGAATAGCTGCAGCCAGTTCTGGGTCATCGGTTGTCACTGCCCCACCATCACCTAGCGCACCAAGATTTTTCCCAGGATAGAAACTATGACCAGCTGCATCACCGATGGATCCCGTCACTCTACCATCATAGAATTTACATCCGTGCGCCTGGGCATTGTCTTCAATCAACTTCAGATTGTACTTTTTACAGAGTTCACCAATTTTATCTGTATATGCTATACGTCCATAAAGATGAACTATTGTAATTGCTTTGGTCGTTGGTGTAATCAATCCCCCTATCAGATCATCATCAATCTCCAATGTATTGGGCTTTGGTTCACAAAGTACGGGAATCAATCCATTCTCTGTGATAGCCAAGATGGTTGCAATATAGGTATTGGCTGGCACGATCACCTCATCACCAGGCTGCATCACGCCCATTTCAATATAGGCTCGAAATATCCAGATCAATGCATCCAGTCCATTGGCACATCCTATACAATATTTTGAGCCGATAAAAGATGCATAGTTCTCTTCAAAGCGCTTATTTTCTTCACCCTGAAGATACCAGCCACTATTCACAACACGATTAACGGCCTCATTAATCTCTGAACCATGCAGGGCATTAACGTCTTTTAATGATAGAAATGGAATATGCATAAAATTAAACAATGTTTACAATTCTACTTAATGTCGTTATTAAATCATAGCCGTCCCAAACCAACTTAAAATCCATAGACTTGCCCAGTGGTACAAATCTATCAATACCCTGCGGATGGTCTTCGTTCACAAACTTAATAATCTCCTCACGTGTCAGTCCATAATAAGTAACTGTCTGGCTCTTGGTTGTGGCAATCGGCAGCAAGTCAAAGAGCGACTTGGCATCATACTCATAGAAGAAGCCACTGTTGAAACGGTAATCCATCAGGACCGGTGACAAGCTATCCACCTGTATGCGGGTAAGCAAGGGCTGTTCTACCGTCACCTTAGCCAACTTCAAGTTGGCGGCGGCCTTGTACAAGGCATTAATCTTACCAATGGTCTGTACTGGTGCTATGTTGTAATGCACCTTAGCATAATTCACCACTTTTTTCCAGAAAAGCTCTTTTGCCTCAGCCTTTTTCTCTCCTATCCATACAATGATACGTGGTGCAGTACAAGCATTCTGGTCAGAAAAGTAGGTGTCGTTGTAGAAGTTCTGTACTACTTTATCTTGATCATCAGCACCAAGGAATGCATCTGCATTCAGCACAGAGAATGAATAGCGGTCTGCAAAGTTCACTTCATTGGCCCTAGGCTGCAAAGGACTCTGACGGATTTCAGCAATAGTTGCATCACCACCCCAAACTACACGACTCTGGCAAATACCTGAGAACAGGTCAGTAATCTCCTTGATGGGAGGATACTTCACAAAGCAGATATACGGTGCCATATCCTTGTGAGTTGTTTCAAGAAGCTCACGTACACAATCGCTGATAATTTGTACTTGCGGGAAGTCATTCGCAGGAAGTCGTACAATATTGGCATTACCGGCCAGCAAACCAGCTGCAAAGCTAAAAGCACAGTTTACAGGCACATTGCTCGGAGTACTATGGAACACAATTCCACGACCTAATCTTCGTTCAAGGTCTATGTACTTTGCCTTTTCCTGCATCAAAGCACCTTTGCGACACCAGAATCCGAAGGTCATCACATCAGAATACTGGCGACCTTTCTGCATCACAAGTTTAGACAGGTCATTAAAGAAAGAGATGACAGGTTCTGCAAATGGAGACAAAGCCGGAACAGAAGACATCTGCTCAATGGTCTTGTCATCACCAATCACGAACTCCAATTCTGAAAGTTTACCAAATTTGGCTGCATAGGTATCAGAGCAACCACGAATCTCTGCGTTCTTAATACGTCCGTGGATATAGAAATATTTACCCTTTCGACCACAAGGGCAGTCATCCTCTCCTATAACTACGCCCTCATCTTCTGTCAACAGCACATGACCAGGGTAGCTCTTTGGCAGTACACTCACCACCTCTATGATACCTGTCTCTCCGTTCTTGGCAACAGAAAAGTCTTTCGGGTTACGAATGATTATATCCGAGAAATTAGAGGCATGAAGATGACCATGTTCACACTCGATATATATTGTACCCGTCTGCTCCACCATACCGTAATAATCATGGACGTTCTCAACCTTAATACCACAGACATCATTCAGACACTGCTTGAACTGGGCGGTAGAGACGGATTCTGCCACCAGCTTCTTCCAACCGCCTCCATGAATCAGTACACCTTTGGAGAGATCTGGCTTGTAGCCGCTCTCCAATAACTTTTTATAGAAGTGCTGCCAAATCATGAAAGTAAAACCAAATAGGAAGATGGTCTCATCTTTGTGCTCCTCCAAGTAAGCTTTTATTCCATCAATATCCAGCTCCATGTTCTCATCCAGCGCATACATACGTTTACTACCAAACATGGAGAATCCTAAGATACCAGCTCCACGAGCAGAGAACATATTTCTATCCTTCACCACGTTGCTGGAATCAAGAATAATCATCGGGACGCGCTTGTTGCCCAACAGTGAAGCCACAATCTTAGTGAGTGTTTTGGTCTGATTTGCTGATGTTTCTCTATCCAGATATATCTTGGATGTTTTTTGTCCAGTAGTACCAGAGGATGTCATTGTTTTAATCACTTCATCTTCTGCAACACTACGCAGTGTCAAGTCCTTAAATAAACTAACCGGCAAGTAGGGCAAATCCTCATAATGCTGAACTTTGTTAATGTCAAAGCCAGTACCATCCAGCATCTTGCGGTATTCCTCACTATGCTCATAATGGTATTTAGTGAGGTTCACCAAATACTCATCCAAAACATTGTGTTTATCCTCTTTTCCTAAAGAATACGGAGCAATCTCCAATAATTCTTCTAGTGTCATATTTCAATAATTACCAAATTTCAAATCTCAACTTTCAATTATATCATCGCTTGCATCGCAGGATAATCGATCTTGCCTGAACTCTTTACTGGAATGGCATTGATTACACGTACTTCAAATGCCTTGTTATTCAAGCCTGTCTTTTCTACCAGCAATTTCACCACCTGTTCTTCCAAGCCTTGCTCTATTACAAAGATGGTAATCTTATCATCCACGCCAACACATGCGCAACTATTTGTTACGTTACTCTTAACTATCTGCTCTGTGGCATCCAAATTACAACGGTTGCCCCATACTTTCACGAATCTCTTTAAACGACCAGTGATGTAGTAGTAGCCATCAGAATCGCGTCTGGCCACATCGCCTGTATGTAACACTCCATTGTTCTCATCGCCTTTAGCGAGGTCTGCCCTACATTCAGCATAACCAAGACTAACGTTGGGGCCTTCATAAATCAATTCTCCATCTACATCGGGGACTTCTATGGTATTGCCGTTTGCATCTATCAGCGAGAATTCACCTCTTGGGATGGCAACACCAATGCTGGCATATTTATCCAAGGCATGTTCCAGTGGCAGGTAACTCATTCGAGCTGTCGCTTCTGTCTGACCATACATCACAAAGAAGCGTTTTTCTTTGCTCTGAGCCCACTCAATATACTCTTTAGCTATATCCTTGTTTAATTTGCCGCCTGCCTGTGTCATCGTCTTCAGGTATGGCAAATCCATACGCATAAAACGCAACATCTTCAACATATCGTATGTATAAGGAACACCTGCTATAGAAGTGGCTTTCTGTTCTTTCAAGAAACTCCAGAAATCTCTTTGAGCAACAGTACCTTCCGTCAACAAAATAGTTGCGCCTCTAATAAGGTGGCTGTTTATTACAGATACACCATAGCTATAGTAAGAAGGCAAAGTCGTTATAGGACGTTCATTTTCATCAATCTCCAGATATTCTGCAATGGATTCAGCATTAGCTAGTATATTTTGGGCAGAAAGGCGCACGAACTTTGGTGAGCCCGTACTTCCCGAAGTTGTCAAACACAAAGCCAACTCAGAATTTATCTCTGGCTTATCTACTGCCACCTCATACTGCATCTTTTGTAATGAGAAGGTCGCATATTGATAGATGGTTTTACCACCGATATTATCTATCTTATCAGTTGAAATCCAAACATATTCCGGCTGATAGATTGCCATCAGGTTTTGCAAGACTGTGATATCCTTACTGCCATCCAACAGCACTATGGGGTTATTGTGCTCCAAAGAGGACACATAGCCCACCAAAGACCCCAAGCGGTTCTCGCTGAGACAAAACAGAAGACCTTTTTCGGTGATTGCATCAGCGAATCTTGCTGCCTCAGCATTCAATTCTCCGTAAGTCAGCTGTTCACCTTTATCGGTAAATACTGCAATGTTTTTTGAATATCTATCTAAATCGAACATCATCAAATGTTATTTGTGTCTTTTAGAATAAATGGATCGCCATGCCCTGGCATTACTATTGTATCCTTTCTCAGTCTTTTCAGATAAGGCAAAGTGATATTTTCATAATCTACTTTATTTCCCCCAGGGAATGTAGTTATAATAGAAGTGTTCAGAATGAGCGTATCACCAGTGAATACCATCTCCCCACACAGACTATAGCAAGCGCTCCCTTCGCTATGTCCTGGAGTTGAGATTACCTCAAAATCTAAATCACCTATATGAAGTCTATCTAAATTGACAAATGTTCTGTCAGCAACAATGGTGAATGGTTTATATTTTTTTTTGAAATCCTGATAGCGAGATCCTCCATCCTTCCTGTCTTCTTCAGCAAGTACTAATGCTACCAATCGAGCCTGTGGTCTTTTGCTGTTCATTAGTCTTTCAGCACATCTCTCCTGACAATAGACTGTAGTGTCTGTATGCTCTTTCAGCCACATCACGCCACTGATATGGTCATAATGACCATGCGTTAACAGGATGTGTACTTTTTCAATATCTTTTTCCTTAAATAGCTCTAACAAATCCTCAGCCTCATTTGGATCAAGTACCACAGCCTCATTTCCTGTAAGTATAGTAAACATATTGGATTTCACAGGTGCATATATGCTCCTATACACCTCTATCTTCCTATTTGCAATCTCAAATGAGAATAAATCCATGTATCAAATAGCGTTCTCAACATCCTCAACGACAAGTTCAGGAGTTAAACGGTTCTGTACCAGTAACCCATCGTAGTCACAAGCCAAGTCAAAGCTATCGTGAATACCACACCGGAGGAGTCTAGGCATTCCTGTCGTTTCGGTCATCACCTCTGCCACTGCAGCTCCAAGGCCTCCAAGTTTACTATGCTCCTCAACAGTTACAGCCAGCTTGTAATCTTTTGCTGTCATCACTGCTTCACGGTCAATGGGCTTCACTGTAAACATATCATATACGGTTGCCGTAATACCCTTTTCTGCAAGCACCTTTGCTGCCTTTAAAGCAGAATTAACCATCGTACCAACAGCGTAGATGACCACATCAGTACCCTCTGTTAATTGCTTTGCCTTTCCTATCTCAAAGTCCGTTTCTTCTTTATAAACCATCGGGCAATTAAGATTACCTGTCAGTCGCATATATACTGCATTTTCCGCTTTACGAGCCAATTCAAACTGTTTCACTGCAGATGCAGCATCAGCAGGTGAAAGGATGGTGATGTTTGGTATTGAGCGCATCACGGCCAAATCCTCTATGGTATAGTGTGTATTACCTGCGAAGCCTTGACTCAAACCAGCGCCAGAACCCACCACAATAATTTTCTCCTTCATATAGCCGCAGAAATGACGAATTTGCTCACAACTGCGCATCGTGATAAAGGTTGCGTATGTGGTAGCGCAAGGATGGAATCCTTCTGCTGCAAGTCCAGCGGATATTCCAATCATATTCTGCTCTGCAATACCAATGTTATAGAACTGGTTGGGATAGGTTTCCAAATACTTGGACATACCCGAAAGTGTTGCCAAGTCAGCTGTCAAGAGAACGAACTTCTCATCTTCTTGTGCAGCATCCAAAACAGCTTGTCCAAAGATAGAACCTCTCTCCCCCAACAAAGAGCAGGAACGCGCTGAAAGTCTAGTAATCTCATACATTTTCAACCTCCTTTCTTGCTTGTTCATACTCTTCTGCACTAAGGGTATGGTGGTGCCACTCTTTCACGCCTTCAATGAATGATACGCCTTTACCTTTGATGGTATTGGCTATCACGCACGTTGGTTTCTCTCCAGTTTTCTTGAAGGATTTAGATAGTTCGTCACAATTGTGACCATCAACCTCATAGACATCAAAACCAAACGCTTCGAATTTCTTTCCTAGGTCAATCTGGTTCATCACGTTTTTTGTATAGCCATCATACTGCAGTTGGTTCTTGTCCACAATTACAGTGAAGTTGTTTAAGCTAAAGTTGGCGGCAGACATGGCTGCTTCCCAAATCAAGCCTTCATCACATTCCCCATCACCAACCAAAGCAAACACACGACTGTTTAAACTTTTTCTTTTGCAAGAAAGCGCCAAGCCTACGGCAAAGGTCATACCCATACTCAAGCTACCGCCAGAGAACTCTATACCATTCTCCAGATTACGCATGGCATGACCATGGAAATGCGAACCATTAGTCTCAAAACTGGCAATATCCTCGTCCGTAAGGAACCCGACCTTATTGAGCGCAGAATAATAAGCCAACACACAATGACCTTTGCTCACTACCAAACGATCTCGGTTCTCATCAGTGGGATTGTTCACATTAAAATGCAATACATCACCATAGAGCGTTGCAAGAATCTCAATAGATGACAATCCTGGTCCAACATGGGAGCCATTCTTTCCACAGTCGAAAGCCATCTTCAAGGCTTGGAGTCTTAATTCTTTTGAAAACCGCTTTAAATCCATGTCTTTATTTTGAAATAGAAAGACGCAAATCAGTACCTCCTCCATCTACCTTAATTGTCTCACCGGTTACATAGGAGGATTTATCTGAGGCAAGGAATAAGCAAACTTCTGCGATCTCATCTGGAGTACCAAAACGATGCATACCTAAACCTTTCTTGATTTGGGCTTCAGCTTCACCTTCTAGTACGCCCAACATCTTGGTCTGCGTAAGTCCGGGTGCAACAGCATTCACACGAATACCTGCGCTACCAAGTTCTCTCGCCAGTTTCTTGGTCGCAATCACCAATGCGGCCTTGCTGGCTGCATACTCCATCTGAGAAGTATCTTCACCCCAGGCTGCAATGCTAGCAATGTTGATAATACTCCCGCTCCTTTGCCTCATCATACTGCGGCAAACAAGCTGAGTCAGCTCAATGGCACTGAAAAAATTAACTTCCATCACTTTACGGATATCCTCCATCTTTGTCATTGAGAACAACCTATTTGGACTGACAATACCTGCCGCATTTATAAGGATGTCAATAGAATGCTTTTGTATCACAATTTCCTTAATGCCCGATTTGATGGAATCAGAATTATCAAGTTCCATGTGAACAGGTTTAATCCATACTTTACATTCTTCCTCCAATTGATGAATCTTATTAAAGAAGTCATCATCATCGCGGCGTATAATAGCCCAGCAGTTGCAACCGTTCTTTGCGAAAAGTTGCAATGTTGCTAGTCCAATACCACTACGGGCACCAGTTATGATAGCGTTTTTACCTTGAAGCATTCTATTGTCCTCGATTTAGATTGCAACCTCGTATTTTTTCAGAATTTCCTTGCCCTTCTCGTAAGAAGAAAGGTCAATGATATCATCCATTTCCATCATGATGTCAAAAGCATCCTCGATGGCAGCAACCAACGACATGTGACCTACAGAGTCCCATCCAGGTACGGCTTGATACTTGAGGCCTTCGAGCTGTGCCTCTTCTACACTCAATGTCTCGCAGAAAACAGCGTTGTACTTTTCTAAGTTTGTCATAGATATTATTAAATGAATTATTATTTAATGCGCCAAGTTTTTAACAATCTATCTCTTACCGAATGATAGTTTTCGGGTAGCAGTTCAAAATACAGGTCTTCATTTTTTTCATAAAGATAAACACCCCCCAAAGCACGATTGACTTTTAAGGCGCTCGTGTTGTCTTTCCTTGTATCGTAAAAAACCTTTTCAAACTGAAGTTCATCAAAACATAAGTCGTACAAAATAATAGATGTCGCCAAAACATCTATCGGACTTGATCCCGGAATACATATCCAGCTACCCGTTGTACCATGGTTATCTTCTATACTGTATATTCTATTCACTCCAAACGGTTTTCCTTTCTTTTCATAAATAAAATAGAATTCCTTACCCTGCTGTTCTCTTTCCTTGTAACCATTAATCCATTGGATTTGATCTTCTAACGTGCCGTCGAAAGGATGGATATGTCTTGTAAGATATTTGTCGGAACGCAGTCTGTAGATAAACTCAGCATCCGACACCTGTACAAGACGCGTTATAATACCAAAGCGCAATAAGCAGAAATTATCTTGTAACGTTTTCATTTCTATAATTTAAAAAATCTTGATAATCACGAATATAATCTTCCTTCTGATAAATTTCGCTTGCAAGAACCATCGCTACAGCTCCAGAAGAAAAATCTACCAGGTCTCGCCACATTCCAGGTTTTACGTACAAGCCTTGATAGGGCCTATTCAGGAGGAAACTACGCTTGCATTGACCATCATCCAAAGTAACCGTGAAAGAACCTGATGCTGCTATTATCAGCTGTTCTAATTCGCGATGTGCATGAGCCCCTCTTGACTCTCCTCCAGGTACATCATATAGATAGTACACCCGTTTTACATCAAACGGAACCGTATCACCATTTTGGACAACGGTAATATTGCCTTTTCGATCACTATGATGCTTATCTAACTCAATGATTGTGCAATCATAAACACTATATTTTGCCATCTCGTTTCAAGTTTAAGAATTCATCATAGTCTCTTATATAATCATTAGCATCGTAATCAGTAGAAGAAAGGACAAGAGCCAGAGCGTTCGTTGAAAAGTTTTCCATTTCTCGCCACAATCCTTTGGGGACATATAACCCATAATAAGACCTATTCAACGTTAACACCTTCTTCTCTTTTCCGTCATCAAGCACCACATCGAAACTACCAGACAACGCGACAATAAACTCCTGATTCTCCCGATAAGCATGACCTCCGCGACATTCCCCTCCAGGCACGTCATAGAGCCAGTAGGTCCTACGTATCACAAAAGGAATATGGTTCTCCTGCTCAACAAATGAGAGATTTCCTCGAGCATCAAGAAATTTGGGAAGATTAATTATTTGGGGATGATTGAAATTCATTTATTTGAGTAGTTTAAGACTATCGATATCTTTTGAGACTTGTAAGCTAAAGATATCTGCACCAATTTTATTCAAATGAGCTGCATTATAAAAATATGATGTATCACTACAGATTGGATCATTACTATAATCCAATATTGGAATATCATATTTTTGAGAAATAGAATCATAATATTCATACATTCTATCAATTCCTCTAAACTTATTTGCAAACTCTAGATATAATGGTGAATATACAAAAATAATTTTCTTTCCTTTAGAATGCATATCATGGATATAGTCTTCAAATATCTGTTTGGCCTCCTTAGAACACGTATAATCAATTGAGTCTTTTTCTTGTAACAGAAAGTCATCCCATGTAGTTCTATTATTTTTGAAGCCTTTATATAACGGGTCCTTCTCTTCTGGATTAGTCAAAACATCATATACGTGAAAATCAAAAAAGCATGGGCAATAACGCCAAAAGGGAATATACTTCTCCATAAACGAGAATTTCTGATATTTATCAAAAGCCTCCATCAAATCTCTGTCAGAAAAGAAATAAGGATAGAATTGTTCTCTCTCAAAATCAGTGGTGATACCTGCAACTGTTCCATAATCTATGCTATAAATTATAGCGCGAGGTTCAGTTTCTTGTATCCTACAATAAGAATAATATCTTTCAACCTGGCGATTAACCAATGAAGCATTATATCCTAAATTATATGAACTAACATGAAGAATACTATCCATTATCCTCGGGTTAAAATGAACAAACGCACGTGAAGACCCCATAATAACCACATCATTTCTCAATTTCTGATTGTAGATATTGTTCCAAGCCTGAAACTCGAGAATATTAGAGTGTCTCAATTTACGCGAGAGAAAAAAATCTGCAATCGTGAAGATTACAAGTGTTATTCCCGCATATATGATCAATTTGGTAAGGAAACGGCCCATATCAGAATTGGAAATAAATAAAGGTCACAGGATTACCAGAACCAGCAATGATAAAGAACAGCATTGTAAAATATATAGCATAACGAGCAACAGGTGATTTGATCTTAAGATCAAGACCATGATCTCTTTGACGCTGGAACCATTCATTTGTTGTTAGAACAGAGCAAAATACCAATAACTTGATAAGTGTTAGAGGATCATTTGGAGTGGTAAAGGATGAATAATCAAACATCTTCCCCATATATCCATAGGCTTGACTGATACTAGTTGCTCGGAAAATAATCCATCCGAAAAGAATCAAAACAAAAGTAATTAATATATTTAAAAATTCTCGAATAGAAGGAACGCGTTTACCTTCCGCAACAATATTGTTATATTTCTTATTGCCACCTGTCAATATGAGAGGAACGAACAATAGTGCATGATACAGCCCCCATAAGACATAAGTCCAATTTGCTCCATGCCACAATCCACTAGTTAGAAATATAATAATAGTATTTCGTATTTTCTTCCATTTTCCATTTCTGCCCCCCCCAAGTGGTATATATACATAATCTACAAACCATGTATTTAATGAGATATGCCATCTTTTCCAGAACTCAGCTACATTACGAGAAAAATAAGGCAAGTTGAAATTCTTTTTTAATCTAATACCAAACAATTTGGCCGTTCCTATAGCAATATCAGAATAGCCAGAAAAGTCACCATAGATTTGAAACGTAAACATGAGGGCGCCAAACCATAATGTGCTAGCATTATATTGGGTATAATCACTGAAAACCGTATCTACATAGACCGCACAATTATCAGCAATTAACACTTTTTTAAAGAAGCCCCAAAGAATCTGTCGGCAACCATCAACAGCTTCCTCGTATTTAAATGAACGAGATTTTAAAAGTTGCGGCAATAAATTAGTGGCTCTTTCAATAGGACCAGCCACCAATTGAGGGAAAAAGGATACATATGCAAAGAAAGCAATATAATCCTCAGTAGGCCTTATTTTCTTTTTATAAATATCAATACTATAACTCAGTGCTTGAAATGTATAGAAACTAATACCAACAGGCAGTATCAATTGTAACGAAGTAACATGCAAAGAAAATCCTAAAAGAACAAATGCTTCTACGAAATTGCTAACAAAGAAATTATAATATTTAAATGTACCCAATATCAACAAATTGATACCAATATTAAGCCATAAAAATAGAAGGCTATTTGATTTGTACTTATATATCAATAAGCCACTCCACCAACTACATAAGGAAGTAAATGCTATAAGAATTAAAAAACGCCAATCCCACCAACCATAAAACACATAACTTGAAAGTACCAAGAATGCATTCTGCCATCTAAGATTCCTTTGAAGAACGCCCCAATATAACAGAAAAACTATCGGGAGAAAAAGAAAGAATACAAATGAATTAAATTGCATGATATCAAAGAAAGATATAGTTACAAGAGTATTTACTTATCATACTCCACTTTTATACCCATAATTCTTTCATTCACTTCTGGAAAAGACTTCTCTACAAATAAAAATCTTCGACCAAGCATCTCTACGACTGCATATCTTACAGATAGATCCAGTGTATTATACCTCTCCAAACGGGGTGCTATTAATCGAAGATAAAACGGCAAATTAGCATAGTCAGCTTCTCGAAGTATTAATTTTGCACCTTTTATCGAAACTTGGTTAGAAACTTCCTTAATAATATAGGGCCATCCTTCTTTCGTCACAAAAGTGTTCAAATTAATATCTGACAATTTATCTTCACAATAGGAGTATATTTCTTCGGGAATGAAAATAAGTCCTGGAATATCATAAATAATAGAAGTATTGCGCATTGTCAAATCATTCGGATCAAGAACAAAAGTGTAACTCTGTTCACCAAATCCTACTATATTGTGGAGATATCGGGACTCAAAACTATTCACATTTCGTAATTGAGGGACTCTTACTAATTGGTTTTTCTCTTCCAACTGTTGATTCACCCTTCTAAAAATATTAAAATTCTCTCTTGCTACTGTAGCAATAGGGATATAAGATAATAATAATATTAGAGCACATGTAAAGGATAAAAACTTCTTATACCTTAACGGTTCGTATGAACTAATAAGATGCAATAGCATAATAAGTGAAAGAACTTCGGTCGCATAATTGATACGTCCACCATATCGAGCATCAACAAACAGAATAGCCACTGACACTATCATAGCCGAAAAGACTAAAATGTGTTGCATCAAGAATTGTTTTGCATCAGAACTGTTTTTTCTATAAGAATAAATAAACAATATTATAAAGAACCAAAATATGCGCAGGGTAAAGAACAATGAATAAACGCCCGCTACCAGTCTTTTCAGAAAATACATCATGTCTATTCCACTTTCAAGATGCAAACGTCTCTGGGTCCCAGGAGCAAAAACCAATAATAATGTACCAATTATAAATGCTATAGTTATTGGTAAGGCTGCGGTATTAAACAAATGCTTCCTTTCTATATAAAGATATACTAACAACCCAAATGACAATGATAGCGAAAAGGCCTCATGACACATAGCCACGATTAGTGAAAATGGACATATCCATAAAAGATGTAGAGATGGTGATTTTTTTGAATATCGTCTGAATATGAACAAGAATAAGATTATTAATGTAGATGCCCACAAATAATCAATACTACCAGTTAACCACAAATGAGTTTGTCCGAATACAGGTATAAAAAAGAAAACAAGAAATACTGACAGGATGATGGCGAAAGCACTCTGTCTGTGGAATGTATATTTTACTAATAAACAAATAGTTATACAGAACACGATTCCATTGCATATATTATACAAGTCTTTTCCTAACACTGCATCAAAAAGTTGCACCAAAAACATAACTGGCACACGACCATGTTGGACAAAATAGTGGTTATACTGAGAAACGAAACAATCCATAACAGAATGAATTGGATGTCCATTCTCTCCAAAAACAAACATATAAGCAATATCATCTCCAATATCAGTTGGTGTATAATAGGTTAGCAGCCATAACAACCCAAATAATATAAAATATAGCAAATAAATCTTGTACTTTTTCATATTCTCGCTATCTAATCTACATTTATTTTATCCTTGATAATAAAAGTCGGGCGAGCTTTCACCTGATCAAAGATCTTCCCGATATATAATCCCAAGACACCCAAAAGAGATATCAGAATACCTGCTAATGCCCATACGGAGATCACCAGTGTGGTAAAACCACTCACGTCAGTGCCGTTCAGGATATAATCAAAGAGATAATATAAAGCCAGGCAAATGGCCACCAAGGTTACAAAAGTTCCAAAATGAAGGGCCAACCGCAAAGGTTTATTGGAGAAACCGATCATACTATCAGAAGTCACACTCAACAATTTTGCCAGCGTATAACCTGATGAACCTTCTGCTCTTGTGGAATGCTGAACGGGAAGATAGGCAATTCTGTATCCAACCCACTTGACCATCACTGGGAAATAGCGGATGGCGTCGCCCATTGACAAAACTGCATCTATCACCTGACGGCTGTATAGTCCGAACTCTGCTGCTGACTTATCCTGATAGGAATCCGTCATATAAGAAAAAACCTTGTTGAATAAAGTAGAGGATAGTTTTTTCAAGAATGTATCCTGACGTTCCAAACGCTGGGCAAAAACTGTATCATAACCTTCCATGGCCTTTTCATACAAACGGGGAATTTCTTCCGGCGGATTCTGAAGGTCACAATCTATGACTGCAATCCATTCTCCTTTAGCCACAGTCAGTCCTGCTGTTGTAGAATACTGCTGACCGAAATTACGGGAAAGGTTAACGCCCTTGATACGTCTGTCTTTCTCACACAGGTTTTTGATCTTTGTCCAGGAATCATCTGGTGAAGCATCATTCACCAATATGATTTCATATTCATCCGTAAAAGTGGATACAGACTTACTAATACGTGATACTAATTCTTCAAGCATCTTCTCTCCTTTATAAATAGGAGATACTACAGATAATAACATCTTGTTATAATTGATTATAGAATTCGTGAATCAACATAATTATCTTTTCCTGTTCTGCATCTGACAGCTCATAATACAAAGGTAGACGGACAAGACAATCTGCAAAATGATCGCAACATGGCAATTCGGGAATATTGCCTGCATGATGCTGCTGATAATAATCACTGAGATGCAGACTTAAGTAATGAAAAACAGCCAGGACACCATTCTGATTCATATAACTGATCAGATCTGTCCTTTCTTTCAGGTTTCTGCAAATCATATAGAACATATGAGCATTGTTCGTCGCATAATCAGGCATCTGAGGCAATAGGACATAACCTTTCTCCTCTAAATCTGCTAATTCTTTCTGATATCTGCTCCAGATCTGCACTCTTTTATGCTGTATATCATCCAGATTTTCAAGTTGAGCGAGTAAGAAAGCAGCATTGATTTCAGAGGGGAGAAAGCTCGATCCTGTATCCACCCACCCATATTTATTGACCATACCACGGAAAAACTCTGCACGGTTGGTGCCTTTCTCCCATATAATTTCTGCACGACGAATAAACCGCTCGTCATTTATAATCAGTAGACCTCCTTCGCCACCTGCAGTAACATTCTTTGTCTCATGGAAAGAAATACATCCCAAATGACCGATACCGCCTAAGGGCCTACCTTTATAGCATGAATCAATGGCCTGAGCAGCGTCCTCCACAACCAGAATATGATGACGAGTGGCAATTTCCATAATCTTGTCCATATCACAAGCATGTCCTGCATAGTGGACGACTACAATAACCTTCGTCCGATCGGTAATCAGCGTCTCGATTTTGTCTGCATCAATATTAGGATGATCTGGATAACTATCTGCAAAGACAATATTTGCACCAGCACGTACAAAAGCTAATGCTGACGATACAAAGGTATATGACGGACAGATAACCTCATCACCTGGTTGTATGTCACAAAGGATAGCAGCCATCTCCAAGGCATCTGTGCAAGAAGTCGTCAGCAAGCACTTTTGATAGCCATATTTCTGTTCAAAGAACTCCTGACATTTTTTTGTAAAGACACCATTGCCTGACAACTTACCAGTATATACAGCTTGATAAATATAATGTGCTTCTTTGCCCGTCAGGTAGGGTTTATTGAAATGAATCATATAAGTCAATGTATAATAATCACATCTAACACAAAGGCATAATTACATGATAGCCAAAGCGTTAGACAATTTACAAATCTTAAAATCAGTCAATAAGGGTATATCATCTGGAATCGATTCCCTTAAAATTTCTGCAAAGTTACGACTATTTTCGGAATCTACCAAAGAAAACAGAAAGTATTTATACTTTTTGTCATTGGCACCTACACTCAAAAATGAAGGAAAGATAATTGCAAAATAAAAAAACGCTGCGGAAATTTCCCGCAGCGTTAATTTAGACTTTATTTGCATTAAATGAATATACAACGTCACAACTGACATTTATTAACATTTGGGGGTGGAAGACATGAATCTTTTAGAAACGTTAACTTCTGCATCAGTTCATCCGCATACCAATCGATCCTAATATCATAAGAAAAATCAAGCACCGCAGCAGAAAAATAAGTTGCCGCAATTTCAAAACGAACACCTAACATATCAAATAATTGAGAAGGCACACGTAATCTGCATATCATAACATCTGGAAACAAAGATTCATAATCTATTTCATCTCGAGGATGTACTTTTATGACCATATCTTTGTGAGGATACTTATTTATTAAAGCGACCATGTATTCCTTATTCTCTTCAATAGTCAAATATGGCATAAACGGTTGAGTAAAAACAATAATTCTTTTTGATTTAAGCAACTGTAAATCAGAAGAGCAAATACCATAGAGCCTCAAAACCAAATTTCTTTCGGTCTGCGTTTTCTTATTCCATGCATCAAATATGTTTAGAACTGTTACAGTTTTCCCTTTAAGAAAATTTATCGACTCATTATCTGTAACTAATGCCGAAAAACACAAGGTATTATTCCCATATGTATGGCCATATATTGGTCCAAGTAAAGTTCTATTTACAATCTCAGGTATTCGATGTTTCCATATCAGTTTCTTTTGTTCTGCCGGTACATGTGATAAAAAAATACCCACCATACCTGGACTTTCCGCCACTAGAGTATAAGGATGCCGACCTATCAGCAATTGTAGCATAGCCGTGTGGTCTTGACAAAAAATACGCGTTTTTTTATTTATCCTTGGGATAAAAAGCCACTTATAAAATTTAGAAATAATCCACTTCTTTGGAACAAAAAAACACTTAGATTCCTTGTATTTGGGGACAAAACATTTATTAGTAAAATTCTTTGCAATATCTTTAGGAAACGTTTCTGAGAAAACAAAAAAAGTATTATCAATATCCTCTTCTGAGGAAATACTCAAAAACAACAGCAACGAATAAGGGCTAGAAAAGAAACAAACAATAGGGTATTTTTTTCGTTTAAATAAAAGCAATCTCATTAGACAAAATTCTTTAATTTAAGTAATAATTCCTTTTTTAGCGAATCTGAAAGTACTAAAAAATAGCAACCAACACAAAAAAACAAAGTATTAAATAAAATTATGATTAGCAATCGTAAGAATCCCGAGTTCAGAAATAAGCATATCACCCAGATAATAGCAAAACAACTTAAGAAAATTATAAGGACAGGAGAAAAACCTCTCATAAGTAATTTATTCAAATTTAATTCTGGTATATTTCTTTTCATTAAGAAAAAATGAATAATAAAAATCAAAATATTAATAAAAACATATGGATAGAACACCCATTCAGGGGTCAATCCATATAAAAGGAATAAATATGAGATTATTATTGACAAAACACTAAAAACACTAATACATAATTGAGAATACTTAATATGACCTGTTGCCCCAATAATTGTACATTCAAAACCAAAATTATTAGCAAGAAAAGATGCCATAAGTATTATTCGAACAAAAGGAACTGTATATTTGGGCACATCTACCAGCCATAAGTTCAGTACATAATCACACTCAACAAAAATAGGAATTCCTACAAATAAAAATAATAGATTTGAAATTGCGAATGCTTCTTCAATTAACAATTGCATACGAGAATAATTCTTTTCAGCATAGCAAGTCACTATTTGTGGTCGGAATGGAGCTAAAACATTATAAGCGAATCCCGAAATTACAGATTGGACAGTATTAGCCAAACCTGCTGCAGCATTAACTATTGTACCAAAAAAAACATTCAACAACATAATCCGTCCTTGATCAGAAAACGTACCAGATAAACAAGCTACTAATCGCCATCCAGAAAAAGACAACATTGGGAACAAAAACTCTCTTTTGTAAAGTGGAATGAAAGAGATCTCACAAAAACGTCTTTTAGAATAAGAAACATAAATAAACAATGACAGTAGCGATATTAAACATAAAAGTAATGAATATAGGATCAATTTATCCATATTGACAACCAACAGAACATATACAATTATTAACTTTAAAATAACAACCAATATTTCAACATATGCATATAAAGAAAAATGTTCATGAGCAATAATGCACGCATGAAAAGGACCTTGTATAATTCCTATGCACATAGACAATATGGACAACTGCAGAATTACATGAGCTGCAAATAATCTTTCTTCTGGTATTACTAATTTATTAACCAACATCCAAACACCCATCGTTTCACAAAGAAAGAAAACAGAAGCAGCAATAATAAGATGGGACAACAAAGCAGTTCTAAATGTATTATTTAAATAACGTACATCTTTTAACCCCATAGCATAATTTATAAATCGAGAAGTTGATCCTCCAAGAACATTGTTTAAAAAAGAAAACATTATTGTAACTCCTCCAACCAATGTATAAACTCCATAATCAGAAACCCCTAAGACCTGCAATACAATACGAGATGTATACAATGAGACAATCATTGAAACAAACATTCTAATATAAATAACAATTGTATTGCTGGCAATTCTTTTATTCCTTTCGTCCATTATCCAATAAAGACATTTATATAATTCTTTTCAACAAATAGATATTATTTAATTATATAAACTTCATCTAGTTATACTATTTAAATAATTAAATTCAAAAACGCGGTATTTTATTCAGCGGTAACTTTAGAAATTAATAGAGCCATATCATCATCATAAAATTTGTTTGTTCTATTGTAATTTTTTCCACGTTTACCTAATATCCTAACAAATTTTTTTAAAATAGCTAGAATATAACCAAAAATGTACCAATGTTGCATATTAGAAATCCTTTCTCGTTCATCCATATAAGAGGTCAACCACAAATTCGCAATCATATCATTATGATAATAATTTTTAAATTTCATCATATCGATCTTCAAATTACAATCTTTCTGAATATTATCATATGTTATTGGGAGTTCTATAGTCCCCCAATGTTCTTGAGTAGCATTTTCACGATAATTAAAGCCTTTATTTGACAAATAGAATTTTCCTGCCTTTAATGTTTCGATACATAATATTATCTCTATGAAATTGCCATTTAGAAATGAACATCTGTCTAATATCTGAAATGACTTCAAAATAACAGATCTTCTATACAAAGACCATAATATATTTTGATAATTCTCTGCAACATACTTTACGTAATCATTTTCACTCAAAAAACATTCTTTCATTATATTAGCTAGTCCATTCGAACTTTCCAAACAAACAAAAGAGCCATCAAAGGGTTTCATAAACTTTAGCTGTCTGCCTATTCCAGCAGCATATTGTTCGTCTTCTTCAAGCGCACTCAAACATTCTAATAATGTTGAAATCTTTATAAAGTCATCATCTGGCGACAATGCATAATATTCTGCAGCTGTTTCATTGAGCACATCAAGTATCTTCTCATAAAAACTGGATTGGGGAACCCATCGATAAATGATATTCCCAACATTCTCTACATCTGCTTTTTCTTTACTTGAATCACAAATATACACCTTACAAGGAAAAGATGAATAGTATTCCACAACCCTGCATAAATATTCCCTTCTATTATATGTAGGGATAATCATTACCAAGTTATCTAACATAATTTGAACAATATCCTAATACCCAACTACCAAATTTGTTTTTATCGTTTCTCATTCGATACCAAGAAATAATAATATTCCCTTCTCAACATTAACGTCTGCTTTCCATCCAGGAACAGGTATACCTTTCCATGGCACCATTACCTCTCGATCTCGATAAGGCCTTCCTCCCCATTCAATATTCAGATTACGACCTGACACTTCTACAAACATGCGTGCCAGATCTTTCAGAGGAATTTGTTTACCGGAAGTAAGCACATATTCTGTTTCTAATTCAATATCTGATATCAATAATTCAACAAGTCTTTTAAAGCCTGTTATAACATCAGATATGTAAAGTAAATCTATCAATTGTTCCCCTGGTGACATTTTTAGTACATGCCCGCTCTCTGAATAGTCCTTAAACAATTTGAAGATTTTTCTGCGTGTATCATTAGGGCCATATGTATCACAAAGTTTAAGTGTACAGAAATGAATACCAAAAACATCTGTATAATATTTAGCCATATCAATAAATGCCTGTTTGCTGGCTGCATAGAGATTTACAGGATTATACACCGTCCCCTTTGCATTATAGTTCTGCCAAATACTGCCTGTATTCAGGAACCATTTTACACAACCTGCCATGGAAGAAGCCTCTAAAACAGCAGTCCCAAAATAAACATTTGAAAAAACCAAATCTTTTACTTGTTCAGGAGTATGTACAGTTAAATACAATGATGCAAGATGAATAACACCATCAATCTGATGCTTTTTTATATAAGAAGCCAACCGAGGGATATTATCCGTCATGACACAACCAGGAAGATTGAGTTTTTCCGGATCTCCCTCAAATTGACCTAATATAAATAAATTATGTTCTTTGCGCAGTTCTCTTGTAAGGTTCGTCCCTATAAAACCTGTTGCGCCTGTTACTAATATATTCATTATTTTAGAATGGTGAGTTAAATTCTTTAAGTGACGGAAATGTCAAATCACGACCAGAAACTATCGGATTATTAATACCCCAGTCAAAATCAATCGAATCTTGGTCTATGCCGCAGTCACATTCTCTATTATAGCATGACGTCTGCGCATAATTTACAATAGTATTATCCTCTAATGAGAGAAAACCATGTGCAAAGCCTTTGGGTATATATAGATATTGTGCCTTCTTGTCATCTAACTCTATTGAAAAACACCTTCCATATGTTGGCGATAATTTACGAATATCGACAACCACATCTAAGATTTTACCAAAACTTACATAAACAACTTTCACATGATCATAGGGTGGTATCTGAAAATGCATTCCACGACGTACTCCCTTTCTATTTAAAGAATAATATAACTCTTTAAAATCAGTATCTAAGCCATTCTCTTCAAAAAAATCAAAATTGAAGAGCTTCTGAAAGCCTCCGCGTTTATCTTGGTAATTATTCGTTTCCAAAATGAGTAACCCCTCAAGAGGTGTTTTGAGAATTTTCATTTTCCAATAAAATGACTGATCTGTTCTACACAAAGATTATAGACATTCTCCTGCTGGTATCGCTTATACCAATCAGCTGTCAATTGGCAACACTGCTCGATATTAGTGTGAGGCTCCCATCCTAACTGGAACTTGGCCTTACTGATATCCAGCATCAGGAGATTGGCCTCATGAAGGGCATTGGGATCTGAGACATCCTTGAGTTCTCCTCGGCCATAGTATTGGGTAAGCATGGTAGCCACCTCCCAGACTGGTGTGATGCTCTCTGTGCGAGGACCAAAGTTCCAACCTTCACAGTATTTGGCAGGTTCTTCCAACATCTTTGATGCAAGGAGCATATAGCCACTGAGAGGCTCCAAGACATGTTGCCAAGGACGAATCGCTTTAGGGCTTCTGATTTCTATGGGTTTATCAGTCTCCAAAGCACGAATGCAATCTGGAACAATACGATCTTTAGCCCAATCACCGCCACCTACGACATTACCTGCACGCACACTAGCAATGGAAACATGATGTTTCTTGCCATAATCTGCGGGATTAAAGAAACTCCTACGCCATGAGTTGATGGCTATTTCTGCAGCGCCTTTTGATGATGAGTACGGATCATAGCCTCCCATGGGCTCGTTTTCACGGTAGCCCCAAATCTGCTCGCGGTTTTCGTAACACTTATCCGTGGTAATCATCACAACCACTTTCACAGAATCAGTTACACGAACAGCCTCCATAATATTGATAGACCCCATCACATTGGTCTCATAGGTTTCTACAGGTATCTCATAGCTAAGGCGAACCAAAGGTTGGGCTGCCAGATGGAAGACAATCTCTGGCTGATATTCTGCAAAGATTTCTTTCATCTTCATGCCGTCACGGATATCTGTTCTGATATCAGCTTTGATCTTCTGGCCAATACCAGAAAGAACAAAGTTGTCTTTCTCGCAGTATGGCTCTAAACCTACACCAACAACTTCTGCACCCAGTTCATGGAGCCAGATGCTCAACCACGAGCCCTTGAAACCTGTATGTCCTGTAACTAAGACACGCTTTCCTCTGAAAGCACCGTTGAAGATATCGATATTCATGACTTGGTGGCGACAAAAGCCTTGATGGTATCAATCATATATTGAAGTTTCTCTGGGGTCATGCCTGGATAAAGTCCCAACCAGAAGGAATCACGCATGATACTATCTGTGACAGGAAGTGAACCGCCCACCACCCGATAGTCCTGGTTCTCAATATACTGCTCGAAAGCAGGATGACGCAACAAGTTACCGGCAAAGAGGTTGCGGGTCTGCACCTTATGATCCTCCAGATATCTGGTCAGTTCATTGCGGGTATAACCTGCATCAGGTTTTACCGTGATGAAGAAACCGAACCATGAAGGCTTTGAATTCTTCTGTGGTTCAGGAAGCAGCAAACCCTTGACATCTTTCAGCCCGTCGTACATGGTCTGATAGTTCTCTCTTCTGCGCTGCACGATAAAGTCAAGCTTCTCCAACTGCGCACAACCAATAGCGGCCTGTAGGTCTGTTGCCTTCAGGTTATAACCCAGGTGACTATAGACATATTTGTGATCATAACCCTGTGGAAGTTGGCCAAACTGGCCTGTAAAACGACAGCCACAAGTGTTATCGACACCACCGACACACCAGCAGTCACGTCCCCAATCTCTGTAGGAGTTCACGTATTTATGCAATTCTGGGTTGTTCGTATAGACAGCACCACCCTCGCCCATTGTCATGTGGTGAGGGGGATAGAAGGAGCTTGTTCCAATATCACCGATCGTTCCTGTCTTTTTCCATTCACCATCAATCAAGTATTCTGAACCCAGGGCATCACAGTTGTCCTCTACCAACCAAAGGTTATGCTTCTTACAGAAGTCAACCACCACCTGCAGATTGAACGGATTACCAAGTGAGTGAGCAATCATGACGGCTTTGGTCTTTGGAGAGAGCGCATTTTCCAACTGCGTGGTATCAATATTGCTCTCCTCAACGCTCATATCCACAAACACAGGTATAGCTCCATATTGAACAATACAAGCCACAGTGGTGGGGAAGCCTGCAGCCACTGTGATCACCTCATCACCTCGTTTGATCTGACGCTCTTTCAGTTCAGGAGCAGTCAAAGCATTAAATGCCAACAGATTAGCCGAAGATCCAGAATTACAAAGAGAGCAATATTTCACGCCCAACCATTTAGCCAAACGGGTTTCGAACTTATGTGCCCAAGGACCAGCTGTCAACCAGAAATCCAAAGATGCATCCACCAGGTTCACCATCTCCTCATCATCGAAATAACGACCACCATAGTTTACACGAGTCTTTCCTGCCTCAAATGCAGGCTGAGGGGCATGTACCTCCCGATAATACTCACGAGTGAGTTCGAGTATCTGTTTCTTTAATTCCTCTTTCCTAGACATAATACATAAATATTTCAAATATTTCCTGTCACCTTACGTGCTTCTATACTAGGTATAGGCCTATCCCAACGTTTCCATGGAGCCTTATCCTCTGCTAACAATCTTTCCAATAGATTCTTTTCTCGAATATTATCCATACATTGCCAGAAACCTTCATGAATATAGGACATAAGCTGTCCTTCATTTGCTAATCTTTCCAGTGGTTCATTCTCAAATGATTGACTATCACCATCAATATAATCAAAAACTGATGGCTCCAAAACCATATAGCCAGCATTAATTGGAGCGCCATCATTTTTATTCTTTTCCCGGAATGACCTTACTGTCATATCTTTTGTAATATCTAGCACTCCTTTTTCCTGCTTCATTTTAACAGCCGTCAATGTTGCCTTCTTTCCATGAGATTGATGGAATTCTTGCAACTTGTTAATGTCAACATCACAAACCCCATCTCCATAGGTCATCATAAAGGTTTCATTACCCACATATTCCTGCACTCTTTTGATACGACCTCCTGTCATAGTATTATAACCTGTATCAACAATAGTCACCTTCCATGGCTCTAAATTGCTGTGATGAACTATCATTTCATTCTTGCCATCACGAAAATCAAAACTGACATCACTATTGTGGAGGAAATAGTTAGCAAACCATTCCTTGATGTATTCCTGTTTATATCCAGCACAAATAATGAATTCATTGTGCCCATAGAAGGCATATTCTTTCATAATATGCCACAAAATAGGCATACCACCAATCTCAATCATGGGTTTCGGCTTAAAAACAGACTCCTCACTGATACGAGAGCCAAAACCACCTGCTAAAAGAACGACTTTCATAAACCTAATATTTTACGATATATATTGTTCAAATATTCTTCCTGTTGCTCTAATGTGCATAGACGAGAGTAATCACCTTCAATGAATGCTTTAGTCTCCAGATAGAAACCAGGCTTGAAATCCTTATCCAAATGATCATCAATCTCTAATGGGTAAACTTTCACGCTACCTTTGTCTTGAAGTTGAAGCTGCTCCATTGGTTTCAGATAGATACGATGCAAAGGTGTTTGGAATTCTACAGACCAGCGACCTGGTGCATCCCAATTTGCCTGATAGTTAAACAATATACCTTTATTTGTAACACCAGCCCCAACAAAACAAGAAGGTTTATGCCATGAGAGTTCACCAGAAGTATATGATGACATCTGTACAGGTGATCCTCCAATAAAGAAAGCTAAATCAATGACATGAGAAGAATTGGCTGTCATCCAATTTTTCTTCACCTCTGCAGGATGCTCTGTATTCGCGATTACATGCCCCCATTCTGTAAATTCGAAATTCATGGATGTCATACCACCATCCTCCTTAATGATCTTTTCTGCTTTCAGAACTGATGCAAAGAAACGACGATTATAGGCATAAAACACCTTTGCTCCTGTTTCTTTTGCCACTGATACTACTTCATCCAGTTCCGAAGGCTCATTAAATCCTGGCTTCTCACAGAAAATCTTCTTCACACCACCTTTCATCAAAGAGATGGTTGTGGATGCCAAACAATTCACATTAACTGCGACTATTGCATATTCCGCAATTTCTGGCTTGGTCTGAAGATATGTATCCAATCCTCCTTCAATTGCCTTAATACCAGTTGCTTCATAATAAACCTGGGCTTTCTCATGTCCACGACCTATTACAGAGAACTCTTTCTTCAAGGCTTGTAGTACCTTGGTATATTCTATAGCGATGCCTCCGGCACCAATTATCCAAATGTTTGCCATAATCGAATAATTTATGTAATTGGAAGAATCTTGTTATCTGGAGTACCCTTAATAGAATTATATTTAGCAAGCATGGCCTCAATAAAAGGCTTATGATACTCAACAGATTTATTAAATGATGTTAGCGAACAGCCTCCCGTTATCAAGAGTTCATCTGCTAAAACTCCTGTTAGTTGGCTTTGGTACGGCATTGAATATTGGTATATATTACCATTTAAAGACCATTTGCCTTCACCTTCAGAGATAACATACATATCTTCTCCATTCTCTATCATGAAATTCTTCTCACCATCAAAGTTCTTTTCAGAGATGAGTGTAAGGATATTGCCTTTCTCAGTCTTAACTTCCAACTTTCCTGTCATTTCAATATAACCTCCTCGCTTGCTTTCTTCTATCTTATTATTCAAGAATTTTGTTTCTACTGTATAGGATGTTTCCTCCGTAAGATACAGGAAAATATCTATCATATGGATAGCGTTACAACAGAGTCCCCAGTCTTCATCCGCATTTGTCATATAGATAGGTTTCGTCGGATCTACTGTCTCCTTGATTTGCTTATACGATCCATACATCCTGCGAGGGCAGTTGACCCAGCATCTTATGCCTTTATCCTCTAGCAAACGACCAACATTAAAATAATCAGCTAAAGAAGGGAACAGAACTTTCTCTAGAACCAAGTACTTGACTGTCGCATGATTTAAAAGTGATTGTACGATAGCTGCTCTTGGTTTTGATCCTGTTGCTATAATTACTAGATCCAATTCAGAAGGTATTTTATCTATACTATTAACGTAATTGACATTTTTCACACCTATTGGTGATACTGCGTCATATCTTTCTTTGGCAACATTCAAAGACTCGTCATTACTATCCATCACCGTAATTGACAATGGAGATGACGCAATTTTAAGTCCTTGTAAATGTCTGCTTCCAAGCTGGCCCGCTCCAATAATTGCTACTTGATACATATTTATGAATATAAGTGTTTAACTAAATCTTTTGCTTTTTGATATTCCTGAGGATTACCGATGTCAATCCATGTGCCATTAAGCGGGTATCTGATAACCTTCTTGCCTTCAGCAATCAGATTCTCCACCAAATCTGTTGCGTTGAAGAAGGTATCGTTAGGTATCTCATCCAACGCTCTACGTTTAATCAAATAAATGCCGGCATTAGCATAATACGTATATTTGGGTTTCTCTAATAGACCTTGAATATTACGTCCATCTAAATCTAATATACCATAAGGGATACTTACATTATAGGGGATGGCTGCTACGGACATTTCTGCATCATGCTGCTGGAAATGGAGATAGAAGTCCTCATAATCAATATTGGTGAATACATCGCTATTCATCAGAAGCACTGTATCATTATAAAAATGTGGTACGAATTTTATGCTACCTATCGTTCCTAAGAACTTTGGTTCTCTTACTGTTTGAATCTGTACGCCACTTCGTGGATCCTGATAATGAGCCTCAATCTGTTCTTTAAGATAATTAACTGTAACACTTATATGTTGTACGCCATAATTTATTAGCCTATCCACATTGTGATCAATAATAGCTTTATCACCAACTAATAATAGTGGTTTAGGGGTTTCCTCTGTCAAAGGACGTAATCTTTCCCCTTTACCACCAGCCATCAAAACAGCATCAACGGGAAGCCGTGTTTTGAAATTATATAAATCAATAACATCAACGATATGCATATCATTGTCAAGAACAGGAACCAATTTCATCATCATTTCCTTTTGGTGCCTGATTTCTCTCACGTTGCAGATATCATCACTTCTCATGAAACGGAAATTTCTATGCATAATTGTTTCTGCCTTATCGTTAACTGATGCGCCTGCTATGAGAGCTCTTCGCGAATCACCATCTGTTAGAGTTCCTATCATTCGACCTTTTTCATCAATAACGAATAGTACCAATGGCTCATCATAGAAGCTATTCAGTTGTTCTAATGCTTCCAATAAAGATTTATTTTTTGATATGCAATGTCTGCTATCCATCTTATTATATTTCTTTTACAATCAAATTCGGGGACTGTCCAAAAACTATACTGTTATCTGGTACATCTTGATTCTTCACTATACACCCTGCACCAATATTCACATTGTTTCCTATATGGCAATTACCTAATATACTAGAATTGCTATACATGTGTACATTCTTTCCAAGTTCGGGATAATGCAAATACCCTTGCTTATCGCGCGTTCCGCCAACCGTACATCCCTGATAGAAGAAAAATCCATTGTTATATTTTGCTCTTCCCATCACTGCACCTAATGGATGTTCTGCTCCGAAATGAGCAGGTAATTCTATGGCATAAAAGAGGTCTACTGAATGGAAAATTTTATTCAGATAGTATATCTTATCACATAACTGCCCAATGTTTGCATTCTTATAGATGTCGTGAGACAAATAATATAGAAAAGTCATGTATTGAACTGCATGATATGGATTGAACCTACACATTTTCGCTTCCCCCTCCTTGACGAAGTAGTACTTGTTCGCAGAATGAGAGAAGTTCTCTTCACAGGCTGCTAACGCATTCTCAAATCGAGCCTCTATAACTGTTTGTTCCTCTTCTGTTATAAAGAAATGAGACTTCAACTGCATTAACAACTGTGCAAGAATATCTTCTTTTGGAATTGCAAATATCATTATCTCCAGCTATATGCTTTATTAAACGTATCTATAAAATCCTGTTTGGTTTCAAAAAGATACTTAGCAATCACCTGCATCAACTCATAATCCTCTTCAGAATCGATATCAAGAATACCTGTATCAGCCATCACCACTGCATCACAGCCTGAATTAAAGAAGGTGGCATGCTTCTTATTCCTCAATGCGTCAGGCGAATAAGCATAGATAGAAGCATTCATGTCATAAAAGACTGGTGCCTCCTGGCGAGTGGTAAAGTTGGATGGAATGGCTTTACAGAAGAAGCCATTCTCTTCTTTTACCATATTAAAATAGGGATTACGTCTAGATGGGGCAACTGAATAAACTACATCAACATCATTTCTTTTTGCCTTCTTATCAATCGCATGCTTAATGTCCTGAACTGTTCGCAATGGTGAAGTAATATCCAAATCTACCACCATATCATATTTAACATTAAAAATCTTCACTGATCGTGTAAGACAATCCAAAATAACAGCGACCTTAGGAACCTTATCGCCTCCAAGACTTGCATTGCGTCGCAAGATCGTTACATCCAGGTCCTTGACCTGCTCTACCAATTTAATTAAATCTTCACTATCGGTATTCAAGACGACATCAATATGATCACTACCAGCATAACGTTCTTTATACAAAGCAATATTGGCCATAGAGTACCATACTAGCGGTATATCCAAGAAGTCACGGGCATTCTTTCCTTTCACCCCCTTTGAGCCTGCTCGGCCACATAATGTAAATAATATGTTCATAATCCTTTTGCAAGCCTAAGGACAGCGTATGCATGTTCTGCTGTGCTGTCATTAGGTATCTTATGTTCTATAATATCAAAGAAATGCTTAATCTCTGCCATCTGATAGGCATTACGCTCTGCATTCAGATTAAGACATTCATTCTTTTTCTGATAAATAACAGAGCCTTCAAGAATATCACACATGATAGTATCATCTGGCATGTAGAGTTCCAATCTGCGAGTGGCTTTTCTTCCAAAATAGTCTAAGTGGAGTTCTATCGTCTTATTACCCACCTTTGCAATATAGATAGCAATATCATCACTGTCTATTTCAAGATTTGAAATCTTATCCTGAATGCTGTAGCACTTGTCTGGCATGCCAAAGAACCATGTCAGATAGTCCCATTCATGAATGAGATCAATGCCTACACCGCCACCCATATCTTTATGAGCACTGTAGCACTGTCTATAATCCTGTCCAGGTCTCCAGTCTGGCAGATAACTACTACTGATGGCCCTGGCTGCATAGACTTCATCCAAATTAATCTGATCTTTCACATATTGCAGAACTGGATTATAACGTAAAGGGCATGCCACATAGCAATCAATGCCTTTCAATTCCTCAAAGATTGTTTCATCAACAGTAATTCTATCAAAGATCGGTTTCTCTATAAAGAATAATCTTGTATGAGCCTTAAACTTCTTCAAGGTTTCATAATGAAGGAATGTGGGATTGGTAACAAACACCACATCATAAGTTTTATGTACCGGCTCTGAGAAGATATATTCTTTTGAAACAAAAGACTGTACATCTTCAGGCAAGGGTTTCAAGCTACTACGATAGAGATCTATCTCATAACTATCCTCGCGCTCATCCAAGAACGTACAGACATTCTTCAGATGACGTTTTGCTATCGAACCTAAACCACAAAAAGCGATTCTATATTTCATGCTTCTATTTCATCTATAACTTTAAGAAGTACCTGATCTTTTTCAAAATCCCAGGCAGGAACTCTTGTTGGGTCTGATATTTGAGCCAAGAAAGCGTTCAATTCCTCTCGATAGGGATTCTCTGTAATAAAGGCCGCATAGCCTTCCACGTGCTCAGACGCATCATCAAACTGGATAGTCTGCATCTCCTTGATCTCAAAGTTATACTCCTGCAAAGAGTCTGCGGTACCATTCCATGAAAGTTGGAGATTTTCTCCATATACATCAATATGGCGAATTGGTTTGCGGGTTACAACATCTACAGCAAAAACTCCCTTAGCACCAGATTCATGCTCCAGCATAATCAAGTAATTATCATTGTAATTGATATTCAGTTCTGTATTCTTGCTCTTGATAGCCTGTAAAGACTTAACAGGTCCAAAGGCTGTCCACAGCCATGGCATGTCAATGGCCATAATTTCACGGCAACCATTAGTTCGAGGATTACCAATGAAGTAGTTATTATAACTCTCCCAAGGATGCCAATCTGGAAGGTACTGACCAACATGATAGACATAGTTCAATTTGGAATTATCATCCCTCACCTTCTCAATAATGGTCTGCGTCTCCTTGCGATAAAGAAATGTTGAAGAAAGGAAAAGCACCAATCCTTTTTCTTTTGCCAATTTTACATTCTCTTCATAACCGTCTGCTACTAGATTAATCTCTGTAAAAACATGGAGATTATTCTGCAAACATTCCTGGATAATTCCAGCATGAGACAATGGAGAAGTACAAACAAAGGCGCATTCAATAGGTTCTTCAGCCTTAGCTTTATTAATTGAAATAAAACACTTTACGCCATATTTGTCTTCGACCTCTTTGCATCGTTCTTCATTACTATCAATACCAAAGATTTCTATATCCTTATGCTCTGATAACAAACGTATTCTACGCTTGCCCATCGATCCAAGCCCTATGACTATAACCTTCATTGTATATCGTAGAAATGCTTTTGAACTATATGATCCAAAGGATAGGTCCTGATGACCTTCAAGATGGTCTCACATGTACCCTCTTTGTAATAGGGGTTTTCGATTCTCCTTGAAACATACACAGCCGCCTTAGTTATTCCTTCCTTGATCTCTTCTGTTGAATACCCACAATGGATCACACTATCAGCAGCTATACGCCCTTTTTGGCGGTCACCAATATCCAGTGTAGGAATGCCAAAACTCGGGACCTCAATAATGCCACTGGAACTATTGCCAATCACAGCCTTCACATACTTAAGTGCCGAGAAATAGCGTCTTTGACCCAATGAAGGAATAAACAAACATTTGCCAGGATTACGATCTACATACTCCTGAATACGTTTGATGATAATCTGTGAATTTGTATCAGAATTGCTGTAGGTAAAGATGATATGATAATTCTGATAATCATCCAAAGCCTTCAACAAATTCATAATCTGAGTCTCAGATGACATACTAGAGAGTGTCACAGGATGATAAGTGCAGAGAAAGCATTTATCCGTCATCTGAAAATTAAGGCTCTGCTCTATATCTTCCTTTGTCATGAAGTCTGTCTTCATAATATTCTCCACACCAAGAGCGCCCACATTGAAGACTCTATCTGGTTGTTCACCTAATTGGATCACGCGCTGACGATAGGCCTCTGTCGATGTAAAATGCAAGTGGCTCATCTTGGTGATAGCATGACGAATGGCATCATCAAAAGCACCTTCTGTTATTTCTCCTCCATGCAGGTGAGCAATGGGTATCTTATAGATGAGAGCTGTTGAAGCAACAGCCAGCATTTCATAGCGGTCACCAAGAATTAATAGCAGATCAGGGCGCAATGTATCAAAAGCATCCGCAAAGCCACTGATACCACGACTAATTGCCTTTGCTGTTGTATTGGCATTATCTGGTGCTTCGTCATCGGCCATATAGACCTTAAAATCTATCGCAAAACCATCTTTTTCTATCTCTTTATAGGTTTCACCCTGCAACTTAGAGAGGTGCTGATTGGTAGCAATGACCTGGAGCATCAACTCTGAATCATCCTGAATGGCTTTCATCAAACCCCTCAGAATACCGTATTCTGCACGACTGCCTGTAACTACACAGATCTTTCTCATAGCACGATCAACTCTTCTTCTTCAAAGTCTTTGATGGCCTTAGTACCAATCACCTCTTCCCATCTCATAGGAGATATGCCAGTTCCTGGTCGTTTCACAGTGAGGTTTTCTTCTGTGAGCATCTCCCCTTTCTTGATAGGACATACCGCCACAATACTCTTTCGGGCAATGGCGATATTCTTACGTTCTGATGCTGATACAGTCTTTTTCCCATTGCCTAAGGCCTTTTCGATGTTTCGGATGGCAGAGACCATAGCCTTTAACTCATCAGGTTCCAAAGATGCCTGATGGTCGGGGCCTTCCATATTTCTATCAAGCGTAAAGTGCTTTTCTATCACACAAGCGCACAACGCCACTGCCGCAATCGGCACTTCAATGCCTTTGGTATGATCAGAATAACCGACCTTTACTTGGAATTCATCTCTAATCTGCTGCATTGCCAGAAGATTCACATCTTCGAAAGGCGTAGGATATTCTGTATTACAATGGAGAATAGTAATCTGATCTCTTTGGACACCATTTTCTAACAGTACATTCATCGCAGCAAAGATATCAGCCATCTCACACATACCTGTGGAAAGAATCACAGGCTCATGATATTGAGCGATCTTCTTGATGTAGGGATAGTTCGTTATTTCTCCAGACGGAATCTTCCAAAGTCCAAGATTCAGAGAGTGAAGATAATCGATACTCTCCATGTCAAAGGCTGTTGAAAAGAATCGAATACCTTTCTGATTGCAATATCGGATCAAAGTTTCATGGTCCTCATGGGAAAGTTCCAGCTTCTTAAGCATCTGGTACTGACTGTCACCTTTTTTACCAATGTTCTTCTGTTGATATTCTGCCTGTTTAGCCGCCTTGGTAACAAGCTTTGAAGCCTTAAAGGTTTGGAACTTGATGTAGTCCACACCTGCCTCTACTGCTTTATCAACAAGTTGCTTAGCCAGTTCAATGGAACCATTATGGTTCACACCAGCCTCAGCTATAATCAATGTATGCATTTACTTTAACTTGATCTTCAAAATAGCAGGATTGCCTGAATAGATACCTTTCTCTTTGATGGACTTTCTAACTAGTGAGCCTGCTCCGACAATGATGTCATCTCCAACGGAAATGCAATTTGCAAGAACAGACTGGCTTCCTATAAAACAACGTTCGCCCACCTTACACTCACCATTTACCATTGTGCCCGTGGATATATGGCAATGGTCGCCTATCACGGCATCGTGCTCAATATTGGTTGCAGTGTTCAGAATAACGTTCTTCCCAACTTTGGCACCAGCGTTCACAAATGCCTGATGAAGGACTACTGTACCCTCTCCTATCTCTGCGTATTTTGAGACGTATGCAGTAGATGCAATGACTATTGCCAGTTTACCTCCAGCTTCCTTGACCTTATTATATAACTTAATGCGGGTGGCAGGGTTCTTGATAAAGCCCACTGTGATGACAAACTCTGCCTGATCCACATAGGCAGGAATATCATCATCCGTACCTATGACTTTGGTAGAAAGGGTTTTCTTTCCTATCTCTTCAGGCATATCCAGCACACCAAGAATGCTATAACCAGCACTCTCAGCAGCCTCAATCACAGATTTACAATGCCCGCCACCACCAATAAGAACAAGAGGTTTCATTTGATTCGAACACTTGAGGGAATGTTAACCACTCTATCTGCAAACCAGATGGTATTCTTCAGACCATCATTCTCACACTTCTCGAACATAGGGAGTCTGTTCATCAGTTCCCAGATAGGTCGTGTCATCACACCGTTGTCATTTGTATATTCCAAGAAATTGAGCTGAGCCTCCTTATCTTTGAGGATAACGACATTCAACCAGTAATTACTGCGAGTATCCTTTGGTTCGGTAAAAAACTCTATTTCTGGAATATCCTTAAAAAACTCTTCGTATGCCTTAGCGGTTTCACGCTTGCTTGCCACATATTCCTCGATATGCTCTAACTGTGCACAGCCCAAAGCTGCGTTGATATTAGGCATACGGTAATTATAACCAATGTGGTCATGACGGAACTCCCAACGATGAGGAATCTTTGCCTGGGTCGTGATATGTTTGGCATAGGCTCCAAGTTCTTCATCATTGAAAAGCATCATACCACCACCACCTGTGGTGATAGTCTTATTGCCATTGAAACTCAATGCGCCAACTTTTCCGAATGTACCTGTATGCTTGCCTTTATAAAGGGAGCCGATACTCTCTGCCGCATCCTCGACCAACTCAATATGGTATTCTTTGAGTACTTCGATCAACTCGTCCAGATGAACAGGATGGCCGAAGGTATGCATCGGCACACAAGCCTTGACTCGGCGACCAGTACGTTTATTATAGCACTCGCCGTTCTTCTGCTCAGAATTCTTGGCGAGCCATTCCCTCACAGCGACCGGCGACAAGCCCATCGTATCCCTGTCAACATCAATAAAGACAGGATGAGCACCAATATAACTCAGGGCATTACAGGTCGCAACGAATGTCAGTGCCTGCGTCAACACTTCATCATCTCTTTCTACACCTGCCAGCATCAGAGACATGTGAAGGGCATTAGTTCCGCTGACACAGACCACTGCGCGTTTACAACCTGTATATCTGGCAGTATCCTCTTCGAAGCGATCCACGAACTTTCCGACACTACTGACAAAAGTGGTATCGATACATTCATTCAGATACTTCTTCTCATTGCCAATAAACACTGGCACTGCCAGAGGTATAAAGTCTCCGCCTCCGTAGAGGTCGTGAATGAAGTCTGTTATTTTTTTGAATTGCATAATTACATCTTGATTTTATCGAGATGTATTCGCGACACGGCAATACACAAGCAAGCTTGGTATTGCTCTCGCTGCGCTACATCTTTTGATCCAAATTTTTACCGATTTCCTCATGTTGGAAATTGGGCAAGAATTGTTTAATAGCATCGACCACTTCGGCTTTGGTGAAGTCGTCTTTGGCAAAGATGGCTTCGAGATTCTGGAAGAAAGCATTGACCTCGGCCATGTCATGACGCATGGTCTGCTCCACAATACCCAGAGCCTGGAAGCGTTGTATATCAATCTTTTCACCAGGCACATAGAATTCTTCGTATGCTTTTTCTCCAGTTGTATCAGATCCAAAATAAACAGTGGGATACTTATTGGCATCCCAACTCAGTGCAGCGGCCTTGTGTTTGGCTTCATCGTCGCTGCTGCATGGATCTTTCACAAGCCCATTCGCAGTAACAAACTTATCGCAAATGCTACTAAACGTCAGCATTTGGTCTTCGCCCAACTTCGGGAAGAATACCTCGCCCGGATTTCCTAAGATACAGGCCAACATACAAATCTGACCAGATTCTTCAGGACTAACAAAATAACGTTTCACATCTGATGGCGCTGCCAAAGGCTGCTTCTTCTGGAGTCTGTGGATCCACCCGTCAGGAAGAGAGCCATTGCTAAATGCCACATTGGCAAAACGTGCTGTAGTCACCTTGTAGTATTTATTATAAGCCATCACCAAGTCCTCCATGATGCGTTTGCTGGCACCCATAATATTGACAGGATTAGCCGCCTTATCGGTGCTCACACAGAAGAAGTGCTTAGGAGGATAGATCGTTAAGAGATCCATTAATTTCTTCGCCTTGATGTCATTGTTCTCTATCAATGCCTGAACGCTATAGCGATCTTTCTCTGAGCGGACATGTTTATGAGCAGAGAAATTGGCCACAATATCGAAGCCTTTCTCTTCACGGAAGATTCGCTCAAAGATGGGGTCTGCAAAGTTCAGAGTATAACAGCGGAACTCGTTAGGAACATAAAGGCCCTCTGTGCTACGCACATCGCGAACCAACTCTGCCAGACCGTTCTCATTAAGATCGACTACCACCACGCTCTTCGGTTCAAAGCGCAAAATTGCCTTGACAAAGCTAGAGCCTATGCTGCCTGCGCCACCAATGACACAGACCTTCTTGTCTTTTATTTCTTTGCTAAGCGTCTCTTTGTTTGCCTCAACATCTGCGGCAAACATGCTAACAGGGCGCTTTGTAACGCTATCCGCTATAAATTTATCTAAGTTAAACATAACGTTTTTCCTTCCTATCTATCTCCTTTAGGTTAATCCCGCGCCCGAATTAACCAACGAATCTTTATTTATTGTCTGACTATATCCAATAGTCCTTCAGCCAACTACGACTTCTTAACCTCTTCTATTTGGACATTATCAATAATACTTTCTGCCGACATGTGAGGTATGAAAATATTATTCATAACAGTACCAGAAGTACGTCTAAAAACCATTCCGCTTACAAATGCCAAACCATAATCTACCAAAGACCTGAAACGATTGTCGTTGCGAAGTGAATTTTCATCGCGAGGCATATCTTCCCAACCATCAAGTACAGAAACAAGAGTGGCACCCTCCTGCATTAGCACTTTTTCATCAGGGGTAATGTAGCGTATACTCACATGAAGGCCAACACTATCTGAACCTTCTTGATACTGAAATACCACAAGATATGCAAGAGTACAAGTCTTCAACATTTCTGAATTGACCGCCACCTCACGATTAAAAACAGAAGGCAGTTCATGTATGTGAACAAGTTCGAAAAGATTATTCTTCTTCATATTTTTTATGATTTGATTTATTTATACTATCGCCTTTAAATATTGTTTCAATGACACCATCCTGTAAGCTAAGTGCCGGTCAAAGTTATCTTCCAATCCATCTGATTTCAATTTCTTATAAGCGCATGCTGATGACAAGCGTATAAAATCTGATGTGCGAAGTTCTTCTCCATGATTCTGATAATAATAAGAAGCGCCATGGCTGAACATGCCACGAAGACCTATACGACCCTCCATGTAGTCCACTACCTCATGAGGAGTTACCTCTGTTAGTACGAATGAACTGAATTGAGTATCTTCAAACAGACGAACAAACAGGTAATAAAGGCCACTCGAGCAATCAGTGTAAAGGGATGATAAGGGCTCGTCCTGTACTTGAAGATGCCCTACAAGTCGAAATCCATTATTCTTGTTCATTTTTGTAAGCTGTTAATGGTGGTAATCCAAATTCTTTCACACGATAGTCCTCAAGGACAAAATCATCAAATTCCACCAGCACCACATGACCATCATCATCGGGCTCGCGCTGTATATAACCTGCTCTTGGGGTGAATCGATAGAGCGCCATCACATCACCCTTGCGAGCAACATAGTTCTTCTTCTGATTCTCATTCTTACGCTTATTATAGCCATCCCAATAATTCTCAGCCAATAGGCTGGCATCTATATTAAACGAAAGTGACCAATCGACAATATGTTCAAACTGTTCCTCCAATGTGCTGCCTGGTGCTATCGTGTCTGGGATATTTGTCATCGATGGTGCTAACCCTTCAAATTCTTGCTCGCTTTGCACAAGTTGGTCATTCAGCTCGGGAGGATTGTGGACCACACGGAAATAATCGCCTTCAGCCGGTACAAATTTCTGTTCGATAGCTTCATTGCAGCCAACCAACTTATCGAAACGTTTGAACTGATATAGTTCAATACTTCCCACCTCTGATGCCTCTGATGCGATAATGGAACGGAGAGTTTTTTTTCTCTGCTTCTTTCGTTCTCGTAGCTTAGATTTATTTTTTTCTTTCGGCATTGATCTCTATAGATATAGATATAGTAATCGCTATTCTAGAACAATATCAACCTTCGATAGTATCTATTTCTCTTTTTCAAAATAGAGCTTATAATAATTTAATGCTGCATCAGGATCATATCCTTTAGAGATTCTATCCTCAGCTCCATTTACATATAACTCAAAATTATCATCGAGTTTTATTGTTGATATAGTACTCTTTTTCTTATTTAATGCTCGTTTGTCAATAAGTATGGATTCAACATCTATTTCGTCTGCATTCTCTGAAGACTCAACAAAACTCATAAACTTAGACTCTAACGAATGATTTTTAAAAACTGCAGTTGCATAATCTTTAAGTGTCATGCTATCAGATTCATTTTTTAGCAAGACTTCTTTTGCTCTGCTACCAATCATTGCCTTCTCTAATCGAGGAAGAGTTTCATCTTTACTAATGACCGTCTTTACAAATTCTTTACACACATCAACTAAATTTAATGTCTGATGGCGACTACTATTGCATGACTTGACTCTAAGAAATGTATCTTTCCAATACTTTCCATCACCATTCCTACTTACTTTATCAACTATAGACACTACATATCCTTTCTCTGGTGACACATTATATATAAATGCGCCCTTTTCTATCTTTGACAAACTTATACCTGTTTTCTTTTGAGCCTCAAAGCCGTTTTCTCCCCAATTCAACTGCAAAACCTCTTGATATGATTCCGACTTGATAATAGCTAGCGCATCTACCTTTGACTCGTAATAATCTACATCTGACATATAGATAACACACATCTCTCCCATTTTTACCTTTGGATGGACCGAGCTTTCATAGAGATGCTTGCCTATATGATTTGACTGAGACTTGAAATCTTTGGGGTTATTGAAAATGCCCTTGATAAAAGAATATACTGGATTAGAATCCAAATCATACTCTCCATCGAAATAATAGAAATCGTCCGTTTTGAAAGACTTACAAAACAATTTATTTAGTACATCGCCAAGGCTTGTACTATCAATTTCCTTGGTAGAAAAGCCTACACCCTCACCACGCGATTTATTACCAACCCTATGGGCTATCATGTGTTCAATTTTCATTTTCTTGTTTCCTCCTTTTCTTTTCTATAACGTCATAAGGAACCAATGCTTGGTCGCCCTCAAACTCTTTCTTCGTAACAAAATAGTCCAAATGATTTTCACCCGTCCAATAAGTTGAAGGCGCATGTTCTATCAAGATAATCTGAAATCCCTCATCATCCGATGTCATATCCGACATAAACTGGTTGATTACAGAGAATGTGTCAAGTAGCTTTGCCTTATCTGTAGCTTTATCAGAAGAATCATAATATGGAATACTGGGTTGATCTATAAATAAGAAAGTACCAATCTGCGTGCAGGGATTCTTCTTTAAATACTTATGTAGTCCTAGAAAAAAACTAATATGAAGCATCATATAGTTTGACTGACTTCCTACATTATTATAATTCAATACAGACTTTCCATCGCTCAACTGAAGTCGTTCTAACTTTCGTTCATATCTGGTCTTGCATCCTTCAAAATTTTCCAATTGTGTAAATTGATCGAATACACTCTGAATCTCGGGGTCCAGTTTCCCTTTTACCTCTGTATTTCTCCTTAGTCTGATTTCATCAACTATTGCCTGGGCTATCTGCTTTTGTTGGGCTATTCGTGTATAATCCATCTCCCGTGGCTTTGAGGCAGGTATGTTTTCGTACAGTTCCCAAAGTATCGGAATAATTGTATATGCCTTTCCTATTGCCATATATTTTACAGACTCTTCTATCGGCTTAATCTGTAATTTTGAATGTTGACTTACAGACTCTTCTAATTCTTTTATTTCTTTCTTTAACCTCTCAATCTGTTCAGAACTTACGAAATCTTCCTTACTTGGAGCTTTGGACTTTTCATCCAACGACTTCAAGGATTTTTTCAATTCATCAAGCAACATACTACTCCACATCGTTACCCCAAGTTCTTTTAAGTGATCTCTAAGATAATCAACAGGCTTTAAGCTATCTTTTAGATTCTCAATTTCGTCAAAGTAAGCTTTGTATTCATAAGCTGCATTGTTAATATTGTTCAGCAAAATACGCTTTCTATGAAGTTTCTGCTTAAGTTCTGATACCACTTTATCGTCTTCCCGCTTTTCTGAGTCTGTAACTGGAGTAAGTTCATCCACCACTCGCTGTAGATAGTTTATCTTGTCTACATCAGCTGCTTCGGACTCAAGATAACTTGTATCCAACCCAGCTTTCTTGAAGATATTGATGACGCTATTCATTGTACCATCAAACTTTCCACGAGCTTTATCATAACTGCCTCGTTGAC
>Ga0310695_10001634_pt1 | contig 51582 bp, 42 predicted proteins | sample RumenRJG_04DNA_FD_203882 | JGI IMG/M metagenome (GOLD analysis project Ga0310695, IMG submission 203882) | Bovine rumen microbial communities from Lethbridge, Alberta, Canada - RJG_04 (v2) (version 2) | ecosystem: Host-associated > Mammals > Digestive system > Stomach > Rumen | place: Canada... | reverse complement strand
ATCGGGAGTCGGACCCGAGACCTCTTCCTTACCAAGGAAGTGCTCTACCACTGAGCTACCTGGGCATAAGCCCTACGATGCCTTAGACACCGTAGGGCTGATTGTCGTGGGCCGTCGTGGTTTCGAACCACGGTAGGCGTAAGCCAACGGATTTACAGTCCGTCCCCTTTAACCACTCGGGCAACGACCCATTATGCAAGCCAAAGATAGGAATCGAACCTACGACCGGCTGATTACAAATCAGCTGCTCTACCAGCTGAGCTACTTTGGCACTCTTTTGTTTCAGTTCACTTGAAGAACTAAAGCGTGGCAAATTTAATAAGATTTACCGTACCTTGTCAACAAGAATTGCGTTTTTTCTTGAAAAAAAATGAATTTTTTCAAAATACACGTAAACAAATTAGAGTAAAGAGTGTTGGTTGACTGTTGATAGATTTTTAAGTGAAAAAATGAGCACTAATTTTTGAGAATTTTTCTATATTTGTCTCGTAAATTGCACTAACACAAGGAGATGCTCGCTCGTAGGCGGGCATGACAGAACCCAAAAAGCACCCCTAGTAACTAGTAACTCAGAACTCGAAACTCATTTTACTACTTTATACAACCGAACTTATACCCACCCCTATATAATTACACATGGAAAACAATTTTTCTTTCAAGACCCGTATTCAAGTCCGCTACGCAGAAACAGACGCCATGGGCGTCGTGCACCACGCCACCTACCCCATCTGGTTTGAACAGGCCCGCGTAGACTTTTTCCGCGCTGTAGGCGCTCCCTACGACGAAGTGGAACGCGAAGGGTTTGCAAGCCCGGTTCTGGAACTCAATGTGCAGTACAAGCGCCCGTGCCGCTTTGGAGACTTTGTCGATGTCGAAACCAAGCTCGTCCACGAAGGCCGCTGCAAATACAAGTTCCTCTACCAGGTGACCTTGAACGGCGAAATCTGTACAACCGGCTATTCCGTACACGTATTCACGAAAGGCGGAGTCCCGACACGCGAAAAGCCTGAATGCATCAAGAAAGTCGAAGACAAGATCTTTAGCGACTAATTTTTATATAGTATAACCATGGACGCACCCTTAGCAGAACGCCTACGCCCGCAAAACCTCGACGAGTTTCTTGGGCAGAACAAGATTCTTGGACAGCAGAGCCTGTTGCGCAAGAGTCTTGAAAACGACTCCATCCCCAGCATGATTTTCTGGGGACCTCCGGGTTGCGGAAAGACGAGCCTCGCCCACGTCATCAAGCAGCATACCAAGAAGCGTTTTGTAGCGCTTTCGGCAGTCGCAAGCGGCGTGAAGGAAGTCAAGGAAGTTCTCGCGGATGCTCGCCAGATGAAGCATGCGTTCATGGACACGATACTTTTCATCGACGAAATCCATCGTTTCAACAAGGGGCAGCAAGACGCACTCCTCGGCGCCGTGGAAGACGGCACGGTGACGCTCATTGGCGCAACTACGGAAAACCCAGGATTCGAGGTGAACGGGGCTTTGCTCAGCCGCTGCCAGCTGATTTTGTTTGCACCGCTCAGCAAAGAAGATTTGCGGACGCTCATTTTCAGTGCATTGCGTGACCACCCGCGCGGTTTACAGCTCAAGGACGTCGAAGTCGAAGACGCCGTTGTCGATAAGCTTATCGCGCAGTCCGAAGGCGATGCAAGATTTTTGCTGAACCAGCTCGAATGGATAGGCAAGAACCTCGGCGACAACAAAGTCATTGACGAAAAGCTGCTCGAAGAATTCCAGTACAAGAAGCCCCTGCGCTACGACAAGAGCGGCGAAGAGCATTACAACCTGATTTCGGCATTGCACAAGTCCGTGCGCGGCTCCGACCCGGACGCGGCCCTTTACTGGCTCCACAGAATGTTGCAGGGCGGCGAAGACCCGCGATTCATTTTGCGCCGCCTCATGCGCATGAGCATGGAAGACATCGGCCTTGCGGACCCGAACGCATTACTGCTTGCGACGAGCGCCCGCGAAGCATACGACTTCATGGGAATCCCGGAAGGCTTGATTGCACTCGACGAACTCGCTGTTTATTTGGCGCTTGCGCCCAAGAGCAATAGCGTTGAACTTGCGGGAATGAAGGCGGATTCTATCGTAAAGCAGACCGGCACACTCCCCGTGCCGCGCGCCTACCGCAATTCCGTGACACGCGTCGGAAAACAGCTCGGCTACGGGAACGGTTACGAGTACGACCACGACAGCCCGGGCGGCTACTCTGCGCAGGAGCACTTGCCCACACAACTTGTCGGCACGACGATTTACGAACCCAAGCCGTACGGGCGCGAAAAGGCTCTCGGTGAAAAACTCGCGCAGTTGAAGCAAATTAAAAAGGAACGGAAAGAACGGGAAGGGAAGTAGGAAGTAAGAAGGAAACGTCATCCTGAACGAATGTGAAGGATCCAGTCATTTTTGTTTATGCGTTACAAGACTTCACTGGATGCATCGGCTTCGCCTCAGCATGACGAGAAAAAGGAGAGGAGAAAATGGACTTAACAGCAATCAAAAAATACCCGAGCCAAATCTCGAGTGCGTTCAAGCGGTTTCCGCTCGCAGCGGCGTTTGCCATTTTTACGACCATCGCTTTCATTTACGTTTATGAAAGCGGCCATACTTTCAATTACAAACTATCTCATTGGTTACTCCACTACCCCATCGCGGCGACGATGATTGCACTCGCGGTCTCGCTTGTTCAGGAATCTCGGAAAAACACCAGCAAGATTCCACAAATCGCGGCAGGAGCCATCTGGCTCGTCATTTCCATTGCCTTGACACTTTACCTTCCTCCAAAAGAGCTTTTCTTTATTCGACTAAAGTATATCGAAACTACATACGCGTTCATCTACACAACGGCATTCCTAAATCTGTTCGTAGCACCATTCTTCAAGCAAAAAGACGAAAACGGATTCTGGGTATTCTTGATGAAGAATGCAAAAGCCGCTGTCATCGCTATCGCCATTTCCGTAGTCCTGCTCATCGCCATTGACGGACTCCTATTCGGATTTTTCAACCTGTTCGACATTAAAGTATCAGCAAGACCTTTCGTTTATTCGGCAATCATCAGTTCATGCACCATATTCCCCATCTTGTTCTTCTCCGGCATCCCTTCCATTGACGATTGCCTGCAAGAAACACCCGCTTTGAACAAATTCCAGACTAGCACGAACAAGTTTATCTTTTTACCTGTCGTCTCACTCTATATTTTACTTCTTTACGCCTACATTGCAAAAATCATCATCCAATGGGAAATGCCCAAAGGAATGGTCTCCAATCTCGTTTCGGCATCCATGTTGCTCATGCTTCTGCGGGTGACGCTGATGCTCCCCGAGCGCACCACATCAAAGCCATCCTTCGAAAGCAAGCTCCTGAAAATTCTCCCCGCCGCCTGCATCCCCCTCGTCATTTTGATGTCCGTTGGCATTATACGCAGAATCTCCGATTACGGCATTTCAGAAGACCGCTATTACATCACGGCAATCAACATCTTCTATTACATCATTATTGCCATTTTGCTCATAGACAAAATCAAGTGCAAATCCAGGTACATCACCATCGTTTTTTGCGGCATGTTCTTCATCCTCACGAACGGTCCCCTGAGCGCCATCAACGTTACGCACCGCGTTTGGATGGGAAGCATCAAAGACGCACTTACCGAACTGGGTTACACCAATTTCCCGCTAAGCAAGGAAGAAACTGTAGAATTCGCAAAACGCCTCCAAGATAAAAGCGATCACAAAACAAACATCGCCACTTCACGGTTGGAAATTCTCAATTCCAGACACGACAAAGAACTTGCACAGTACATTCCCAAGGGAGATGCCCTCATCCTGATTTCCAGAAAGCCCTCAACGACCGAAGAAGTCAACGAGTTCCTTATCAGCGCCTACATAAACAATTCCAAGAACAGCTACTTTGAAATTCCTAAAAACGCAACCCAAGTAAACCACTTTTACAAGACCTTCAATAAAGAAGATTACAAATTCCAGGGCGATACGCTATTTTTCCAGTTTTCTCCTAAAAAGCTAGACAAGACTTTCCACTTCTTTGTCACCAGGCAAGCATTAGAAAGCAAGGACGTGCGATTCCTCGAAACCGAAGGTGCAAAAATCGGTGTCGAAAATTTGGACTTGACTTTATACAAGAAAGAAGAAAAAGTCAAGCACAATTACTTTAGTATCCGCGGAATCCTTTTCCTGGAGTAAATCATGGTCTTAGCCGCAATCAAGAAATACCCAAGTCAAATCACGAGCGCCTTTAAAAGGTTCCCGCTGGCATCGGCGTTTACGTTCCTCATTTTCATCACGCTCGTCATCGAAACGAATTTATTTTCGCTATTTGATAAGGTCTTTGGCGATAACGCCATCAAGTTCTTTACATGGCTTGCCATCTACCCCATTGCGGCATTAATCATCGCCCTCACGACATCGCTCGTGCAGGAATCCCGGAAAAGCACAGACTGGCGGCCCCAAGCCATCGCGAGCGGCTCATGGTTCGTGCTTTCCTTAACGCTAGTATTTGCACTATTCGACAAAAGCGGCGATTATCTCATCTACTTCGGAAGCGCAATCACCCTCATCTATATAACCGCATCCTTGGGATTTTTCTTTGCGCCTTTCTGGAAGGAGCGTAACGAAAACGGAGTCTGGAACTTTCTGCAGAAGAACTTCAAGGCGGCTGTCGTCGCCATACTCGTCTCGGCCATTTTGCTCGGAGCCATCGAAGGTTTTGTCTTTGGTTTCGAACAACTGTTCGATGCCGACTTTGACAGCGATTTTACCTATCTCAACATTTTCTATTTTTGCGCAAGCGTAGTCGCCCCCATACTGTTCTTCACCAAAATCCCGTCCATCGAGGAATGTCTTGACGAAGCCCCCGCTCTGAGCAAGTTCGCATCGAGCACCATCCGCTTCTTGTTCATCCCCGTGCTCGCCATCGGCACCCTCCTCTTTTACGCCTACATTCTCAAGTTTATTGCACTGTGGTACATACCCGGAGAAACGCCGTCTTACTTTGTTATTGGCTTCATGATTTACATGCTCGTGCTCGTCACCGTCATGTACCCGGTCCGCCTTGCAGCCGAGCAGTCCTTTGAAAAACGCTTCATCAAAATAATCCCTGCCGCTTGCCTCCCCCTCGTCATCTTGATGTCCATCGACATCGACAACTCCATAAGCGCATTCGGCATCGACACAGAATATATCTACGCCATCGCACTCAACATTTATTTTTACGCCATCATCGCCATATTGCTCATCGAAAAAATCAGCCGCAAGATGCGATACATCGCCATCGTTTTCTGCGCCATGTTCTTTATCCTCACGCAACCACCGTTTAGCGCATCCAACATAAATGACCTCATCTGGGAAAGCCGTATCGAGAACGCGCTTGCTACACAAGGCTACAGCAAATTCCCGCTAAACGAAGAAGACACCAAAAATTTCATTTTCAAGCTCAAGGAAAGCAAAGACCCCGAATCGCAAAGGTCGCTTGCACGATTGATTTCGCTCGAAGAATCGAACAACATATTTGTCATCACGCATTTTTCCACAAGCAAAATGTCCCTGAGCGACCTCAAACGTTTGCACCGTGAAGCATTCGAAAAGAGCAATTGCTGCGACGAAGACACCACCGAAAAATTCGAATCCTTCGAAGCCGATATAGATCACCCCAAGAACGAAGGCGTCGATATCCCCAAAGGCGCAAAGGAAGCCATCAACCTCGACCTCGATTTCGATAGGGACGACATCAAGTTCGAAGGCGACACCCTCGTCTTCTGGCTATCGCTATTCGATAACGACACCGCCCAAACAGGGAAAGGCGCCACCGCAAACAAAACAAGCAAAGCGGATTCCACAAAATCCGATAAAAGCGCCAACGAGAAAGATTCAAAGTACAAGACTTACACCTTCAGAATCACTAAGCAAGAACTGATGCAGGATACGCTAAAGACCATCGTAAACGACAGGGTCACGCTCAGCATCAACAAACTGCACGCTGAACAATGGTCCGAAAAAGGGCGTTCGCTCCGCATCGAAGGGATTCTGTTTATAAAGTAAAGAAATACTCATGCTAAAAAAACACTCCAAAAACAACATTGCGACAAAAACGAGATTTAGCCAAGATATAACTTTATAATTCGGCTAAATCACACAAAAAAGTAGGGATTTAGCCAAGATATAGCATTACAGGTCTATCGCCCTAACGCCTAAAACCTACAACCTTACAAATGACACACGCTTGTATCATATTTTAAAAATTTCAAAAAAATTTGTAAAAACAGCCATTTTTTATTATAAAAACGCAAATTTTGTAATATTTTTAATTTCATGAAACCAATAATCGAATACAACGATTATCGCCTTTACATGCGAGACTTTTACGAAGAACGTAAAAGGACATCTTACTTTACTTGGCGAGAATTTGCAAGCCTTGCCGGTTTTGTTTCCCCGACCTACCTCAAGCTGGTCTGCGACGGGAATACGCGCCTGAGCAAGCCAGGAATAGCAAAAGTCGCACGAGCCATGGGGCTAGAAGGGTTCGACTACACCTATTTCGGGCTGCTCGTCAAATTCGGGAACGCGAAAAGTGCTACAGAAAAGGAGGCGGCTCTTCGCGAACTCGGGCGCGAAGCGAGCATGAACAAAATACGCATCCTCGACGCAGACGCATTCCGCTACTACGAGATGCCCACCTGTCCCATCGTGCGTGAACTCGCCCCGCTCATGCCAAACGCGAACCCCTGCGAAATCGCCGATAAAATCCGTGAAAAGACATCGGCGCTCAACGTCCGCGAAATTTTGCAATTCCTGGTAAAATCCGGACTCCTCGTCAAAACGGGCGATGGCACTTACGAACAAACTGAAAAATCCATCAAAGGTTCCAAGGAAGCCATCCCGCTCGCCATCCGCACCATGAACAAGAAGATGGCCGCACTCGCCACGCGCTCCATCGAAAAGGACCCCGTCGAAGAACGCAACTTTTCGGGCGTCACCATGGGCATCGACGAATCCGCCTACGCCCGCATCGTTGACGTTATCAACGACTGCCGCAAAAAAGTGATTGACATCGCCCGCGAATGCCAGAACATCAACCAGGTCTATCGACTGAACTTACAACTTTTTCCGCTAACGGACAAAATAAGCAAAAGGGATTGCAAAAAAGGAGGACAACAATGAGCCAGTTGAGATATTTATTTCTCGTTTGCTCCATCGCATTTTTTGCCTGCACCAATGATGTTGCAGGGACTTGGGAAGACGAGAACACGCTCGCTCTACAAAGTTCTTCGAGCGTTGCAGAAAGTTCCGCCGAAAGCTCGTCGAGCGAAACCAAGCCTTCTTCGAGCGAAGAACGCTTATCATCTAGCCAAAAATCATTGTCGTCTAGTTCGGAAACATTAAATTCATCTAGTTCCAGCATCGACGGCATTCATTTCCCTCCCCCAATACAGTGCGCAGTCTCTCCACGCGCATTGAAGGCAGTTGCAACGTATGGTGTGGTAGATGCATTTATTGCAAAACGCGTTGCAGCCCTTACAGAACAGGGGCTTAATTCCGATTCCGCAAAAAACATGGCTACAGAAGAACTTTACCGCGAACTCGGACTAGATACATTATTCCAAGACCGTCCTGAAATTACTGACGAGCAATTAGAATATACTTTGTTCTTCTTGTACAAGAACCGTGAAAAGAAACCATCAGAAGATACTCTATTCTTCTTGTACGAAAACGAAGGTACAAACAAACTGTCCCCAGCAATAGTAGAAGATTTTGCAGACGGCAAACTTGAACCGGAAAATTATTGCATCAATGGAATATCCTTTGCAGACCTAGATTACCTTCCCAAAATGTATTTGAACTTAGGTTGTTATTATGGAGATGAAGTATCTAATTCACTCGCCATCCTTCGTAACATCTGGCGAAAGTGTTCCAATATGCCGTATTGCAACGAAAACGTAGGCGATACAATCATTACCATCGGAAAAGACCATTTTGTATGCGAGAATAAATCGTGGATAACATTAGAAATGCAAGGCAAAGAAATAAACGGCCAGATTTGCAATGAAAATGGATCACGCATAAAAGCCGATTGGGGAATTTACAGGGATGTCACGTATATATGTCACGATGGTTATTGGCGAAACATATCGGAATCTGCCGACTTGCCAGCGGAATACTTCTTCAATCCTGATTTTGAATATGGAACCTTCACAGACCCACGCGATGGACACGTCTATAAAACAACCGTATATGAAGGGCAGACCTGGCTTGCACAAGATATAGATTATTACGACACTTCAGATACGTTATTTGCAAAGCAAAGCAGATGCCCCAAAAGTTTAAGTTATGAAGATCCAGACGAAAACAAAAACAAATATTGCAATGGAGCAAGCCGATTCTATACAGTCAATGCCTCAAAGAAAGCCTGTCCAGAAGGATGGAGGTTACCCCGTAAAGATGATTGGCAAACCATAAGCTACAATGTTAAAACAAATGAAACTCTTAAACTATTTGTAAAAGAATCGCATGTAATAGGCATTTATAGAAATGCAACGGACGAATTCGGTCTATCTTTGCGATTGGATGGTAGTATAGAATACGACGGAGGAAGTTGGTATTCTCACAATTATAACATGTTCTGGCTAGAAGAAGGCAAATACGTTAGAACTGGTGATTTTTCCTCAGTTTTTTCGAACATTGACCCTAGAGGAAACGGCGAATTTATCCCCGTCCGCTGCATAAAGAAGTAAATTGGTTAGCATTGTCATCCCGAGCGGCGAAAGTCGCGAGGGATCCAGTAACATTCTTCATTACACTGTCATCCCGGCCTCTACATTCTCTGTCATCCCGCACTTGTTGCGGGATCTTCTTTTTGCAATATTCTCGAACTTATCTTATATTTAAAACAAATGTTGAAAGCACAGAAAGAATACCTGAGTCTCTTACGAAACGCATTCAAACGGTTCCCGCTCGCCATTGCGTTCGCAATTTTATCATCAATTGCAATCATATTCGATTTTGTAGAATTATCCAAAATATTCCCCCAAAAAACAACATTCAGCCAAAGCCTTGATTTTTGGCTATGCATTTATCCCATAGCGGCAATGCTCATCGCCCTTGCGACTTCACTCATCCAAGAATCACGAAAAAGCACTCGCAAAGCACCGCAAATTATCACAAGTGTGGGTTGGCTCCTCATATCAGTAACACTCGTTATTTGCAAATTCACCACAGACAATTATTATGACAGCAAATTCATAAACGTTGTAATAACCAGTATTTTCACCATTAGCATTCTAGCCATACTCATCGGCCCGTTCTGGAACCAAAAGAATGACAACGCCTTTTGGATTTACTGTAAAAAAATGGGCAAGCAGGCAATTATCCCCACAATTAACACAACCTTCTCGTTATTGGTACCAATCATACTCCTAGCTATAATTGGAGCAATATCTGAAAGCAATAAAGATCTCTGCATTAAAGCAATAATTTTAATATTCATATTTTACATTTTCACAGTATCCCCCATTCTCTTCATGACAGGCATTCCGTCCATCGACAAATGCATCGAAGAAACTCCTACTTTAAAAAATTTTGTGATAACCATAAAATCAAAGTGGTTTAATATTTCATTCGACTACTTCAAGTTCATAATTTTACCACTTTACGTCATTTACGCCCTCACCGTTCACTTTTACGATATCGCGACCTTACTGCAATGGTCATTTTCAACAAGAACAATTTTTTATCTAGCAATAATTTCCTTAGTTTTGGCGCACATAATCAAAAACGAATATTATCCAGCGCTGATAAATCCCGAACCTTCTTCCGAAAAGAAAATCGCCAAAATTCTCTCATGCACTTACTTTATCCCTATCGTTACGGCAACCATCGCAATCATCCAAAGATTTTCTGAATACGGCGTTACGGAAAATCGAATTACTGCATCAGCGTTATGCATTATCATTTGCATTTGCGCTATACTTGATTGCATCCCTAAAATCATTCCATCTAAATATGTTATCATCATTTCATGCTTGATGCTAGTGTCTCTCGCTATCGGCCCCACCATCACCCGCAACGCATGGCTAAAGAATATCAAGGAAACCCTCACCACCGAAGGCTACAGCCCATTCCCGCTCAGCGAAAAAGACGCAAAAGAATTCTTCTCTAACCTCTGGGAAAAGGACGGAAAAAAAGCGAGTATCGCCGCCTACCAAGTGAAGGAACTCCATTCCAGACACGACGAAAAACTTTATCAGTACTTTTCCAAAGAAAGCGACCTAGCGAACATCGTCAAAAAATACCGCACAATTAGCAGAACTGTTAAAAATGGCAAAATCCACACAATGCCCGAAAGTTTCAGCAAAGTAGCTTTCGTGAATTACACGTTCAAAGACGAAGAATTCGTAACCCGGAACGATACGTTGTTTTTCGATTATCCGCTCAAGGACACCGATTCGACAAGCAGCAAGGTTTTCAGTTTCCATGTGTTCAAGCAACGCTGGATTGACAAAGACATAAAAGTCCTCGAAACCGAAGGCGCCAGATTCGAAGTAGAATTCATCAAGTTCGGCCAATGGGAAAACGAAAAACACGAACAAGAAAGGGGGCTGCGTCTCCGCGGCATGCTGTTCATGGAGTAAAATTGGCCGTTAGGGACATTGCGCGACCGATTTAGCTTGACTAAATCTATGCATATAACTATATTTACGCATAAATAAGAAATGCGCGGTTTTACGCAATTATAAAATGGTCGCAAAAACCGTGCCGCACAAAAAAGGATTCTTTATGGAATACAAAATTAAGGATATCAACCTTGCGATCGAAGGCCGCAAGGAACTCGACCTCGCCGAAACCGAAATGCCGGGCCTCATGGCTCTCCGCAAGGAATATGCGGGCAAGAAGCCGCTCGCAGGCGCCCGCATCATGGGTAGCCTCCACATGACCGTGCAGACCGCTATCCTCATCGAAACGCTCGTGGACCTCGGTGCAGACGTGCGCTGGGTCTCCTGCAACATTTTCAGTACGCAGGACAACGCTGCAGCCGCCGTCGTGGTTGGCAAGAACGGCAGCATCAGCAACCCGCAGGGTGTGCCAGTTTTCGCCTGGAAGGGTGAATCCTTGGAAGAATACTGGGAAAACACTGCCCGCGCACTCGTATGGCCGGACGGCAAGACCGCCGACCTCATCGTCGATGACGGTGGCGACGCCACCATGCTCGTGACCTGCGGTGCCGAATTCGAAGACGCGGGCTCGGTACCTGAATTCAACCCGGAAACCGACTCCGAAGAATGGGGCGTGTTCCTCGCCACTTGCCGCAAGATCTTTGAAAAGGATCCGAAGCAGTGGACCCGTGCCCGCGAAGCATTGAAGGGCGTTTCCGAAGAAACCACTACCGGTGTGCATCGTTTGTACCAGATGGCCCAGGCTGGCCGCCTGAAGTTCCCGGCAATCAACGTGAACGACTCCGTGACCAAGTCCAAGTTCGACAACCTCTACGGCTGCCGCCACTCCCTCATCGACGGCATCAACCGCGCCACCGATGTGATGATGGCTGGCAAAATCGCAGTCGTCTGCGGCTACGGCGACGTGGGTAAGGGTTGCGCACAGTCCCTCCGCGGTCAGGGCGCTCGCGTGATCATCACCGAAATCGACCCGATTTGCGCACTCCAGGCCGCCATGGAAGGCTACGAAGTCAAGACCCTCGACGAAGTCGTGAGCATGGCCGACATCTTCGTGACCACCACCGGCAACACCGGCATCATCAGCGCTGCCCAGATGGAAAAGATGAAGCACCGCGCCATCGTCGGTAACATCGGTCACTTCGACAACGAAATCGACATGGCCGGCCTCAAGAAGATTCCGGGCATCAAGCGCAACGAAATCAAGCCGCAGTACGACGAATGGATTTTCGCCGACGGCCACAGCATCCTCGTGCTCGCCGAAGGCCGCCTCCTCAACCTCGGCTGCGCTACTGGTCACCCGAGCTTCGTGATGAGTGCAAGCTTCACGAACCAGACCATCGCGCAGATCGACCTCTGGCTCAACGCCCAGGGCAAGCAGACCGTCGCCGGCATCAAGTACGAAAGCGGCGTCGTGTACACGCTCCCGAAGATCCTCGACGAAAAGGTCGCACGCCTCCACCTCGAAAAGCTCGGCGTTCACCTCACCCGCCTCACGCAGGCCCAGGCCGACTACATCGGCGTGCCCGTGGAAGGCCCGTACAAGGCTGATCACTATAGATACTAGTAGGTTATGAGGTCGCGCTTCGCGCTTTGGGGTCGCTGCGCTCTGAGGCATGTGCGCAGCACTTCGTGCCTCTGAGCAATAAAACTACAAAGCGTTCATGCCTGCGACACCTGATTTGTCATTGCAAGGGGCCAACGGCTCCGAAGCAATCTCAATACAAATTCTAACGACAATCCCTCGGCACCTGCCGAGGGAATTTTTCATTTGTCATAGGTTCGCAGAACCCAATAAAATCCACGAATATCACAAGACGAATAAAGATATAATTCTCTAAACTAGTCAAAGTGAACCTTATCTTTTTTGTGGAGGGGGGGGGCACGAGGTAACGCGCAGAGAATTTTATTTAAACAATTATTTTTTTTGAAAAATCTAAACAAAAAAAACTATTTTTTGTAACAAACAAGAGAAAAAAATGCTCATTGCACCAAACACAACAAAAGATAAAATAAGAAGATTCTTTACACAAAAAGTATCCTTTAAAAGTTTTTTTAATACTACAGGTTTTTGGGGATCATTAGCATCAATTTCAGGAATTTCCTGCTATAGTATCTACAAGAACGATAATATCATAGCAATAATCGCTTTATCGATGATGTCGCTTATCGCTTTATATTTTCAATACAAGTACTATCATTATCAAGAAAAAGTAGCTCTTGCAAATTCGCTTCATCAATATCGCCATGAAATTTCAGAAGAGATTAGATGTCTCGACTCTTATTTTTACAATCTTATTACATCAAAAGCACCAGATCAAATAAATGAGCAAGAAATCGACGATGCAACAGTCTCACATTATACCCAAATTTGTAAAATTTTGCACAACGCTTTTGATTTATACAAAATAAAACCTAGCGGTATATTTATTAGAGCACTAAATCGAAAAGAAATGAGCCTAAAGACGGTTGCAAAAAACTGCACTCGTACGTCAGAAGACACCGAGCCTCTCTCTAAAAATTTATTCGCAAGAATGTTGATTCGTTGTTTAACAAAAAACCAACAACTAATATCAGATTTCAATAAAAAAGGAAACTGTTCATTACCCAAGGTTCCAATTAATTCCAACCACGAAATTCCCTGCCTTGCCCTTTGTAATTTTGAGAGCAAAAATTTTCCTTCTACATTGAACGATATTTTAAATGAATACGATGCAAAATTAAATAACACACGAAAAAATTTTGAACTGGTAACAGCACTAATAAAACGTATAAATGGAAATTACAAGTCATGTTTAGGTTTTACTATATCTAATCGCGGTCAAAAGGCTGACTCAGAAGAAGTTGCCGAAATACCCGTAGCAGGTTTTTTAGGCATAGACAGTCAAAACCCTCATGATTTTGAAAAAATCGACGGACCATTTATGAACTTTCTTGCAGGAACTGCAGATGCTCTGTATGCTACAATTAACACAAAAACAATAATGGTAAATTATGCGAAAAACAAAAAAGAAAAAAAATCATAGCGACAAAAGCATACTTGCTATTATTAAAGATATTCGAACGCAAGGAATGTTGCTAAATGTTGATGATTATGTAATAAATACAAAAGATGAACTAGACTTGTTATATATGAAAAAAATGATGACTAAGTCAGTAAATATTCGTGATAGAGTAGAGTACCTATACGACTCCTTTAAAGCTGAATTTGAAATAAATGTTTGGGAAAACTGTCAAAAATGGGGCGAAATATTCAATTCCTATGAAAAAGAAACCGACACAGAATTCCTAATTAAACTTACATCTTTTGAAGAATTAACCGACAAACAAAAATATTAATTTACACAACTCTAGCACCATCACTAGAGAAAAACACAAAGCGCCTAATTTCTTCCTCACCCCGCCACTTTCAACAGCTCCGGATTCCTCTGAATATCCTTTTCAATAAGCCCGCAAATATAAAGAGCGCTTTGTCCGTAAAGTCCTAGCGAATCGTCGTCAAGGCATTTGCCTGTCGGTGACGTATATACAATTCGTATGGCTTCATTTTCTGAAATCGAATAAATTTCCATCAGCATTGATACCACTTGCGGAATCAAGATAGACTTAACAAGATGATGTGAATCTTCGCTCTTTTTCCCGCTGAACCACTTGTCAAAGAAATCCATCAGGTATTCTTTGCCCATGCCGTGCAAGTCTTCATAATCATCTTGCAACATTTTAAGCAAACCAGAGTGCGCAAAAAGCTCGTAGACTTCGCTCGAAGCCTTGCCGGTATATTCGGCGTAGTTTTCAATACAGTATGTCTTAAACGAAAGAACAGACATTTTGCATCTTGGGTTTATTCGGAATATAACTTTTTCAGGAATCCAAGAAACCGCTTAATCTCATTTATCGTGTTTTTCCGTCCTATTCAAACATTACCTATTCCACCCGGAATGTCCATCACCATAGACGACTCCGCCGCCGCCATCATCATAACCGCCAAGCGACGAAGTGCTTTTCACGCCCAACCACCCGCGCATGCGCTTGATACGTGCGGAAGAAGGCGTCTGAGACGGCGTAGCCTTATCTGCCGGAGTTTGTTTTTCGTTTATGGAATCAGCCATGTAAAGAAAGATAGAACTTTTATGGAGAGATAGAACAATAAATTTTATTTCTTCTTCCCAGCTCTTTGCGCTTCAATAGCTTTTTTAATCTGCTCGCTATCTTCCAGGTGCTTTTGAGAAATCTCGTCTTTATGCTTGTAGTAGATTTTTTTCCAGAGTTCTTTTAGATGCCAGCGGGCGCGTTTGTCTTCAAGAACATAACCTGGGCGCACACCTTCGTCAAGTCCCTGCACAATCAGGTCCATCGCATCGTCATAGCGGTCCTGGTCATAGCGCAGGTCAGCAAGGAAATAATAGTTGTAAATATCCTTGCGGTTCTTTTCAAGCGCCATAGTCAAGTACTTGTCGGCAAGCTTCTCGTCCGGCCACGACAGAAGCAACGGTACATAAGGCAATACAAAGTGCGCACGACCAAGAATCTGCCAGTCTTCTGCCGCAGTCGCGACATCGCGAACCTTGCCAGCAACGCCCTCCTTCAGCGAAGAAAGCACATTGCGTTCCGAACCCCACATCGAAAGAGTCGAGGCATAAATGTGCGCGATCTCCTTGTTCTTCGGGAATTTCTCGTAGGCGCTTGCGCTTGCCTGCATCAGCGTATCCAGATGGAGCTGGCGCTTCTTCTCGTCGAACTGCACAAACCTGAAGCAAAAATACAGCGTCTTGACATAGCCTTCGGTCGCAGACTCCAAAACGGAGGAATCGCCCATCGCCTTCTTGTAGGCTTCCTTCATGATTTTTGCATTCTTTGCATCGGCCTTGTCGCCATTTGCGCGCAAAGCCCGTGCCGCATAGCAGGAATCCGCTATACGCAAATCTTCGTTTGCACCTGCAAAACTGATTGCAAGCAAAAGCGAAAACGAAATCGCAAAAACAATGTTGTGCGTAATTCTCATGAATACGCTTAGACTTTCCAGTTCTGGAGCAACTTGTTCACAGTGGCAATGCGAGTCTTTTCTTCATCGGTGCCATGGAATGTTTTGAACAAAAGATTACGGTATTCCATCAATGCTGTGCGGATAATGACTTTTTCTTCTTTTTTAAGCATGGCGATAAATTGTTTAAAGGATTACTTGCTGCGTTTGCCCTTGCCGGAGAAATAGTCCTGCTGGCGCGTGATTCCGAGAACGGCATGCCACAGGGTCCCGTTGGGGTTGATTTTCTTGCGTTCGCTGACGGCATATTCGATAGGCACGTGCGAGAAGACATTGTTCATGCTGCCAACGACCATGTCCGTCTTACCAGCCATGCCTGCATGCACGGCAGCTTCAGCGAGCTGGAAACAGAAAATGGCGTCAGTGCCCTTGGCAGGGATGCTACGCACCATGTAGCTCGGGTCAAAATACTTGATGTTGATTTCCTTGCCGACTTTGTCGAAATGTTCCTTGATTTTGTGTGCGAGGAATTCACCGATATCGTTCTTCAGGATGTTGCCGCTTGCGTCCCTGCGTTCTTCCTGGTTCTTGAAAAGCTCCTGTCCAGCGCCTTCGGCAACAGCAATCACGGCATGCGTCTTGCCGTTTGCGTAACGGCTTTCGAGAGCCCTGAAGAGTCCGTCAAGCGTAAAGGGAACTTCTGGAACAAGGCAGATGTTCACGACGGTCGTTGCAAGCGATGCGTACGCCGCGATAAAGCCAGAGTCACGACCCATGAGCTTCACAAGCCCAAGGCCATTGTAGGCACCGTTAGCTTCGATGTGCGCACTCGTAATTACGTCTGTCGCACTGAGCACGGCGGTTTCAAAACCGAACGTCCTGTCGATCAGGTTCAAGTCGTTGTCGATCGTCTTCGGGATGCCGATAATCGAGATGGGCTGCTTACGTTTCTTGACTTCTTCAGCAATAGCATGTGCACCACGAAGCGTACCGTCACCACCGATGCAGAACAGCACGTTGATGTTGAGTCGCATGAGCGTATCGACCATCACCGCCGGATCCTGCATTCCGCGAGAACTTCCAAGAATCGTGCCGCCATCTTCCTGAATGGCATCGACCACATCCGGGTCAAGCACTATAGGAGAGTAACCGTAGCTCGGGTTCAATCCGCGGTAGCCGTACGGAATGCCGAAGATGTTCCTCACACCGTAGTCAAACCAGAGCACCTGAACAAGGCCCTTAATGACATTGTTCAGACCAGGGCAGAGGCCACCGCAGGTCACGATGCCTGCGCGCGTCCAAGCCGGGTCATGGAAAATTGTTTGGCGAGGGCCGGCCGCCTCAAGAGACGGAACCGGAATGCCCTTGGCAAGATATTCAGAGATGAGCTTGACGTCAGTAGTAAGGCTGACCTTGTCATTTTCGGAAACGAAAGGAACACCGTTCATCGGGGACTTTAAAGTGCCCTTACCAACAGTTTCGATAGAAAGATCATAATCCGACGGATTCTTAATGATATCGTCCTGAGTCATACCGCGCCTCTTTGAATTTTTAGGTTACCGCTACTTGAACGGAACACCTCAAAAATACATAATGAAACCTTAAATGGACAAGCTCGGGAAGTGTATTTTTGTGCGCAGACCGGGATTCGCGTTTTCCAATTCTATGCTCATATTACATAAATTGCACAATTTCTTTACCATCGAAAGCCCAATGCCCGTACCGCTCGTCTGTCGGGTCATCTCGTTTTCGACCCTGTAGAATTCCTGGAAGACTTTCTTCATTTCGCTTGGCGGAATGCCCGGACCGTAGTCGCGCACGGCAAGGTACATGTCGGTACCCTTGATGCGCAGTTCCACGTTGATCATCTTGTAGTCCGCATTCTTGGAGAACTTGAGCGAGTTATCGACAAGGTTCATCAAGATCTGCATGATAGCATCGCGATCGATCATGAGGCTTATGTTGTCGGCATCCGTGTCCGAAGAAACCGTAAGCTCGAATCCCTGCTTTTCAACATTCTTGCTGTAAGTCGAAATGAAATCGTCGAGGACCTGCTTCGGCTTGTCCATACGGAGCTGCACATTCCAGCGGTTGCCATCGAGTTTCGAGAGATTCAGCACGTTCTGGATGAGCCTGGAAAGGCGGTCCGCCTCGCTAGCGATTTGTCCGTAATACTTCTGCTTCTTCTCTTCGCTTGCGACCCAGGAGTTCTGCAACAGCTCTGCATACATCTTGATTGCCGTGAGCGGAGTCTTGAGTTCATGCGTAATGGCAGAGACAAAGTCCTGGCGCTTCGCGGCAAGCTTCACACGGCTCTGCGTCACATGGTAAATCGAAATGAGACCAATCGCAAGCACCGCAAGCATCAGAAAACCGATGAACACGACAAATTCACCGCCGGGAGCGCGCTGCGTGGTGTACATCTTGAACGTGATCTCAGAAAGCGGAGCCTGCAACGATTCCGAAAGCAGTTCCGTCGTAATGTTGTTGCGTTCACCGAAAGCGACAAACGGCTTATTCTTGTGGATAAACGCAAGGACAAGCGGATCCTGCTGATTGCCCTTGGTAACGCCCTTGTACTTTTCAATTTCGTTCTTTACCAAGTTCGTGAGATAGGCACGGGCATCGACAATAAAGCCCTGGATGAACACATCCGTGCCGCGTCTGACCGTACGATGGAAAATAATGTAGTTCGAGTCAACGATCGCCTGGAAGAAATCGATTTCCGCTTCCATCGAGTGCGTCGTTTCCGTATTGATCAGGCGGACCAGAAGACCCGTCGTGTCAAGCTTTGTCGATTCGACGCCAAAGGCAAAATCGCCCGTCTCGGTAATTTGTTCGACACGAGGCTTATTCACCTTCTTCTTTTTGCGCGAACTTGCAATATCGAGATCCTGTTTGTAAATCTGGTCGATGAGCCTGCTATCGTTCTTGCGAGTCGAATCAGCCTTTTTCTCGGAACTGCTCGAAGTCGCTACGACAGCGGACGAAGAAATAGCCGAAAAGCCCGACGTATTGAGGATCAGGCTAATCTTGTTGCGAATGGCAAGGCGCTTGTCCCTATCCATCATAGGGATTCTTTCAAGGACGCCATCCGGGAGAACCGGCGTACTCAAGTTTCCGGCGGGGTCCAGCTGGAAATGCCCGACAAGCCCAACGTAATGGCTCCTCTGCGGAAATTCCGCAAGCTCGGACATTGTGATCTCTTCACCGCCAAACACAGGAACCGACCGGATGAATCGGTAGTCGGCATAAGAACGCCTGTCTTCGATGGCGAGGTCAGCCGTGATGTTCTTGTTCAAATTCTGGAGCACAGAGAACGCGTGTTCCTTGTAGCCAAAGAGCGACGACGTTTGCAGCTGTGCATAGGAATGGCTTAAAAGCATTATTACGGGAATCGCAATAATGATAAAAATCGCCACAAAAATGAGACGATCTTTGGAGGCAAGGATAAGGCTCCGAAGAGCCTTGTACTTGCTAGAGAGGTATGTAGAGAACTTGTTTATACTGTTTTCTCGCATTCTGGTGCCGAGCGCATCTGGTAACCTTCACCGCGGAAAGTGACGAGCAGCTTCGGGTGTGCCGGATCGTCTTCAATCTTCTTGCGGAGCTTGGTGATGTGAATATCAACCGTACGAGTATCCACGGATTCAGCGTTTTCGTAACCCCAGACCTTGCGGAGAAGTTCGGAACGCGGAATGGCATGGTCGCGATTGTTCCAGAGGTATTCAAGAATTTCAATCTCCTTGCGGGTGAACGCGAGTTCTTCCGTACCGCGAACGCCAGTGTATTCGCGGAAGTTCACGCGGAGATTGCCAGCAACAAGCTTGCCTTCGTTTTCCATCGTCTGGCGGCTACGGCGAAGCACGGCTTCGATACGTGCAAGGAGCATCGGCACGGAGAATGGCTTCGGGATGTAGTCGTCGGCGCCGAACTTGAGGCCGTTGATGATATCGTCATCGGAGTTCTTTGCAGAAAGGATGATGATCGGGAGGCTCTTGTCCTTTTCGCGAATCTTGTCGCAAACAGTAAAGCCGTCCATGCCCGGAAGCATGAGATCCAGGAGTACAAGTCCGTACTGTCCAGAAAGGGCTTCGGCAAGGCCGCTTTCGCCGTCAACAACGTGTTTAACGCGATAACCGTTGAGTTCGCAGAGATCTACGAGACCTTCGGCAATGGCAATTTCATCTTCGATGATGAGGATGTTTGTGCTGCTTGTATTTTGAGTCATTCTTGAATACCTACTCTCTTCTAACCAACTTTTTTATCTACAAAATTAAAGGGCAAAACCGCCACCGATTTCGAATGCAAAGTGACCCGCATCGATATCGTTATCGTATTCACCGCCGAGATAGCACTTCACGTTTGCATAGACAGAAAGCGGAATGAGAGGCGGCTTCACGCGCACACCGGCAAGCAGGTGGATGCCGACGCTCTTCTTGAGGCCTTCGTCCTTTGCGTAATCGACAACCTTCTTGGCAAGTTCCTTGCCCATGTTTTCCTGGTCCGGATTCAGGCCCTGAAGATCCCCAGCGCTGCCATAAGCGTCGTCAAAAACCTTTTCCACAAATTCCTTGTTCAGGACGAACGTGTTCCAGTGGAAAGTAAGACCGCCACCAACGTACGGATGGATCGGGATAAGCGGAAGGTCGAACGGATATGCTGCAGAAAGGTCAGCATTCATAGCGATGTACTTCGGAGTAGCCTTGGCAAACGGAGTACCGCCAAGTTCGATCTGCATCGGGATTTCCTTGTAATCGCTCAGCGGATCCAGAGGATTCTTGGCCCAGAGAGAAGCGTTGTAAGAAGCAAACTGGATATTGAAGGTCGCTTCGATATCAATGAACGGGAGAACGTCAACCCATGCTTTAAAACCGAAACCCTGAAGACCTGTGAAGTCACCATGGCTGAACTTGAGATTTTCATTGCCCTTAATTGCCGTCTTTTCAACTTTCTTGAGGGACGTTCCAGACATCGGGGCATAGTGGCCGCCAATGCCGGCAATGGCGAATGACTGGGTGGCAAGCAAGGCTGCCGCTGCAAAGATGATTTTAAAATTCATGGACTTATTGCTCCTAGAAATGTTTTGACTTGAAACTAAATAATTATTTAGCAAAATGGAGTTTACATTTCAGAAAATGGTGCTTTTTTGGCTGTTTATGACCAAATTATTTAACCGCAGGCACAAAGATGAACTTCTTTTCGCCTTTTTTTACGGGGACGCTGCCAAAATTAAAGACCGTGACCGTACCAGCATCGCCTTCCGCCGTAACCGTCACCTCATGCGAACCAGCTTCCACGGGGATTCTCGTCATCTGGAAGGAATTCGGCAAGAAGAGCGCAATGCGGAGGTCCGCCTTTTCGAGCTGGCTCTGGGCGACATCTGTACCAATGCTTGTAAAGAAGTTAATTAGGGCATTATCCGTCTTCATGGCCTTCTTGGCAGCCTGGGCTGCGATGGTGCGGAGCACGACGCGGATGGCTGTCCGCGTCATGGTTGCGGCAAAATCATCCTTGAGGTTCATTTCGAGTTCCTTGTCAAGCGCCATCACTTTCTCAGGGCGGATTCCAGACTGATCGTCCACGGTGACATTAAAATGATCCACCTTGCTCCTGAAAGAATGGGCCTCGGGAAGAGCCATGCTGATGTGGAAAGTCTGACCATTACCAGCACCAGCGACAGGCGGAGCGCCCAAGGTAACACTTTCCAGCTTGCCGGTCTTCCCGTCCTTGTACGTAAGGTTCAAAGCACCCCCGCTAACATAAGTACCGGACATGTAAAGTTCATTCAGGATGGGGCCATGCCCCGCATAACCCACGACAATGATTTCCTGCCCGAGATCGCGAGCTGCTGTCGCTTTAGGAGTTTCTGTAATGTCGTCAAGCTTGAGCGTCCTGACGTCGTCTTCACGGTCTGCGCGCCTCAGGCTTTCAATGATAAACTCACGAGCTTCCTTCGGAAGGTTCAGTATGTTTTCGTTATAAGCCTTGACGGTCTTGTAATAAGCGATGGCCGCTTCATCCGGTTCGCCCGCCATTTCATAGACGATCGCTGTCAAGTAACGCAAAAATCCGTTATCGTTCGTCTTGCCTCTGTCTTTTTGGTAAAGCCCCATCATTGCTTTCTGTGCACGGTTCACTTCAACCATCGCCCCGTCAATATCCTTCTGGGCAAGGAAATTCATGATCTGCATTTCGTAAAGCACAAGCAACTCAAAAGGACGCGCCCTGTACGGGCGGACATTGTCGTTGGTGACGATGGCAGCCGCCTCATTCGAGATGGAACGGGTGTAAAGGTCATCGTAAACCTTTTCTGCCTTGGCAAAATTCAAAGAGCTTTCTTTATAGTTTCCGTTATAATGCTGCAGGACGCCTAAATCAAAGTAATAGAGAAATTCAGTGTTGTCGCCGTAAAGATCATCGCGCTGCTTCTGGAGTTCGGCAATCGCAGATTCACAGCCATTATGTTCAAATACCGGAGCAAGCGCTTCGTAACGGGTGATAGACTTATTCGCACACGCCGTAAAAAAAACTGTTGCAGCAAGTAGTAAAATAAATCGTTTCATATAGATAAATGTATATAAAAAATGCCCGCTGGTGCGAGCCTTTTCAGTTATTAGAACTTTGAGCTTAGAATACGTCATCCTGAACGAAGTGAAGGATCCAGTGAAATCTTAACTAGAAATGACTGGATTCTTCGTCTTAGCAGACTCAGAATGACGGTGTCTGATTAAGTCTAAAACTTCACGCTGCTCTTGGACATGAACTTCTTGATCTTCTTGTCGCCGATCCAAAGCTTGCGATGGCTCTGGATGTCCGTGAGTTCCATATCGACCTGGTAGTAAACCACCTGTTCGCCCCCTTCCTGGTCGATGATGGAGTTGATGGAGCCGGTGAGCATCAGGTCTGCACCGATTTCCATGCCGGCATCTTTCTGGGTTTCTTCGGTGACATTACCCTGCTGGTCCGCAAGCTCATCGCGGAGATCCGCACGTTCGTTGGAGTTGGCAACGAATTCAGCCTTGCCAGAATTGATAAGGGCACGTTCGATATCCTTGATGAAAGTTTCAACACGGATATGTTCATGGCTCTTATTGCGGACCTTGCCAATAACTATGGTCGGAACGGAGCCTTTCTGTGCAGCAAACTGGCTGTACCAAGGACGGCCGAGGCAGTCGTTGATCATTTCGTCGGCGACCAGTCGGGAATCCGTATCATTCCAGCTACCGGAGAGATCAGTTACAGAATTAACGTCGAGGCGGGTGACTTTTTTGCCACCATCGGCACAGCCGGAAAGGAAAGCAAGGCTTGCGCAAAGGGCTAAAATCCAAATTTTTGACATTTTTTCCTCCTAGATTGGAAATGTTATGTTATAAACATACAAAAAAAACATAAAAAAAACTCCCCTTTGGGGGAGTTCTTTGAAATTTTTGATGAAAAACCGCTATTAGCGTTTTTTCTTCTTTTTGCCGACAGTTGCATCGAGATGAACTTCGGTCGTTTCTTCGCCCTTGACCTTCACGAGTTCTTCGGCGCTCTTGCGGTTGCTGCATTCAGCGCGGATCACGTGGTCGCCAGCGTCGAGGCTGCGGATGACGAGTTCGGCACCGTCGGTCTTGTCAGCGAGATCGCCGTCAACGTAGATACGGCAACGCGGCGGATTCGTGGTCACCTTGACGCTACCCTTCGGAATCTTGGTGCTGAAGTCAAAGTTGTTGCGGCTGTCCTTGCCCGGCCAGATATTCACACGCTGATTCACGAGTTCAAAGCCCTGGTCGATGACGACGAGCGTCTGGCGGCCAGACTTGACTTCCTTATCCTTGATCGGACTCTTGCCGAGAGGTTCACCGCCGAGGAACACATCACTGTTAGGCGGTTCAGTAATGATGTTGACCGTTGCGGACTTGCCACGCGGAGGTGGATCATCATCGTCAGCGACGGCGGTCGTGAAGAGGAATGCCATCATCAAGGCAAAAATAAAAAGCTTTTTCATGGGTTGTACTCCTGATTTTGCTTGTAAAAAAAGTTAGTTCACACCTAGAATTTAATTCTTTTTTTACAGGACAAATGTTAAAGTGCCGTAAAATGTGCGTAAATATTCAGTCTATAATCGGTCGATATTAACTAACTTTATGATTATGAAAGCTCTTTACCAAAAAATTCGCAGTTTACAAGGGAAAAATTACGGCCTCTATAAATCTTTGGCAGACCGCTCATGGGATTTTGGAGACTTTGTGCTGGAATTCCTGCACGTGCAGGGAGACCCGTATGCGCCGGCATCTCGCGTGATGATCAAGGCGAGTCTGCTTATGCTTGGATTCCCGAGCGAATGGGGCGGCACGTTTGAACGTCGCCTGGCACTGAGCGATTACCTTTACCGCAGGCTTTCATCACTTGTGCGCGAGAAGTACCCGGATAGGGACGCATCCGTCGTCTTTGACACTGCTGGACCTGAAATGCTAGTGCGAAACGCGCTCTGGGTCGATAACGGCGAGCTGCGTGCTTGTCTGCAAGTGCGATTGCCGGGCGACGGCCGCAAGATTCAGGCGGAGGCCGCAGCCGAGATTTTGACGATGGTACTCCCGGACCTGGTTTCGGCTGCGCTCTATAATTCGGGCGAATCGAAGAAGGACGGCGTGGAGCCAGAACTTGTCGAGCATTACCGTGTGCTTGCCGAGCGCAAGGAAATCTTGTCGCAGCTCGAGGAACGTGGACTTTGTGCGTTTGTGCCGGATGGCGCCGTGCTCCCCCGTGCATCGGGACTCAGCGAACTCCCGATGGAAGGAGCTGTACCGTTTGTGGCGCCAGAGGAAATGGCGGTGACGCTTGTCGCAAACGGTCGCGAAATCCGCGGTATGGGCATCCCGAAAGGCATTACCGTAATCTCAGGCGGGGCGTTCCACGGAAAGTCAACTTTGTTACAAGCGCTCACGAAAGCGGTTTACCCGCATATCCCAGGAGACGGCCGCGAAGGCATTGTCGTAAGCGAATCGGCGGTGCGCGTGGGCGTCGAAGACGGCCGCAGTGTGCGTGGCACGGACCTTTCGCAGTTTGTACGTGACCTGCCGGGCGGAATCTCGACAAAGAACTTTACGACAGCCTGTGCGTCGGGCTCGACGAGCGAGGCTGCAAACTTGATGGAAGCAATGGAAGCGGGGAGCGATGTCTTCTTGATTGACGAAGACTCTTCTGCCGTGAACTTCCTCATTCGCGATGTGCGTGTGCGCAAGCTCCTGGGCGATGACCGCGAACCGCTTATCCCGTTGACCGACCGCATCCGTGAAATCAAGGGGCGCAGCTTTATTCTGGTGGCAGGCGCCTGCGGAGATTTTTTGGACCTGGCAGACAACATCATCGTGATGGCGTCGTACAAAGCGGAATGCGCAAGAATCAATGGAAAGAATGTCGCGGCTGGACTCGCTGATAGTGTTTTTGGCTCGGCTGCCGGTGATGCTGCGAAAATCGTGCCGGGATTGCCTGCGTTTGTAGAACCGCAGTGCCGCGACTTTGCCGAATACGTGAAGCCATTACTTCCGTCACTGCGCCCTGCGTCTGCCGTGGAACGCCAGGTGAAAGTGAAAATTTCAGGCGATACCTTATTGCAAATCGGGTTCCTCGTCTCGGATACGTCCAAGGCGGGAGCGCTTGTGGATAAGCAACAGAGATTCGGTGCAGGCTTTATGCTATTGAACCTCTGCCAGAATGCGGCAAGCAACAACGATGCTGATGGAGAATCGGCGAAGGCGACTATCATGGAACGCATCAATGCGCTCTGCGAAAAAATCAAGAATGTCGGGTTCCGCAACTTGCCGCAAGGACTCAGCCGTGAAATGAGCCTACCGCGTCCGATTGATATCGCGTGCGTACTCTATCGCCTGCGCGACAACGGAAGGTAAGGAACATCTCTCGACAAAAATGTCCACACCTGAATCAATTTTTTGAGATATTTGCCCCATAATAATTTATTTTCCGAAAAGGTATTTAAGTTTTTGGGGTGAAAATATGGAAAAACAAAAGTTTGCGCGCGTATTTTTGAATGCCGCGCTTGTTTTTGCTTTGAGTGGAGCCTCCTTTGGGGCATTTGCAGCTACATCGAGTCCGAACGTGAGTCTGGGCAAGAATCTCTATGTGGCGGGGGCAGTCAATTCCAACTGGAAACCGGAAGTCTATACCGATGGAAAGCTCGACTTTAACCAGGTCTCGTCGGTGTCGGATTTTGCGCTGAACGTGGGCGAGGGTCCGACAAAGCTGTTCATCACGTGGGAGACGCGCGGTGACGAATCTTGGGCTGGCGAAAAATATGTCCACGCGGCAAGCTGCCAGCATTCCGTGGATGCATCAGCGAGCCTCCAGAATTTCAAGGTGATGACGTCTGCGAATTCGACAAACGGCGTTGATGGCGACTGGGAAACGGTTGCCGAGGTGGGCGAGAGCGGTGCCATGTCCCGTGGGCTTGCAATTGATTTTGCTGGGAAGTCCTGGTTCCGCATCGTGGCGGAATCCCCGGTGAAAAATCTCGAAGAAGTCGGCGCTTACGACATTAGCGATGGCGCAAATGATACGTGGTTCTTCATGGGCACGAGCATCAGCCAGATGGGCATGAAGCAATTTGCAGTCGATTCGAATTTTGCGCAGTTGATTCACGCGCGTTTTGAAGATTATTACCCGGCGATGCTTCGCGGTGGCATTGGTTGCGTCACGAGCCAGGGCGTTGTCGATGCGCTCAAGTATTACGCGGAATATGTGGGGAACGTGAGGTATTGGGCCATTGAAATGGGAACAAACGATGCCTGGGGCGGCAGCAATGCGAATGTCGAAACATTCACGAAGAACTTGCAGACGATTATCGATACGGCAAAAGCACATGGTATTACTCCGATTATTGCCCGCATGATTGCGACGAATCCCGAAATTGCAAAGTGGCAGGTGCATCAGGATTACCTCGACGCCATTGACAAACTCACGTTTGATAACGAATTACCTGCCGGTCCTGATTTCTACAGCTACTTCTTGGAACATCCCGAAGAACTTTCTGCAAGCGATGGCGTGCACCCGGCAGAACCTAAGGGCGGACAGTCGATGCACCGCTTGTGGGCTGAAGCCGTGGCGCCATTGTACAAGGATGACCCTTGTGCTGGGAGACCGGATGTTATTGGCTGTGGAGCTACTTCGCTTTCGAAAATCCACAACGTGAATTTTGCATTGCCGAAAGTGAGTGTGAACGGTCGTGAAATTTCGATTTCCGGTTTGCGCGAGAACGACCGCGTGACCATCATGGATGCGATGGGTCATGTTGTAAAGAATGGGCTGCGCGCGGGTAATTACTTCGTGAATATTCGCGGTACAAACAGCAATTACTCAACAAAAATTTCGATAAAATAGAAGGCTCTGTAAATTAAGAGAGTCCGGCGGAAATCTGCCGGATTTTTTTATTGCGCTTTATCCTTAATTTTTGCTAGATTATCATAAAATTTTATTGTGCTATTGTCGAAATAAAGTTGAAAACTTTATATTACAAATATGTGTTTAATGAGAGCTATCATTTGTGTACTGCTTACGCTCAGCCTTGTGGGCTGCGCCGTTAGCAAGAACCCGAACCCCATGATTCGCTATGCGGCAAATACGGGTGCTTCTTTGGCTGGCCCAGGCCTTGCAGCAGTATGCATTGCGGGTTCGATCGATAACGAAGACCATACCGACAAGGATGCTGAACAGTTGGGGCTGATTGGACTTGCAGCTGCTGCCGGAGGGTTTGTCATTGGCGCCGTCATTGGTGGAACGGTCGGATTTTTCAAGTGGATGGCCAACGGCTTTGAAAATGATGATATTCCCAAAGCTGAGCCTTTGCCAGAAGAAATTTTACCGCCGGTGAAAAGTAATACGTACGGTGATAAGTTGTAGTACGATGTCATTCCCGACTTGATCGGGAATCTCCTTTTTATGCTGTACAAGAAGGGGATGCCCGCTTACTTCGGCTGCGCTCAGCACAGGCTCCGGTGGGCATGACAAATGTTGTGGCGGGCATGGTTGCTCGCTTTTTTAATGTGCCAAATGCAGCTTGCGGAGAACCTTTCCTAAGAGTTCGTTCAGGATGTCCTTGGCGTCTTTACTGCCGAGGTAACGCTGGACGATGAGCGTAAGCGTAAAGAGGGCGATGCCTGCGGCGCAGGCGTAAACGACAAGCGTTACAAATCCCGCATTGCGAACGAAATCTCCCGAAACGCGATCAAGGCCGACGGCGGCGGCAATCATGATGCCAAATGCCACGAGTGCACGAGCCATGTTGAGAAGCGCATCCTTCATGCCGTCGGTGCCGTTCTTTTTAGCCCACATGAAAATCATCGAAATCACTTGCAGGATGGCGCCTGCAGCGCCGATAATCGGGACGCTCTTGATGCCAAGCCCAACTTCGGGGGCACCAAGCAAAATGTAGGCGGGAATGGTCGCTGCAAAAATGCCGGTATTTAAAAGCGTTGGGACCCACATGCGTTCGCAAGCGTAGAAGCTGCGGACAAGCACGGCTTGCAAACAAAGCCCAAGGCTTACGGGCAAGTACCAGCGGAGAATTTCAGAAATCGCTTCGGTCGTTTCGCGGTGGAATGCGCCACGTTCAAAGAGAATGCGCACGGCCGGGAAGCTCAAAGCCCACACGGCGACAACTGCCGGAATCAAAATGCAGAACATGCGCGAGAGGCTCTTCCAGATTTTGCGGTTGAGTTGCGGGAAGTCGCCTTCCTTGACGAGACGCGCCATGTCGGGGTAGCTCGTGACGCTGACCGAGAATCCGAATACGGCGACGAGCGTGTACATGACGCGGTAAGCGTAGTTGAGGCTCGAAATGCCACTCGTGCCAAAGTTTGCACCAAAGCTTCTGATGATAAATTCAAGGCCGAACATGGAACCTACGCCAAGCGACATCGGGAGCATCATCTTGAAATAGCGGATAATGTCGGGGTGCTTCGGTTCAATGATAAATTCATAATGGACACCGCCGCGCTTGGCGCCAAAAATCTGGAGTGCGAAAAATCCGATGAAAGCGCCGACCGGTACGCCCCAGGCAAAACCAGCGAGACCGTAATCGTTGCCGGTGTGGTTGCTGTGCCAAAGGCCTGCGGCACCGCCGCCCACAATCGCGATGTTGTAGATGAGACCCGTGAGAGATGGAATCAGGAACTGCTTGCGAGTGTGCTGGACGGCAACGAGGATGCTACCGACGAAGATGAAGACCTGCCCCGGCAGGATAATGCGACCATAGTAAGTGGCGCGTTCCAGAAGTTCCGGGGTCACGCCATCGACAGTCAACAGCGCGATAAGTTCCTTCATCCATATAAATGCAGGAATCACGAGAATCAAGAGTACAAGCCCGAACGTGTTAAGCACGTTGCTGAAGAATTTCCAGCCGCCACGCTCGTCACCAGCGACTTTGTAGCCCGTAAAAATCGGGATAAATATGATGGAGAGGAATCCGGTGCTCACGACGTGATTCAGAATGTCCGGAATCATGAACGCAAGATCAAGAGCGTTTTTTTCGAGCGACACGCCGGCGGCGTGGGCAAGGAGCATTTCACGGAAAATCCCGAGAACACGGCTCAGGAGCATCGAAACGGCAACAATAATAGCGGCTTTATTCATGTCGGTTGTAAAATATAGAATGGTTAAATGTTATTTGCACTTGTCGCGTAAACTTTTTGTATATTTCATATCATGAAAAAGATATTAATACTCATCACCTTCCTCGCTCTTGCAGCATTCGCTCAGAGCAACACCGCAGAACCGGAGAGAACTCTCCAGCGTCCAGTCTATAGTTTCCAAACGGTCGCATTCGGCTTTGGCTTTTGGAGCAACTATGAAGACGAAGTGAAAAATCCGAAAAAGGATTACGTAACGGCATTCCCGCTCATCCGTTACGGTCACATCTGGGAAATGACAACGCACGGCGCAATTACGGCCATCAGCACATGGAACTTCGAATTCGGCAAGACCTGGGAAGTTCATGGCAACGTGCTTGTAGGCGGTCGCTACTCATTCCTTGACGAAATCGTTTCTCCGTTCATCGGTGCTGGCCTCGGTCTCGGCATGCAGCTCGACTCCCACTTTGAAGACTGGAACTTCGGCGAACGCTGGGCACTTGGCATGAGCCTCGGCGGCGAAGTGGGCGCTTCCATCTTCCACAACTCGGCGATCCAGCTTGAAGTCGGCTTTGGCTTCGACGTTATCGCATCCAAGGTGGACTTTGGCAAGAGCTACAAGAGCTGGAACCTGTTCTTCGGGATCAACTACTAATTTAGACGCAAAGTGCGCGAATGCGCACGAGTGTTAAGATATTGCGCGGCATCATGTCCGCGCGATTTTTTTATTTCAGCAAATCTTCTGGAACGCATTCAGCCATCGCTTCGTACGCCTTGGCGCTCGGATGCAAATGGTCGCCCGAGTCGAAGTTGTTGGCGAAACGCTTGGGATCGTCATGACCGCGAACCGCCTTATCAAAATCGACACAGCCATCGAAATCAGGCGCGGTGCGGAGCCATTCATTGAAAGCCGTGCGGATGATGTCGCGGTTCTCGTTGTAGGTGCGCCAGCCGTAAATCGGAAGAAGCGTACCGCTGTAAATCTTGAGGCCGATCTTGCGCGCATGCGTGATGTAAAGCGACCGAACACCGTTGATGAGGTCATCGGCAGTAGGCATGTCACTCCACGGGCGAAACTTGTTGACTTCGACACCGACAGGATGAATGATGTCATTAATGCCGTGTTGCACAATGACGCTACGAGCGCCCGCGACGTTCATTTCAATCGGGAAACGCGTTGCCCCCTTGAGGCCGTAAGCGGCGTAAGTAATGCAGCTGTATTCGCGAAGGATACGGGTGCCGCTTACCGCACGACGGATGATGGCGACGTTATTGAAACCTTCACGAGCGCAACGAAGCGTGAGGTAATCGGGCCAGTCCTGCGCCGTGATAGAATCGCCGAAGCAGACGAGTGCGAAGTTCTTTTCTTCGGTGAAAACATCAATCGTATTGAGGAAGTAGATCCAGTTCGTTTTGCGCGTAAGGTCGTCGGGTAGTACCGCAGACTTTGCAAAATTGCCATAGCTGTACTTGCCACCAGAAAGCGGACCCGTGATTGCCGTACCGGCGTTCATTTGTGTAAAATCCGCAAAATAGAGGCTGACATCGAACATTTCGCCTGCAACAATGTCGAACGGAATTTCATCGCTCAAGATTTCTTCGCCGGCAGGGATAGTTGCAGAAGGCTCTCCGTCAAACGTGATTGCTGTTGGCGCGTAGGCCGCATTTGTGGATTGCGCGACAGGCTGCACCGAGGATTGCACAGACTTTGCGACGTACGCTTCGCTAATTTGTACAGACTCCGTCCCCGTGAGGTTTGAAAAATGGAACCGTAGCTTGCTCCCTGAAAAGCAAGCACGGATAGGATAGCGGAGAGTCAAGTCTTTTGCGTAAGTCGCTTCTTTGCGGTCGGTAATGGAAGTGGCATTGCCCCAGCATGCAACCCATTTTGAAAATTTTTCTGGCATATCCCAAATTATAGTAAATAACGCTGAACGAAATTTATTATAAAAAAGGCCCCGTATTAACGAGGCGCAGTTGCGAGAGTGAGGCGAAGACGGAAACTCCGCCTAGCTATAGAGCCGAACGGTCTTCTGTGAGCAACAAGCGCCCCGTATCAACGGGGCGCGGTTGCGAGAGCGAGCGCTGCTCACATATTTCTACATAATTCTAAGCGCGAGCGGTCGCTTACGCCTGTGCCTGAACGGCGGTGAGGGCGATCGTATAAACGATGTCTTCGACGAGAGCGCCGCGAGAAAGGTCGTTCACCGGCTTGGCGAGGCCCTGGAGCATCGGGCCGATAGCGATCGTGCCGTGGGCAGAACGCTGCACAGCCTTGTAACCGATGTTACCGGCAGAGAGGTCCGGGAACACGAACACGGTAGCCTTGCCAGCAACCGGACTGTTCGGAGCCTTGAGGGCGCCAACGCTCGGAACCGTTGCAGCATCGTACTGGAGCGGGCCATCGATGAGCATTTCCGGGCGGGCAGCCTTAGCAGCGGCAGTAGCGGCCACGACGAGGTCTGCATCCGGACCCTTGCCCGAATTGATGGTGCTGTAAGAGAGCATGGCAACACGGCTCGGGAGGCCGAAAGCCTTAGCCGTGTCATCGCACTGGAGGGCGATATCGGCGAGTTCTTCGGCAAGCGGGTTCAGGTTGATAGCGCAGTCACCGTAGATATAAGTCTTGTCCTTCATGCACATGAAGAACACGGAACTCACGGACTTGACACCCGGAGCGGTACGGATAATCTGGAGAGCCGGACGGAGCGTATCGGCGGTAGAGTGGATAGCGCCAGAAACGAGGCCATCGACTTCACCGAACTTGAGCATCATCGTAGCAAGCATGACGTTGTCAGAAAGAGCAACGCGTGCAGATTCCGGAGTCATGCCCTTGGCCTTGCGGAGTTCCACAAGAGTCGGCACATACTTTTCGGCAAGTTCTGCGCTCGGTTCAATAATTTCGATGTTAGCCGGGAGCTTGACGCCGACAGACTTTGCAGTAGCTTCAATATCAGCCTTCTTGCCGATGAGGACCGGCACGGCGATGTTGCGTTCGACAGCGAGGCAAGCAGCCTGCACGGTACGCGGTTCAGAACCTTCCGGGAGCACAATGCGCTTCACGCACTTGGAAGCCTTGGAAAGGAGGCTTGCGCGGAACATAGCCTGGCTTACGCGGCGTTCAGCGGCCGGTTCGGCGAGGTCGCCAGCAACGCACTTTTCGCAACGGAGCAAACGCTTCGGGCAGAAGAGTTCTGCATCTTCGCCATCGGCAAAAATCTTTGCATCGAGAGCAGAAGCGAGATCGTCGTTGAACTTGTGAGCAATGACATCGTTCATGCCCGTTGCACCTTCGACGACAACAGCGTCGACAGCTTCAAAATCCTGCTTGAGGAAATCGGCGCAGATCTTTTCCATGAGCACGGCAGACTTGCCGGCCTTGATTTCTGCAACGCTATCGGCAGCATTGAAAACTTCAAGCGGCTTGTAGACTGTAGCAATGAGACCTGCCTTGGTAACAGCGTCGACGAGTTCCTGGACTTTGGCTTCCATGTTGGAGGCAGCCGTAGCAACTAGGTAAACACGATTCATTTTAATCTCCATTTTGAATTTACAAGTGTAAAGGTAGGATTTTTTCGCCTGGCGGACAAGAATATTCGCTGATTATCGAGACTTGACTGGATGGTGCGACGCCCCTACTCCTTGGCTCGGTTATAAAAATGAGCCTTTCTGAACAAACCAAGCAACTACTATAGACTATCGACCAATAACTAGCAACCGCAATGTTTATTTTTATTTACGATGTCAAAAAATTTCTCAAATTTGCGCCTTTTCAATGTAATAATTATTTAAGCTCTCTTGACAAAGAATCTTTATTGTTATTTTTGGCGAAAGTGTATGGGAAACACTGTGGGCAAGGAGGGGGGAATCAATATCTAGGAGTCACGGATGAGGATCAGTGGGCTTATCAACAGGGTTTTGGTGTGTTTGGCGATATTCAGTGCCTGCGCTCTAGCGCAGACGGTTGCTGTAGCGCATATCATTTACGACGGCAACGTCTTGTTCTATGCCGACAACGAAAGCAATTTCGTTTACAAATCGCTTGAAAAAGGCGACGATGGAACATACACCATCGAATTCACCGACGAGCGCCTGGCCAACGGCAAAAAGGACGTCCGTCACCTACAATTCGGGGTGGGCTGTAACGGCAGTACGTGCCATACGGACCTGAGTCCCAATGACAAGCCCTTGCTTGGAACGCTTTTCCCTAAATACAGGGAAAACTCCATCCAAGACGGCAAATACATTTACGGAGCAGAAGAAGTCTGGATCGTCATCAACGACGACAAGACTTTGACGATTTCCGACACGAAACCAGCGGTCGCGGTCAAGCCTAAAAAACACATCCGCTTCCTCACCCCGTGGACAAATACCAACGCCATCATGTTCCTGAATGGCATGGAAAACTACATGAGTCCGGTGGGTTCTCCGTATTGCGGCTGGTTCGAAAGCATGGTCACAAAGCCCTCCGACAGCGCATGGGTTTACTTCAAGCAGACCATCGGTACAACATATGTCGGAGCCGAAGGCACTACCGAAAGCGACTCCACGCTCGTTCCCATGCTGCTCGATTCCGCACTCGCCGTCAGCGACACCATCTGGGTTGTCGCCTACCAGTATGGCACTCCCGAAATCCATGTCGAATATCCGGGCGTTCTCGGCGAATGCCTCCCGAAGATTCTCCCCGTAATGATGTTCGACTGGTACGACGGCTCCATGAACTCCGACGGATCCAAGAACGGTCTCAGTTACGGAGATGGCGGTGCCGGGCGTACAGGATTTGATATCCGCGGAGTCCCGATGTTTGGCACAGGAACTAATGAAGACTTTGGGCAGGACGGCTGCAAAGGCGATCCGATGACAGGCATGGTCGAAAAACAGCTCGGCGCAAACGGCGTTCCCGTGATGGCCAAGAACTTCCCGGCCAATTGCAAGAACGCAACGCACCTCAATAACTGGTTCCTCCCTGAAGTCATCGCCGAAAAGGACGGCAAGCAATATACAAACGTCACCTGCCGCGACCTCGAACTCACGCTGACAAACGACGGTTTCTGGCTCGGCCAGAAAGACGACGAAAGCCCGGAACACGGACTCTTCCTGCTAGACGACTTCCGCTGGCTCGATAGCGCCAAGACCGTTGAAAACCCCCACTACGATTCCCTTAGCGGTGGAAAAGACGCTCCCGGCTACCACAATTACGGCTTCACCATGAAGATCCAGGCAGAATTTGTCTATGTCAAAGGTCAGTACTTTGAATTCAACGGCGACGACGACGTGTGGGTGTTCATTAACAACAAGCTTGTTGTCGATATCGGCGGCCTGCACAAAAAAGTCAAGAGATCCGTAAACCTCGATGACCTCGAACTCACTCCGGGCGAAACTTATCCGTTCCACATCTTCTATGCCGAACGCAAGCGTACGCAGTCGAACTTCATGATGCGCACGTCCATCGACTTGAAGGTGGAATCCAGCATGCTCCTTACGAACCTCTCTACGGACTCAACGATTATCAAGAAAGAAGTATGGCAGAACATCCGCGAAAAGACTCTCGCTTGCGACTTCTCCTCGAACTCGGAACAGAAGCGCACGGAACGCGGCCCATCAAACTTTACGTTATTCGGAAAGACCCTCCCGATGACGGGCGTTTCCTTAAGCAAGCTCGACACTGCATACTATGGCGGCATCACGATCACAAACGATTACACGATGCTCACCATCAACACGACAATAATCGCCCGCATGCAAACGCTTCCGCCAGGAACCTACTATATCCGCGTTTCGCTCAAGAACAATCCTAGAGAATACAAGGATGTCTACTTTACCGTTCCGCCGACGGAACTGCCAAATATCGCTTTTGCAAACATCATCGACTCTAGCTACTGCTTCATCGCGGACATCGTCGAAAAAGATACGCTCTGCCTTGACAAGTACTGGAAACCGCTTGGAAGCAAAACCAACCGCAACATAAATAGTGACACGCTCCCCATCAACTTGAACAAGAACGAAAAGCTCTGGGCCGGGCGCATCTACCCCATCAACGTCACCTTTGTCGAGGACTGGGCCACAAACTACAACGGCATCGCCGTTAAGGTTACACCATCCGACCCGCACCTCGTCCCCTGCGATTCTCTCGGTTCCCAGCTCCCGAACAACGAGTTCACGCTCATCAATGGAAAGAACACATTCTACCTGAAGGCAACAGGCGCCGTCACAAACGAAAAGATTACGGTTTCCACGGCGGCCTCCAAAAACAAGAGCATCGAGTGGACAAACATCACCATCGCAGAACCGCCTGTTCCGCAGATCGAGACTGCGTTTATCTATGACAGAAACGGAGACGGCCGCGGCGACAGCGTCTGGGTCAGTTTCAACAAGCCTCTCGGCGGCAACAGCGTCTTGAATTCGCTTTCGTTCACTTTCGGCAAGACGCATTATGAACTCTCGAAAGTCAAATATCAAGACGGCGAGAAGTCACTCTCGTTTGTTGCAGATGGCGACGGTTTTGACATAGCCATCGCAACAGGAGGCGCCGTAGAGCCTTACGCCGGCAAGATTACCGCGCAGTACACCTACACAAACCCCGAAGACCACACCGTCTCGAATTTTGCTGTAGACGGACTTCTGAACGACAGAATCGGTGCCATTATCATGGCTGCTGAAATTTCCTATACCGAAGACGGAAAAACGCAGCTCACGCTCACCTTTAGCGAAGGTCTTACCGCAGAAAACATCAATTCCAGCCTGTTCGGCTTCCGCAGCTACGGAGGCGGCTCCCTCTCGACAGTCGTACAGGAAGCCGACTACATCGCAGCATCCCCGGCAAACCGCTGGAAACTCATTTTCTCGAAGAAGTCCGCTTCGGACGTCCTCCCCATTGTCGGCGACTCCGTACGCATCAAGTCCCCCTCTGAAGGCGGTAGCGCAATCGATCTCGTCGAAAATTCCGCCCATAGAGACAATCCCTGGGTACGCATCACCGGTGAGCAGCGCATCACAGTCACAAGCCCGACCGTCGTGACGATCGACAAGGATTCGCCGAACTTCGACAAGACAAAAGAAATCATCAGCAGCAAAAAGGCTACTGTTCCAATTATCGTCAAGAGCGACAAGCACCTTACCGCAAACCAGGTCGGCGAAATATATGGCACCCAAGGTCATTACCTCGGCGACATGAACATGTCCGAACTTGTCGAAAACGAGATTAGCGAAATCGTAAAAGTCGTAAAGAGCAATACGAGCTTCGAAGACAAGGAAGCCATCAAGAACGGAAGCCCTTCGACGACTGTCTCGCTTGAAACAATCATCTCCATGTTGGAAAAGAATGAAATTTCAGCCAAGGACGCCAAAAACAGGTTTGGCGTAAGCGAAGTCATTCTCAACGCCATCGACAATGGACTTTTGAACAGGAACAACCTGAACAACTACTTGCACGGTACAACGGAAGACATCAAGACCATCGCCGAATCGCTCGCAAGCAAGACGGAACTCAGCTACAAAACCATTTACTATTCAAGCCTGGGTCACTTCATCAACAACGATGAAGGCCGAATCGCATGCTCTGACGATATTTTCAAGACAGACGGAGCCGAGAACTGCGTCGGAAACAACGGGCATCTCTACCTCGCCTGGAACTCGCGTTCCAAAAAAGGCAGGCTCGTCGGTACTGGCGTCTATATCGCCCGCCTCGAAATCCGCCTCATGGTAAACGGCAAGAAAATAACGAAGCGCACTCAGGATTTCCTCTGGGGACTTCGCCATGGCGACATCGCGATCATCGATATCGACCTGAACTAGTAATCCCATAATACTGGAACTTAAATGGCACCCTTCGGGGTGCTTTTTTTGTTCAAAAAAGCGGAACTTTTTCCCCTACTTACAAAAACACCCCTATGGTGTTGCACTGTTTGCAATTTATTTTACAAATAACAAAAAAAAATTTGATAAAAATCACAAGATTGAGTGTATTTTCTATAAGGGTAACATCTTCAGGGAGTTGTGGATGCGGTGTAAAAATATTGTCTTCAGTTTTATTTTAATACTCTTGTGTGCAGCTATTCCGTCAATAGCCGCCGAGTATAATATTCTTGTCAAAAACGAAACGACCCAAAACAGCGGGGCCGATCTCTATGTCAAAATGCAATATAAGGACAGAGGGATTACCCGCTCAACCACATGCACCAAGCTCAGAAGCTATGGTGACAACAAGTTCTACGTCAAGGCGACAACAGATGCCGCCAGCGAGCCGAAACTAACATTCTACACCAACAGCACATGCTCCAACAGAAACTCCATAGGAAGCATATCCCCGTTAGAGGGCACTGATCCGGCTGCAGATAACCTGATCGTCACTATTGACGATATAGGCGTTACACTAACCAACAGCCCAGAACCCATTGAACCGCCGCAGACCTCAAATCCAGGCGGACCTGGAGATAATCCGCGCCCACCCACGACGACCAGAAAACTGATCCGCTTCTTCACCCCCTGGACAAACACATCGGCAATTCTCTACGTTTCGGGCGGCGATTCTGTCAACATGACCTCCGTCAAGAACTATTGCGGCTGGTTTGAAGCAAGAATCACCCCGCCGCAAGGATCGCTCCAGGTTTACTTCAAGCAGACCATCGGCTACGACTATGTAGGCGATATCCATTACACCAAAATAAATCCAGCAACTCAAAGCATCTTGCTTTCTCTCGACAGCGCTGCAGCCAAAACCGACACCATCTGGGTCAAGGCCGGTAAAGAAGTCGGAACCGCAACAACGGTTTACGAAAAATACCCAGGCATTCTGGGCGACTGCCCGACGAAAAAGCTCCCCGTGATGATGTTCGACTGGCTGCATGGCACCAAGGGCGATGGCGACATCAAGACTTCGATCGACCGCCGCGATTCTACCGTGACGACGTCTTATGCCAACGGCGCCAAGGACCTCGACCCTGATTTTGGCCCTATGTACGCCACCAGCGACGACTTCGGCTCTGGCGGATGCGCCGGGAGCAACTCTCCGCAAGGCAACATGAAGGGCATGGTCGAAGAATATCTTGGACCAAACGGAGTCCCTGTCCGCGCAGCGAACTTCCCCGAAAAATGCAAGATTACGGAACATTTGAACAACTGGTTCCTGCCGCAAGTCGTGGCCCAGAAAAACGGCAAGGATTACACCAACGCGACCTGCCGCTCCATCGAACTGAATCTTGACAACAACGGCCTCTGGCTTGGGCAAAAAGACAACAAGAGTCCAGAAGGCGGCCTATTCTTGCTCGACGACTTCCAGTACCTCGATGCCGAAAACACCGTCAAGAACCCGTTCTACGACAACATCTCCGCCAACGGCAAAAGACACAACTACGGCTTTACGATGAAGATCCAGGCAACGTTCGAATACGTTCCTGGCCAGTACTTCGAATTCTTTGGCGACGATGACGTCTGGGTGTTCATCAACAACCGCCTGGTCGTGGACATTGGCGGACAGCACACCCAGGTTTTGGGTTCCGTCGATCTCGATACGCTCGGACTTACCGAAGGCAAGAACTATCCGTTCCATATTTTCTACGCCGAACGCCATACGTCGCAGTCCAACTTCATGATGAGAACTTCGATCGACCTGAAGACTGACGCAAGCCTGTTCTATCAGGGCGGAGACGTCAACGGCGTTCTTGATTACAGGATCTACCAGATCATCCGCGAACAGGCGCTCTCCTGCGACTTCTCCGGGGCAACTGTTAAAGACACCGTAGACGCCCCCTCGAACTTCACATTATTCGGCGGAGCCTACTCCGAAGGGATCGCCCTAGACAGTGTAGGAGTCTGGTTCGGAGGCATCACGATCAAGCCGGGCTACACAGGCTTTACCATCGATACCGCCCAAATCAAGAGCAAGCGCGCACTCCCTCCGGGAACGTACCAATTGCGCTTCTCATTGCAGAAAGATGAAACCCAGTATGACGAAATTACGTTCGTTATCGACAAGTACACATCTCCTCCTATCGTCTACGCCCTTGTTGACGAGAAAAACAACTGGACAAATATTGGAAACGATGTGGACGGCAATACCGTTACTCTCGGCAAATGGGTAAACACGCGTTATCCGGTAAACGTCATGTTCGACGACGGATCAGCATTTGACGACATCGTTTACGTCACTACATCTAACCCAAGACTTATCCCTTGCGATGAAAACGGCAACAGCATATCGGCAATCACTCTCAAAAAGGGAAAAGCGACATTCTACGTCAAGGCGACGGCCCCAGTTCAGGACGTCACGCTCATGGTGAGCAGCGCAGACGAAGCCCAAAAAGCTTACTGGAGACACATCTCGTTTATGGAACCGCCTGTACCGCAAGTTGTATTCGCATGCATCTTCGACAGGAATGGCGACGGTCGTGGCGACAGCGTCTATGCAAAGCTGAACAAGCCCATGAATTCGCTGAACAACAACTTTGTCAGCATGGATTCCGTGCAACTTGAATTTGGTGAAAAGTTCCCGACAATTATCGGAAGCCCGGCAGTTCCAGGCAGCAACATCACGTCAAACGACCGCGACAGCTCCATCGCCATCGTTTCTCCCAATGGCGGCTTCGGAACTGTACCGTTTACCGGCGGTGCCGAGAAAGTCTATAGCGGAAAGATTACACCGTTCTGGAAGTACTCCGAAGGTGGCGTTCCGACAGTCATCAATCTTACAAGTGACGTAACAGACTCCGTCGGTCCTGTAATTACGGCAGCAGAAATTTCATACAGCGATGACGGTTCGACAATTCTCGCGCTCTCATTCAGTGAAGGTCTCGACTGCGAAAACGACATCGATGCAAGCTATTTCATATACTTCTTCAAACAGACTAACCTGGAAAGGACGGATGTTGTTCCTGAAATCATCGCCAAGGATTCAAAGGCTAGATGGCGACTCGTCTTTAGAAACTCAAGCAACGACAAGGACAATATCCCGGTCATGGGTGACTCCATCAGGATGGTGCACGGTATCCACATGGACCTGCTCCACAGAACTACGCCAGCAAACAATCCGTTCGTCCGCATCTCCGGCGAACAGAAAGTTATCGTAACAAGCCCTCCAGTCGTAACCATCGGCGAGTCGGATTCTTCAAAAGCAATTATCAGGAATCCAAGTCCAACCGTGCCAAAGATTATTCAGTCGGATAAACCGATAACCGTGAAGGACCTTGCCAAGACCTACGGCACACAAGGACATTATCTCGGCGACTTGAGCCTTTCGAGCCTGGTCAAAGACGAGGTCACGAACCTTGTATCCGCCATCAAAAACGATAACGCCAAGTGCATCGAGCTATACGGCAAGACTCTTGAAGAAATTCTCAACGAAGTTCAATCAGGAGCCATAAGCATCAACAAAGCGAAAAAAGAATACAAGCTAAGCGATGAACTCGTTGATGCCTACAAGAACGAAATCATCAATGCGGTTGACGTCACCGGCATCGCAAACGGCAACTCTTCCGTTATTGAAAAAATCACGAAATCAATTGCCGAAAAAACAGTTCTTGAATACAAGACCCAGTATTTCACAAGTCTTGGCATATTCGTGAACAGCAATTCTGGATCGCTCAGCTGTACGGATACTCTCTACAACGGCAGCTGCCTTGACGACGACAAGGACGGCAAGATATTCCTCGCCTGGAACATGAAGTCCAAAAAGAACAGACTCGTCGGTACGGGCGTTTACATAGCAAGACTTTCGTACAAGATTCGAATCGGGAAGAGCACCAAGGTGGACCGTACGCAAGATTTCCTCTGGGGTGTTCGACATGGCAAGACCAAAGGCTTTACCATCGACCTGAACACGGATGAGTAAGTTTCGTTCTCTCTAAAGGCCCCTGCCATGCAGGCGCTTTTTTTGTGCAAAATTTTAAGGATAAGTGCTAAAAAGGAGATTCCCGCTTTCGCGGGAATGACAGGATCCAGCGGGAATGGCAGTGTAAAAAAAGAATTCGTCGGTGTTAGCCGGCGAACTCTTTTACGCTTATTGCGTGAATGCCTTCGCGAGAATCGCGGGAGACAACTTATGCAAAGTTGTACAAGTCCGTAATGTCTTCGCCCGACTTGTCGTACATCCAGAACTGGTTTACATGAGCATATTCATCTTCCACGAGGGAAATCTTGATGTTGTGCTTGTATTCCAGATAGTTGAACATGCGGTTCAAGTCCTTGCAAAGAACATCGACAACCTGGGCGCTCACGACGAGAGTCACTTCGCGGAGACGACCCTTGGTGTGGGCGCGGGCGAGCCAGCGGTCGATCATGCCAAGCGTCGATTCGAGCGTTGCGATGCGGCCACTGCCGTTGCAAACCGGGCAGCATTCGGTCTTTTCAGTCATGAGGTTCACGCGGACGCGCTTACGGGTGACTTCCATGAGGCCGAACTGGCTAATCGGGGCCGGGCTAATCGGGGCCTTGTCGCGGCGGATCGCCTTGCGGAATTCCTGGTAGACGGCTTCGCGGTCTTCATCGGTTTCCATATCAATGAAATCGATGATGATGAGGCCGCCCACATCGCGGAGGCGCAGCTGCTTTGCGATTTCGTGGCAAGCATCGAGGTTTGTCTCGAGAATGATCTTGCCCTGGTCCTTGCCATGAACCTTCGGACCGGTGTTCACGTCGATAGAGACGAGAGCTTCGGTCTGTTCGATGACGAGGTTGCCACCGCGCGGAAGCGGAACCTGACGCTGCAAGGAGCGAGCGTAGTCGTTTTCAATCTTGAAGTATTCAAACAAGCTTTCGCTGGAACTCCAGAGCTTGACCTTGTCGAGCTTATCCGGAGAAAGAACCTTCAGGTAATCGCGGAGAGCAAAGTACTCGTCGCGGTTGTCGATATACACGTAGTCCGTGTTGTCGCCGAAGTATTCGCGAACCGTCTGTTCGATGGAATCGGATTCTTCGTAGATGCAGGTCTCGGGCGGCATGGTTTCGAAGTTGTACTTCGTCTGTTCCCACTTGCTCTCGAGTTCGCGCATCTGCTTGTTGATTTCGAATTCAGATTCGTTGAGGCCGTTGGTGCGGACGATATAGCCCACATCGCGGCCCTTGAGGCGGCGTACGACCTTCTTGAACTCGCGGCGCTTGACCGGATCGCGTTCACGCTTGGAGACGCCGACGAAATTAGTGCCCGGCATGCAGACCAGGAAGCGGCCAGCAAAGCTCAAGTGAGTCGTCAAACGGGCACCCTTGGTGCTGATCGGTTCCTTGACCACCTGCACCATGATTTCCTGGCCTTCCTGGAGAATTTCGTCGATCGAAATTTCCTTAGAAGCATCGCCTTCATCATCATCGTCACCATATTCGCGGCGCAACAGTTCGTTGCGATCCATGGCGTCTTCCTGATGCAAAAAGCCTGCCTTCTCAAGACCAATGTCAATGAATGCCGCCTTTAGTGCGGGAAGCACCTTCTGAACGACACCCTTATAAATATTGCCCAGAACTCGATTAGAGGAAACACCTTCAACAACCAATTCCGCAAGTTCGCCATCTTCCATGATAGCTATGCGCTTTTCGTACGGTGTTTTGCTAATCAAGATTCCGCGCTTACACTTATTTGCCATTAAAACTCCTAAAGGGTAAAGCAAAACTTGATAGATATCCCCAAGACCAGTCCAAAAGTATGGACCGCATCCGAGCTCCCGATGTTTCTTGACGGAAAGTACCGCCAGCCTGCAAAGCAGAGCCTGGGGACCATAAATATAATAAGTAGGCAGTAGGCAGTAGGCAGTAGGCAGTTAAAATTTAGGGAAAAAGTCACTGGATTCTGGCCTCGAAGAGAAATGACGAGCGAGGCGAGAGAAAAGTGGTGATGCCGGAACAGAGTCCGGCATGACAATCAACCAACAACCATTGACTAACGACTATTGACTAAAAACTACTTCGTAATAAAGTAATCTTCCGGATTGACAGGCGTACCGTTTACGCGGATTTCGTAGTGCAAGCCGAGACTTGACTGAAGTCCGCTCTGCCCAATGAGCGCAATCGGATCGCCGCGGCGAACTTTGTCGCCCTTCTTAACAAGAGTTTCACCAAGATGCGCATAGAACGTCTTCACGTGTTCCATGTGTTCAATCTTCATTGAAAGTCCAAAACCACGATGCTTGCGGACTTCGACAACGGTACCCGCGCCAGGCGCATAGACGGTATCGCCTTCGGCAGCCAAGAAGTCAACGCCGCGATGCGGAAGTTCCTGGTCCGTGAACGCGTCAAAGACCATTTCAAAACGGCTCTTGATATCGTGATGGTTCTTGAGCGGATGCAAAACGGGAACATGCGCCGCAAGAGCAGAATCCGCTTCAAGCTTGTTGAGCGTCTTGCGAAGCGTCGATCTCATGTCATGCAAATTCTTTTTCGGAGACTCATCCTCCGACACCGCATTTTCAAGCGTAAAGCCAAGCCCGCCGAGTTTCAAGGTGCTATCGCGTACGATACGCGTTTCTTCGATTTTCAAAATTGTCGTATCGACCACGGTGCGGATTTTCTTGATTTCGTTCTTGATGACCGAATTCTGGTGATAGACATCCATCAGATTGCCATTAGACAAGTTCTCCACAATTTGCACTGGCGAAAACATAATGAATCCAAGAATCGCACAGACAGTTAAAACAAAGTAAATAATTACTTTTTTCACAGAGAAAGTGACATCTTTCCCGCGAGAATCCCTATTCGGATAGATATGGACCTCAAGCTTTTTCACTAGGACCTTCGGTTTTGTTCAGTTTCTGTTCAAGTTCTGCGACCTGTTTCTTGATTTCAAAGATGGCACCCACAGCTTCGACAGCAGATGGATCATCCTTGATGGAGTCCAGACGGCCTTCCTGAATAGCCTCATAGACCTTTTGTCCGAGCAACTGGAACTTATTTCTGAGCTTACACTCTACCATCGACAATTCAACGCGAGAAAGCACGTTAGCAGCGCAGTCCTTTGCCGTATTTTTAAGCTTATTTAGAGTATTTTCATTCATAATATCTTCCGACTAGCCTTTAAAATAGTAGATTTTTCGATATAAAACAACGGAGATTTTTCTATGAGTCGCAGCGATCGCAGAAGAGCAAAGCAAAACGTCAAAAAATTCGTTCCAAAGAAGTCAAACGCGCTGGATAAACGAGTCATCGTACTCCTCGCCATCATTGTCGTTGTGTTTTTCGTAGGAACAATGATCATCCAGAGAGGCTAATTAATGAAGTTCACTATCCAGAAGAATGTTTTGCAGGATGCACTGCAAGCGGCAATTAGCGCCGTTCCGAACAAGTCCACCATCCAGATCCTCAACAACTTTTCGCTCCGCCTCGAAGGTAACTTCCTCGAAGTGAGTGCAACCGACCTCGACCTCGGTATCAGGGTCAAGGTGGAAGTGCAGGGCGAACGTGATGGCGCAGTCGTCATCAACGCACGCAAGCTGTTCGATCAGGTGAAGAGCCTCGTGGACCCGAGCATCACGAACATCACTTTTGACGCACAGGATTACTTGGTCAAGATCCAGTGGAGTGAACGCGGCAAGGCAAGCATCATTGGCTTTGACGCGAACGACTTCCCGCCGTTCCCGGAAATTGAAAATGGCGAAACGTTAAACATCGCCGCAAGCGAACTTGCATTCCTCGCCGAAAAGACATTGTTTGCAACATCTACCGACTCCACGCGCTTGAGCTTGAACGGAGTGTTCCTCGAAGCGAAGGACGGCAAGATTTCCATGGTCGCAACAGACGGGCACCGCTTAGGCCGTGCCGCCATCGACCAGGAAGGCGCAGAACTTTCGAACGGCGTCATCATCCCGCACAAGGCATTGCAGTACATCCTGCACATGGCGAAGGGCGACTCCACGGTTGAAGTCCGCACGTCTGCAACGCACATCCTCTTCAACACGGGTTCCATCCAGGTCATCTCGAAGCTTTACGAAGGACCGTATCCGAGCTACCGCTCCGTGATCCCGCAGCAGTTTGAACGCACCGCACAGGCCAACACCACGGAATTCCAGAACAAGATTCGCAGCGTGATTTCTATGGCCAACGCTCGCACCCGCAAGATCCGTTTGCAGTTCGACGGCAACATCCTCGAACTCAGCGCCACAGACCCGGATGTCGGCGGCGATTCTCGCGAAGCACTCGCTATCACGCACAACGGCGAAGGCAGCTTCTGCATTGGCTTCAACGGCCAGTTCCTCGCAGAAATCCTCGGCATGTGCAAGAGCGAAGAAGTCATCATGAAGATGAACAATCCGCTTGGCGCTTGCATCATCGAGCCGGTTGGCGAAAACATGAACTTCTCGTTCCTGTTGATGCCGACGCACCTCACCGACAACTAGTCGCGGTCGTGAAAAATTTAAAGGCTCTCGCGAGAGAGCCTTTTTTAGTGGGAATGCCGCGAGAATTAATCGGTAAACGCCGCTAAAGTTAATTAAGAACTGCCGCACACTTTGGATAAAGTAATTATGTCAGGTCAAATTCGTAAACGAGTCAATAAGAAAATCACGAAAGCCATTCACGACTTCAACTTGATTGAAGACGGAGACCGCGTGCTCATCGCTACAAGCGGTGGCAAGGATTCAAGCGTGTTGTTGATGGAGCTCGCCGCGCGACTCGGCAAATTCGGGCCCAAATGCGAACTTGCCGCCATCCACATTCAAAGCGATTTTGCAGACAAGGCTCCTCGCGAATTTTTGCAGCGCATGGCAGAAGAATACCCGCAAGTGCCATTTTACTTTAAGGATGTCGCCGTAGAAGCGCGCCTCAAGGAAGGCCGCAAATTGAACTGTTACTGGTGCAGCACGCAGCGCCGCACAGAGCTTATCAAATTCGCAAGCGAAAACAACTTCAACAAGATCGCGCTCGGTCACCACATGGATGACATCGTCGAAACGCTTTTGATGAACATGTTGTACAAGGGCGAATTCAGCGGAATGCCGCCAATGGTGCCGTACGAAAAGTATCCGTGCAGCATTATCCGCCCGCTCTGCTACTGCGAAGAAAGCGAAATCATCGCCTACGCCGAAGACGCGGACATCCGCAAGTTCACCTGCACCTGCGAATTCTCGAAAGCAAGCCACCGCAAGACCATCCGCGAAGAAATCAAGAGCTTAACGAAAGGAAGCTCCACGCTCAAGGCAAACTTGTTCGAAAGCATGCGGAATATCAGGATGGATTATTTGCTGTGAGAAAAATCTTTGTCATATACGCACTCGTTACATGCATAGGAGCGCTCCTATGCAGTTGCAGTTGGCAAAAAGCAAGCATCAAAGAAGGCACATTCGATGTGTACGCTCCTGCACCTTTTACAGGAGCTGCATTCTCCATGGACGAGAAGTCTAGCGTTATGCGCGGCAGCTTGCAATTTCGAAAATACGACAAGGAAACGTTACCCCTCAAAGGAATCCAGAACGAAACCATTCAAGGCGACATCTACAGTTCCAAAATAGAAGAGCGCAGCGCCAACATCGCCTACAAATTCTTAAGATACCCCATCACAGGCTCATTCGATTACTTTAGCAAAAATAAAATTTCAATGTGGGGCATCGGAGCCGGGCTTGACCCCTCCCCCTTTATCCGCGGAACATTCGGGTTAAATTCGCGATATATCGAGGCAGGCTTAACAGCATACGTGAACGTAGGTTTAAACAATTCTAGCGTCAAATTGGAATGGATATCCCACGAGTACCAAGGAATGATGTATGGTTACGAAGACTATCATGGTTCCATAGAAAATGAGCAAAAGGAATTCAAGTTCCACGGAGGCTTTGGAGGATTCATCAACTTCTTCCCGATAAAAGAAATTGCGATTTCTTACGCACCGTTCTTTTACAGGCCCTGGTGGGATGACGAAGTTCGTGATTACGAAATTTCATTCCAATTCCCGTATATCATCTCGCAATATTTCGGGGCGTCCATCCTAATCGCAAAACACGTACAAATTTCTGCGGGTGCAACAGTGTACGTAGGCGAAGCATTCGAAGGGCGCTACTGGTTCTTCGATTCCGGTATCGGGTTTGTGTTCTGACGACAACGGTAATGGCTATACCATTCCTTCACTTGTTCGCTATCCCTCAAACGCTGACAAGCACGAACATTTTTATTTTTCACTACAGAACTTGCAACAAAGAAAGCTGGGAGCCCAACAAAAGCACCCATAGCCATCGAACCAGCCAAAGCTCCTTTACCACCACCACTAATAGCGCCAACAATCGCCCCAGTTCCAGCAGAAATCGCAAAGCCAATCAAACCGGCTTTAATTTCGCTAGAATACGGAAGAGATTCCACATCGCAAGGTAAAAAATCATTGCTTTGATAGGTAAAAGTTTTCATCTGATAGGGATAATGCGCCCAAACCAAATCCGCTTTAGGATCGTAGCAAACAGATTCCACCTTGACTATTTCCGCATTCTTTTTGCCCTGTTTCCATTGAAGGAATTTGAACTTATCCGGATTCATCTCATACATCGAAACATCGGAAAAAGATTCTTCCTTTTGTTCTCCAAGGAATTCACCCATTTCTGGAAAACTTTCTGCAACTTCTGTTGTTTCGCTCAACGAATTATTCACTGGAGAAACCGGTGTTGAAGAAATCTGCTTTGGCGCATTTACGACTGTACTATTATTTTTCGCTTTTGCAAAATCATTTAAGATAATTTTATCCGTACTCAACTGTTCCGCCGGCATCATCGTTACGACTGGGACAACAAGCGAAACTAAATTCATCGGAAACGGAATAAGTAAAAAAGGAACAAAGCCACCAACAATACTACCGACAAGAGCAGTATTCATATTCCGCTCATAGTCATCCGTCACAACAATCGTCGAATCGAGAATTTCCTTGCCCAAATAATTCAACGTCAGCCGATGTTCGCCCACCGGAAGCACAACATCCATGGGAGTCGATCCAACCAAATTATCATCGATTTTTACGGCGGCACCACCCAAAGCATTAACAATGCGAATTTTGCCTTTCGGACCCTTGCCGGGAATTTTTTGGGACACATTTCCAGAAGCCGCACATCCATACAGCAAAAACGATAACAGAATGACGACTAAGCACTTGTACATCTCGATACCAACAGCATCAACAATTTAGTAACAAATTAGATTACTGGACACAGCGTACAGAACGATAGTCATTTTTCGAAAACGAATTTACGCTTGCAGATTTGCTATTGAAAGCGAGGAACAAGTAATACGCATTTGATTCTGGATTTTCGGGATCTTCGGTCGCACTCCAAAAATACGCGTAACCGCCGATGCCATCGAACTTGCCGCTGGAAATTGTGCCGTCATCCGCTTTCGAGATTGCGCCGCGATAACCCGCCGGAAGTGCGTTGAATCCGAATTCGTCGGAGCCGTTTCCTTTCTTGAACCAACCATCCTTTGCTTTTAAAGCCGCGCCTGCGAGAGGTCGCGCAGCATCCCCAGACGCCGCGACCACCAACGCTTCGAAATCTGATTTCGTCGGCAAGCGCCAGCCTTCAGGACAAACTGTTTTCGCATCCACCCACGTATAAAGTTGCCCCAACCGCTTGCAATTTCGCGAGTCGCCATCCGGGCAAGCACTTGTTTCCGTTTCGTAATTCAAGTTCTCCGCCATCCACGAGAGATTACCAATCTTCACAACATCATAGCTCTGTCCGTCACGCGAATCCGTGAAAGATTCGGAACAAGCGGTGAGGAGGAAGGAAAGAGAGGCGATAACGAGAGAGAAACGGAATGGGATGCGCATAGGGAGAATTTAAAATATTTTCATTCATTATTTTTCTATCGCTACATATTTTTGATTGCGACTATTCGGTTTATCGGGAATCGTATATCGAATTTTCGTGTTCAAAAGCGGCTTAATATAAAGCTTTCTGAAACTCTTTGGATCTGACAATTTCAAATATTCCATCATTTCCTTTTTGCACTAAAGCCTCTGATTCTTTCATAAATTCGAGATTTTCATCAACAATGTTCGTTTTTACAACAACCAACTGTGCATAGGTAATTACATTTTTATATTTATGCTCTCATAAATTCTACCAAAGGAGCTAATATGATTACATCATTTTCCCACGAAGGTTCAGACTACACAATCAATGCGCAAAACATCACTTATGTAGAAATTACCTTAGGAAAAGAAGGCGAGGAAAACTCTATCGTGAATATAAATTTTGTTTCTGGAAAAGAGCGCACCTTTGGTTTTGAAAGGCAAGCCGAAGCAAAAGCTCTTTATGAAAAAATCCATAAAGCAATGAATTTGAACGTGGTGACCGTCCACTAAAATTCTAACATAAAAACGGATTATCGAAAAGGTCGAGGGGTTCATTCTCGACTTTTTTATTTTCGGTGGCTTTTGAGAAGGTCATAACTAATTTCATCGACACGAGTACATTGCCAACCACTCAGAACGACAGCCCCTCCCCCTACCGACAATGTTTCTTGAGCGCTGCGATGTACGCCTCGGCATATCTCGATTTCGTAACGCCTTTGCGCATCACGTAACCGACGGTCATCTTGTCGTGAACATCAAGGCGCTTTGCGATGATGTTCTTGCCGTTGAGTTTGTGGCTAATGACGCCGGAGCAAATCGTGTAGCCGTCAAGGCCGATTAGCAAGTTGAAAAGTGTCGCACGGTCGCGAACCTTGATGTTTCGCGGACAGTCAAAATCGATGGCGGTGAGCGGCTCTTCGGCAAAGTAGAACGAGTTGAAATCGCCCTGTTCGTAAGTCAAGTACGGGAACGGTTTAAGGTCGGCTAGCGTGATTTTTTCTTTTTTCGCAAGCGGATTCTTCGATGACATGAACACGTGAAGCGGTGTTGCAAAAAGCGGTTCAAACACAAGATTGTTCTTTTGAATGAGCTTGGTGATGACCTTTTCGTTTTTGTCGCTAAGGTAAAGCACGCCCATTTCGCTTTTCATTTTGGCGACATCATCAATAATTTCGTTAGTTTGCGTTTCGCGAAGCGTAAAATCGTAACTTGGGCCGCCAAACTTGCGGATAACATCGACAAACGCATTCACGGCAAAAGAATAGTGCTGGCAGCTGACGGAGAAAATCATATTGCCGCCCTTGCCGCCTTTATAGCGGTCTTCCAAGAGCGTCGCCTGTTCCAAAACCTGCCTTGCGTACGAAAGGAATTCATCGCCTTCGTTTGTGATGGTCACGCCTTTGTTGGAGCGGTTGAAAATCGTGACACCCATTTCTTCTTCAAGTTCGTGGATAGCAGCGGTAAGGCTCGGTTGCGAGATAAAGACTCGCTTAGACGCTTCGGTAATATTTCGCGTGTCCGCAATAGCAATGGCGTATTTAAGTTGTTGTAGAGTCATAAGTTTTCCTTATCGCTAGTTATAAACCACCATAGGAAAAATCTATGGTGAACGCATAAAAAATAGTATTTTACCGATGATAAAAAGTGAGGTATATTTGGAGCGTTCAAAAAAACAAAGTAAAAAGGTAGGTAAAACACCATGAGCATTAAAACATCTGTAATTGGTTTCCCGCGTATCGGTAAGAATCGTGAACTCAAGTTCGCAAGCGAAAAGTTCTTCAAGGGCGAAATCTCCGAAGTTGAACTCCAGACGGTCGCCGCAGAAATCCGCCAGTACGGTTGGCAGAAGCAGAAGGCCGCAGGCATCGACTTCATCCCGTCCAACGATTTCTCGTTCTACGACAACGTTCTCGACACCGCATTTTTGCTGAACGTCATTCCGGAACGCTACAGCAGCCTCGAATTGAGCACGCTCGAAAAGTATTTCGCAGCCGCCCACGGCTATCAGGGCGCAAAGGGCGATGTGAAGGCTCTCCCGATGAAGAAGTGGTTCAATACGAACTATCATTACATTGTTCCGGAAATTGACGACGCCACCGAACTCAAACTCGTCGGCAAAAAGCCGGTTGAAGAATTCAACGAAGCCAAATCGGCCGGAATAGAATCCATTCCGACGGTTATTGGCGCATACACATTCCTCCGTCTTGCACGTTACAATGGTCAAAAGAAGGCCAAGGACTTCGCTGCCGCTGCTGTCAATGCTTACGCAGAACTCGCCGAAAAGCTCGCCGCCGCAGGCGCCAAGTGGATTTCTTTCGCAGAACCAGCGCTCGTCTTCGACGTGACCGCAGAAGAACGCGAACTCTTCAAGACGATTTACGCAGAACTCTTGAGAAAGATCGGCGAAAAGAAGAACCTCAAGATTGCATTGCAGACTTACTTCGGCGACATCCGCGACGTTTATCAGGATGTAACCGCACTCGGCTTTGACGCTATCGGTTTGGATTTCGTTGAAGGTCTTAAGTCTCTCGAACTTTTGAAGACAGGTTTCCCA
>Ga0310695_10001632_pt1 | contig 51664 bp, 38 predicted proteins | sample RumenRJG_04DNA_FD_203882 | JGI IMG/M metagenome (GOLD analysis project Ga0310695, IMG submission 203882) | Bovine rumen microbial communities from Lethbridge, Alberta, Canada - RJG_04 (v2) (version 2) | ecosystem: Host-associated > Mammals > Digestive system > Stomach > Rumen | place: Canada... | reverse complement strand
GGTATTTCATCATGTCTATCTAAACTACCCACAAAAGTAGAGCAAATTCCCCACATTAAAAAATAATAACTCAAAATAATTATTAAATCCACCATTTTACAGTGAGGGTTAGCAACAGCAAGGCAGTGCTGATGAGCGCTGCCTTGCTGTCATTATCCGGCCTAGTGAGTTGTCGTTGTCCAGCACAACGCGCTGTCGCTCGCCCGGTCTTGTGCGTTCCTGTCGGTGCTGTTCCGTCTTGCGCGTTGGCAACGCGCACCCCTGGTGTCACTCTGTTGCCGAGAGGCGGTACAGCGCGGCATCGTGACCCTTGACTTGGACGGGTAACGGCATGTCGCCCTGCAAGTTCACCATAGTCGATGCACCATTCATCAGGTCAACGCAGGAGTACTGGCCATGGGCCATTCCGGCGCAGTCGAGGGCGTGTTGCGGGATGCGGATGCCGGTCTCGACAGCCGTATCGCCGAAGTTGGCGACAACCAGCGTCATCTCACCACCGCAGTGGCGCAGGTAGGCATATACAAACCTTGTGTTGACCGTGTCCTGGTTGACATACATCAAGTCGAAGAATTGGCCGCGTGCCAGCGTCTTTTCGCTATTGCACAGGTGCAGCAACTTGCGGTATAATGCCCGCAGGCGGCGCTCGTCGGCAGTCGGTTTTCCTAAGTGCCAGCGGCGCAGGGAGGGAACGCTCCAGTAGTCAAAGATGGTCGTGCGTCCGTCGTGTCCGCTGAAGCCCTCTGCATCGTCGGCGGGTTCGCCCAACTCTTGTCCGGCATAAAGCATAAACGGGCAACGCGACATCGTCGCTGCCACCACTATGGCTGGCAAGGCTTTCCACGGGTCGCCGCAGAACTGCTGTGAAGCGATGCGCTGCTCGTCATGGTTCTCGAGAAATGCAAGCATATGATCGCCGATTCCCTCAACGGTCTGCCAGCACCGTGTCAAGTCGCTGGCGGGCCATCCGCTGCACAGGACCCCGCGCAGCGTGTCATAGAGCGTCACCTTGTCATACAGGTAGTCAAAACCGCCCTCATGCAGGTAACTGTTGTATAATGCCGTGTCATAGATTTCGGCGATGAAGATGATGCCGGGGTGTATGTCCTTAATCTGGCTGATGGCCCACTGCCAAAATTGTACGGGAACCATGTGTGCCATGTCGCAGCGGAAACCGTCCACTCCTTTCCCGGCCCAGAACTTGAGGATGTCGAGCATCTTGCTCCAGGTGGGTGGGGTGGGGTCGAAGTGGGTGCTGCCGTTCCACGGGTCGACGCCGTAGTTGAGTTTCACGGTCTCATACCAATCGTCGCGGCTCGGTGAGGCGGTATAGCAGTCATTACCCGTCGCGCGGGCGGGAAACTCACGGTAGGCTTCCTTGCCGCTGCCCAAGTTCACACCTTGTGGGGCAAATTCCTGACCCGTGAGATAGAAAAAGTTGTTGCGCGCATCAAAGAACATCATCGGGTTGTCACCCTCGCCCAGGTCCTGGACTCCTGCGGGTTTGGCGTCGCTCTCATATTCGCGTGCCACATGGTTGGGCACGAAGTCGATGATGAATTTCAGGCCATTCTTGTGGGTGCGCGCGACCAGCGCTTCAAACTCACGCATGCGGTTCTTCACCTTGACGGCCATGTCGGGGCACACATCATAGTAGTCGCGGATGGCATAAGGCGAACCGGCTAACCCTTTGACAACATGCGGGTTGCATGGCGCAATGCCGTGTTTGCTGTAGTCGGTCGCTGTGGCATGTTCGATAATGCCGGTATACCACACATGGGTGGCCCCCAACGATTTGATAGAACGCAGTTTGCTGTCGTCTATCTCGTTGAACTTGCCGCAGCCGTTCTGCTTAAGCGTTCCGTTGGGTACACAATGGTCGTTGAGGTTAGTAAACCAACGAGGCATCAACTGGTAGATAATCATCTTTTTCTTCTCTTTCATAATGCAAAGATAGTCATTTTTCCCGTTTTTTGAATTACCTTTGCGCAAGAATTATGTCCCTGGTTACGACCAGGGGCTAAAAACGACAATCAGGAACCAAAACAGAGTATTAAAAATGATTTCATTCGAGAGTGATTACAATAACGGTTGCCACGAGGCAATCTTGCGCCGACTGTCTGAGACTAACAACGAGCGGACGACGGGTTACGGACTTGACGATTTCTGCATTGCTGCCCGTGAAAAGGTGCGCGCTGCTTGCGAAACGCCTGAAGCCGATGTCTTCTTCCTCGTCGGCGGCACCCAGACCAACGCCACCGTCATCGATGCGCTGTTGCGCGGCTACCAGGGCGTTCTCTCTGTCGAGACGGGACACATCAATGTCCATGAGTCGGGCGCCATTGAGTTCGGTGGTCACAAGGTCTTGGCCCTGCCCAGTCACGATGGAAAGATGGATGCCGATGAACTCAAGCAGTGGCTCGAGGCGTTCTACGGCGATATTGCCTATGAGCACATGGTATTCCCCGGTATGGTCTATATCACTTTCGCTACCGAGATGGGCACTATCTACACCCGTGCTGAACTTGAGGCTATCTATAGCATATGTAGGCACTACGCCTTGCCGTTGTTCATCGACGGGGCACGCATGGGCTACGGACTGATGGCCGAGGGGTGTGATATCTCCCTGCCTCAGTTGGCCCGGTTGTGCGATGTGTTCTATCTGGGTGGTACCAAGTGCGGTGCGCTGTGTGGCGAGGCTGTTGTCTTCTCGGGCATGAAAGCTCCTGACCACTTCTTTACTACCGTAAAACAGCACGGTGCGTTGATGGCCAAGGGTCGCCTGCTGGGCATCCAGTTCGATGCGTTGATGCAGGATGGCCTCTATTTCAAGATTGCACGACATGCCGTCGAGCAGGCAATGCGCCTGCGTGATGCTTTCGTTGCACGAGACTACAAAATGTACAGCAACTCGCCTACCAATCAGCAGTTTGTGCTCCTTGACAAAGCCACTATCGAGCGCCTGGAGAAGGATTTCGTCTTTGAGCAGTGGTTCCCCGTGGGCGACATGATGAACTGCCGTTTCGTCACCAGTTGGGCCACCCGCCCCGAGGATGTCGATGCCCTCATCGCCGCGCTGTAGCACTGCGTTGCAATTAAAGCAGTCACAACATTTTTCATGACACTATCTTTGCCGTACTAAATAATTATTATAAATTTGCATTAGTGAATATAGTTCAATGGCTATTTTCAATTATTACATGATGGTTAATCAGAAGCGTTGTGCATATTCTTGCTGATTGAAAACCCGAGAGTCTTTCAAATCGAACACAAGAAATTGCAGGGCGGTTTGCCTGCTATAGCGTGGATTACATTTATTAATTCTCTCAAGCGTTCAATGTGTTTTCGAGACCGTTAATCAGCATAGTGTCAATGAGCAGTCCTCGTTTCTTTTAGTCTAATTGGAATGCAAGACGAATACTATTATAGCGGAAGTGGATTCTATGAGGAATCAGATGCCAGCAATATTAATGCGTCGTTCACTGATGTGAGCGATGTGCCATGTCCGCTTAACGATTATTCGAGCAAACGGGCGCGCCGTTATGGTCAATGGTGGACTTTGACGGGGGTCGCTCCTGATTGCCAGCATCCAGCTGATGCCCAACAACGGCTGCGAAAGTTATATTCACAGGTAGTGACACTAAACCATCCGAACATCACCCGTACCGTAGCGATGATGCAAACGCCGTTGTTTGTTGATGAATGTGTCATCGAGGAGTATATCGATGGCGTCACGCTTGATGAGTTCATGCAATCACAACCCGAAGAAGCAACATGTCTTCGGCTGCTGGAGCAAATCATCGATGCCTTGCAATACAGCCATCACAAGGGGATTATGCATGACAACCTCTCACCCAACACCATATTAGTCACACATCAGGATAATGTTGCAAAACTTTTAGCCTACAAGTGCGATGGCGACCCGCTGGACGATATTGCGGCATTGGGTGACATCATCGACATTTTGGGGTTACATTCACTCAAATCTGTTGCCGATGATTGCCGCAACGGTCGCATCGCATCCATTGATGGAGTCAAGAAGGCTATTACGGGACGCCAGACCCAAAAATGGTTGTCAATTGCAGCATTTGCTCTTATTCTGACTGCGATTGCTGTCGGGGCATTTTGGACAGGTCACTATACATCAATGCAACGGGATAGTGAACAAACTGACTCATTGCCTTTACCCGGTATCTATTTCAGCGACACGGTCAAACTAACCGCAATGAGGGAAACTGATAGTGTTTCCCTATTTCACTCGACACTCACTGGGACATCTATTTATTATTACAATAATGAATTCAATCCTCCAGGCCCAATCTCCGAGGATGTTGCGATTGATCTAGGTTTGAGTGTTCTATGGGCACCGTTTAATTTGGGTTGTAGCGATGCTGATGTAAACCATTTTGGGGGATTTTACATGTGGTGTGATACTTTGGGAGTTGGACGGTTTGCTAACATAGATAAGTACTGGCCATCTGATCGTCCGATGATGGATATTTCTGCTACCCAGTATGATGTTGTGCGGCGGGTGTGGGGCGGTAATTGGCGCATGCCTACATACAAGGAATGGGAAGAACTTCTATTTAAGAGCAAATGGACGCTTATAAAACAACATGGTATTCCTCCAGGTTACAAAGTTCATGGACCCAATGGTGCTGAAATTTTCCTTCCACTGGCTGGCTACCGTCTTCGTTACCGTGCCCATGATCTCGGTGTAATTGGACACTATTGGAGCAGTACTCCAGCCAAAGGTGTCGATCGCCAGGCCTATGCAATATACTTTGATACCATCCTCGTTAACGAGCATGATATAGTGCCACTGACTCATTGTCTATCTATTCGACCGGTTCTTGATAAAAAATGATGAGATGATTGGCAAGCCATTTGAAGAACTCATAACAATAGAGACCCATAGCCGATACAACCAACTGGTGCGGGCGAAACGTGACGGCCGTTGGTGGATGCTTAAGGGGCTTAAGCCAGAATATGAAGACGATCCCGTGATGCGTGAACTATTGCGAAAGGAGTTCAATTTGGGCATGATGTTGAGGCATCAAGGCATTGTTGGATTTGTTGCGCTGGAGCAAGTACCACAGTTAGGTACTGAAGAATTCATTGTACAGGAATGGGTCGAGGGCGTCACTCTCAAGCAATGGTTGGATGGTAATCACAAGTGGCAAGAAAAAGTCAATGTGCTGCAACAGATGTGCGATGTGCTGGATTACTGCCATCGCATGAACGTCGTTCACCGCGACATCAAGCCATCCAACATCATGATTACCCCTAACGGACGGGTGGTGATTATTGACCTCGGGCTGGCTGTTGCGGGCAACCAGAGTGCATTCCGCGCCCCAGCGGGAACTGAGCGCTACATGGCACCAGAGCAACGGCAAGAAGATGTCATTGTCGATGGCAGGGCCGACCTTTATGCTGTGGGGTGCATCATGCAGGAAATGGGATTACCTCGACATTTCAACCGAGTGATCAACTGGTTGCAGCAAACCGACCGTTACAAGCGGCCATCTGATGCGAAGACCCTGCATCAAGCACTGACGCATACTGCATCAAGCAATCGTCGCTGGATCAAATGGGCTGCTATTATCTTGCTGACTACAGTGTGCATGTCAATTGCCTTCGTACTAGGAAGTAACGATATTGGCACACATTTTTGGGGAGCAGGGCAGATGTTAGCACCCATATTGCCAGAGTACCTGACGACTGACACTGTCAACCATTGGGCTAACGACACCGCTCATTTCATCACAATAACCGAAGATGATATTCGATACACATTTCCTAAAATGCCTCATCGAATTCCAGGTAATATCAGTGAAGATGTAGCGGTAGACTTGGGGCTGAATGTGCTATGGGCACCTTTCAACGTGGGATGCGACCGTCCAAGTCTATGCATGACCGGAGGCTACTATGGCTACGGCGACCCGACAGGTAGACTCACATCAATCGACGACAAGAGTTGCTTTATGTACTGGAATGTATCTGCCCAAGATGATTATAGTGCCACAGAATTTGACATTGCTCGTGTTCAATGGGGTGGAAAGTGGAGAACACCTCGCCGTGAAGACATGGATGAATTGATCAACCGGTGTCAATGGACCTATATTCAGCCTAAGGGTTTTCTACCAGGATACCTGATCATCGGGCCCAATGGCAACAGAATATTTCTTCCCTTGGCAGGGTTCCGTTATGAATTTGAGTATTATGAATTAGGAAAGATGGGTTATTACTGGATTACCACACCACGAGATAAGGAGTTGACTGACCTTAGCGGGTTTGTCGGCCTTGCTCTGACACTGGTGCCAAGTGGTATCCAGTATGGTTATGCGATTGTCAACGACGGCTTCTGTGTGCGTCCTGTGCTGGATCGTTGACGGGGAGGATCCGGGCAGTGATGCCGCCACGCTTGCCGCAGACGTAAGTCATTGCTTGATCTGCACTTGAGGTCTCTACTTGGGTCAGTATAAGCTGTTCGCCATTCACAAATCCGTTACACGAGAATGTGGTACCGACAGTCAACTTGCTGCGTTGGCTCTCGATGACCCGCATGCGGCCCTGTCCCAGGTACTGCGCCACAATGCGGCGGCCAGGCGACCACTTCACTTCCACATTGTCACCCACCTTGAGCGTGCTCAGCGCCACAACATCGCCCGTTGGAAATGAACTTACATCGGGGTTTGCCAATGTGTCGCAAAAGTCCCGCCAGTCGCGGCAACCCGCATAGCGTGACAAGATGTTGAGCGTGCTCATCCTGATGGTGGCATAGCCCGTCACATAGCCCCAAACCCGCTTAAGCGTACTGACCGAGATTTGTTCACCCTGCACAAGCGCCAGTTGGTCGCATAGCCCTGCAAAGTCGGTGGGCGAATTGATCGCTTGTCCATAGCGATCCTCCACCGCTTGCCGTAGCGCAGCTAACTGTTCCTGCATCATTTCCATATTATCCAATTCAATTTTTTGCAAAATTACATCAATTCCTGCCATCCCGCAATGCCCCTATAGTTCTTATTGGTTCTAATCCTAAATAGAACCAATAAGAACATAAAAAGATTGTTTATGCATCATGTTAGCCCATTAACTTTGCAAACAAGAAAAAGAAACCGCCGAATCGCTTGAAAGGATGTAGGCACAGAACAATAACCAATCAGTCAATGACTATGAAAAAGTTTAAGAATTCTATCATGCTGTGCTTGGTAATGATGTTTGCAGTTGCAGGATCTGTTACTACACTTGATGCGGCAAACCCTCAAGCAAAATCGAGAAAGACACAAGTCAAAAAGAAATCCACAGCCTCTAAAAGGACTACAACATCTAAATCTCAGTCAGCAGCCTCACAGAAAAAGTCATCGAATGGTCAGACTTTTACAGTGAAAGGTGTCAGCTTTACGATGATTCCCGTTGATGGGGCTTCATTCTCTATTGGAATGACAGAAGTAACCCAAGCACTATGGACGGCAGTTATGGGCAATAATCCAAGTAAGTTCAAAGGAGCTAATCGTCCAGTAGAGCAAGTATCTTGGAACGATTGTCATCAATTCATTGATAAACTTAATCAGTTGACAGGCAGAAAATTTCGTTTGCCAACGGCTCCTGAGTGGGAATTTGCTGCCCTTGGGGGAAACAAGAAGAAAGACTATGACTATGCGGGCAGCTATTATATCGATAAGGTTGCCTGGTATAAGGGTAATAGTGGAAGCTCGACTCATCCAGTAGCTTCAAAGCAACCTAATCAGCTTGGCATCTATGATATGACTGGAAATGTTTATGAATTTTGCGGTGATGATGACGATACAGCAAGACGTCTCATGGGAATGAGCCATCCACTTAGAGGTGGCGCATGGTGTGAAAGTGAGAATCTCTGTTTGATAAAGGGCTTGTATAATGTGGCACCGAATGCTCGAAAACCGTCAATTGGTTTTAGGTTGGTATTAGACGATAATGAAAAGTTAGTTAATACTAAGATTGAAACAAAAACCATCAATGTGAAAGGCGAAACTATTGAGATGGTTGGAGTCGTCGGAGGTACATTTACCATGGGTGCCACCCCTGAACAGGCCAATTATGCAAGAGAAGATGAGAGTCCTGTCCACCAAGTGACACTCTCGAATTATTACATTGGCAGATATGAGGTAACCCAAGCATTGTGGGAAAAAGTGATGGGTTGGAATCGAAGTTGGGGACGAGGTGACATCTATCGACCCGTAAATGAAGTGACATGGGAAGATTGCCAGAAATTCATTGCCAAATTGAATGAGTTAACTGGTGAGCATTTTCGTTTGCCAACTGAAGCCGAATGGGAATATGCAGCTCGAGGAGGAAACCGAAGCAAAAATTTTTTATTTGCTGGAAGCAATAAATACGGTGATGTGGCCTGGGGTGATCACATTCATCAACGAGGCAGAAAAGCCCCCAATGAATTAGGTCTATATGACATGACAGGGAATGTCTTTGAGTGGTGCCAAGATTGGGGTGGAGAATATACTAGCGAGCCACAGACTAACCCGGAAGGTCCTGCTTTGGGCTCTCGACGAATCATTCGAGGAGGTGCGTTTTCTTGCAGTCAGAATTATGGCCGTGTGTCTTCTCGAGGAGCTTTGGATCCTAAACAAATGAGTGTTGAAGGAGGTGACATAGGGCTGCGTCTTGCTATGGATGCAGAATGATTCATATAGTTGTAATTTGAAAGTTGTTTTTTTAAATCATTGGGATATGAAGAAATTGTTGTCTTTTATTATGTTATCATCTTTAGCATGGTGTGTGTGGGCTCAAAATATAGAAGTAGCTGGCTTTTGCTACAAAATGGTGTCTGACGGCACTGAACAATGTTTGGAAGTGAAGCGCAGCGTTTCTAGGTTCAGTGATGAATGCCTGATGATTCCTGCTGAGGTCATCTATAATAATCATTCGTACAAAGTAATAAGTATTGCCGAAGATGCCTTTCGTGGGTCCAGTATTAAAAAGGTAGTCATACCAAACACTGTCAAATCTATTGGTGACTTTGCATTTGAAGGTTCCACTGTTTTAAAGAGTATAGTTATCGGTTCTGGTGTTAAGCAGATCGGTTCTGGAGCTCTATACAGTAAAAGTCTTGATAGCATAACATGTTTAGCAATGTCTCCACCTATAGTGGAAACAAAAAGAGTACCCAAGAATTTCGGCTGGAAGCGCTCAGACTATCAGTTTGACTGCATTCTGCGGGTTCCTGAAAATTGTGAGGACAGATATAAAGCTGATAGTTATTGGAGAGACTATCTCATGGATTTTGATCCAGCAAACCGAAAGGTTGATGGACTTAGTTTTAATGTAGAGGGTGTGCGGTTCAATATGATTCGAGTTCAAGGTGGAACATTTACTATGGGAGCAACTAGTGAACAAGGTAAAGATGCATACGAACCCGAAAAACCAGCCCATGAAGTGACATTATCTGATTTCTATATTGGTCAAGTTGAGGTATCCCAAGAACTATGGAAAGCAGTTATGGGTGAGAATCCAAGTGCATACCAGGGAGTATTGAGTATTGTTGCGCAAATACATGGTGCAACGGGAGGTGAAACAAATGGTCATGTTTGTGCGGTCGAAGGAATTAGTTGGATTGATTGTCAAAAATTCATCAAGAAGTTAAATTCTCTTACTGGACAGAATTTTCGTTTACCAACTGAGGCGGAATGGGAATTTGCAGCTAGAGGCGGAAATAAAAGTAAGGGGTACAAATATGCAGGCAGTAATGAATATAAGGACGTAGCACGTTCAAGGGAAAGCAGATATGAAGATTGTGGAACCCAAGTTCCACCATTGGATTTAGCATCAAGGCTTCCTAATGAACTTGGGTTATATGATATGAGTGGAAATGTGCTTGAGTGGTGCAGCGATTGGTATGATGATGATTACTATAAAGTATCTCCAAGCAATAATCCCAAGGGACCAGAGAATGGTATTTATAGAGTCGTTCGTGGTGGCGGTTGGAATAATGAGGACTCTGAGTTTGGTAAACGTGGTGATCAATATCGAGTCTCCCGTCGAAAGGGCATCAAACCAATGGCAAATTTTCAGAAATCCGGCATGTTGGGTTTGAGGCTCGCTCTATCGGATAAGCCAGCGTCAGCTAAAGCCACAAGCGCATCTGGAGGCTCTATCGCACCTAAAAGTTCAACCTCTCCAGCATCAAAAAGGAAATCTCATTCAAAAAGAAAGCGATAAATAAACAAACAAACAGAAAAATTGATTGATAAAAACTATATAAATGAAAAAGATATGTTCTTTATTAATGGTAGTTTCAGTGATATGCCTGTTAATAACCAGCTGTGAGCAAAAGGCTGAGAAAACAGACCCAATCAGTGTGATAGAGAAATTAAGTCAAGAGGTTGACAAGAATTGCGATTCTTGGGATAAAGTTTCATGGGATGAAGCTGCCGATAAGCTTCAAGCAGCACTCGATAGCTTAGTTCAACCCATTGATACTACACAAATCAATCTCACGGCAGCTCTTGAGAGTATGTTGATAAATGCCCATGCGCATGAGAGACAAGCCATCAAGATGTTGCAAGTCTTGAAGCCATACGAAGACCTTAAAAAAAGTAGTGAAGAACTTGACGAAGAGCCTGATGAATCACTTACATTTGTTGGATCAATCGAAGAACTGCCCATCACGATGAACCTTAATTTCTATGGTACTCGTGTGAAAGGTAGTTATTATTATGACAAAAAAGGTCCCGGGTCAAAACTGACACTTACAGGAACTTATAAAAAAGGAGTTATAGACCTTGTTGAGAAAAACGACAATGATGAAACCACAGGACACTTCAATGGCGAGTTGACTGATGCTTTTTTTAATGGAACTTTTACAAATTCTAAAGGAAGGGAACTCATGTTCTTCTTGGTCGATAAAGATGAGAAGGATAAAGCCGAAGAAGAATTCAGTGAAGGCGATTATGGCACGACTGAATATGACATGAAAGAAACAAACCCTACAACTACTGTCAACCCCCAAACAAGTGCAGCAGCTCGTGATGCACAGATTGACGCTTACGAGGCTTTGGTGAATAAATACATTGTTGCAATCAATAAGGTCATGAACGGTGACACGGATGCATTAGACGAATACGAGTCTCTAAAGAGACAAGTAACAGATTTTGACAAAAAAATGCAGTCATCTCAGTGGAGTGCAGCACAACAATCCAGGCACTATAGAATCGCTCAGCGATACAAGGATCGTTTAAAAGAATTGGGAGGCATGTAGATGAGTCAAGTTGATAGAATGATCTGCACACCTGAGAGGTGAAATGGCTACAATTGTTATCACATACTTACTTTGGGACAATAGGAAGTCAATTTCTATTGTCCCAATTTCTCAAGAGCAAGTGCAAAAAAGATTTTTTGGTTGATGAGAGGAGATAATCGTAGGGGTAGGGTTCAACACTTTTCCAAAAAACTTGATACTAAAAAACTGTTAACTGAAAACTATTTTGTACCTTTGCACGTTTTTAGAATAAGGAGATGGCGAATATCCTGAACATAGAGACATCGACCGAAGTGTGTTCGGTGGCATTGACCAGCGAGGGACAGGTGCTGGACCATCGTGAAAACTACGAGGGTCAGACCCATGCTACCATGCTGAGCCAGTATGTCAAGGAGATGCTGGACTATGCCCGTTCACGGGAGATGAAACTCGATGCCATCGCCGTGAGCATCGGACCGGGCTCCTATACGGGACTGCGCATCGGCTTGAGCGAGGCCAAGGGACTGGCTTTTGGCTTCAGTGTGCCTCTCATCGGTGTGAACACCTTGCAACTGCTTGCCGTCAGCACAATGTTCAATCACTTTATCGAGGAGGATAAGGTGCTTTATGTGCCCATGATTGATGCCCGCCGCATGGAGGTCTACACTGCGGTCTATAATCCCGCTCTTGAGCCCGTGCTTGAACCCCAGGCGATGATTCTCGGCGAGCATTCTTTTGACGCTCTGCTCGGCAAGGGCAATACGCTCATCATGATGGGCAACGGCAGCGACAAGGCTCGTCAAGTGCTCTCCCGTGACGGTGTGCGCTTTGTTGAGGGCATTAAGCCTGTGGCGGTGGAGATGATGGCGCTGGCCGAGAAAGCCTTCCGCGAGAACGACTTCATTGATGTAGCCTACAGCACCCCGTTGTATCTGAAAGAATTTCAGGCCACTAAGCCCAAAAACCCCATTCTTGGCCTCTGATAAGATGGCGGCGAAATGAGGTCGGATTTTCGCAGTTGATATTTTTATCGTATATTTGCAGATTATGTTGACATATAATTCACAACTCAAGAAACTGGTGTTGCCCGAGTATGGCCGCAACATCCAACAGATGGTTGACCACTGCCTCACAATCGAGGACCGCGATGAGCGCACACGATGCGCTTATACCATCGTGCAGAACATGGCCAACATTTTCCCGCAGTTGCGTGCCGAGACCGACTATCAGCACAAACTGTGGGATCACCTGATGATTATGAGCGGCTTCAGGCTGGATGTGGATTTCCCCGTTGATGACATCATCAAGGAAGAAAGCCTGGAAACAACGCCAGAACCTATCCAATATGAGTTGGAACCTATCAAGTTCCGCCATTACGGAAAGAATATCGAGCGCATGATCGAGCGTGCCGCAACCTACCCCGAGGGCGAGGAACGGGATGCGCTGGTAATGCTCCTGGCCAACCACATGAAGAAACTTATCTTCCAAATCAACAACGAGGATGTGGAAGATGCCAAGATTTTCAAGGATCTGGCCTTCTATAGTCATGGCGCCATCAGGTTGAACCCCGAGACTCATCACCTGCACGAGTATCAGATTGTTAAACCTGCTCAACCCGCTAGCAAGAAGAAAAAGAAGAAATAAACCGCCCTTTAGCCATTCATCCATTGCTTGACAGGGCTAGATGAAATGGGGTAATAACGATAAACCAAATACTGGAGAATAATGATTACGCGTGACGAACTCATAGCAATAGGCCGCTACAATAAGCCGCATGGTGTGTCTGGAGAGATTTCGGCTACCATTGATGTTGATGTGGAGGTTCTGCAGGGCTTGTCATGTCTGGTGAGCGACATCGATGGCATCTTTGTGCCGTTCTTTGTCAACTCGTGCCGACCCAAAACCAGTGAGACCGTATTGCTCACCATCGACGGCATCGGCAATGAGACCGAAGCCGCGCGTTTGGTCAATCACGACATCTATGCTCTCAAGCGTGATTACCGCAGCGAGAGCGACAATGTGGATGCCGACGGATATCCCCTGGATTTTTTCATCGGCTTTGAACTTAGGGACAGCGACAACACCGTGGTGGGAGAAATTAGCGATGTGGACGAGCAGACCGAGAATGCGATGTTCATCGTCGGGGTCGATGGGGGAGAACTCATGGTTCCTGCCAACGATGACTTGATCGTGGAATTTGATTTGGACAGCAAAGTGATGGTCATGGATCTGCCTGAAGGGCTTCTTGACCTCAACAAATAAACAGTTATAACGACACAAGAAGCATGCAACGGTTTCCACATATCTTTGTAATAGCGATAGCGATGTTCACCGTGCTCTGTCCGCAGCACTTGGTTGCAAGAGAACATGAAGAGGATATTTATGAGTTGTCGCTCGACGAGAACCTGGCTACGCCTGAGATAAAGAATAACAAGCAGGCCGATAAAATCCAGGATTTCCAATACGATATGGCTGTGGCTTTCAAGAAGTCAAACTATGAGGTGGAACTCATGCGTGACGACGAGATTATCGTCATCACCATTCCGGCCAGCCAATTGTTTGACCCTAACGACACCGTCGTCAGCAAATTAGGAGAGACTCAGCTCAAGCCTTTCCTCAGGATGATCAATAATCCGGGGTTCTACAAGATGCTACTCGTGATGCACAGCGATGACACGGGTAGTTCGGAATACACGCTCAACTTGACACGGCAGCGCGTTAACGCTATTTTTGACTGGTTTGAGGCAAATGGCAGCGTGGAATATGTCGTTCCCTATGCCCTGGGCGCTACCGACCCGCTTGTTGACAACAACTCGGTAGAGAACCGCAAGACTAACCGCCGGCTGGAGATTTATCTCGTCCCCGACAAGGTAATGCTGCAGCAGGCCAAGAAAGGCACTATCAACATTCGCCAGAAGGCAAAAGAGAAATAACAACACATAATTATATATATAGCACATTAGAAATGGCAAAAGAATTAAAGGATTTGACAAAGAGAGCCGACAATTACTCTCAATGGTATAACGAACTGGTAGTGAAAGCCGATCTCGCTGAGCAATCGGCGGTGCGTGGTTGCATGGTAATCAAGCCCTATGGCTATGCCATCTGGGAAAAAATGCAGCGCCAACTTGATGACATGTTCAAGGCTACGGGTGTGCAGAACGCCTATTTTCCCCTGCTCATCCCCAAGTCGTTCCTCAGCCGTGAGGCCGACCATGTGGAAGGCTTCGCCAAGGAGTGCGCGGTCGTCACGCATTATCGTCTGATGAATGACCCCAACGGCAAGGGTGTCGTTGTAGACCCCTCGGCAAGGCTTGAGGAAGAACTGGTTATTCGTCCCACCAGCGAAACCATCATCTGGAACACCTACCGCAACTGGATCAATAGTTACCGTGACCTGCCACTGCTCATCAACCAGTGGGCAAATGTATTCCGTTGGGAAATGCGCACACGCATGTTCCTGCGCACGGCCGAGTTCCTGTGGCAGGAGGGACATACCGCCCATGCCTCTAAGGAAGAGGCCGAGGCCAAGGCTATCGAGATGCTCAATGTCTATTCCGATTTTGCCGAGAAATATATGGCATTGCCCGTTATCAAGGGTATCAAGACCGCCAATGAGCGTTTTGCCGGCGCTCTCGAGACTTATACCATCGAGGCCATGATGCAGGATGGCAAGGCACTGCAGTCCGGTACCAGCCACTTCCTGGGCCAGAATTTCGCCAAGGCATTTGATGTCAAGTTCATCGACAAGGAGAATAAACTGCAGGATGTGTGGGCCACCTCCTGGGGTGTTTCGACACGATTGATGGGTGCGCTCATCATGACACACAGCGACGACAACGGACTCGTGCTGCCGCCGCATCTGGCTCCTATCCAGGTCGTGATCGTTCCCGTTTACAAGACCGACGACCAACTCCAGCAGGTTAACAAGGTTGTTGAACCCATCGTTGCCAACCTGCGCGCCATGGGCATTTCGGTGAAGTATGACAATGCCGACAACAAGCGTCCGGGATTCAAGTTTGCCGACTATGAACTCAAGGGTGTGCCCGTGCGTCTCGTGCTCGGTGCACGCGACATCGAGGCCGGCACTGTCGAGGTTATGCGCCGCGACACCCTCGAGAAGAGCAGCGAGCAGCTGGCTGGTATCGAGAACCGCGTCAAGGACCTGCTTGAGGAAATCCAGCAGAACATCTACAACAAGGCTCTGCGCCACCGTGAGGAGATGACCTTCACGGTCGATACCTGGGACGAATTCAAGGAGCAGATCGAGAAGGGCGGTTTTATCCTTGCCCATTGGGACGGCACCACCGAGACCGAAGAGAAAATCAAGGAGGAGACCAAGGCGACCATCCGTTGCATCCCGCTGGATGCCCCCGAGGAGGATGGCAAGTGCATCTACACGGGCAAGCCCAGCAAGCGCCGTGTCATCTTTGCGCGTAACTACTAAATAACTAGCGTTTTATCATCAACCGGTTGCGGGAGTCGTCAGGATTCCCGCAATCGGTTTTTATGCAGGTTAATCCTGTAAAAAAAAGCACTTCGTTATCACAACGAAGGTGCCCTAGGAAAAATAGTATGAATAATAGTTGATTTAAGGTTTTGCAAATGTACTGCATTTATCTGAATGATGCAACTTTTTTTTGTAAATAATACACTTTTAGCTCTTATCTTGCTTGTGTTTTGCCTCATTGTGACAAGTGGTTCCTTGCCCCAAGGGTGCTTGATTTAAGCCAATATTTGCAATTTTATATATTTTAACACCGCTCATTAAGGAGAATATGTTAATTTTGTCGTTTGATTGTTGTAAACCATTTTGGACCCTGGCAGTCTAATGGCAAACCGACATAAATTGGCATTGATGATGAATGATGATAACAAACATATGGGGCCAGTCCAAGCGCTGAAGTTGTTCTTTGGCTTCTTTATGGTTCTGGTCTACCTTGGGATGGCTGTTCTGGTGGCTACTAACTACTATCACTGGTGGCCGGGCACGACCACATGGACAATGGTCAGGTGGTTGTTTGCCACTATCCTGGCAGCCTATGGCATCTACAGGGCTTACCGCGAGATTAAGGGACATCACACCTATGGCATGCGCCGTGACGACGACTAATAGTACTAGAAATGAAGAAAACTGATCTCATATTGATTACCACACTGGTTGTGTCGCTACTCGCCATGACCTCCTGTGGTAAAAACCAGCAGCCCAAGAGTACAAGCACTCGCGGCGTTGCAAGGATATTGAGCGACGAGTCATTCCAGAGCGTGCTCGAGCAGGAAATAGCCGTGTTTGAGTACCAATACCCCGAGGCAAGCATTGTGCCCGAGTATATCAACGAGCACGATGCCCTCGACTCGCTTCTTCAAGAGAAGGTCGACCTGATCATAGTATCGCATGACCTCACCGACAACCAGCGCAAACTGCTGAAACTGCAGAGTAGGGCTTACCGTTCTAGAATGATCGCTGTTGATGCCATTGCCATTATCGTCAACAAGCAGAACGATATCGAAGAGCTTACCATGGAGGACCTGTCTGACATCTTTACCGGTAAGGTGAAGCGTTGGGGAGAGGTATTTCCCACCAAGCTCAAGAATGATTCCATCAAAGTCATGTTCGACGGTTCAGGAAGCGGCGTGGTGCACTATATGAAGGAAAAATTTCTCAAGGGAGCTCCTTTCGGCTCCAATGTGTATGCCAAGACTAACAGCACCGATGTCTTTGAGGCTGTCGAGAAACACAAGAATCTCATTGGTTTCATCGGCGTGAGCTGGATTACCAGCGATCTCAAGAGCCTGGAGAAACCCATTGACGAAAAGTATGAAGAATTAATGAATAACAATGAGGTCAGTCTCATCAACTTTACCGACCGCATCAAGGTGATGCCAGTCAGGGAAGACGATAAACTCGAGGCCTTCAAACCCTATCAAGCGCACATCAATAGCGGAGACTATCCCTTGGTGCGCACTATCTGGGCCATTGATGCCGCTTACCTGGGTTCTCTCGATCACGGTTTCTTTACCTTCCTCACTGGCGTTATTGGGCAGAAAATCATTCTGCAGACCGGTATCTTGCCCGCTGCTGAGCCCGTTAGATATGTTGAAGTTGAGTGAGTTGACAACTTGGCACGGAATTTGCCATTTAGATTACAAAGTCTAAAGCCATGGGGCTAAAAACTGAAAATCAGAAACGAAACATCAAATATTAACATCTAATTGTTACTGTAATGAAAACGAAATTCTTATTTGCATCACTCTTCCTGATGGGTGCATCGCTGGTAACCAGCGCACAGGGTTACAAAGACGGTATTGAGTACTACAAAGTTGACAGGCTGGACAACGCTAGGGAACTGCTTGACCGCAACCTCAACGCTGCCACCACCGACAAGGCTGAATCTTACTACTACCTGGGCCAGATTGCTCTGCACCAGGGAAAGGTTAGCGAGGCTGCAACCAACTTTGAGAAAGGTATCGCTGCCAATGCAGGCAATCCCTACAACTATGTGGGACAGGCTGCAATCGCGCTGCGCAACGGTGGCGAAGCCAAGGCTCTGTTTGAGAAGGCACGCAAGTTGTCCAAGAAGGACCCCAAACTGGAGATTGAAATTGCTCGTGCCTACTATGATGCAAATCCCACTACCTATGCCAAGGATATTGAGAAATGCATCAAGAATGCCCGCAAGTGGAATCCTGATCACCCCGACAGCTACATCTTTGAAGCCGACACCAAGGCCGACAAGCAGGACTGGGGTAATGCTGCAGGCATCTATGAACTGGCCTTTGACAAGGATCCCAAAAATATCGAGGCCTATGTGAAATATGCCAACACCTACTTCAATGTGGTTCCCGCTGTTGCTATCGAGCGTCTCGAGGAACTCCAGGCCAGGGTACCCAATTCGGCTCTTGTTCAGCGCGAACTTGCTGAGAAGTATTATGCCGACAACCTGGGTGCCAAGGCAGCCGAGCAGTACGGCAAGTACATCAAGAACCCCAACCACTTTGCTCAGGATGAGGTGCGCTATGTACAGCTCTTGTTCTTCGGCGAGAAATACCAGGAGTCTTACGAATTGGCAACACAGCTCGTCAACAGGCTCAGCCCCAATGATGACAATGTGTTCTACATGAAGCGTATGCAACTCTACAACCTGGTGCAGCTCGAGAAGTGGCCCGAGGCCGTCGAGGCTGGTAAGGCGTTCTTTGCCAATGTGCTCCCCAAGGGCTCAACTTATGAGTCGCGCGATTACACCGATTACGGTCAGGCTCTGCAGAAGGCCCAGATGCCTGTCGAGGCTATCGCAGCTTTTGAAAAGGCCCTGGAAATCAACCCCAACAACACGGACTTGATCCGATACATGGGTGACAGCTACGCCGATGCCGATAACTATGTAAAGGCTGCTGAGTACTACCAGCGACTGGTGGATACCGGGGACTACAAGTCCAACGATCTGTTCTACCTCTCCAAGTACTACTATGCAATTGCCGCTACCGATAGCCTTGACGCTGCTGTAAAGAGTGACGCCCTCGCCAAATCCCAAAAGTATCTTGACGAAGTGGATCAGAAGGTGCCCGGCAATGTACAGATTGTCAACCAGAAGGCTACCCTCGCCAAGTTCCGTGAGGGTGATACCAACAACGGCGCTGCACTTGAAGCCTATAAGGAGTTGCTGACCATCCTCGAAACCAAGCCGGACAAGATGGAATATGCCCGCTACTTCAAGTATGCCTATAACTACATGGCTAATTACTACTTCAACAAGGGTGATAAGGCTACAGCCAAGACCTACTACCAGAAGTGGCTGGAGTATGATCCCACCAACGACGCACTTCGCAAGTATGTTGATAGCCTCAAGTGATATCAAGGAAGTAAATAACCAATCACACTATTATTGCCACGACGGGTACATCGCCCGCCGTGGCTCTTTCTTTAGTAAGACCGGCATCATGATTAATCCAGTCCTTGCTGTTTGCATTAAAAATCAGATTACTGGACCGGCATCGAAATCATTGCCTAACCAAAATGCCCGTTTTTTTGACGCTTTTCTTGTCTTTGTCTTCGGCTTGCATTATCTTTGTCGGTTGATTTAGATAGCAATTGGGAACCAAAATGAAAGTCAAGGATTTGATCATGTTGGCTGCCGTCCTGTTGGCCTTGTGGGGGTCTTGTCAGGATGCCGCGGCTCAGAATGTCGGTGATGATTATTATGAGGCCTTTATTGAGTATGAAGGCTCATTGACCGACTATCTGCAATACCAGCTCAAGAATAATGATGTCCTGATTACGGGTAAGTATGAGGGGTTCATCACGGCGCGTGTCAACTCGAGCGTCACCGCATCACAGATTCTCTCGATTGAGAATGTGGTCAAGGTGTCTAGGGCCATTCCGCTAGAAACATGCTCTGACAGTGCCCGATACTATTCCCGTGTCGATGCCGTGCAGTGCGGCGACGGGCTGGATATGCCCTACACGGGTAAAGATGTCATTGTCGGTATCATTGACTGCGGGTTTGACTTCAATCATATCAACCTGTGTGACAGCATGGGCTCGACCAGGGTGAAAGCGGTTTATATGCCCATGGATGAATCGGGCACCCCTCCCGTGATTCGCGCTGTCAGGCTGCCGGGTAGCTGTTATGAGTCCCCGTCTCAAATTCGCTCCTTGACCACCGATGATGCCACTACGCCCCACGGAACCCAGGTCGCCGGCATCGCGGCAGGTGGTTATCATGACAACGGATGGTATGGCATGGCTCCCGAGGCCGACCTCGTGTTGTGCGGAATCCCCGAGGAGCATCTCAATGATGTGCGGGTTGCCAATAGTGTCAGTTACATCTGCGACTATGCCACGCGCAAGAACAAGCCGTGTGTTATCAACATCAGCCTGTCAAGCCCTGTGGGACCTCACGACGGCTCGTCTTATCTCACTCGCGTCTTCTCGCAGTTTTCGGGACCTGGACGCGTCTTCGTCGTCTCGGCGGGCAACAATGGTGATAAGGCTGTATGTGCCCATGCTACCATTTCCAGCAGGGAGGACACGGTAATCACATTGCTCAATGGCGCTGGACTTCCACGAACGGGATATGTCAACGCTTGGAGCCAAAAGGAGAAGCCTTTCAATACCAAGTTCATTGTCATGAATATCCAGAACGGTGCCATACTGTACCGTTCCAAGACTGTTGGCGCAACGGTTGCGGGAGTTTCGTTTGATCTCTCGAGTGACAACGATACCACATTGGCTAAGTACTGCTCGGGTACAGTGAAAATGGCAGGTGGCATAGAGGTCGACAAGCGTCCTAACTCCATATGTGAAATGGATATAACGCCTCTCAGCAGGAATTATGCCTTGGGATTCATGTACTACACGCCCATGGCTACCTCATTGACAATATGGTCTTCAGGACAATCCACTTTCTACAACTACGGATATTCATGGGTTTCCAAGGGCTCGCCTGACGGTTCCATCAATGACTTGGCGAGCACCGACAGCGTTATCTCGGTTGGCTCATATAACTCTCGACAGTATGTGCCGCTCAGGGACGGTTCGACTTATTACCGTTACTTCAGCACTCCCATGCAATTGTCCTATTACTCGGCCTACGGGCCCGACGACAACGGAATCCAGCGTCCTGATGTCTGTGCTCCCGGTAGTGTAATCCTTGCGTCGGCCAACAGGTTTGATACCGATGCGCCCAATATGGAGTACTGGCAGCCGTCGGCATGGGTCGACGGTGTCGAGTACCCCTATTGCCCTGACTTGGGCACATCGATGTCGGCACCGGTGGTGAGCGGGGCCGTTGCTTTGTGGCTTCAAGCCAATCCCTCATTGAGTACAGCCGATGTCCGCAACATCCTCTACCACTCGAGTTACAAGGATGTATATGTTAATTCCTCCAATCCCTCGCGATGGGGGTCGGGAAAACTCGATGTAATGGCAGGAATGCGTTATATCCTGCACATCGTGGACAAGAACGGTGATGTCAATGGCGACGGCGAGGTCAATATCAGTGATGTCAATGTAGTCATCAGCCTGATTCTGGGCGGAACGGCCAATGAGGACACCATGCTGCGCGCCGATGTGAACGATGACGGCGAGGTCAACATCAGTGATGTCAACAAAATCATGGATATTATCTTGAACTGATAACGGCGGTGAGAACCCTTGTTGCCATAGTGTTGGCCTGTGCTTGTCTGTCTCCGTTACTTGCTGGGGTGAGGGCGCTGGATGCAGTCTCTAAGGTGGCCAAGTCACAACTCCAGCCCGAGGAAACTGGTTTCAGGAGCGGGAACGGCGGGCACCGGGTTAGGGCTTTCGTCCGTGTTTCAGGCAATAGCGACATCGAGGCTCTACAGCTCATGGGAGTGACAGTCGAGGCTGTCTTTGACGGCTTTGTCACCGCCTCGGTGCCCGTTCGGGACATCAATGCCGTTGCTGCGCTCGAAGGCGTTAAGCAGATATCGCTGGCACGCACGCTGCACCTGTGCAACGACAGCGCACGCCATTTCTCGCATGTGGACCAGGTGCTTGGGGGCGAGGATATGCCAGCCCCTCTCGATGGCAAAGGTGTGATTATTGGCATCATTGACACGGGAATCGATTTTAACCACATCAACTTGTGTGACGCCCAGGGGAATTCACGCGTTCGTGCCGTGTATATGCCTGAAGATTCTACAGGCGTTTCACCTGTCATCGACGGGCGGGTGATGCCTGGCAGCTGCTATGAAACGCCTGAACAGATTGCGCGTCTGGAAACAGATTATGATGGTTCTTCACATGGTACCCACACCGCCGGCACTGCAGCGGGCTCTCATATGGCAAACGGCTGGCATGGCGTGGCCTTGCAGGCCGATATCGTTGCCTGTGCCATGCCCGAAGACAAACTGACTGATGTCAATATCGCCAATGGATTAAAATACATCTTTGACTATGCCGGCAGGCAGCACCGCCCCTGCGTCATCAACATGAGCATTGGCACCAACGAGGGACCCAACGACGCCACCTCGTTCCTGTGCAAGGTGTTTGAGTCGATGTCCGGGCCCGGACGCATCTGCGTTCTCTCGGCAGGAAATGACGGTAATGCCCCCATCTGCTTTCACCACACGCTCTCAGGGGTGGGGGATACAGTAACCACGCTCCTGCGCAATCAGTGGGGAGGAACCCAAAGCAGCGGTTACATCAGCATGTGGAGCGATGGTTCACAACAGCACCTCTCGCGCCTGGTCATTGTGAACAAGACCTCTGGCGCCATCGTGTATGCTACACCGTTCCTGGATGCTTTGCCCGGCGATAGCGTCTTCACCGTTTCCAGTGATGACGATCCGGCATTCGCTACTCATTTTACAGGCAAGGTTCAATTTGCCAACGCTCTGGAGCCACAGTTCAGTATGGACGGGCCAATCGCCGATACTGATGGCCGTTTCCATTCCTTCTGGACTTTTGACGCGATGGCACTTGATTCCCAGCATGTCATGGGTCTGCAGTACCTCTGCGACCGTTCTGTCCATTTAACTGGATGGAGTACCAAGTACACCTATTTCTATGACTATGGGCTGGACGGAATAATAGGCGGGACGCGCAGCGGGTCAATCAGTGACTTGGCGACAACCGACAGTGTCATTTCGGTAGGTGCCTATTGCTCCCGTTCAAGCTATGTGGAGCGAGACGGCTCCATCTACAGCTTTTCCTCGAGCCATCCCGTTGATATTGCCGGTTTCTCTTCTTTTGGTCCTGACGAGAACGGACACCAGCGGCCCGATGTGTGCGCTCCTGGCATGGCTGTCGTCTCGTCGGCCAACCGTTATAATGTGACAGCCAATAGGGAACACTGGCCTGAACCCGTGGCGGTTGATGGGGTCGAGTACCCCTACTATGCCAATCAAGGCACCTCGATGTCGGCGCCCGTTGTTACAGGAACCATAGCCTTGATGTTGCAGCTCAATCCATGGCTCACGGCATCTGATGTCCGGGGAGTGCTGTGCCGCAGTTCCTACCGCGACGATTTTGTCGTGAACGGTGACGCTTCGCGATGGGGATTTGGCAAGTTGAATGCACTGGCTGCCATTGGCGATGTCATTGAGAACACATTGGCACCAGGTGATGTGACGGGTGATAGGGAAGTGAACATTGCCGATGTCATGGCGGCAATCGACATTATCCTCAGGGACGGGGCGGCAGCCGATGCGGCATCGCTGATACGCGCCGATGTCAACCATGACAGTGAGGTATTGATTGCCGATGTCAATGCAATAATAGATTTGATACTAAACGATTGAAATCATGATAGATTACATTAAGGGCTCAATAGCCGAACTCAACCCTGCTTTTGCCGTTATCGATAATCACGGAGTGGGTTACATGATGAACATTTCCTTGTCCACCTATGATGTGCTTTCCCGCGTCGGCAGGGAGGACACTTTGCTTTATGTCTATGAAGCTATCCGTGAAGATGCTCATCTTCTTTATGGATTTGCCAACAAAAAGGAACGAGAGGCGTTCTTGCTGCTCATCTCGGTATCGGGCGTGGGACCAAATATCGCTCGCATGATACTCTCCTCGATGAGTGTCGATGAATTCTCCCAAGCCATTGCTTCCAGCAATGTGGCCATGTTCAAGTCGGTCAAGGGGGTGGGCGGAAAAACGGCACAAAGAATAATAGTTGACCTCAAGGATAAAATAAAACTGGCAGATGATTCGTTATTACATCAGACAGGACAAGTAACAGGTGAATCCTTTGACGAGGCGTTGGCCGCTTTGGTCATGTTGGGCTTTTCACAACAGGCATCACAAAAGGTGCTTAAATCGCTGTTTTCCAGCCATCCAGGGATAACCGTGGAGCAGGCTATCAAGCAGGCGCTGAAGATGATGTGATGCTGAACGCGGTATACCGTTGGTGACTGTTGTTTGCTCTGCTTGAGTGGAATTTTTTATGCTGAGCCGAAAAAAAATATTATTTTTTGCTATTGTTGGCTTGCTCATCGGGTTATGGGCGGGCAATAATTCTTTGTTCGCACAATATGTGACCAGCACATTGCCGCCGCCTCCACCTCCTCCCGACACTCGCACCTCGGCCCAACAGCAGCAAGCTCCGAAGCTTGACCTCCATTTCAATGTCAGGCCGACTGTCCCGCGCAACTATGTTGATGTGCAGGGCTCTGAAGAGTATGCCGCCGATTTGAAAGATCCTTCCAACATCACTTCCGAAGTAGAGTTTGACCCCGAGACGGGTTGCTATGTCGTGCACACCCGGTTGGGGGATAAAGACATCGTCACGCCCTATATCCTGTCGCCCGACGAGTTCAGCAACTCCGATTTCCGCCGTTCGATGATGGAGTACTACAGGCAGAAGAATGCCGAGAGTGCCCAGAATCAGGAGAAGGACCCGTTCAACTTCCTCGACATGCAGTTCGGCATGGGACCTCTTGAAACTGTCTTTGGTCCCGGTGGCCTGCAGTTGAAAACCACAGGTTCGGTAGTTATTAACATGGGTGTCAAGAGCAACTCGACCGACAACCCGGCTCTCTCGGTATCTCAGCGCCGTAAGACCTATTTTGACTTTGACCAGAAGATTCAGGCTAATGTCACCGCAACCGTGGGTGACAAGATGCGTTTCAACATGTCATACAACACCGGTGCGACATTTGATTTCGACAGCAAGAACCTGAAACTCGCCTACGAGGGCAAGGAAGACGAGATTATCAAGAACATTGAGGCTGGTAATGTGAGCATGACGACTGGTTCGTCGCTCATCCACGGCAGTGCAGCATTGTTCGGTGTCAAAACAAAACTGCAGTTTGGTAAACTCACCGCTACAGCACTTGTCTCGCAACAGAATAGTGAATCCCAAACTGTTAGCAGTAAAGGTGGCTCACAGACGACAGAATTCTACATTACGGCCGACAAGTATGATCAGAACCGTAACTTCTTCCTGTCGCATTTCTTCAGGGACCACTACGACGAGTGGTGCTCAAAGCTCCCCCTGGTATCATCTGGTGTCCAGATCAAGCGCATCGAGGTATGGATTACCAACAAGCGCAGCAACTTCAGCGAGTCCCGCAACATCATGGCCTTTATGGATGTCGGCGAGGGAAATGAGGCGAACATCAGCAACCATCACTGGATTGGTGACATCACGGCATTGCCTTCCAACACGGCCAACACGCTCATGGGCGAAATCAAGGATCAGTATCCTGATGCACGCTACATGAGCAAGGCGTCAACGGCATTGGCTCCGTTGAAGGAATTTGATTTTGAGGGTGGCAAGGACTATGAGAAAATCGAGAGTGCACGACTCTTGACCTCGGCCGATTACACCCTTAACGCAAGTTTAGGATATATCATGCTCAAGACGGCTCTTGCCAGCGATGAGATTCTGGCTGTGGCCTATGAGTACACTTATGGCGGCAAGACCTATCAGGTGGGTGAGTTCTCGGGTGACATCACATCTACCGATCAGTCACTCTATGTGAAAATGCTCAAGGGCACCACATCTTCGCCCGATTTCCCCATGTGGGACCTCGCCATGAAGAATGTTTACGCCCTGGGTTCCTACCAGATTCAGAAAAAGAACTTTAAGCTCAACATCAAGTACCTGAGTGACACTACTGGTAACGAGCTGATTTATATCCCTGCCGGCAACATCAATGGCAAACCGTTGCTTCAGGTGATGAACCTCGACCGACTCGATGCTAACCAGCAAACCAATATCGATGGCCGCTTCGACTACCTCGAGGGATACACGATACAGCCCTCGACAGGCAAAATCATCTTCCCCGTGACAGAGCCCTTTGGTGAGCATCTGCGCAAGCAGTTTGGTGATGATCAAATAGCCAAGAAATACATCTATACCGAGCTTTATGACTCCACACTCATTGTGGCACAGCAATTCAGTGACAAGAATAAATTTGTCCTTGCCGGTGAATACCAGTCCAGTTCGGGTAGTGTTATCAAGCTCAATGCCACCAATGTGGCCCGTGGTTCGGTAGTTGTGACGGCTGCAGGTCAAACACTGACCGAGAACAGCGACTACACCGTCGACTATACCATGGGTACAGTGACTATCACCAACCAGAGCATCATCGATGCCGGTACCAACATCAGTGTTTCACTGGAGAACCAGTCAACATTCAGTATGCAGCGCAAGACACTGCTGGGGTTGGACCTGGATTATGCATTCAACAAGAATTTCCATGTTGGAGCTACAGTGATGCATTACGGCGAGAAAGCTATCGGTGACAAGGTCGCCATCGGTAGTGAGCTTGTCAACAACACAATCTGGGGTGCCAATGTCTCCTACAACACCCAATTCATGTGGCTCACCAATCTGCTCAATAAAATCCCCACTGTCAACGCAGTGGCGCCATCGAGCATCAATTTCCTCGGCGAGTTTGCCCAGTTGGTGCCCCATCAGGGAAAGACCGGTTCCAACACCGGCAGTTCTTATATCGACGACTTTGAGTCCACACAGTCGGGTATTGATATGCGTTCTCCCTACTCGTGGGCTCTGGCTTCTGCGCCCTCTGCTTCAATTGTGCCCGAGGCCTTACCCCAGAACAATAATATCACTTATGGTAAGTATCGTGCACTGCTCTCATGGTATTATGTTGACCGCTTGTTCACCCAGCGTAACTCGTCCTACGCGCCCGGATATATTAAGAATGACCTGGATGCGCTCTCTTATCCTTATGCCCGTGAGGTGGCATTCAGCGAGGTATTCCCTGGCCGTGAACTCAACTATGGCGAGTCATCGGTTATACAGACGCTGAACCTCTCCTTCTATCCCCGTGAGCGTGGCCCCTACAACCTTGATGGTACTAATGTGGACCAGGACGGCTATCTGCTTTATCCCGAGAAACGCTGGGGTGGTATCATGCGCAAGATCGATAACACCAACTTCGAGCAATCCAATATCGAGTATATCCAGTTCTGGCTTCTTGACCCGTTCATGGATCCCGAGTTGGGCAACGAGGACGGCGGTCAGCTTTACTTCAACCTGGGTGAGGTGAGCGAGGACATTCTCAAGGACGGACTCAAGAGTTACGAGAACGGTTTGCCCATCAACGGCGATTCCACTTATGTTTCCTCTACGGTTTGGGGTAAAGTGTCTTCTCAGACATCCTTGACCTATGCCTTTGATAACACCAATGGCGCACGCCTTCTGCAGGATGTGGGTCTGGATGGCTTGACCAATGCCGAGGAGTTTACTCATGAGACCTATGCCAATTTCTTGAACGAACTGCGCGCGGTGTTGCCCGAGACGACTCAGGCTGCGATGCAGCAAGATCCGTTCTCGCCGTTCAACGACCCCGCCGGTGACAACTACGCCTTCTATCGCAACAATTACTACGACCAGCAGCACACGACCATCAACGACCGCTACAAGCATTTCAATGGTACCGATGGAAACTCGTTGTCACAAAGTGATGCCAGCGATGGACAGTATCAGACTTCGCGATCGACGCCCGATGTCGAGGATATCAACCAGGACAATACGCTCAATGAGTATGAGCGCTACTTCCAGTATCATGTAGCCATTCACCCCGACTCGATGAGGGTCGGCATGAACTTCATTACCGACAAGCAGATTGCCAATGTGAAGACCCGCAACGGTGAGACACAACAAGCTACCTGGTACCAGTTCACTATCCCGCTGATGAACTATGACAAGAAGGTGGGGTCCATCCAGGACTTCTCGACAATCCGCTTCATGCGTATGTTCATGACCGGATTCCGTGCCACGACACACTTGCGATTTGCTTCGCTCGAACTCGTTAGGGGCGAGTGGCGCAACTACAAGTATAACCTTAACATGCGCGGCGACCAGCCCGCCAACGGTACCATCAGCATCAATACCGTCAACATTGAGGAGAATGCTTCGCGCGAACCGGTCAACTATGTCTTGCCGCCAGGCGTGTCGCGCATCATCGACAGCGGACAATCCCAGATTACCCAGCTCAACGAGCAGTCCATGCAGTTGACCGTTGACAATCTGGATGCGGGTGACGCCCGCGGTGTCTACCGTAACACCGACCTCGACCTCAGGACCTACAAGCGCCTGCAGATGTTTGTGCACAACGAGGCTATCATCGGCAACGAATCCAATCTGCGCAACGGCGATGTATCGATGTTCATCCGCCTGGGTTCTGATGTGAAGAACAACTACTATGAGTATGAGATTCCGCTGACGGTAACCCCTCCGGGACACTACAGCACCAATAGCTCCTCTGATCGTGAAAAGGTTTGGCCTCAGGAGAATATGCTCGACATCAACCTCGATGTGCTGGTCAATGCCAAAAAGCACCGCAATGCCGACAAAATGGCTGGTATTGATGGCGTGGGCTACGCAATCCGTTATCAGGATGTCGATGACGACCACCCCAACAACAAAGTCTATGTCGTGGGTAATCCTTCGATAAGCAAGGTGCGCGTCATGCTCATCGGTATTCGCAACAACTCCCCGACGACCAAGAGTTGCGTCGTCTGGGTCGATGAGTTGCGTGTGACCGACTTCGACAGTGAGGGCGGCTGGGCTGCCAAGGGGTCGATGACGCTTAACATGAGTGATATCGCAACTGTCAATCTGGGCTATCACAAGGAGACCGAGGGATTCGGTGCAGTGAATCAGAGCCTGTCGCAGCGCCGTCTCGATAACTACGACCAGTATAATGTCGCTGTGCAGACCGACCTTGGACGATTCATTCCCGAGAAGGTGAAACTTCATGCGCCCATCTACTATTCCTATAGCAACGAGAAGATAACGCCCAAATACAATCCGTTGGACCAGGATGTCAGGCTCGATGAGGCAGTCGATATCTGTGAGACCAAACACCAGAAGGACAGCATCATGAATTATGCTGTAACTCAACGCACGGCCAAAAACTTCTCTATCTCGGGACTCAAGTTTGATGTCAAGACAATGAAGAATCCCATGCCTTGGGATCCTGCTAACTTCTCGTTCAGTTATTCGTTCAACAAGCAACACCTGAACGACCCCGAGAATGTTTACGAGAACACCAACGATTACCGCGGCAGCATGCAGTACAGTTGGACCCCCTATGCCAAGCCGTTCAAGCCGCTATCGCGATTCATCGATGAGAAGAACAAGAGCATGAAGTTCTTCCGTGATTGGGAATTGCGCTGGCTGCCGACCAACATAGCTTTCAGTACCAACATTTCACGGTACTACTATGAGCAACAGACGCGCAACGAGACGGGTATCGACATCGAGTTGCCGGTTTCGGTCAGCAAGAACTTCCTCTGGGACCGCCAGTTCGCGCTATCATGGAACTTCACCAAGTCAATCACTATGTCGTTCAATAGCAACACCACTGCCCACATCCTGGAACCCGTGGGACAGGTCAACAGGAAACTCCTTCCTGATGCTTATCGCGACTGGCGTGATTCGGTGATGACATCCATCAGGGACCTGGGTACACCGTGGGCCTACAATCAGACATTCACTTTCTCCTATAAGGCCCCGTTCAACCAGATTCCTATCTTGAGCTGGATTACGGCCAACGCGTCCTATAACTCAGTTTATCGGTGGGACCGTGGTGCCGTCATCGATGGCATCTCGTCGGGTAATTCCATTGCCAACCAGACGACCCGTTCACTGGATGGCCGCTTTGCCCTTGACCAGTTCTATGGTAAGATACCTTACCTCAAGAAAGTGGATGAACGCTTCTCTAGCAAGAACTCCAACCGTTCCAAGGAGAAAACCAAAAAGGAGAAGCCCAAGAAATTCAACAAGACTGTCAAGTTGAGTCCCGATTCTGCTATTGTCATCAATCACAAGTTAGGTGTCAAGAATGTAAAAGTATCGGCCTCCACAACCGATGACAAGCCTTTCAAGATTGAATACAAGGTAAAAGATAAGGACAATGTCATCATCAGTACTTTAGGTTCCGAGAACCTCAAGTTCACCATTACCGAGGTGCCCAAGGCCGAGACCAAGAACTTCTTTACCGAGTCCGCCCAATACGCATGCCGTGTCCTGATGAGTGTTCGCAGCATCAATGTTCGCTGGAAGAAGACGACCTCATTGAATGTGCCGCAATTCATCCCCGAGATTGGTGACATCTTCGGCCAGTCAACACACTACGATGTTATGGCTCCTGGTCTTGACTTCGCCTTTGGTTTTGCTGGCAAGTCTTATATCGACAAGGCCATTGACCGTGGCTGGCTCATGAATGACCAGACCCAGACGACACCTGCCGTCTACGGCTGCACCCAGGAGTTTAATGCCGAGGTACAGTTGGAGCCGATTGCCGGTCTCAAGATTACTCTCACGGGTAACCGCACCGACAACCGCACGAGTCAGATTCAGTTCATGTATGCTGATCCCACTGTTACCTATAGTGGTAGTTATACCAAGACCCACATTGCGATGGCAACGGCTTTCAAAACCTTCAAGGCTGAGGACAATTATCGCAGCGAGACATTTGACAAGTTCTTGGAAAATATTCCCGTTATCGCCGACCGACTGCAGCAGCAGTACATGGGTTCCACTTATCCTGAACGAGGCTTCCTTGTGGACAACGGACTTGCAGGCCAAACCTATAACCTGGAACATGGTGCTATCAACACTTCCAGCAGTGATGTCCTCATTCCCGCATTCATGGCAGCTTATTCAGGAAAGGATCCCAGCAAGGTGGACCTCAACCCCTTCCCGGGCTTCAAGGGTATTTTGCCCAACTGGAGGATTACCTATGACGGACTGATGCGTATCCCCTTCTTCAAGAGGATATTCAAGAACTTCGCCCTCAATCACGCCTATCAGTGTGTTTACAATGTTGGCTCATTCAGTTCCTATACCGACTGGGTAACCATTGGCAACGGTCTTGGCTTTACCCAGGACGCTCTTACGGGGGGGGCAATACCATCGTCTCCTTATAACATCGCGTCGGTGACATTGACCGAGAAGTTCGGACCGCTGGTAGGTTTCACGGCTACATTGTTCAACGACCTCTCCATCAATGCGCAATACGACATCCAGCGCACCTTGACGCTCAACTCCTCGGCTGGTCAGTTGGTTGAGGCATCGAGCAAGTCGTTCTCGCTGGGCGGCAGTTACAAGATTGCCAACTTTAATCAGGTGCTCAAACTCAAGTCCAAGCAGCAGAATGTGAACAACGACCTCACATTCAACCTCAATGTGAAGATGTCTAACAATACTTCTCTCATCCGCAAGTATGAGACCAATACCGCTCAGGCGACTAACGGCTCGCGAACCTGGAACATCAACTTCACTGCCAACTATGTGGTGAGCAAGCGCATCACCATGGGCGCTTACTTTGACTATCAGGCCAACACGCCTCTTGTCTCGACGAGCTCCTATCCCACGACAAGCAGCAACTATGGCTTGACCATTAACATGTCTCTCGTTAAATAAGGATTGCTGCAATCATGTTACTCAGCCTCACAGTCTATACGGGAATGGCCAGTGTGATGGCCTGGCTGGGCTGGCATGTGAGCAGGCGTGAGGACCGCATCAGGGCTAAGGGTGGGGCAGAACTGCCCGTAACCGCCTGGGAGGTGATGGCGGCCATCCTCATCTATGTGGCCGTTTCGGCCCTCAGGTGGCTCACCTCGTGGGATTATAACATGTATTACAACTATTATGTGAGCATGCAGTCACTGGGTGAGTATTCCCGCGAGAATTTTGAACCTGGATTTTCCCTGATTACTATAGGAATGGCCAAGGCGGGCTTGCACTTCTCGCTCTACTTCGCCTTCTGGGCATTGGTGCAGATATCGCTGCTCTATTATGCGCTCCGGCACCGCAAGGCCTTGTTGCCGTGGCTTGCATTGTGCATCTTCTTGGGACCGTTCTATATCTTCTGGATGGGATTTATCAGGCAATCGGTGGTTGAATGCCTCTTTGTCGTGATGGTGGAACTCATCGTGAGACGCAAGTTCTGGATTTACCTCCTGCTCTCATTACTGGCCATGTCCATCCACCGCATGTGTGTCCTGTTTATTCCATTGTATTTTGTGCCCCTGATTCCTGTTCCCAAGCGCGGAACGCGGTGGATTTCCTTTGCTCTGGTTGCGCTCTGTGTCATCCTTGGTTCCTATCCGCAGTGGCTCCGGCTACTCTTCGACCACATCGGACGCTTTGCAGAGGTGTGGGGCTATGGGCACTACTACCGCTTGTTCCTTTCCAATAACCTGGAATATGCCTTCCGTGGCGTGATGGGTCCCTCGAGGCTTGCTCCATTGATTACATTGTGCATCATTATCTGGTATTACCCCACAATGAAGCAGGCCTTTGCCTCCGATCGTTGGTTGCCGGCGCTTTACCGTTTCGCCCTGCTCTACATGGGCTATATCAACCTGCTGGCCAACACGACGCAGTATCTGAGCCGGCCGGGAGAGCTCATGAGGGCTTGTTTCCTGGTGATGGTGTGCTACGCCCTGCTTTACCTGTGGCGTCAGCGCAAGTGGTTGCCCTTTGCCGTTATGGCTTTATGCAATTTCTACTATGTTTACTATGAGATTGCCAAGGCTGCCGTCTACAAGGGCAGCATCTACATGCCCGAGCTGTACCACACCTTCCTCTTTTGATGGGTGAAAATGATAACAAAGAAGAGACGCACATCACACATGTGTTGCGTCTCTTCTTCTTTTGTTGTGGCTAGGCAGGATTGTATCTTACTCCTTCTTGCCGCCGTACTTGTTGTAGCTGATGTTCTCCTCTTTGAACTTGTTCTTGGGTGCGGGCGACTCATCGGGGTAACCCACGCGCACAACGACCACAGGAACTATATTAGGCGGACAGTTGAGCACATTGGCCACTTCGCTCACGCGCTCCATGGCGGGATAAACACCGGTCCACACGGCACCCAGGCCCAGGGCATGGGCGGCAAGCAGCAGGTTCTCGGTTGCTGCCGACACATCCTGTACCCAAAAGTCAGGCAACTTCATCTTTCCGTCAGGCGTGGTGGTCTTGTCAGTATCGCCACACACGGCAATCAGCAACGGGGCGTTGGTGGGCTGTTGTCCCGAGAGCAGGCCGATAGTCTTCTTGTCGGTAATCACGATAAAGTGCCACGGCTGCAGGTTAACGGCCGTGGGAGCTGCCATTGCCGCTTTGAGCATGATGTCGATTTTCTCCTGTTCGACAGGTTGGTCCTTGTAGCTGCGGATGCTGGTCCGCGTCATGATGTTCTCGATAGCTGCCTGGCCGTTGCCAAGGCTATCAGAACCGGCATCCGATTTCTCGCCTTTACCATCTTGGGTGGTGCATGCGCCCAGTGCCAGCAGGGCGGCAGCCATTGCAAATAATAACTTTTTCATCTTGTTATTGGATTTTAGATACTATTATTGAGTAAAAAATCTCATAGAATGATTTGGGTAATGCGACATTGTCAAGAGCTAGAGCTCCGGCAAAGAGCGGGGCAATCTCCTCGTCCTGGAATCCTGCGATGCCGCACCCGATGCGGGTCACATAGAAGAACAGGTCGGGGCGTGACTGGGCAAATTGGATGAACTCGTCAACATAGGGCTTGATGACATCGACACCCCCATGCATCGTGGGAATGGCATAGCTCTGGCCCTGCAGCCCTACGCCTTGACCCCATATCGCACCGAAGTGTTCCATGGCTGCGCGCGCAGCGCCTCCTCCATGGAAGCCCCTTAGATTGCTGCCAAAGACAAAAATCTCATTTTCACCCAATTCCTTAATCCATTCAGGCGTGAATTTTCCCAGCGATCCTCCCTTGTAGTCATTCATCTCGTTCATATCTTTAGTTTTTGGTAGTAAGACATTGATTGGATGGCAAAGATAGTTTTATGGGAAAACATGACCAAAAAATTATGGCATGTTTTTTGCTTATGTAAATAAAATGCTCCCAGAGAGTTTATATTTGTAAATTATTATGTATCTTTGCACCCGCAAAAAATGAAATGAGTATCTGGAAGAACATATTTTGTGTAATTACTTCACCCAAATACGGTTGGGAGGTAATCAACGAGTCCAACATCCCCATCGGCAAGGTGTTGCGCAGCGCCTATGTGCCCTTGCTGTGTGTGTTGGCCTTGTCTTGCTTTATCCCGATGCTCTATGACCGCACCTTGTCTTTCAGCGGCTCGCTCATGACGGGAATCGTGTATTTCTCGGCTTACTTCATCAGCTATTACATCATCATCTACCTCTTGGGAGGTTTCTATCCCGAGTTGGTGAAGACCGCAGGAGCAACAGCACGATTGAACGATTATATCCTCTACAACCTCATCTTTCTGGTATTGTTGCTGATACTGCGCAATTTCTTGCCCAGTGACTTTGCTCCAATCCTTTTTTTCAGGGTTTATCTGCCCTGGATGGCCTATCGTGGCACTGATCACCTGTTTGTAAAGAAAGAAAAGGTCTTCAAGTTTGTGGTCATCTCATCGGCCCTGTTGCTGGGATTACCGCTTGCGCTGACGGCCATCTTGGACCTCTTCGTCATCAATTGAGTTAACTATGTCAAAGAACAACAACCACAATAATCCTCCTGTCAACATCAAGAACAGGCGTGCAACCTTTGACTACGAGATAGTCGAGACCTACACGGCAGGCATCGTACTAACCGGTACCGAGATTAAGTCCATCCGTCAGGGCAAGTGCGGCCTGACCGACACCTACTGTCAGGTCATCAACGGCGAGTTGTGGGTCAAGAACATGTACATCGCCGAGTATAGTTTCGGCTCCTACAACAACCACACCACCCACCGCGACCGCAAACTCCTGCTCAACCGCAAGGAAATACGCCGCATCGCCCGCGATGTGCAGCAGCCGGGCAACTCCATCGTGCCCCTGCGCCTGTTCATCAACGAGCGTGGCCTTGCCAAACTCGTCATTGCCCTTGCACGAGGCAAGCGCCAGTATGACAAGCGCCAGAGCATCAAGGAGCGCGAGGACAAGCGCACCATCGACCGCATGTTCAAGCATTGATGTGTTATTGCGAACCTGCGGTTCGTTCAACAATATAACAAATCAGGCGGCCCAAACGGGTCGCCTGATTTGATTCTGTTTTGTGATGTCTGTGGTTACCCCAGGAAGCCCAGGAGAACACCGGCGGCAACAGCCGAGCCAATCACGCCGGCCACATTGGGACCCATGGCGTGCATGAGCAGGTAGTTGCTTGGGTCGGCCTTCAGACCCTGGTCGTTGCTGATGCGTGCTGCCATAGGAACAGCCGAAACGCCTGCATTGCCGATAAGCGGGTTCAACTTCTTGCTCTTCGGCAAGATAAGGTTGAAGAGCTTCACGAACAGCACACCCGAGCAGGTGGCGATAACAAAGGCGCAGAAGCCCAGGAAGAAGATAAAGATGGTCTCCTTGGTCAGGAACTGTGATGCCTGGGTCGAAGCACCCACGGTCATACCCAGCAGGATGGTCACGATGTCGGTCATCGCGTTGCTGGCGGTGTGGGCAAGACGCTTGGTCACGCCGCTCTCACGCAGCAGGTTGCCGAAGAACAGCATACCCAGCAGGGGAATTGCCGAGGGAACAACAAAGCAGGTCAGCAACAGGCCAAAGATCGGGAAGATGATCTTCTCCAGCTGGCTCACCTTGCGGGCGGGTTTCATGCGCATCTTGCGCTCCTTCTCGGTCGTGAGCAGGCGCATGATGGGCGGCTGGATTACCGGCACGAGCGCCATGTAACTGTAGGCACTCACGGCGATAGCACCCATCAAGTTGGGAGCCAACTTCGACGACAGGAAGATAGCGGTGGGACCGTCGGCACCGCCGATGATGGCGATAGCACCGGCCTGGTCAGGCATGAAGCCAAGGGCCAGGGCAATCATGTAGGCGCCAAAGATACCGAACTGAGCGGCTGCACCCACAAGCATCAGCTTGGGGTTGGCAAGCAGGGCGCTGAAGTCGGTCATCGCACCGATGCCCAGGAAGATAAGCGGCGGATACCATCCGTTGCGCACACCTTGATACAGGATGTTCAGTACCGAACCATCCTCATAGATGCCGATTTCGTTGCCCGGCTGGAACGGAATGTTACCAATCAGGATACCGAAGCCGATGGGCACGAGCAGCATAGGCTCAAAATCATGCTTAATGGCGAGGTAGATGAAGAACAGACCCACCAAAATCATGATCAGGTTGGTATAGTCAAAGTTGTAGAATCCGGTAAAATGCCAGAAATCCAGCAACTTCGTGAACAGGAAATTGTCAAGCAGTACCATAGCTTCAACTAGTTTCTAGTTTCTTGTCCCTAGTTTCTAGTTTTTGACTTGCTAGGAGGCGGATGCCAACTAGGGACTAGAAACTCTGGACTATAAACTTATTATCCAATTACCATGATAGTGTTACCCTCGAGTACCGAATCCTCCTTCGATACCTCGATGCTCTTGACAGTACCGTCAACGCCGGCGTGAATCTCGTTACCCATTTTCATGGCCTCGAGGATGCACACCACATCGTCGGCCTTCACCTGCTGACCTACCTTGACAAAGATGTCCTTGATGACGCCGGGCAGCGGTGACTCGATTACATGACCGCCAGCGGCTGCGGGAGCGGCTTTGCGGGCTGCGGGCTTGGGAGCGGCGACAGTAGCATCGCTCACGGCTACGCGCTTAACGGCGGGTGCGGCCTTGGGCTGCTCGGGCAGTTCAACATCATAGGCCACGCCGTTCAACTGGATGTGGGCGATGTTGCCCTCAATATTATCGACAGCAACAGTATACTCGTTGCCATTGATTTTATACTTGTATTCCTTCATTGGAGTGAATGGTTTTAATGGTTGATTATTTCTTGATAACGGGTAATTCTCGCATTAGACCAGGCTTGCTCGACCAGGCTGTGCCATCACGGGGAGACAGCGTCAACACGCCGCTCTCGTTGTCGTGGGCGTTCAGGTGCTGATACAGGGCGAAACAGATGGCGGCCATCTTCTCATCGTCGAGGTCACCACCGGTGGCGGGAACGGCGGCTGCTTGTGCAGCGGGGGCGGCGGCCTGTTCCTTGCTCTCATCATTCAGGTTGCGGCTGGCAAACTTGCCGAACAACTTGAAGCAGATGTAGAGCAGTGCCAGGGCGATGAACACTACCGACATCGCCAGCAGGGCAATCCAGTAGCCGTGGGGATCTTCCTCACGGAACTTCTCGATGTTCTCGTTCACCTCACGGGCATTGTAGTTACCCTTGGTGATGGCGGTATTGATAGTCTTGCCGTCCTTGACGGTCCAGCTGGTCTTGTCGTCGCCCAGCACGCTGGGCAGACGGCCTTCCTTGTCAACAGCAAATGTCTCGCCGGGCTTGAGCGTGGCGGGAATCATTACACTGTCCACCAGGTCTCCATTCACATCATAGAGGGCCACATAATTGTCCTGGCCTGCCTTCAGGGTGAACGGCAGGTGGAAGGTTCCACCCTTGGGGTCACCATCGGCTTCCATGACAAAGTGGGTGCGCGGTGCAATCTTGGTGTTGCGCTCGTCGCCACGCGGAATCTCATAAATCTCAGTGGGACGCTCCTTGCACCACTCAATCAACACCTTGTTGGGCTTAACCTTAGAAGTGGAAGTAACCTCCTTGATGTGGTTCTTGACCTCTTCTCGGCTCAACGTGGTGATGAACATCTTCTCGACGGCATTGGTGCTATAGGATGAGTTGTAGAACTCAATCCAGCCGTTGCCGCCCGTGCTGTCCTGCTGCACCATCACCTCGTTGATACGCACGTTCTTGCGCCCTTGTGCCAACGTGGGCAGTGCGAGGATGGCGCACAGCAGCATGAGTGTCAATGCTCTTTTACTCATAACAGATTGCATTGATTACAGGGGGATATTACCGTGCTTCTTGGCAGGGTTGGTCAACTTCTTGGTGCGCAGAACCTCAAGGGCGCGAATCACGCGGAAGCGGGTATTGCGCGGCTCAATAACGTCGTCAATGTAGCCATAGCGGGCTGCATTGTAGGGCGTGCAGAACAGGTTGTTGTACTCGTCCTCCTTCTCCTGGATGAACTTCTTGCCCTGCTCCAGCAGTTCCTTGGCCTTAGCCTCGTCACCGGCAGCCTTGGCCTCCTCGGCCTGGGTCTTGAAGTTCTTGCTGTCCTTGGCATACAGAATCTCGGCAGCACCTGCAGCACCCATCACAGCGATCTCAGCGCTGGGCCATGCGTAGTTCAAGTCACCACGCAACTGCTTGCAACTCATCACGATGTGAGAGCCACCGTAACTCTTGCGCAGGGTAACGGTCACCTTGGGCACAGTAGCCTCGCCGTAGGCGTAGAGCAACTTGGCTCCGTTCATGATAACGGCATTGTACTCTTGACCGGTACCGGGCAGGAAGCCGGGAACGTCAACGAGGGTTACCAGAGGAATGTTGAAGGCATCGCAGAAGCGCACGAAGCGGCCGCCTTTCTTCGAGGCGTTAACGTCGAGCACACCTGCCATGCAGTTGGGCTGGTTGGCAACAACACCCACAGCCTGGCCGTTGAAGCGGGCAAAGCCGACGATGATGTTCTTGGCAAAGTCCTTATGAACCTCGAGGAACTCACCGTTGTCGACAATAGCGCTGATCACCTGATACATGTCGTAGGGGTCGTTGGCGCTCTCGGGGATGATGTTGTTCAGGGCATCCTCCACGCGGTCGATGGGGTCGGTGCACTCCACACGAGGAGTCTCCTCCATATTGTTGCTGGGCATGTAACTCAGCAACTGGCGGATGATGGCGATGGCCTCTTCCTCGGTCTCGGCGGCAAAGTGGGCAACACCACTCTTGCTGGCATGAACGCCGGCACCACCCAGTTGCTCCTGGGTCACGTTCTCGCCGGTCACGGTCTTTACAACCTTGGGACCGGTAAGGAACATGAACGAGATACCCTTGGCCATGATGATGAAGTCGGTCAGGGCAGGGGAGTAGACAGCACCACCGGCACACGGGCCGAGGATGGCACTGATCTGGGGAATCACACCCGAGGCGTTGATGTTGCGCTGGAAGATTTCGGCATAGCCGGCCAGAGCGTTAACGCTCTCCTGGATGCGGGCACCGCCCGAGTCATTCAGGCCGACAACAGGTGCGCCCTGCTTCATGGCCAGATCCATCACCTTACACATCTTCAGCGCCATGGTCTCGCCCAGCGAGCCGCCGATAACGGTGGCATCCTGTGCAAACACGTAAACCAAGCGGCCGCCAACGGTACCGAAACCGGTCACAACGCCGTCGCCGTCATAGGTCTTCTTCTCCATGCCGAAGTTGGTGCAGCGGTGCTGAACGAACATGTCCAACTCCTCAAAACTGCCCTCGTCAAGGAGCATGTTGATGCGCTCACGGGCAGTGAATTTGCCCTTCTCGTGCTGCTTGGCAATAGCCTTCTCGCCACCGCCCAGGCGTGCTTTCTCGCGACGCTCAATCAGTTCTTGAATCTTATCAAGTTGTTTTCCCATGTCTCTCGGATTTTACTTGTTGGGATTCTCGCAAAGTTCTAACAATGCACCACAAGTGGTTTTGGGATGCAGGAAGGCGATGTTCAGGCCCTCAGCACCCTTGCGGGGCTGCGCGTCAACGACGCGGCCACCCTTCTCTTGTACCTCGTTCAGGGCGTTCTGTACACCATCCTCAACGGCAAATGCAATGTGCTGGATGCCGCCACGGCCGCCGTTCTTCTCGATGAACTTGGCAATGGCACTCTCGGGGGCGGTAGCCTCGAGCAACTCAATCTTGGTCTGGCCCACCTGGAAGAAGGCGGTCCTTACCTTCTGGTCAGCAACTTCTTCAATGGCAAAGCACTTGAAGCCCAGCATGTTCTCGTAGAAAGGAATAGCCTCCTCGAGCGAGGTAACAGCGATTCCCACGTGTTCGATGTGCGAAATGTTCATAACTTTCTGTTTTTTAGACAATTATTTAATTAAATTAAGTTGATTTTCAAAATAACGCACAAAAGTACAAAAAATATATTTTATATAATGTGACAATGTGCCGAAAACATTGACTATCTTTGTCGAAAATAACATTATTTAATACAGAAATCTCATGCTTGGAGCATTTGTCATCTTGGGCGTCGTTTCGCTCGTTCTGCTGATTATGGCTATAATTATTCTCAGCGGTAAGGGCGATTCACTCATCGCCGGCTACAATACTGCCTCGCGAGAGGCTCAGGATGTCTATGACAAGCGGCGCGTCCGCATCCTCGTTGGTGTGTTGTTAATCGTCATCGGATTGGTGCTCCCTGCCTTTGGTTTGCTTCTGATACTTGGATACAAGGACCTGGTCCTGGTGGCTTTCCCGGCCACGGCATTCATCATTATTGCCGCCACCTTCGCCACAGCCCACCTCTGGGCCAAGAAGAGAGACAAATAAGCGACCCGCCTCCTGCGTCCCGCCCTTTTCATGTTCGGGTGATGCGCCCCGCATGTGTTGTCCCGCCCTTCTCCCGCATGTGTTGTCCCGTATTGCGCGTTGTCAACGCGCACCCATAACCTAAAAGCAGCCTGGCCACACGCGATGGCCAGGCTGCTTCATTTTTCCTGTCACTGTCTCCTCATTTCAGCCGGTACATGTAGCCCAGCGTCACCATAATGGTCATGGAGTTGGAACTTGAAAAGATATCGGTCTTGTGGTTGGGAAAGACATCGGTCAGGCCGTAGTAGAAGCGACCCTCAAGCAACAGGGAGTGCTTGGCATTGAGGTTCAGTTCCATGCCAGCCCCAGCACAGATGCCGTAATCCAACCTGTTCTTGACTTTCATCGTCAACTGCTCCACGTGGCGGCTGTTGTTGAGGAAATACTCCATTGTTCTTGCATTCTCGTAATCAAAATTGGACGAGATGCCGTCACCGACCAGCACATTGAGTTCCGGACCCAGGTTGAAGAAACCCTTCACCCGCTGGTTACCGAAGAAGATGTGTGTCATGATGGGCAGTTCTATACAGGTGAAGCGGTGGCTGTAATTGTAGTCCGACTCCTCCATGTTCTCTTTCCAACCGCGTTGCGCCAGGTTGAGTTCGGCAATCAGACCGAAATTCTTTTCTTCGATGTAGCGGAACATCACACCCGCTGTCATGCCCGGTAACATCGTTTGTTGAACGGTCGGGTTGAAGTTGACGCGCGACAGCGTGGCACCGGCCTTGCCGCCCACCGAAATCTGGCCTTCGTAGTGCGTCTGCGCAGACAGCAGCAGGGGCAACATCAGCAATAGAAACACGATCTGTCTCATCGTCTTGTGATTCAAGCAGAAAACAGTTTAGCGAGCGCTCACTTCACGTACACCGTAATCTGGTGGTCGGTCGAGAAGTGGACAATTTCGATGGCCTGGTTGGTGTAGCCGCACCAATTGTCACCGCGCTCCCATTTGAAACTCGTTTGGATGCCCTTATAGAGCGGGGTCTCGTTGTCGATGATGCCGTCAGCACCAAGCGACTTGAGCAGGTACATACCCGTGTCATAGCCATAGATGGCCATGTGGGGCACTGCTTGCAACGGCTCGCCGCCGAAGTTGGTCTTATAGGCAGCCTCCAGGTCACGGGTGCGGAAACCCTTGGCATTGAAGAAGCGGGTGAACATGTAGGTGTCCACATCCTGCAGGTCGGTCTGGTAGTCCTTGAGGTACAGGACACACTCGGGATAGGCAATCAGCGACAGTTCGCAGTCAAAGCGTTCGTTCTTGGCCTGTTTGAGTGCCTTGATGTACTTCTGGATAAGGTTCTTGTCGCCCGACGAGGGGATGAACACATATTTCGAACCGGGATTCATCTGGTTGGAGATGGTGTTGAACGAGACATCTCCGTTCACATTGATGGTCGCGGTCGGGTACTTCTTGCCGGTGATGTGTTTGCGCATATGCTCAAACATCTCCTTGTCGTTGTCGCCGCCTGCCACCAGGAATATGACATTGTAGTCCGTGAACTTTTCATCAAACCACCGCATCACGTTATGTATCATCTCGTTGGTCGGAGTGTTCACCTGATAGACGTAGGGGTTGTCCAGGTAGTCCTCGTTCTTGGTCGTGAAACAGTTCATGACAGGAACGCCGTTGGCCTTGCCGAAGGCGTTGATTCGGGCCAACTGCTGGGGCTCGCTGGGAGCGATGATCATGTTCATCATCTTCAGTTCCGGCAACGCCAGGATGCTGTCGGTGACGTTTAGGTTGTGCTGTGTGTCATACACCTTCAGGTTGATTCTCTTGTCGGTGATGTGACTGACGCTGTCCAGAGCCAGCAGGAAGCCCTTGTAGTAGTCGGTATACAGGTAGGCTTGCTTGGGGGGTGCGCTCTTGTGCAACTGGAAGGGGAGCACCATGGCGATATTCACCTCATTCTCCAGGCGTTTGCCCACCAGGTTGTCATACAAGTCATTGATTCGCGGAGCATAGTAGTTGCGCAGTTCGTCAAGGGAAATCGTCGCCATTTCGCCGGTCACGCGCTCGGTAAAGGGCTTGGGAATGACGATGGTCTTGCCCTTCTTGGCCTTCTTGATGTCGGGATTGGCAGCCTTGAGTTCTTGTTCGGTGATGCCGTTATCCTTTGCGATGCTGGCATAGGATTCGCCGCGTTGCACTTCATATTTGTAGTTGCGCACTCCGGTGCGTTCATACACAAACGGCAGCGCTGTGTTGGGCAGCACCTTGATTTTGGTATCGCCGGTGTACTCGTTAGGTTTCAGTCCGGGATTGGCCAAGATGATGCTTTCAATCGAGGCATTGTACTGTTTGGCAATGTCGTAGATGCCCTCGCCATACTTCAACGTGACAAAGATGGGGTCTGAACCTTGAGGCAACGTCAGGTTCATGACCGAGGCATTGTTCTGGCTGAAAGCGTCTTTCACCTGCTGGTTAGCGTCCGGGGCGGGTTGTGAGGAGCCTTGTGGTATCGTCAAAACCTGTCCTGTCTTGATGCCGCCGTCGGTGCCGGGGTTGGCAGCAACGAGTTCCTCCACGGTGGTGCCGTAGCGCTTGGCCAGGCCATAGAGGGTCTCGCCCTGGGCAACAGTGTGGGTCTTTGCCGCGCTAACCGATGCTGCGGTCACATTGCTGCCTTTCTCGACGGGGAAATACAATCTCATGCCGTCGCTGATGCCGTCGGCAGCATCAGGGTTGTTCTTGATGATTTCGTCCTTGGTGACATTCAACTTGGCGGCGATGTCATAGATGCTTTCACCCTTTGCGGTCTCATAATAATAGAACTCATGTCCCGCGATGGTGGTTTTGGGCAGGTGTTGTTGTGCCTGAACCGATAGGCTGGCCAGGGCGACAATGGCAATGACAAAAAGGCTTTTAATGCTCATATTCAAAAACTTAAATATATTTGCTCAACGTAATGGTTAACGTTCACACCACAATCGGGCGCAAACAACAGGGCAAAGATAGTGCAAGCCGAACACAATGCCAAACAAAAAATCCTTTTTTTGCTTGAGCATTGTTGAGGCGCCGCCTATCTTGGGCGGAGCCAAAGTGGTGCAAGCCGAACACAATTCCAAACAAAAAATCCTTTTTTTGCTTGAGCATTGTTGTGGCTCAGCCTATCTAGGCTGAGCCATCAACCTCAAAAATCACTTGGGATTGACGACGCGGTCGCCGATGCGTCGTGCCAATTCGTGCCTGACTTGATACAGTTGCTGCAGGTATTCAATCAGCGCGGGCAACTGATCAGGTGAGGCTTGGGCAATCTGTTGTTTGGCCTCATTGATTTTGAGCACCAGCAGCGCATTTTTCCAGTTATAGATGCGTTCCGGTACCAGGGTCACGAGTTTGTCACGTTCCTCGATAATGACGGCATACTGGGTATGTATCTTGCTGAGTTGCGGCAGGTTATCGGCAGCAAGGTCGCATGCCAACTGCCTGACGGCATCTTCGTCAAGCGAGCACAGTATCTTGAGCAGGTAATCGCTGCTGAACTGTTGCTGCTCATGCATGCGCTTGACTTCGGCTTCTGCATTGACCGACATTTCCATGCGTTCATGGGCAGCGATGAGCGCTGCGCTGTCCATACCGTCGGGTTGCTCGTCCTGGTTCGCCATCTTCTCGCTGATGAATTGCTGGATTTCTATGTCCAGGTCACGGTTGAATGCTTCCAGGTCACGGTAGTAAGGCTCGATGTACTGCATCGAGATATCGAACACACGTTTGTACAGCGGGTCGCTGAAACTCATGTTGTCCAGCGTCAGTTCGTTGTTGATATATTCCAGCACCGTCGTTGGCCTTAGAGAGCCGTCGTCGTGCTGAGTGTCGTTCAGGTAGCGCATGCCGTAGTTGACGATAAGCCTGATGACTTCACGCTCCTGCCTTGTCAGGTCGTTCATCGTCCTGGCCGGTTTTGTAGCATGGGACGGAGCAGGCGCCACTGGGACCTCGGTCTGAGGCAGCAGTTCATCAGGGGCAGGAGGTGCGGGAGGCGGCGGTGTGTCCTGTTGCTGGCCGGCCATGCGTTGTTCCCGGGCCTGCTGTTGCTGGCGCTCTTTGCGCCACTGCTCGATGAACTGACCCCGGTAATGCTTGATTTGCCTCAGGATGGTCTGCTCGTCCATGCCGAACAGGGTGCTGCACTCCTTGGCATACACCATTCGGGCGATTTCGTCAGGAATGATGGCGATAGACTTGATGACGTCGGTGATGGCCGCCGTGCGTTTGATGGGGTCGTTGTGCGCATCTTTCAGCACGACACTCGACTTGAAATTGATGAAGTCGGTTTCGTTCTCTTTGATGTAATCCTCGACCTCCGAAAAACTGTGAGCGCGGACAAAGGAGTCCGGGTCGTCTTCGGGCGGCAACGGCAGCACCTTGATGCTCAGGCCTTCCTTGAGCAACATGTCCACACCGCGTATCGCTGCCTTGACACCTGCTGCATCGCCGTCAAACATCTCGGTCACATTGTTGGTGAAACGGCGGATGGCGTAGATGTGCCCAAGCGTCAGTGCTGTGCCCGACGAGGCAATCACGTTCTTGAAACCCGCCTGGTGCATCGAGATGACATCGGCATATCCCTCGACGATGAAGCACTTGTCGGCCTTGCTGATTTCGCGCTTAGCCTGATACAGGCCATAGATGATATCTCCCTTCTTGTAGATGATGGATTCGGGAGAATTGACATATTTCGCTACGTTCTTGTCCTTCTTGAGAGTGCGGCCACCAAAGCCGATCACCTTGCCGGCTATGTTCATGATGGGGAACATCACACGGCCACGGAATCGGTCGTGGCCGCCATGCTCGCCGGGGATGCACAAGCCAACGTCGAACAGCAGTTGAGGGTTGAAGCCCTGGGCAACGGCTGCCTTGTAGAAGTCGTCGTAGCCCTCGCTGCTGTAACCCAGCCTGAACTCCTTGATGGTGGCATCGTTGAAACCGCGTTCCCTGAAATAGGCGAGTCCCACGTCCTGACCTGCTTGGGTCTCGTGCAGTTGGCGTTCAAAGTAGTCACAAGCCCACTCGTTGAGCATAAGCATGGCTTCACGTTCGCTCTGGGCTTGCTTTTCTTCGTCGGTCATCTCCTTCTCATGGATCTCGATGTGATACTTGCGGGCCAGGTATCGCAGGGCCTCGGGATAACTCAACTGCTCATGCTTCATGATGAAATTGACCGCACTGCCGCCCTCGCCACAGGCAAAGCACTTGCAGATGCCCTTGGCGCGCGACACATAGAACGACGGGCGCCTGTCGTTATGGAACGGGCACAAACCTATCCAGTTGGCTCCGCGCTTTTTGAGTGCCACAAAGTCACCCACCACATCCACGATGTCGGCGGTGTCAAGGATTTGTTGTACGGTATTGTGGTCAATCATATCACTTTCTTTTACTGAATTAGCATCATGTGGTCGACGGATTGTTGGCGCACACGGCGTCAGGAATCAGGGCTTGGTCAACGGTTGTGATGCCGTGCAACTTCAACTGCCGTGCATCATCCTTGAAGGCCTTGCGGAACTTATCCGTGTCGCCGTCCATGCGGCGAAGCGATTTCCGATAGGTCTCGATGGCCTCTTGTGCCTTGCCTTGGCACAGCAGCACATGGCCATGGTTCAGCAGGTCTTGTGCCGACGGCTTGTCGTCGCGGGCGATGCGCTCATAGTAATCGATGGCCCTGTCATAGTCGCTCAACACAAACGAGCACCACGCGATGGGGCGCCAGGCACGGTGCTTGGATCCGTCCATCAGGTCGGCCTTGAAATATTGCTGCAAGGCTTCGCCCGTGCGGTTCAATTCCAGCAGCACATGGCCGATGGTCAGGGTGAGCGAGACATTGTCGGGACTCATCTCCTCGGCCCGGCGATAATAGTCGAGTGCCAGGTCGAGCAATCCCTGCTCACGGTAGCATGCGGCGATGTGGCGGGTGTTCCACACGTCATTCTCGTGCAGCAGTTCATAGCGCTGGTAATAAGTCAGCGCCTTGTCATATTGTCCTGCATTCTGATAGGCAAAACCGATCTTCTGATAGATGTGGTCATCGGTCACGTCGTCCATGCCTTCTAGCCGCGTGAAGCACTTGATGGCATCTTCATAGAAGGCATTCTTGAAGTAGAGTGCACCCAGCAGTTCCAGCACATGGGCATCGCGGGTCACCTCAACCAGCGGCAGGCAGTCGGTCATGTCCAGGTCGGGCAAGTCCATCACGGCAATGAACTCACGGCGACGGGAGAAGAGTTTGAAGAAGCGGTACAGGTCTTGTACAAACGCGTTGATCAGGGCAATTCTTGCCTTGTTGTCATCGGGCAACTCGGCTTGTTGGGCTTCTTTAAGGGCAGCATTCTGTTCCTCGAGTTGGGCCGACATCAAGCCGCGTTGTGAATCGGGCAGGGCACCCAGCGACAGGCAGAATGAATACTTGTCGCTGTTGCACAGGTAGGGGGCGTGCTCTATCACATCGGCGAGACCCAGTTTGTCGGCTCCCAGGTTCTCAAGCACTGTGGAGTGTGCCGGGTAGAATGGCAGGAACCAGTTGCTCAGCGTCTTGAAGAACGGGAAAGACTTCAGGTGGGCAAACGTGGCGATGAACACGTCGCTGCCCTCGACCTGCATCGCGTTGAACTCTTCGATGCGACGTGTGATGCCGCTCTCGTCAAGCCATTGCTGCCAGTCGGGATTGGCCTCGATATCGCTCAGGTCAACAATCTGTGACTCGTTGTCTTTGAGTTTGTCGATGATGTCAGGGCGCATCTTCATGATGTTGGGAATCAGGTCGCCCTGCACACGCTTTTTCACATTCTCGGTGTTGCGCGAACGGGCCAATTGCACCTGGACAGCCCACACGTCGTGCTCAAACTCGCTCATGTCGACCATGGCTGCCAACCGTGATTGGATGGCCTTGGACAGGGTGGTGCGTTTCTTGTGGGCGAGCAGGGCAAGCATGGCGCACGTCAGTGCTCGCAGTTGCACAATGGGCTCTTCGCTCAATGTGTAGGCCTCGAGCAGGATGAGCAACTTGCTTTCGTCATAGTATCTCATCAGCCCAAGCATCAGGGCTGCTACCAGCAGGCAGCGGGTGTGGATGGGGAGGATGTCGCCGCTGATGCACAATCTGATGCTCTCGGCATCATCGGGCGACAGCGGGAACGACGACCACACGCGATTGAATAATTTTGTCTCGAGGGTTTCGGCTTCGCGCAGACGTGACAAAATGACATGATTGTCGGTCTTTTCGCCGGTCGTGGTCTGGACCAGCGACAGTTGCTTGAGCGCGTCGCGGTAGTTCTCGATAATCTCTATCAGGGTTGTTCCCGCCAGTTCGCGGCGGCGGGCAAAGAATACTTCGGGGCTCGTCGGCTCCATTAGGCTGATGATGCATCGGTCACACAGCGTGTACAGCGACTGGCGGATTCCGTACAGGATTTCGTCGCGTTGTGGGTCCAGTACACCTTGTTCCAGATATCTGAGCATGAAAGTATAAGACATGCGCAGGCGTTCCAACTCGTCGCTCATGTCTCCACGGCTTGATTCGGTGATGAGCCTCGTCAGATGAGCAAATGCCTCGTTGATTGCCGACTCATCGATGCATCGGGTGGCCGATTGGTATTCCTTTACTATTTCTTGTAATGTCATGGGTGGATTGATAACCTTGTTTTACTACTTTCATAGCAAAGACCATGCAAAAGTAACATTTTTTGTCTTCAATGGCTAATTTTCTCGGTGAATAATGTACATTATAGAAATATTTCCTTAATTTTGCGCCATAAAATTTAACCACTATAAAAATTGGCTATATGGTATTACAACGCATTCAATCGGTTTATCTGCTTATTGCAGTGATTTTAATGGTCGTGTTCGCATTTTTCCCCGCTTTGTCATTCAATCTCGGTGACAAGACCGTTCTCTACGGTGCACTCGAGTCTGGCAGGGCTGGAAACATGCATATCAATGCCTTGTTGTTCACTCTGACGCTTCTCATCACGTTCTTGGCAATCATCGACATTTTCCTCTTCAAGAACCTGCAGCGCCAGATGACGGTGTGCTTCGTCAACATCATCATTGCCCTGGCCATGATAATTGCCATCTGCATTCAGGCATTTGTTGTCGGTAACCGCGAGGGTTGGACCGTTTCGTGGCAATGGTATGCTCTCTTGCCGGTGTTCGCCATTATCTTCATGATGCTGGCACACAAGGCCATGTCACGTGACAAGAAAAAACTCCTCGATGCCGACCGCCTCAGATAAATATATTAGATAACCCTATTCATATCTTTTTTAAAGTTCCCGCCCGATGGTTGCAGCGATGATAATCATCTTCGTGATTGGCTATGTGCTGATCGCGTTGGAACATCCTCTCCACATGAACAAAGCGACCTTTGCGTTGCTCACTTGTGGCATCCTTTGGTCTATTTACGCATTGATGGGTGATGACTCCGAGATGATTCATCATGCCATTGTGGTGCAGTTGGGTGACGCATGCGAGATTGTGGTCTTCCTGATTGGTGCCATGACAATCGTCGAGATTATCGACCGTTACGGTGGTTTCTCGTTTATCACCGAGCACATCAAAGCCAAGAGCAAGCGACACTTGCTCTGGACGCTGTGCATCTTGTCGTTTGTCATGTCGGCAGTGTTGGATAACATGACCACCACCATCATTATGGTGATGATGTTACGCCGCCTGCTCAGCGACCAGAAGGATCGTTGGATGTTTGCTGGACTCATCGTGATTGCCGCCAATGCCGGTGGTGCTTTTTCGCCAATCGGTGATGTCACGACCATCATGTTGTGGATGGACGAGAAGGTGTCGTCGGTGGGACTGATTATCAATCTGCTTATTCCCAGCATCGCGGCTATGGTCATCCCTGTGTTCATTGCCCAGTTCTTTATCAAGGAGGGCAAGATGCAGACGATTACCACGATGGCCGACAAGAACCCGGGACTGCATGACCGCCATCCCCACTTGAGCAAGGCTATGCTCATCATCGGCGTTTCGGGCCTGCTGTTTGTTCCGATTTTCAAGACGGTAACGGGCCTGCCCCCCTTCATGGGCATTATGATTTCCCTGGGTGTGATCTGGGGTGTTACCGAGATTTGGGTCAAGCGCTTCAAGATTGACTCCAAGATGGGCGGCCGCGTTTCGTCGGCACTGCACACCATCGATATGCCCACCATCCTGTTCTTCCTGGGTATCCTGATGGCTGTGTCGGCTCTTTCCGAGGTGGGTGTCCTCAACACGCTTGCCGACGAAATGAACACGAGAATCCACGAGCCTGTCATGATGACCTCCATCATCGGTGTCTTGTCGTCGATTGTCGACAACGTGCCGCTGGTTTCGGCTTGTATCAAGATGTTTGAAGGTATGGCTCCTGCGGGAACCGTCGATCCTTATCTGATGACCTTTGTCGAGGACGGTCTGTTCTGGCACCTGCTCACCTTCTGCGCCGGTGTGGGTGGTTCGTTGCTCATCATCGGTTCGGCTGCCGGCGTGGTGGCTATGGGTATCGAGAAAATCCCCTTCTTCTGGTACTTCAAGCGAATCTCCTGGCTGGCCCTGGCAGGTTACATTGCGGGCATTCTCATTATCTGTCTTGAGAGTCTCTGCCCGCTGTTCCTGACAACAGCCGGATAGCGACAGCGCATCATCACTTTGATAACAAATCCCCGATACATTTCAATTGATGTATCGGGGATTCTTTTATGGAGACTGTAGCCTGGCTTATTCGACGGTTATCAGGTAAATCTTGCCGTCGGGGGTCGAGAAGGCGATTTTGCCGCTTTGCGACGAGGGCTGGGGATAGGTGGCTATCACATCGGACGGTGTGAGGGTCTGCTCCTGCCCGTCAAGCGTGCGTGCTACAATCGACGAGGAGGTGACGACGTACTCGTTATCCGTTTCGTCCATGCCCACGATGGTGTTGTCGTCCCACCACTTGGGCGCTGTCAGGTCGCCCATGGCAATGACGTTGCTGCCATCGGTATCGCACACAAATGTGCCGTAATCGCTCACGTAGTAGAGCACGCGGGTGCCGTCGGGTGAGAGCGAGGCCCAGATGTAGCGCTCGTCGGCACCGTTGGGAGCCAGCATCCTGGTCTCACCGCCCTGGGTGATGTAGAGTTTGAGGTGATGCCTTGACAAGATGGGGCGCTCCGTGGTCTGTGGGGCTCCCTTCTTGAGTGCATGCAGTTTCACCTTGCCGTCGGTGATGGTTGCCGCGGCGCCGTCATCGACCATGATACCTTGCTGGTTGCGGGCTGCCTTGGCAAGCGTCTGTTTCTTGCCGGTGCTCAGGTCGGCGGCTTTAATGGCTTCATGGCGCCGTTTGTCCTTATAGGTCACTTCGCCATACACGATTTGTTGGCCGTCGTTGCTGATGCTCACGTCGCTGCCTGCACCCTCATCGTCAGTCACCTTTGTCATCGTCGACGTGGCAAAATCCCATTTCAGCAGACCCCGTTTGGTGTCGGTCGAGAGGAGCAGGTAGTCGCCTTGAGGGCTAATTGCCACAGCCTGAAGGACCTTGTCATTGTCTTGATTCACATTCAGCGGCTCTATCGATGTCACATTCATGATTTGAGCCTGTCCTGCCATTGCTGTTGCTAATGACAGGGCTATCATTATCTGTTTCATAATCTTATCCATTTTCTGATGATTGATTATCGTTTGCCCAACACAATGGAAATGAGCATCGTGACGTCATCGATATCAACGCCATCAAGGCCGTTCACGTTGGCTGCCACGAGGTTGATGGGATGCGGATCCTGACCCAGCACATAACTGATGAGCGTGGTCACGTCGTTGATGTCTCTCTCGCCATCACAGTTCACATCGCCCAATACAGTGGCCTGGGCCTTGGTGACAAGGAGGCTTGATCTGGCGGGGGTGGTGCTCTGGTTGTTGTCGGTGGGGATGGAGTAGATGCCGACATTCTTGCCGCTGCACACGAGGTTGCCGCCCCAGTCGAAGGCCATCTGGTAGATGGCGTTGTTGTCGGTGCGGGCATCGGCGGTGTAGGAGGTGCCGTTGTGTGTCAGTGTCGGGGTGCTGCCGTTCCATGTGATGTCAAAGAACTGGAGCACGCCGTCACCGTCGTTGATGACCATGGTGCCGCCGTCGTTGCTG
>Ga0310695_10001631_pt1 | contig 51690 bp, 33 predicted proteins | sample RumenRJG_04DNA_FD_203882 | JGI IMG/M metagenome (GOLD analysis project Ga0310695, IMG submission 203882) | Bovine rumen microbial communities from Lethbridge, Alberta, Canada - RJG_04 (v2) (version 2) | ecosystem: Host-associated > Mammals > Digestive system > Stomach > Rumen | place: Canada... | reverse complement strand
GTTGGCTGAGTTGGGCCACAACGCTCGTTCCTTCTCCGACGGCGGCTATACCAACGAAACGAATCCCGTCTACGACGTCTACTACGTGTCGAACTTCTGGGACACAACGACACAGCGCTACGACACGAGGGCCAGAGTCACGGTCAGCACGACACGTTCTGTGCCCGTCCGCAACCTCATGGTGGATCAGCAGGCCGACCGCATCGTGTTCACATGGATCACAGATGCTTATCCCGAGGGGTTCGGCCACAAGTTCCGCATCTACGTGGGCGACAGCGATACCCCTATCTACACGCTCACGCCAACCAATATGCAGGACACCATACAGTGGGAACACCGCACCACCGACCAACACACCAATCCACAGAGCAAGATTGACCCGGAAACGGGCGTACCATATACTGAGCAGCCCCTCAATGCCTGCGACCCGCACACCTACCGCATAGAGGGCGTCATCGGCAACACTGTGCTCAATTCATACGACATCAACCCGAAGGCCATCGGCGAGGCCACGAAGTTCTACTCGCTCGATGCCTCGAAGGGCATCTACGAAGGTTCGGTGAAGCTCTCCTGGCATGTCGACCAGCAGGGTTCAATCATAGCCAAGACCTACATCGTGGAGCGCCGACGTGCCGAGCAGGAAGGCGAGACATGGGAAGTGCTGACACGCCTTTCGAGCAACGATGACTATCTGTTCTATACAGATGAGACGGCACTGCCGGGCGTCTACTACGACTACCGCGTCACCGTAGAAGACAAATGTGCCGACGGCTCCAAAATCAGCAACGAAGTCAACAACATCGGTTTTGCCAAAAGCACTGGCACTGTGACCGGACGTATAGCCTACGGCTCTACAGGCTCCGCCGTGCAGGGTGTAGAGGTGGTGATGAGTATGACCAGCAGCGAGGGTGAAAGCCTGGAGCAGTTCCATTCGATGTACTTCGCCGACATCAACGGAGCCGTCACTTGGGAATATCCCTCAATGGGCTACGCCACTGATAAGTTCGCCACTGGCGACTTCTCCCTGCAGATGTGGCTCTATCCCGAGTCGTTCAGCGAGAGCACGATTGTCGACTTCGGTAGCGGCATCGGTTTGGGCATGACTGCTACTGGCGGACTGACCTTCGTTGGGGGAGGTTTGCAATCCCCGATTTTCGATGGTATCCAGCTCCAGCAGAATGCCTATAACCACATCGTACTGACCCGCAGCGGTGCAACGCTGAGTAGCTACGTGCTGACGCTCGATGCCAACAGCAATGAGCCCAATGTGCAGAAAGCTACCCTGACGATGACGGGCAACTCGCTACCCATAGACAGCGTGAAAGCATTCAGCCTGGGCCACTTCAAAGGAGCGGCTGATGAGTTCCGCTTGTGGACGAAGTGTCTCAGCGAAGCCGACATCCTGGAAAACTACGACCACCTGCTCGTCGGCGACGAACAGCAGCTGGAAACCTACTGGACCTTCGACGAGGGACTGCGCACACAGTTCTTCGATTACTCGCGCAACGGTACCAACTATCGCAAACATCACGGCCAAATAGGCAGCAATGCACAGACTTCTATCCTCACACCCAGTGCGCTGAGGCTGAAAGCCAAGACCGATGCCGACGGTAGCTACATCATTCAGGGCATACCGTTCTCAGGCGAGGGCACTACCTACTCCATCGTTCCGCTCTATGGCGTCCATGAGTTCAACCCCACCAAGACGCTGGTCTTCGTGGGAAAGAACGCACTTGTACACACCGCCGACTTCGAGGACGTGTCGTCGTTCCCCATGAGCGGCTATGTCTACTATGCCGGCACCAACGTACCCGCCGAGGGAATCCCGCTCTACATCGACGGAATGCCCGTGTCGAAGGACGGACAAACCGTGATGACCGGAAGCAAAGGCCAGTACAACATATCGGTTCCTATCGGCAACCACTATGTCGAAGCGAAGCTCGACAACCACAAGATGGTGGATGGCGGACGATTCCCCACTCAGGGCACATTCTATTTCGACCGCGCCATGACCCACGATTTCTCTGACTCTACACTCGTCAACTTTGTGGGACGCGTGGGCGGCGGCGAGCGCAACGACACCCTCGCCGTGGGCTTCGCCGAATCGAAAAACAATATCGGCATAGCCACCATACGGTTGGGACTCCTCAACGAGTCGTTCTCGTTCAACTGCCTCGACGATCACATCAGCACAGCCACCACTGAGCGAACCTGGCAGAGCGACACTGTCACCATACAGAGTACGGCTCGGACGGGCATCGACTACGACTCGAAGTACATCGTCATCCGCACCGACTCGCTTTCCGGAGAGTTCTCTGCCCTTCTGCCCCCGCTGAAATATGTCATCAAGAGCATAAGCGTTGACAACAACCTTGACATCGATTTCGGACCGCAGTCGGACATTGACCTCACCAAAGTAGGCAGCTCACTCACCGACTCGCTCCAGCATTGGGATGATACCGTGGGCGACAGCGTGACGGTAACTTATAAGTACAACGCCAAGAAAGTGTTCACCTACTATGCAACACCCGAAGTCACCATCACCGAGAAAGAGCACGACACGGGTGTCTACGGTATGCAGGAAATCGTCTACACCGACGATGAGGGAGAGGAATATACCATCGGCGACCTATGGACGCTGGACGGCGACTCTGTGAAGTATTTGCTGGGCTATCCTATCTACGAAATGGGTAAGAAGGTGGAGTACGACATCTTCGCATTCGAACGCTACGTGAACCACGACGGCAATGAAGACGTAACCGATATCGTACCCCTGCCGGGGCAGGAGATAACGCTTGTCAATGAGATGAGCGACGAGCAGAAGGTCATCTACAAGGTGGAAGATCCTTCTTCGCCCTACAAGGTTGGTGAGGTCTACGAGTTGAAGGCCAAAGATACACCGCTGGGGGGCGACGGACACCTCACCTACCGCTGGGGCGTTGGACTACCCAACATCACAGAACCCTACACTCGACACTTCTCCATCACCATGAACCGCAAAAACCGCGTATACGCTCCCGTCGACTTGGATGCCGTCGTGCTTGGACAACTGAGCTACGGCAGCAACTTCGTTACCAAAGGCCCCGATAAGGTGGAATTCGTGCTGCGAGACCCACAGGGAGCCAAATCTGTCACCAAGCTGAAGACTGGCAAAATCACTACCAAGACAACCTTCGACACGCGGCGCGCCTACGGCGAATACAGCATGATTCACAATATCTTGTTTGGTATCGATCAAGAGTTGGGCACTGGTATGGGCGTTATGGTGTTGACGAAACATGAAATTTGGGACCAGTTAGATGTCGGTGCCAAAACCACTTGGGAGAAGTTGTGGAACTACGACGAGGTGGATGTGGAGACCAGCATGGAGAACGTCTCCACCAGTGGCGCCTACCCCTATGTAGGGGCTCCTGGCGATGTCTATATCGGTACAGCCATCAACTTCCTCATCGGCGGATGCCGACACCTCTTCATCGACAAGAACCTCCAAACGGGGCAGTATGAACTGAAGTTGGAAGATGCTATCGCCATCGGCGACTCCATCGCCACTGCCTTCAAGTACACGCAATATGAACTGCAGACGGTCATGATTCCCAAGTGGAAGGACATGCGCCGTACCTTCCTCACCGAGGTGGCCTCAGAGGCTGAGGCAAAGGCTTACGTCAACAACGGCCAGGAGTCGGTCTACCTGACGTGGGAAGGTCTCAACCTCGACGACTATGAAGATGGCGTAAACTATCGCTGGGTGAAACCCGTGAGCTGGGAAACCTCGCCGCCACCCGCTGGAGCCGCCATCGACAGCGTGGGGTGGTGCAACAACCAGATTAAAGCCTGGGAGGATGCTATCAAGGCTAACGAGAAAAACAAGCTGGAACTGATGGCGTCTACCGTTCCTGAGAACATCTCCATCGACGGTGGCTCAAGCTACACCTACTCCAAGAAGACAAGCCACTCGGAAAACGATCAGACGACGGTCAACTGGAAAATGGGACTCGTGCTGAGTGATGCTTTCGGAATCCGCAACAAGAGCATAGTCTCGGTTGGAGATATTATACACATCAATACTGAGGACGGCGGCGGATTCATCAGGGGCGACGGCACCAAGACGGAGAACTACACCGAGTGGGAATACTCCATCGTGGATGGCAACCGCGACACCGACCTCTCCATCAACATCTATAAGTCGAAAAAAACAAAGTACAGCGACTTCTTCAGCGTCTTCGGCGGACAGACCTACAATCCTTATCAGAATCAGGAGGTGACGCAGTATTATCTGCCGGGAACGCCACTCGGCAACTCCACCCAGCAGATGGAGCAACCCACCTTGGCCATCGGCGTGGGCAACCAGAACCCGTCGAAGAACGCCACCGTGACCGACATCCCTTCTGGCCAGGAGGCCAACGTCACTCTCTACTGCACCAACATGGCCAACGCGCACCAGGGGGTGAACTTCAGCTACAACCTGCTGATTGTTGAGAATACCAACGACCAAGGCTTGGAGATTCTCATGGATGGCGTGCCCGTCAATGGGCGGTCTATTCTGCTCAACCAGAGTGAGACCACGAAAAAGGTACTCACCATACGGCAGACCGACCAGAGCATCCTCGACTACGAGGGCATCAAGATTCGATTCTGCTCGCAATATCAGCCGCGAAAAATCTACGATGAGGTGACGCTCAATGCTTATTTCATTCCTTCATCGTCGCCCATCGACCTCGTCATCAGTGAGCCTGTGCTCAACATCGAGACGCTCGATCGCAACGAGGGCGACCTCGAACTGAAAGTCACCGGCTTCAACCGCCAGTTCAAAGGCATGAACAAACTGGGTGTCGAATACCGCTACGAAGGTTCTACCTCCTGGACAAGACCCGACACGCTGACGTTCCTCGTCAACCGGGCCGACTCCACCAAGCTCCACGACCAGGTGCTGCCTCCGACTGGCGACCTCCGACTGCGCTTCAATATGAGCGACGACATCTTCTTCCCGCAGGGCTCCTATACCTTCCGTGCTTACACCACGACGCTCTATGGCCCTGAACAACCTATCAACGTTTACAGCAGTGAGATTACCGTAGTCAAGGACAACAGGCGCCCACGCAACCTCACCACGCCTCAACCTAGCGACGGTGTCTTGCGCTACGGCGACGACATCATTGTGGAATTCAACGAGGACATCGTAACTGGATATGTTGACGACAAGAACATCATCGTCACCGCCAAACTCAACGGGCAGCCGGTCCAGCACGACGTGGCCAAGCAGATCCTTCCCTACGGCAACGAGCAGGCCACCATCAACCCGGTCTTCCTCAACGGCGACTTCTCGTTCGACTGCTGGATGAAATGGCAAAGCCCAGGAAGCATCCTGCGCATTGGCAGCGGACAGTTCACCATTGGCATCGACACGGACAGCCACTTCGTGGTCAGCATCGGGCAAAACAAGCTCACAAGCCAGGACGTGCTGCCTAAGAACGAATGGACGTACCTGGTGCTGAGCTATCAGTCGACCACTCAGACGATCTCGGCACTCGCCCTGTATGGAACTACCACCCTCCGACTATTCACCGACTATTCTGTGTCCGACGAGCTGATGCAGCAGATAAAGTATTCCGACGACAACCGGCTCTACCTGGGCGACATGAACGGGGCCATCCACGACCTCAGCCTGTTCAACATCTGCCGGGATGTCAACGAGGCCGCTGCTTCGAGGAATCAGGAGAAAGACAACTACAACTATGGGCTCGTCAACTACTGGCCCATGAAGGAGGGGCATGGCAAGGTGGCTTCCGACATGCGTCACACCCACGACTTCAAAGTCAACAACACTTGGCTGTTGGACAACAAGAACTACTCTGTACGGCTCGACGAGGGGAAAGGCCTGGAGGCCGACATCTCACGCATCAACACGGGAACGGGCGACAGCTATGCCATCGAGATGTGGACGACTCCTGATGCAAGAGGGGATGAGGTCGCCACCATCTTCGAGGCGGGCTCCAACGAGTCTAACCGGCTGGGGCTCTACTTCAACGGTCAGAAAGACTGGATCCTTCGTTATGGTCAGCATGTGCAGGTGGTGGCCAGCCATAATGACTTCCCCAATGAGAGCTCCTGGAATCATGTGGCCCTCAACGTGGTGCGCGGACAGACGGCCAGCTTCTATCTCAACGGACAACGCACGGCCGTCATCGCCGAGACGGAGGTGCCGCCTTTGCAGGGGGCTCGTCTCACCATTGGCAGTGGCATGCAACCGTTCTCCAACGTCGACGAAGTGCGCATCTGGCACGCCGCCCTCTCGGAGAGCCGATTGCTAAGCAACCTATACAACTGCATCGACACCACCGATGTTTCTTCACGCGGTCTGGTGGCCTATTATCCATTCGAGAAACGGGGCACCGTCGACGGGGTGGACACGATGGTACCGACACTCGAGGACCTCGCTCCTCGCTCCTCGCTCCCCGATCCTCGAAACATCACCCCCCTCGGCAAACATATGCTGGTGGCCTTCTGTCCGCCGCTGAAGAACGCGCCCATCGAGAGCCGACTCATTGCCAAGCCAGTGGCTTCCGAGCGGAAGATCGTCGTCAGCTTGGAGGAGGGCGATGGCATCTCCGCACGCGATGTGGAGGGCACCACGCTCAACATCACCATCGACAAGATTCACGACATGCACGGCAATGAGTCGCTCCCCATCCGATGGCAGGCTTATTGCCAGCTGAACACGCTGAAGTGGACGAAGGACTCGGTCAACATCATCAAGGCCTACGGCGACGACTATTCCTTCGATGTGAACATCGAGAACCGGGGTGGCCACACCGAGTACTATACCTTATATAATATGCCGGAGTGGCTGACGCTCGTCGACAGCGAGCGCACCGACGACATCGCTCCGCAGAAGACAAAGACGCTTCGCTTCCGCATCAATCCCCTCGTGGCGGTCGGCAACTACGATGTCTCCATCGGACTGCAGGGCAACAACGGGATTCTTGAACCGCTGCGCATCGCCATGAAGGTGCGCGGCGAACAGCCGGCGTGGGCTGTCCTTCCGAACGAATACGAGAACATGATGAGTGTCGTGGGACAGGTCTATGTCAACGGCATCCTCATGGGCAACAGCGAGAGTCTCCTGGCTGCTTTCATCGACGATGAGTGCCGAGGCGTGGCCAGCCCCAAGCAGCTGCGCGGCGCTGCCTACGTGCCGCTGAGCATCTATGGCACGGCGCAGCAGCTCGTCAACAACAAGCCGGCCGACTTAGACAAGGGACGCGCCATCTCCTTCCGCTTGTGGGACGCCACGACGGGCATCACTTACTCTAACGTGAGCATCACCCTGCCCGACAGCACCGTCACCGACTCGCTCGTCTTCGACCCGGCAAAGAGCTACGGCTCCTTCGACGCCCCGATCATCTTCACCAAGACTGATCTTGTCGAGCAGCACCTCAGTCTCAACAGTGGCTGGAACTGGCTGTCGCTGGGTGTGGAGCCGTCCAACCCCAAGACTTCTGCGGTGTTCAAGGACCTCACTTCCTGGGAGGCGCGACTCAAAGACAAGGACTCTGGCGTGCAATACTGTAATGGCGCCTACTGGACGGGCAACCTGAAGCAGGTGCAGGCCAATACGATGTATAAGCTGCTGCTCACCAGGCTGGAGCAGAGCAAGGAGCTGCCGCAGCCGCTCATTGTCGTCGGACAGCAGGTGAAGCTCGCCGATACGCCCGTCACCCTGAAGAGTGGATGGAACTGGATTCCTTATACGCCCGCCACCACCATGCCGCTGGGGCAAGCGCTCGCAGGTGCTAATCCCAAAAAGGGTGACCAGGTGAAGTCGCAGACAGGATTCGCCTACTACGGACAGTCCGGGTGGGAGGGCAACCTCGAAGCCTTGGAGAGCGGAAAGGGCTATCTCTACCTGAGTACCGACACCGTCGTCAAGACGTTCGTCTATCCCACGCCCGCTCCTCGCTCCTCACTCCTCGCTCCCCGCTCCTCGCTTCCCGCTCCTCGAAACATTGCCTTCTCCCCCGTCGACCCTGCCGACTACCCCGACAACATGACAATGGTCATCCTGCTCACCGAGAATGGCTCGCCCCTCGCCGATGCCGAGATAGCGGCCTTCATCAATGGGGAGTGCCGCGGCGCGACAACGGCCGACGTCGATGGTGAACAGCCGCTCTACTACCTGCTCATCGCTGGCGAAGGCAGCGGACAGCCCATCCAACTGCAAGTCGCTGTCGATGGACAGATTATCGCGCTCCGCAACGATCTCTCCTACGTCAGCGACGGCAACATCGGAACACCCTGGGAGCCGCTCGTCATCGACGTTCATGAAGCACTGCAGGCTGTCGGCATCCAAGATATCACCGATGCACAGGCGACAGAGGGACAAGCGCCGTGGTTCACCTTGCAGGGCATACGATATGGCAAACAGAAACCCAAAAACGCCGGCGTCTATATCCGAAACGGACAAAAGCTGGTCGTCAAGTGACGCACCGCAGCTTCCCTCCTGAGCGGATTCTTGCCGCTCGCTTCTTTCAGTCCGAACGTCACAACCCGTGCAGCCTGTGACGTTCGGACTGTTGTTTCCTCTCACTTAATCGCTGCCTTTCTACAAGTCGCAAAGCAAGCTTTCAATACGCTAAGGAATGTAAAGAATGGCAGATATATCGTTTAAGAACGTTAAAATATTGATAATCGATAAACTTTTATTGAAAAATGTTTGGTGGTTTGAAAGAAAGGGCTTACTTTTGCACATCGAAAATCGATAAATAATTATTGAAACAAAGAAAGGATTGATGAAATGAAGAAAAGACTGAATATTCTCTGCTTGATGGTATTCGTGGTGATGGCCATCGGCATCCTGCCCTTCGCTTACGCTATGGGCGTCGGTTTCCAGGCAGGAACAAGCGGTGACTATCAAGAGAACGATGTTCCAGAGATAGAACAGGTTGTCAACGCGGAGTCGGTTCATCTGATGCCGGCACGGTTGGAAGGACTGACCATGGGCAGCATCCGCAACGAAGTGACAGGACAAGAGGTAAGCATCTGGCCTGAACGAGTGATGGTGAACATGCTCATCGACTATCCCGGATGGTTCACGGTGATGAACACAGTGACGCAGTGGCTAGTCTATGTGGTGCTTATCGTCATCATGGTGCTGTTCCTGAAAATCATCGTCCGCGTGAACAAAGGCCGCGTCTTCGAATGGAAAAACGTGAGGCTCCTCCGCTGGCTGGGAGGTATCGTGCTGGCTTCCAGCATCCTGACCACCGTCCTGCAAATCTATGGAGCCTCGATCATCTCTCAGCAATTCGCCGTGAAGGGCTTCGCTCCCGACTATTTCAGCTACATCTCCGTCATGGAACTCACCGTAGGACTGGTGGCCCTGATTGTGGCAGAGATCTTCGCCGTGGGCTTGAAGATGAAAGAAGAACAAGACCTGACGATCTAATTGGATGAAGGATGAGAGATGATGGATGAAGAAACAAAGAATAAGACGAAGAGCGAAATGGGAAAGATAATCGTGAATTTAGACGTAGAGATGGCCAAGCGCAAGGTGTCGCTCGGTGAGCTGGCAGAACGCATAGGGCTGACACAGGCCAATCTCTCCATACTGAAAACAGGGAAAGCGCGCGCCGTTCGCTTTACCACTCTGGAGGCCATCTGCCACGAACTGCAATGCCAGCCAGGCGACATCTTGGCCTACAGTGAAGAAGATTGAAATCATAAAAAATATTAATTAACCTCCCGATGTGTAGCTTTCACGGCCCTCATGCCGTCTATAGTGTACAGTCGTTTAAACAAATTCAAACCAAAATGAAAATCAAAAAGTTTTTCGCAGCCCTGTTGCTGATGGTTATTGGCACAGCAGGCATGGTGGCTCAGGAAATGCAAATGCCGCCAATCCCCGTGGATGAAGCCGTGAGAATCGGCAAGTTGGACAATGGTCTGACTTACTACATCCGTCACAACGAATGGCCCGAGAAGTCGGCCAACTTCTACATCGCACAGCGCGTCGGCTCTATCAATGAGGACGACTCGCAGCGCGGTCTGGCTCACTTCCTCGAGCACATGGCCTTCAATGGCTCTGAGCACTTCCCCGGCAACGGCCTGATCGACTTCACACGCTCGCTCGGCGTGGAGTTCGGCAGCAACCTGAACGCCTACACCTCTATCGACCAGACGGTCTATCGCGTCTGCGCCGTTCCCACCACAAAGGGCCAGGCAGCCCTCGACTCTTGCCTGCTCATCCTGAAGGACTGGAGCAACGGTCTGTTGCTGGAGCCCGATGAGATTGACAAGGAGCGCGACGTGGTGCACAACGAATGGCGTCTGGGCGAGAGCGCACAACAGCGCCTCATCACCCGCTCGCTCAAAGAGATGTACCCCGGTTCGAAGTATGGTGAGCGCATGCCCATCGGCTTGATGGAAATCATCGACAGCTTCCAGCCCCAGACTCTCCGCAACTACTATGAGAAATGGTATCGTCCTGACAATCAGGCCATCATCGTGGTGGGCGACATCGACGTCGACTACACTGAGGCCAAGATCAAGGAGCTGTTCTCTGGTATCGTCGTGCCCGCCAACGCCGCTCAGGTGGTGGACGTTCCCGTGCCCGACAACGAGCAGGCCATCTATATCTTCGACAAGGACAAGGAGCAGACCATGAACCAAATCATGGTGTTCATGAAGCACGACACCACCACACCTGAGGAAAAGACCAGCATGGCCTACCTCATCGAGATGTTTGCCAAGGGCGTGATCGGCCAAATGCTCTCACAGCGCCTGAACGAAATGACGCAGGATCCCGACTGTCCTTTCTTCCAGGCTATTGCCGACGACGGACAGTATATGATCTCGAAGACCAAGGATGCCTTCCAGCTCATCGGTGTGCCTAAAGAAGGCCGCGACATGGAAACGCTGCAGGCTCTGATCCGCGAGGCCAAGCGTGCCCGCGACTTCGGCTTCACCGCCACTGAGTATGAGCGCGCCAAGGCCGACTACCTCGCTATGATCGAGAAGCAGTACACCAACCGCAACAAGATCCACAACGATCAGTTCGGCAATGACTATCGCGACAACTACCTGACCAACGAGCCCATCCCCTCCATCGAAATGCTTTATCAGATTATGAACAGCATCGCCCCGCAGCTGCCTGTGGAGATGGTGAACATGGCCCTGCCCGAGCTCATTAGCGACTCTGAGAAGAACCTCGTGGTCATCGAATGGGCACGCGAAGCCGACGGTCTGACTTACCCCACTGAGGCCGACATGCAGAAGGCTGTGGAAAGCGCACGCGCAGAGCAGCTGGAGGCTTATGTTGACAATGTAAAGGACGAGCCGCTCATTGCTCCGGAGAAAATGCCGAAGGCTGGCAAGATCACGGGCGAAACAGAGAACACACACTTTGGCTACAAGGAACTGACACTCTCCAACGGTGCCAAGGTCATCCTGAAGAAGACCGATTTCAAGGACGACGAGATTGTGATGCGTGGCTTCTCGAAAGGCGGTGAATCGCTCTACGGACCGGCTGACTACACCAACCTGAAGGTGTTCGACACCGTGATTGGCATCAGCGGACTGGGCAACTTCTCCAGCAACGAGCTCACCAAGGCTCTGGCCGGTAAGAACTGCAACGCCGACCTGTCGATGGGCAAGACCCGCCAGTATGTGACGGCTAACTCTACCCCGAAGGACATCGAGACCATGATGCAGATGGTTTACCTCTATTTCACCGCTGTGAAGAAGGACGAGAGCCAGATGCAGAACCTCATGACTCAGCTCGATATGGCCCTGAAGAACAAGTACTTGTCGCCCGACGCTGTCTTCTCTGACACACTTTCCAACACCATGTACTGCCACAACCCGCGCTTCGCCAGCCTCGATGTGAAGGATCTGAAGGACATCAACTACGATCGTATCCTCGAGATTGCTCGCGAGCGCTATCAGAACGCAGGACAGTTCACCTTCGTCTTCCTCGGCAACTTCGACGAGGCTACGCTCCGTCCGCTCATCGAGCAGTACATCGCTTCGCTGCCCGCTACAAAGGCTAAGCCCGAAGACTTCAAGGAAACACGCACGCTGGCTATGGGTCAGGTAAAGAACCACTTCCGCGTGAAGAGCGATTCGCCCAAGGCTACAGCCGTGAGAATCTGGAACACATACGCACCCTACACCCTGGAGAACGACATCAAGCTCAGCGCTGCCGGACAGATTCTGTCGCAGATTTACCTCAAGACCATCCGCGAAGACGAGAGTGCTGCTTACTCAGTAGGTGCCTATGGCGGCTTCAACCTGAGTGGCAAGGATGCCATCATGCAGCTGCAGGCTTACTGCCCGATGAATCCCGACAAGCAGGAGATTGCCAACCGTCTGCTCAACGAGGGCTTCGAAAACTGCACCAAGACCATCGACGCCGACATCCTGAACAAGGTGAAGGAGTTCATGCTGAAGCAGGCCGATGAGGATGCCAAGAAGAACGGCCACTGGATGGGTGTCATCACCACCTGGCTCGACTATGGCTTCGACTCTCACAGCGACTACAAGAAGATTGTGGAAAGCCTGACTCCGCAGACGATGGCCGACTTCTTCAAGCAGATCAAGGCTTCTGGCAACTGCATCGACGTGGTGATGCTGCCTGAGGAATAAAACGTATTGAATTTTGAGATTTAAGTTATTAATGAAAACGCCCGTGCGAGTTGATTCGCACGGGCGCTTTCTTTATGCGTCGTCAAAGAGGGACGACCAAAACGGCAAACGCTCAGGAAAATGACTAATCCTGACTCTTTACATTCATTTCTTCTTAGGGATGCGTTTTGTGGTTCCGATGGCTCCTGCTGGACAGACGAGACGGCAGAGGTGGCAGCCAACGCATTTGGTACCCACCATGCGGGGCTTGCGGGTGGCAGCATCGAAGACAATAGCCTGATGGCCGCCGTCCATGCAGGAGACATAGCAGCGTCCGCAGCCCATACACTTGTTGGGGTCTATCTTCGGATAAACGATGGTCTCACGGTCCAAGTCGGTGGGCCGCACGAAATTCGGCAGTTCCTCACCCACGATATCAGCCAGATGGGTGATGCCACGTTCTGCCAGATAGTTCTGAAGACCCAAGATGAGGTCATCGATGATACGGTAGCCATACTGCATCACGGCAGTACACACCTGAACGTTGCGACAGCCCATCTGAATGAACTCCAAGGCATCGCGCCACGTCTCTATTCCACCAATACCACTGAGTTCCAATGTTTTGCCAAGCGTACCATTCAGCATAGGGCTCTTCGCCATCTCCAAAATATGACGGAGCGCGATAGGACGGACGGCACGGCCAGAGAGGCCGGAAATGGTTTTGTGTCCAGAGACTCTGGCTCTATTACCCATCGTGACGCTCTTGATAGTGTTGATGGCCGAAATGGCATCGGCATCGGCAAAATAGGCAGCGCAGGCAGGTTGGTTGATTTGCGTGATGTTGGGTGTCATCTTGGGAATGACAGGGATGGAGACAGAACGTTTCACGTAAGCTGTGTAGAACATCACCGATTCAGGATTCTGTCCCACGTCGCTGCCCATGCCTGCGAGTCGCATCTGTGGACATGAAAAGTTCAGTTCTATGGCATCTACACCCGCCGCCTCGGCCATCTTGGCCAGCTCTATCCATTGTTCTTCGGTCTGTCCCATGATGCTGGCAATAACCACCTTCGTGGGATAGTCCTGTTTCAGACGGCGCAGGATGTCGAAGTCCACCTCTGTGGGATTCTCACTCAACTGCTCCATATTGCGAAAAGCGTAGAAGTCAGACTGACCCTCCTGTTGCACAGCATCAAAGCGGGGCGACACCTCGCGAATCTCCTGCAGGCATATTGTCTTGTAGAACACACCTGCCCATCCTGATTCAAAGGCGCGCGCCACCATTTCATAGTTAGTACAAACGGCAGAGGAAGCCAAGAAGAAAGGATTCTCACAATGAATGCCACAGAAGTCGATGGCGAGGGAGGGATCCTTCGATTCGGCAGGGCCACAAGATACAGCCCCGACTGGCTCACCACACACCGAATGAGCCAGTTCCTGAATGCGAATGGGCCTGTCATAATGGATGCAAGCATTCTCTGCTGCCACCAGATCCTCGTCAGTACACCCGACAAACCATTGTCCGGCCAGGCCTTCGTTGCCAAAGCGGATTGCTCTGATGGCTCGTGCGGGATCACCTTTTTTACACGCTTGGCTGCATGGAGCGTCCAAACAAAGTAGGCATCGTGCCGCTTCTTCCTGAAGATGCATTTGTCTATTCCTATTCATCATGTGTTTAGTTTTTAGTTGTTATTTCATTAATTTATCGGGTTCCCTCCACTATTCTATCGTATAGCCAAAGGGCTTGACCTCAATGTGTCTTCCTCCTACTTCAAGGCGGAAGTCTTTAGTACCATTGTTCAGCGCCACGACCACCGTCTCGCCCATGTAGGTGCGGGAGAAAATAAGCACATTGTCGTCAGCATAAAGCTGCTTGTAGTCGCCATAGAGAAGCGGCATACTGCTTCGACGGAGGTGGATGAGCTGCTCTGTTTGTTTCAAGAGCCACTGCTCATTGGCTGACAGACCGCTGAAGCGCATCATACGGCGGTTGTCGGGGTCGTTGCCGCCGCATTGGCCGTACTCATCGCCCTGATAGATACACGGCACGCCAGGAATGCAGAGGTTCAACACTTCCAAAAGCAGAGCCTTCTTGAAGGCGATGGCTTCGCGCACAGGGTCGCCATCGGCAGTGACGCCGATGTTGCGATTCCAACCTGCCGCCTTCCCGTCCTCGTCCCAGCGCACAGCTCCACCTGCCAGCGAAATGAAGCGTGTCTTGTCGTGATTGCCAGAGATGTTGCCCATCGTGTGGTGGGCACCAAAGGCTGCCAGCGACTCGTTGATGCTCTGCGCCAACTGTTTCATCGACATGCCGGGCTTTTCCAATACGTCGATGGCCGTATGGTAGACATTGAAGTCGAACTGAGCGTTCAGCATACCCGTCTTCACGTAGGAACCAATAAGCTCATAGTCGCCATAGGTTTCGCCAATCATCCACAACGGACGCTCGGGGTAGCGTGTCTTCATCTTGTGGGTGAACATACGCCAATAGTTCAGCGGAATGTGCTTGCAGGCATCGTGGCGGTAGCCGTCGAAATCGTAGTTGTCAATCCAGTAGAGCGCCGTATCGGTCATAGCCTCACACACCTCCTGCCGCTCCAGGTCGAGCGTGGGGATATGCTTGTCGAACCAGGTAGTCAGGCGAGCCTCGTCCCAGAGTTCGAAATTGCGCCGTCCGTCGGGCAGAATGCTGTCTGTGATCCAGTCGGGATGAGCCTTCAGCGTGGGTGAATTGATGTGCATATGGTTGGCCACATAGTCGAGGATGACGTTTATATTGTGCTTATGAGCCGTTGCCAGCAGCTCTTTCAGTTCGGCATCCGTACCCATACGGTCGTCGATCTTGGTGTTGTAGATAGGCCAATAGCCATGATAGCCTGAGAACTTCGTATCGGGGTTGCGATACTGTCCCCATGCGTCTCTCGGGTTCTGCGTGATGGGTGAAATCCAAAGCGTATTCACACCCAGGCTGTCGAAGAAGCCTTCTTCGATCTTGGTCGTGATGCCTTTCAGGTCGCCGCCCTTGTAATCGACACGCGGGTCTACATCCGGACGGTTCAACGGTGCGTCGTTCTTGGGATTGCCATTGAAGAAACGGTCTACCAATACACTATACAACACTTGAGCGTGTGGATCGTGGCGTGTGAGTTCGCTGGCATTGAGCACGGGAGCTCCATCGTTCAGCGGAATCAGCAAATCATTCAACAATGCCTTGCCGTTGCAAGCGAAGACGCGGAGGTAGCTACGCCCCTTCAGTTTCGGCAGTTTCTTGAGCTCGACACCATAGGTTCCGTCCTGGTTGTCTACCAAAGCCTCTTCCGGAAGCAGCCTGTTCTGCACAAAGAGCCGGAAATGGAGCGGAAGGAACGCCTTGTCGGCAGCCAACACGATGCGGCCGTCTTTCACACCCTGAGTGGTCAGTCCTTGCACGGTCGGCAACTTCGGCAGAATGGGGATGTCCACTTTACTGCTGCGTTTGCCCACGCTCAAGGCGCCCACCTGGGCGGCAGAGCCGTAGAGTGTCACCATACTGTCGGTCACAATGAGGTTGTCGTAACCATCGGTCACACTGACTTTGCCGACCTTGCTTAAGTCTACACTCGGCAGATAGTCTGTCAGATACACCTCTGTTATGTCACCTGCCTCCCGAATTGGGAGAATGGGTTCGCCTGTAGCCACGCGCTTGAGTTCTGCGTTTCCGCCACATCCGCACAGCACCAAAGCAAAAAGATAGAACATTAGCTTTTTCATATCCATGGATTTTAAAGTTTATCTTCTGATAATCAAGTAATTGTTTGGTAGATTGTTCAGTCGTTACAGATTGCAAAGTAACGAAAAGTTTTAGATATATGCAACAAATGACATGTTAAATATGATGAAAACGCGTAATGAGCATTTGATTATTCGGCTTTTCTTTCGTTTGTCCAATAGAAATCTCACACACATAATAATAAGTTTTCACCGATTCTTTCTTCGCTTATTCGATTTTTTCGTACCTTTGCACCGACAAACAAAAATGATATGCAAGAAACAAGACAAAACCGAATAGCCCGCCTGCTGCAGAAAGAGCTGAGCCTCATCTTTCAGAGCCAGACGCGCATGATGCACGGCGTGATGGTGTCGGTGACGCGTGTACGCATCAGTCCCGACCTCAGTGTCTGTACCGCCTACCTGAGCATTTTCCCCTCAGAGCGCGGTGAGGAACTCATCGAGAACATCACGAAGAATGCGCAGACCATCCGCTATGAGTTGGGGACGCGCGTCAGAAACCAGCTGCGCATCATCCCTGAGCTGCGCTTCTTCATTGACGATTCGCTCGACTACATTGAGCACATCGACGAACTTCTGAAGGGTTAAGAGATAGATGAACACTTCTTTCTATATCGCGCGCAGGTATCTCTTTTCAAAGAAGAGCACGAACGTCATCAACATCATCAGTGCCATATCGGTCATCGGTGTGGCGGTGGCCACGATGGCTCTGGTGGTGACACTCAGCGTGTTCAATGGCTTCCACGATATGGTGGCCTCGTTCTTCACAGCCTTCGACCCGCAGCTGAAAGTCACACCCACACAAGGAAAGACTGCTCCAGCCGACGATCCCATCCTCACTGAGATTCGACAACTGCCGCAGGTAGACGTCGCCACGGAGACCGTAGAGGACAATGCCCTGGCCATCTACGAAGGTCAGCAGGAAATGGTGATCATCAAGGGTGTGGACGACAACTTCGCCGAACTGACTCACATCACAGAAATACTCTACGGCGACGGACAGTTCGACCTCCAGGCCGCCAACCTTCAGTATGGTGTGCCGGGCATCCGTTTGGCACAGCAGATGAACCTCACTGCCCACTGGGACGACTATCTGAAAATCTATGCCCCTAAGCGCGAAGGTCAGCTCGATATGACCGACCCCAGCGGTGGCTTCGAGGAAGACTCACTGCTCTCGCCCGGCGTGGTGTTTGCCGTGAAGCAGGGGAAATACGACCGCAACTACATCCTCACGTCGATAGGCTTCGCCCGCGGACTGTTCGACCAGCAGGGCATGGTTTCCGCATTGGAGCTCCGCCTGAAATCGGGCAGCAACATTGACGCGGTGAAAAAAGAGATGCGCCGCATAGCTGGCGACAAATATGAGGTGAAAGACCGTTTCGAACAGCAGGCCGACACCTTCCGCATCATGAAGGTGGAGAAGTTCATTGCCTACATCTTCCTGACGTTCATCCTCATTGTGGCTTGTTTCAACATCATCGGTTCGCTCTCGATGCTCATCATCGATAAGAAAGACGATGTGGTGACCCTGCGCAACCTTGGTGCCAATGACCGTCTCATCTCGCGCATTTTCCTTTTCGAAGGGCGCATGATATCGGTCATCGGAGCCATCATAGGCATCCTTATCGGCCTGTTGTTGTGCTGGTTGCAACAGCGTTTCGGACTGGTGTCGCTCGGACAGTCGAGTGGCAGTTTCGTTGTGGAAGCCTATCCCGTGAGCGTCCACCCCACTGACATTATCCTCATTTTCCTTACCGTCGTGGCAGTAGGCTTCGCTTCTGTGTGGTTGCCTGTCCGTAACTTCGTGCAGAAATAAAGATTCGTGCCAAGAGTCATGCTGCAACGGATTCTGTATATAATTAAGGTATATGTGGTGTTTGTGCTGGCATTCGTACTGGCCAAGCCCGCTTTTATGGTCTACCAAACGAATGCGCAACCATTCACACTCGGCGACGTTTGGCAAGTGATACGCCATGGGCTGTCGCTCGATCTTTCTACCGCTCTTTATTTCATCCTACTCCCCTACCTGGTGGTCATAGTTTCCGTATGGTGGCCGTCGCGAAAGGTGTTGGGCAGCATCCTGAAGATCTACTATGCCATCGCTGCCTTGGTCTTATCCCTCGCTTTCGTGGCAGACACCAGCCTTTATGAGTTCTGGGGGTTCAAGCTCGATGCCTCTGTGCTGCAGTTTCTCGACGGTACAGGCCACGCGACCGACAGTGTCAGCACGGGGTTTGTCGTCGTTCGGTTCGTTTGCTTTCTTGCGGTAGCCGCTTTGCTGTTCTTCGTTTTGTCGAGAATCAGAAAGCCTTTTCTCGCTACTCGCACCTTCGCACCCTCGTTTCCCCGCACCCTCGAAAACCCTCGCTCCTCACTTCTCACCACTATCCTCTTCCTGCTCCTTATCCCCCTACTTGTTGTCGGCATTCGTGGCGGCACCAGCGTATCGACCACCAATGTGGGGCAGGTATATTTCTCGCAGAATCAATTCCTCAATCATTCGGCTGTGAACCCAGTGTTCTCGTTCCTGGCCTCGTTCGGCAAGTCCACAAACGACATTCCCGACTATCATTTCTTCCCCGAAGAACAACTCCCTCGCGACCTCTTCTCCACGCCCCAAGGTTCAGTAAGTCGTTGTTTCACAACGATCCAAACACCCCCGACACCCCCCAACGTTCTCCTCATCATCATGGAGAGCTGTGGCGGACAGTTCACCGAACTGGGTGGCAACGCCCATGTCACGCCTAATCTGACACGTCTGGCCCACGAAGGCATCTATTTCACCCGTTGCTATGCCAATAGCTGGCGCACCGACCGGGGCATGCTCTCCATCATGAGCGGCTACCCCGCCCTGCCCAAGACGTCCATCATGAAGATGCCGTCGAAGGTACGCACCCTGCCATCCATAGCCCGCACCCTTCAGCGCGAAGGCTACAAAACGGCTTTTCTCTATGGCGGCGATGCCAACTTCACCAACACGCGCGGCTATCTGTTGTCGACAGGAGTAGAGACCATCGTCAGCGAAGACGACTTCACCAGCGAGCAGCGCGGCAGCAGCAAATGGGGAGTGTGCGACAGCATTGCTTTCGATCGCTTGTATGAGATGGCTGTCCCCTACCCTTCTCCGTGGTTCCTCACTTTCCTTACGCTCAGTTCACATGAGCCGTGGACGGTGCCAATGCCCACGAAGTTTCAGGACGAGAAGCTCAACGCTTTCTATTATCTGGACCTGTGCCTTGGTCGCTTCATTGAACGATTCCGCAAGACTGAGGCTTGGAACCATACGCTCGTAGTCATCATTCCCGACCACGGCATCAAATACAAAGACCAAGATGAAACGAAAGAGATACGCTCCCACATTCCGATGATCTGGACGGGCGGTGTGGTCGACGGTCCGCTGCGCATCGACCGCCTATGCAACCAGAGCGATTTGGCAGCCACACTACTCGGTCAGCTGCGCCTGAAGCACGATGACTTCACTTTCAGTCGCGATATCCTCAGCCCCGACTACACGCATCCCTTTGCCATGCATACTTTCCCGGAAGGGTTCTCTGTGGTGGATAACACGGGCTTCAACGTCTACGACCTGAACTCTCAAAAGCAAACGGTGGGACACTCTCAAGACGCCATCCAATTGGGCAAAGCCGTCCTGCAAATCACCGCTGACGACCTCCGCAACCGTTAGCCGTGTTGTTTCTGCGTCAAAAAAACGTCTGTTTCTGCATTAGAAACGGACTGTTTCTTTGTCTGAAACAGTCCGTTTTTAAGTCATAATAAATGCGTTATTTTACTTCACATATTTCTTACCATGCTGAATATAGATGCCATGCTGCGGAACACTTTGCAGCTGGCGACCCTGCAGGTCATAGATAGCTGACGAGTTGTCAAGTTGACGAGTAGACAGGTTGATGCCACTGGGATCGTCACCCATGCCATAGCGGAACGTCACGTGGATGGTCGGACCGGCCATCTCATTATAGCCATCACCGAAAGTCTTTTTCTTGCAATAGAACAACTGGAAAGTCGCTTTGCACTCACCAGGTTCGGCTGAAGCGGGAATCCATTCCGTCTGCATATTACTTGAGCCGTACTGAGCCGGACCGTTAGCATGTTCACCAACTTCACTCCAGAGCATACAATTGCCAGGGAAGCAGCATTGCAATGTTGATCCTTCTGGCATCTCCTCGATTGTACAAACCAACTTCGCTATAGGATTGCTTACCGTAGAGTTGTTTTTCACATACAGACCGCTGACGACCATGTCGTCCCATCCATCGTTCTCCACCTCTGTAGCTACCCACTCGGCACCATCGGCAAGCACATTCCCGTCCTTATCCATGAACTGGAAGGTCTCGTCTACATCCGCAAACACACACGTGGTACCAGCCACGAGCATCATCATTACAAGCGTAAAAACTTTCTTCATAAATTTATAACTTTAATAGATAATGGTAAATAATTGCCTGCAAAATTAAGGCATTTTCAATAATCTCACAAATATTTTCATGTTTTCTTTGATTCTTAAAAGGAAAAATAGTAATTTTGCAGCGATTTTGGATAATTAAACCATCAAGTTTAAATATGAAAAAGTATCTACTTATCGCTACGGCATTCATCCTTTCCGCAGGCAGTGCTTGTGCACAGAATGCCAAATTTGAAACCCTGAAACCCTCACAGCAGGTGCTTCAGCAGTCGAACAACGCCTCTTTGCAGGCAACACCCCGCAAAGCTCCCCGCAAGATTGAGCTGGGCGAGAACCAATTGATCATGGGTGCCTACACATCTGACGCCCTCTGCCAGTCGGGCTACGGCCTTGGAGTTACCGGCGTACCTGGCCAGCTAAAGGCTGCCGTGTTTCTTCCCATCGACCAAGTATTGCCTTTCGACGGTGGCAAGGTTGTCAAGTTCCGCGTGGGATTAGACTCTGCTACGCCAATAGCCAATGCTTTCATTTATGGTATTTCTCAATCGGGCAACATCGAGGAAATCATAACCGCAGACTTCAGTGGTAATGCGAAAAAGGGTTGGAACGAGGTGACACCGAAAGAACCATTCACCCTGAACCTCAGTAGCTACCAAGGTGTCCTTATGGGTTATGAGTACAAGCAAACTGCCTCCAACTACCCCATTTCAACTGTTGATGAGGGAACGCCCTATGAGTTATTCATCTATGGCAACCTCGGACAAGGCGAGGACTGGTACAACATGGGAGCCGACTATGGCAACCTTAGTGTGCAGGCCATCGTGGAGAACGAGAATTTCGAGGCCATAAACGTCATCCTCGACAAAATGACTCTCTCCAGCAATTACTTCCAGTCAGGCGAGGACATCAGCTATGCCGTCGCTCTGCACAACTTCGGAACAGGAACTGTTAGCAGCTACAAGCTGAACGTGGAACTCGACGGCACTCCCTTCGAAACACTTGAAGGCGAAGAACTGCCCTCGCTGGAGATGAAAACCATCAAAGCCGACACCCCCCTGCCAGAAGATTTAGAGCGCGGCACACACACACTGACCGTGAAACTGGCCGAAGTGGACGGAGTGGCTGTTGAAGAAGAACAATCACTCAGCAGTTCGTTCTACGCTTATGAAGAGTCGGTACCCCGTCAAAAGAACCTGATTGAGCAATTCACCTCACAGTATTGCACCTATTGCCCACGCGGCGTCACCTTCTTCTCAGACCTCATGGAGAAACGCGACGACATCACATGGGTATCTATTCATGGCAATATGAACGGAACCGACATCTTCCGCATCAACGAATGCGACCAGATTATGAGTTACTTAGGGGTAACTGGATATCCCTCTGCAGCCTATAACCGCACCTTTGTTCCCGATCTTGCTGAAGGAAATGAGATTGTCTACAGTCTCGGCTACAATATGTCATACCGCACACAGGTTGTCAATATGCTCAGCGAAGTCATTGACGAAACAGCCAAGGTTCCCTCGTTCGTAACGCTCACACTCAATCCTGAGGCCAATGCAAGCACACGTGAACTCACCTTTACCGTTGAGGGTGCAGGTGTCAACGAGGCCGCAGAGGTACTCAACGGCTATGGACTCTATGCCTTGCTCACAGAGAACGGAATCGTGGCCAAGCAGCTCAACGAGGGCAAATGGGTACAGGATTTCACCCACCACTATGTGCTGCGCAAGATGTTCACCAAAACCACAGGCGATGAGATCACTTGGGACGGTGACAACTTCAGCAAAGAATTCACTTACACCATACCCGATGGTTTCAATATTGAGAATCTCCAGGTTGTCGCATTCGTTGCCCCCATCGTCAACCTTTCAAATATTGACGTGATGAATATGGCTGTCAATAACTGCGAGAGCGCCGACGTCATCGTGAATACTCCCAGTGGCATTACAGAAATGAGCAACGACAATAATGCTGAGTACATGCACTATAGTCTCAGCGGCATGCTTCTCACCGCGCCCCAGAAGGGTGTGAACATCGTCCGCATGGCCGATGGCCGAGTGGTGAAGACGTTGGTGAAGTAATCATCCCACGCACAACGTTGTGCAAAAAAAGAACGCCCCGCTGTTGTACGGCTGTACAGTAGCGGGGTGTTCTTTTGGGCATCTGCCTTACAACGCTTCTCCAAGCAATGTGGCACTGGTGCTATTGGTGATGCGGACTTCGACGGTCTCGCCGATGTGGTGACTGCCTTTGTCGAATACCACCATCTTGTTCTGGGGTGTACGCCCGCAGAGTTGTTCGCGTGAACGTTTGGAGAAATTCTCCACCAATACGGGGAACGTCTTGCCGATATCGAGCCGGTTGCGCTGAGCGGAAATCTCCGTCTGCAGATGAATCAGTTCGTTAAGGCGGCGTATTTTCTCTTCCTCAGGGACATTGTCGGCAAAATGACGGGCAGCAAACGTACCCGGCCGTTCGGAATACTTAAACATAAAGGCGGCATCGAACTGCACGTCACGCATCAGCGACAGCGTCTGCTGGAAATCTTCCTCTGTCTCATCGCAGTAGCCCACAAAGACATCGGTGGTGATGGCGCAATCAGAAATGATGCGATGGATGGCATCTATGCTGTTGAGATACTGCTCACGGGTATACTTGCGGTTCATGAGCTTCAAGATGTGGTCGCTTCCGCTCTGCACGGGGAAGTGGATGTGCGGACAGAGGTTCGGCTCTTCGGCAATGGCATGGAGGATATCCTCGCTCATGTCCTCGGGGTTGCTGGTCGTGAAGCGCACACGCATCTGCGGTGCCTCGCGGGCCACAAGGCGGAGCAGTTGGGAGAAAGTCCCCTTCTCGGCTCCCACGATGGGGGCTCCCCAGCTATTGACATTCTGCCCAAGCAGTGTGACTTCGCGATAGCCTTGATCGCGGAGGTCGCGTACCTCTTTCAATATACTCTCCACGTCGCGCGACCGCTCGCGCCCCCGGGTGTAAGGCACAATGCAATAGTGGCAGAAATTGTTGCAGCCGCGCATAATGCTGACAAAGCCGCTTATCTTCGAAGCGAAGATGCGTCGTGGCACAATATCGCGATAGGTCTCAGTGGTGGAAAGGTCGATGTTGATAGCCTTATGTCCTGTCTCTGCCTGTGCGATAAGATCGGGCAGCGAGAGGTAGGCATCGGGACCTGCCACGAGATCGGCATGGTGAAGGTTGAGCAAATCATCCTTCACGCGCTCAGCCATACAGCCGAGGACGCCGATGAGGAAAGCCCCCCTCACGTCACCCCCGAGCGGGGCTTTGTTTCTCAGCGCATTCAATTCTTCCAAGCGATGGTAGATTTTCTGCTCTGCATTGTCGCGTACGGAACAGGTGTTCAGAAAAACAGCATCAGCCTCTTCAAGGGTGTCGCAAGTCTCGTAGCCTGCCATCTGCATGATGGCGGCCACCACTTCGGAGTCGGCTACATTCATCTGGCAGCCGTAAGTTTCAATATACAGTTTCTTCATTTGCTATAGGGGAGGCGCGGCAAAGCAGCGCCACACAGAGTTTTGGGTGTTTAGTCGGCGATGATAAAGTCGAGCTGCCGTTTGTCGAGATTGGCACGGGCCACCTGTATGCGAATGGGGTCGCCAAGCTGATACTTGTTGTGATGGCGGCGACCGACAAGGCGGTAGTTGCGCTCGTCGAAGTCGTAGTAGTCGTCGTCAAGGTCGTGCAGCGGCACCATGCCTTCGCAGTGGTTCTCGTCAATCTCGGCATAGATGCCATAGGCGGTGATACCGCTGATATGGGCATCGAACTCCTGCCCGATGAACTGCGACATAAACTCCACCATCTTGTATTTGATGGAGTCGCGCTCGGCCAGCTGAGCCGTCTGTTCCATGTCGCTGGAGTGCTCGCAGAGTTCTTCGTAGTGGTCCTTGTTGGCAGAACGTCCTCCCTCCTGATATCGGGTTAGCAGCCGGTGTACCATTGTGTCGGGATAACGGCGGATGGGCGAGGTGAAGTGCGTGTAATAGTCGAAGGCCAGGCCGTAGTGTCCTACATTGTGGACGCTGTATTTGGCCTTCATCATGGCACGCAAGGCCACCATCTGAATGACATTCTCCTCTTTCTTTCCCTTCACATCGTCCATGAGTTTGTTGAGCGAGCGAGATATCTCTCCCTTTGTTCCCATGGTCTTCACCTTATAGCCGAAACGCGTGATAAACTGCCGCAGGTTCTCCAGCTTAGTGGGGTCGGGTTGCTCATGTATGCGATAGGGCAACGTCTTGGCCTTCTTACCTTTAGGCACACGTCCGATTGACGTGGCCACCTGACGATTGGCCAATAGCATGAACTCCTCGATGAGTTGTGTAGCCTCGTTTGAGCGCTTGAAGAAGGCGCGTGTGGGACGACCTGTCTCGTCGATTTCAAAGTGCAGTTCTTCGCGGTCGAACTTCATCGCCCCGTTCTTGAAGCGACGCTCACGCAGTTTCTGGGCCAGACGGTTGATGGTGAGGATAGCTTGCTCGATGCTGACATCCTCAGCGTTCTGAGAGGTATGATTACTTTTCTCTCTCCTCGCTCCTCTCTCCTCACTCCTCATAATTATATCCTGTACCTCCTCGTAGGCAAACCTTCTGTTGCTGCGGATGACGGTATGGACGAGTCGCCACGAGTGGATATTGGCCTCATCGTCGAGCAGGAACACCACGCTGTAGCACAATTTCTCCTCGTCGGGACGAAGGGAACAGATGAAGTTGCAGAGCCGCTCGGGCAGCATAGGAATGGTGCGGTCCACGAGATAGACACTGGTGGCGCGCCGTTGTGCCTCCTTGTCGATGATGCTTCCTTCCTTGACATAGTGCGAAACGTCGGCAATGTGGACACCTACTTCATACATGCCATCGGTTTCGCGGAACGACAGCGCATCGTCGAAGTCTTTGGCATCGGCAGGGTCGATGGTGAAGGTAAGCACATCGCGGAAGTCCTCGCGACGAGCTATCTCTTCGGGTGTGATGCCGGGATCGATGCGATCAGCGGCTTCTTCCACATTCTTTGGATATTTGTAGGGCAGACTGTACTGGGCCAAGATGGCATGCATCTCGGCATTGTTCTCGCCTGTCTTGCCCAGAATGTCGATAACCTCGCCCACAATGTTCTTGTTCTCCATAGAGGGCCACTCGGTGATACGCACCACGGCTTTATCGCCCGTCTTACCGCCCTTGAGCTTCCGCTTCGGTATGAACACGTCATGGACAAAGAAGTTGCCGTCGCTGATGAGGAAAGCGAAGTTACGCTCCACCTTCAGCTGTCCCACCACCTGATCGTGAGCACGACGCAAAATCTCGGTCACCATAGCCTCTTTGATGTGGTTCTGGCGCCGCGCCATCATCGTTACCCGCACACGATCGCCGTTGAGAGCAAACATCGAGTTGCGCTCGGCTACGAAGATTGGCTTGTCGGTGCCATCGGCAAGGAACGAATTCTTGCCATTGGCCTTACGGATGAAGGTACCTTCCATCACCTGGCCTTGCAGGTTCAGGCGGAAACGTCCGTCAGACTCCTTCTTCAGGTAGTCGTCCCACGTCATGTCCTCCATCGTGTCCACGGCCAGCATCTTCGCTGGATGGGTATCGAGGTGAAGCTGCTTGAAGATCTGCTTCAACGAGAAAGCCTCATTCTGATTGTGCTGGAAGAAAGCCTCCAACATCTCCACCAACTGCCGCTTGGTCAGTCGTTTGCCTTTGTTCTTGCCTTTTGCCATAACGTATAAATATTATAAGGTTGCTTTATATTCGACGGTGCAAAGATACAACTTTTTTCGCAATGAATATGAAAAGTTATTAGAAGAATCGTTAAAATGGGCTTATTCTTTTTTTCATGAGCATGAACCTTGTACGGCACGTGGGCAGCATCCGTTTTCTGCGGAAGGACATGTTAAATAACCTATATCCTTTGTCCGATTAGGCGAAAATTCGTAACTTTGCACCCAATGAGAAGGACTTTGCTTGCAGCCTGCATGCTGTCGACATTCTTGCTAAGTGGATGTCGTGGCGAAAAAGCCGACGACAACACGCCAGCGTCACCGCCACAGACGGAATGCATCGTGAAATACACCCCCGTGAAAGATCAGGGGGAGAGTTCACTGTGCTGGATGTATGCCATGCTGGCCACCATCGAGAGCGAACACCTGATGCGGGGCGACTCGGTGAACCTCTCTCCCCATTTCGTGGCACGCCACATGCTGGAGTTGCAGGCCGAGCAATACTATCTCTCCGACGGGCGTAAACCCATCGTCATGCGCGGAGTGTGCTCACAACTCATCGACCTGATCATGCGCAACGGCATCTGTCAGTTCGACTCCTACAAGTCGCAAGTGAACTACAATGTACTCTCGCGGAAAGTGGAAGAACTCTGCAAGACAGCCATCAGCCGCCGCATAGGGGTGAAACAACTGAAAAAACAGTTGGGCAATCTTCTTGACAAGGAGATACGGCCCGACCTGCGATACGTCTTCCTCTACGGAGCCGAATACACGCCTCAGGAATTTTCTCGCAGTGTATGCCGTGACGATGAATATGTGGCTCTGACCAGTTTCACTCACCATCCCTTCGGCGAGAAGTTTGTCCTGGAAGTGCCCGACAACCATGGGCACTATACTTTTCTCAACCTGCCATTGGACACTTTGACACACCATATTGAGCAAGCTCTGCGAAATGGACATCCCGTGTGCTGGGAAGGCGACACGAGCGAGGCTCTCTTCTCGTTTGCTAAAGGCAGGGCGCGGCTCGTCGACGACCGCTCCCCCGTCACGCAGGAAAAACGCCAATATGAGTTTGAGCGGTTCAACACCACCGACGACCACTGCATGGAAATCATAGGTATCGCTCGCACCCCAAAGGGCAAGAAATACTTCATCTGTAAGAACTCGTGGGGCACAGAGAATCCCTTCAAGGGACTGATGTACATGAGTGAAAACTATCTACGGGCTAAGACCGTAGGTGTGTGGATGACACAAGAAGCATTCAATCTTTCATCACCCACTTCTCACCCCGCACCACCCACCACTAAAAAATGATACAACAAGACTATATCCTGAGGATCATCCGTGAATTCATGGAAGCCTTACAATTGTTTGTCAGCAGGCAAAAAGACATCAAGAAGAAAGAGGAAAAGATTCTGGAACTCTACACTGCCTATGTGGGCGACCCAGTGTTCTACCATACGGCAGCTATGGACGACGTGATGGACTCGTTTACCCAATGGCCCGACGAAGAGAGACTCTACCGTATGGAGATGCTGGCAGAACTTTACTATGCCGAAACAGAAATCAAGACAGGTCCCACCAGAGACTTGCTCTTGGAACGTGCCATGCAGATGTTCCTGTTCATCGACAGACACAGCCGCACCTTCTCCATCGAACGGCAGTCAAAAATCAGGCAAATCCAAGAAGCTATGGACAAAAATGTATCTGAAAGCAAAACCACAAATTAGGCTTTTAATTGAAAAATAATCGTTTTCTGCTGAATTAATTTGCAGCCATACCTTATTACATAGTAACTTTGCAATGAAGATTTGTAATTCAGGTAAACAACTAAAAAAGGAGTCCGAGGAGGAAATCTTACACATTGTCTTCTCACTCATTATGTTTCATTATTAGAGATTGCCCCCTCGACTCCTATTTTTAAGTCAACATCGACAATGAACATGCAACAGCTTATCACTACCTTCCAGCCCATCTCCCTTGACGAGATGAAGGGTATACGCCTGATGAATCGCATCGACACGAAATTCATCACCACCACTCCCATGCTGTTGCAACTCCTGAACATGGCCTCACAAGAATACTTCGTTCAGGAAATCAACGGCAATCGCAACATGCTCTATCGCACGGTCTACTACGACACTGAGCGGATGGACATGTACAATGCCCACCAGCACGGGCACGCTAACCGCCAAAAGATGCGCTATCGCACCTATGTCGACTCCAACTTGCAGTTCCTGGAGGTGAAAACCAAAAACAACCACGGGCGCACAAAGAAGAAGCGCATACAAGCCGTCGACCGGACACTCAACGACGAGAAGTTGGCCTTCCTACAAGAGACGCTGCATTATGATGCTTTCAGTCTGCGGCCTACCCTTGAGAATGAGTTTCACCGCATTACACTTGTCAACCACAACCGCACCGAACGGGTCACCCTCGACACCGACCTGCGGTATCACCATATCCTGAGCGGACAAGAGCGCGCCATGAATCCGCTCGTCATCATCGAACTGAAACGCGACGGACTCTGCACGTCGCCTATTCTCGGCATGCTCCGACAACTGCGCATCCACCCTCATGGATTCAGCAAGTATTGTATGGGAGCCGCACTGACCGACCCCACCCTGCCGGTGAACCTCTTCAAACCAAAGCTTCGTGATGTGGAGCGACTGGTCAATTCTATTCTATAGTTTTTTTTATATTCTTTCATTTTCACAATATGTTTGAATTGTATTTTTCCACAGATTTCGCCCACATGTTGGTTCGCTTTCTGATATCTGTCGTGGTCAACTGGTTCATCATCGACCGCCTGTATTACGTGAAAAGCCGCCGGCGCGACTTCTATTTCACGTTCATGCTCATCTCCATCGCCATCTTCTTCCTCGTATTCTTCATGATCTTCGTGCTCGAGGACATGAAGGGCAAGACGGGCATAGGCATAGGCATAGGTCTCTTCGGCATCTTCTCCATCATGCGCTACCGCACCGACACCATGCCGGTGCGAGAGATGACCTATCTCTTCGTGCTCATCTCCCTGTCGGTGGTCAACGCACTCGGCTCCACATTGTCGCTGGTTGAACTGATCGTCACAAACATCATCGTGATCTTTGCCTTCTGGATTTGTGAGAAGCGTCTGGGCATACAGCATATCAAACTGGTGCAATACGACCGCATCGAGTTGGTGAAACCCGAGCGAGAGGAGGAACTGAAGGCCGACCTGGAACAGCGGTTGGGCCTGAACATCAAAAAGATTGAAGTGGGGGGCATCGATTTTCTGCGCGACACGGCCATCCTGAAGGTCTATTACCTAAGTGAGTCTCAACGTACAAACGGAGCCGATGCCATTCTGAAAATGCCCAAGCCAGCGCTGTTCACACTGCTGGCCATCTTCCTTTCGCTGCCCGCAATGGCACAGAGCGACACCGAAAGCGGACTTTGGGCGAGTGCTGAGGTGCAGAAAAAGCTCAACAAGCAATGGAGCATTTCGGCCGAAGCCGAATACCGTCTGCGTGAGAACTTCGGCTCCACCGACCGATGGACACTCTCGGCCTCAGCGGCTTACAAACCCGTGAAGTGGCTGAAACTCGATGCCGGCTACAAGTTCTTGCGCGTGCTGAACGACGACGAGACCACGTGGAAGGACAATGGTGTGGACCCCAACAAGTGGACGCCCGCCTGGTGGTGCACCAAACACCGCCTGTTTGCCTCAGCAACGGTTTCCCTAAAGCCCAGGCGCATAGAGTTTTCGTTGCGTGAACGATGGCAATACACCTACCGTCCGGAAACCACTGTCGACCGCTACGACATCGACGATGACGAGTGGGAGACCAAGACGAAGGACGGAAAGGCGCAACATGTGCTACGCTCGCGACTGCAGGCCGAGTACGACATACCCAAATGCAAGGTCGACCCCTACGCCAGTGTCGAGTGCTACCATGCCAAAGGCGGACTGCAGAAGATTCGCTACACGGCAGGTGCTGACTGGAAACTGACTAAGCAACACGTCCTCGGAGCCTTCTATCGCTATGTCGACAGCCACGACGACGATCCTAACCTCCACGTCGTCGGCCTTGGCTACAAGTATAAGTTCTAAGAATACCAACCATGGAAAAAATACTGATTACCGGCGCATCGGGCTTCATCGGCAGCTTCATTGTCGAAGAAGCCCTTCGCCGTGAGATGGAAGTATGGGCAGCCGTCAGGAAAAGCAGCTCAAAAGAGTACCTTTCCGACCCGCGTATCCATTTCATCGAACTGAACCTCTCGTCGGAAGATGACCTCCGCCAACAGCTCGAAGGTCACGCCTTCGACTATGTGGTACATGCCGCCGGGGTGACGAAGTGCATCCACCGCGATGACTTCCGTCGCATCAACACTGAGGGCACAAAAAACCTCATCCGCGCGCTCAAGGCCACAGGCATGCCTTTGCGCAAGTTCATATACCTCAGTAGCCTGAGCATCTTCGGCCCCATCCACGAGGAAATGCCCTATCAGGAAATCTCCGAGCTCGACACTCCACAGCCTAACACGGCCTATGGCCGAAGCAAACTTGAGGCAGAGCTGTGGATAGAGCGCGAGGCGAAGGACTTTCCCTGCGTCATCCTTCGCCCCACAGGGGTCTATGGGCCGCGCGAGCGCGACTACTTCCTCATGGCCAAGAGCATTCGCGGACATGTGGACTTCGCCGTAGGCTACAAGCCACAGGTCATCACCTTCGTCTATGTCCTTGATGTGGTGCAGGCGGTGTTTCTGGCCTTGGAGCGAGGAAAAGTCGGCCGGAAATACTTCCTCAGCGACGGCTATGAGTACAGTTCACGCACCTTCAGCGACCTCATCCTGCAAGAGCTGGGCCATCCCTTCTGCCTCCGCATCAAAGCACCGCTGTGGGTCCTCCGCGTCGCCACTTTCTTTGGCGAATACTTCGGTCGGCTCACAGGGCGTATCACAGCCCTCAACAACGACAAATATCATATCCTCCGGCAGCGCAATTGGCGGTGCAACATCCAGCCAGCGCGCGATGAACTGGGCTACCAGCCCCAATGGCCGCTCTCTGTTGGCGTGCCCACCACCATCCAATGGTATAAAGACCAACACTGGCTCTGACCGCGCTGTCTGATTCCGTCACCCAGCCCCCCCCGACCGTGCTGCGTGATTCCGTCACACAGTCTCATCAAAAAAACCACCCCCATGAAGCAACTGTTTAAATTAGAAACCAAAATCTATAAAGGTCTGTTCGCCGCAGAATGGGCCATGTTGGCCTATTGGCTGCTCACCACCCTCATCATCGTCGTCTGCTACACCAAGGTGCAAAACCCCGAGGCCATGCTCTGGGGACGTGTGCGCATCCTCTTCACCACGGCAGCCCTCTATGCCGTCTACCGCATGCTGCCCTGCCGACTGACGCGCCTGGCGCGCATCGGCGTCCAGCTGGCCTTCCTCTCGTGGTGGTATCCCGACACCTACGAGCTCAACCGCATGCTGCCTAACCTTGACCATGTCTTTGCCACCTGGGAGCAACAGCTCTTCGGTTGTCAGCCCGCACTCCTCTTCTCACAACTCACCGCCCACCTCCCTACCCTTGTCTCCAACATCTTCAGCGAACTGATGGACCTTGGCTATGCTTCCTACTATCCCATGATCGCCACGGTCATCATCTACTACTTCTTCTTTCGCTATAAAGAGTTCCAGCGGGCGGCATTCATCGTGCTTGCCGCTTTCTTCATTTTCTATGTCGTGTTCATCGTCGTACCCGTCACGGGGCCTACCTTCTACTATCAGGCCGTAGGCGTTGACAACGTCGCGCAGGGCATCTTCCCCAACCTTGGCAGCTATTTCAATCTCCATCAGGAGTGCATGCCCTCGCCAGGCTACACCGACGGCATCTTCTACCACTTGGTGGAAAACGCGAAAGCCGCCGGCGAACGCCCCACGGCAGCCTTCCCCTCGAGTCATGTCGGCATCAGCACCATCCTGATGTTCCTCGCTTGGCACACCCGGGAGCGACGCCTGTTCTTTGTCCTGCTGCCCTTCTTCGTCCTGCTCTGCTTCTCAACAGTCTATATTCAGGCCCACTATGCCATTGATGCCCTCGCAGGACTCCTCAGTGGCACAATCATTTATTACGTCTTATTCTATCTCACGAGGAAAAGCATATAAAAGAGTAATAACAAAGAAGTTGACCCGAAAGGGTTCGCAGGTGTTGACCTCCCCTCACCCTCATGAAAGGTCAATTGCTATATCATTACCTATAAAAAACAAGCCACAAATGTCTCAACACTTGCGGCTTGTGATTAACTGTCCGCCCCCTTGAGGGGGCTCAGTAGTAACTTGTCCTCCCCCTTGAGGGGGAGTTAGAGGGGGCTAACTCCTTATTTGCGAATGACTTTCATCGAACGGCTCTTGCCGTTGTTGTAGTTAATGCGCATGATGTTCACACCCTGCTGGGCTCGAGTCACCTTACGTCCACTGAGGTCGAAGTACTCGATGCTGCGGATGTTGCGGATGTCATCATTCACGTTGCTGATACCCGTACTTTCACTCAAGGCAATCTTATTGGCATTGACAACCTCGCCCGTAGCTGTGTTCACGAGCAGCGCCACCACCTTCAGTTTGTTGACGTCCTGAATGATGTTTTCGCCAGCTAAGTTCAGTGCATTAGCCAGGTCGAAGGTGTAGGTATGCGTGATGCGCTCGTCGGCCTTGATGGTGGCAGGAATACTCTCTTCGATGCCTCCTATCTCAGAAACCATGACAGCCACATCGCTGAACTTCAATCCAGTGAGGACTGCATCGCCCTCGATGTATGGATCAAGTTCAGCGCACGACTCATCGTAATTGCCAGCATAGGAGTTGTTCTGCGCCCAGCCGCTGCCTTCTCCTGTCAGGCCATCCTCAACCAGGATGTACTCAAGAGCAAAGTCAGCGTCCTCGACATCATACGCGAAGGTGACATTGGCCGTCACGTTCACTGCATCGTTGTCGGCATCATAGTCGGCCAGCAGGTCGATGCTGGCGTGTCCGAACTCCTTGTTGCGCTCAGACAGGTCGTCGACGATACCCATGGGCTTCACGCCATAGTTGAAACCATAGAACGGGTCAATCTCTTCGATACGGTCCATGAAGGCCAACGGGAACCCTTTCACCTCGTTGGGGAACGAGTAGGTATCCAGTATCTCCATCGGGTCTTCGTTGTGGAAGCTCACGCAGACAAAGTCGTCGGGATAGAGCTCAGCGAGTTTCTCCAAGCCGACGAAGCCGCGGACACACCATCCACACCAAGTGCCGGTGTACTCCTCGAGGAGTGTGCGGTGCTTCGGAACGGTGTTCAGCGCTACAATGGGGGTGAGCGACTCAGCATCCGCCTCTACGTTATCCTGTCCGTTCACCTTTGTCACCTTTACACTGAGTTCGTAGTTGCCACGATCAGCAATGGCGGGCAACGTGACGGCTTGCGTGGTGGTCAGTCCGTAGCCACCCTCTACAGGCTCGTCCAGATCGATATGCTGTTGGGTGGTGGCACCATTGAGCGTCAATTCAACATCTACCGACTGAATGCCGTTGGCACCGTGATTGACAAAGGTCAGTTCCTGTTCGAAGGGTTCACCTACTAAGACGTAATGAGTATTGTTGTCCTCTGCATAGGCAGCGTTGCCTACCACCTCCTTACCCGACACACTCACCTTGATCATGGAGTTGAAACCCATCTCAGCGGCCATGGGAAGCCACTTCACGAATCCTTTGGAGGTGTGCAGGAAGAGACCGTCGGTCTTGTCGCCCTGGCAGAGTACAACAGGATAGGCAGCATCTTCGTCAAGCACCTCGTCGATGGTCACGGAGTAACCCACGTACACACCTTCAGCGGGAATGGTGTAAGGCTTGGGCAGTTCGACCACGGTGAAGCCCTCTTCTGTAGGCGTCACGTCGATGCTCATCAGGTCGGGCACGTTCTGTCCGTTCTCCACTCGCAGCTGCGACGAGAGCCATACCTTCACGTCCTTCATATTGGCCAATCCTTGCAGCGGAATCTGTATGTTGTCGATATGTGTGCCTACGAGTGCCGACTCGTTCAGGCGGATGGCCACGTCGTAGGTCTGCGGCTTGGCTTCGCCCCATACCCTGACATCCTCCTTGCCGGTGAAGTAGCTGAAGTCGATGCTCTCGCCCACATTGTCGGCAGCGACCTCAGGATATTCGGGCGTAGCGGCCTCTGGCTGCACTTCGCTGCCAAGGTCGTACACTTCCTGCCAAGCTATCTCCGAGCGGCGTTCTTCGCCTGCTCCACGGTAGATGGTCTGAATACCGAAAGCCTCAGGGCCGATAATGTAGTAGTAGACATACATGTTGATGCCAGAGCTGGCAATGTCGTAGCTGGACATGTCGCTGTAGCCGAAGGGAATCTCCGTCATGTCCTCATCGATATAAAGATAGTCATTGGTAGAGAAGTTGATAGGAATCTCCTCACCGTTGACGCGGGCATAGAAGGCATACGAAATCTTTTCGGGCAGGATGTAGTTGCCGTCCACGTCGGAGGTCACCATGTCGAAGTTGAAGTAACCCCAACCCCAACCTGAACTGTAGTAGTCATAGCCGCCCTCGTAGAGCTCAACCCATTCGGGTGCTGCCGGTGTGGCTGCCACTTCGGTGAAGGGGGCAATCCTTGCATGATTGTACGACTGTGCATAATACACTTCCTCTGGGCCTGCATTGACGAAGAAGAAGTTGCTGTTGGAAAGCGTCTTGGTGGCGGCATCGTAGTCGAATACGATGTCCTCGCTGCTGAGAGTGTATTCTTCGTACGTCTCGTCCCATTCTGGGTCGTATATCTCTTCCACATTGCCACTCATGAGATACTGGTGGTAGCCATTCACCTCGTCGCGGCCAAGATACATTCCTCCGGGGAACGTCACCTTGTCGCCATTGATGGTTCCCTTGGCCCAAGCCTCCGGCATTGCGGGATACATGCCCTGCACGTAGACATCGTTACCGTCGAAGCCCACCTGAGCCAGACAGCCTCCGAAGTCGTCGGCAACCACGGAATACTGCTCAGTGGTCAGGCCTTCAGGTGCTTTGACGGGCTCGTCGGTCATCACCTCGAACGACATGTTCCAGTCGCCCATGCCTGCCCAAGACTCATTGTCGCCCCACATAAAACCGATCATCACTTCCCCCGTTGCAAGAGGAGAGTCCTCCGGGGTGGTGATGGTGCGTGTAGCGGCATCGTAGTTGAGCGTGAACGAGGTCAATTCAGGATCGTAGACGTATGTTTGTCCTTCCTCGTCGTAGGCCATCAGCGCGGCATACATCTCGTAGTAGCCATACTCAGCAATCTTGGCCGGCAGTTCGAAGGTCATCGTAGATCCTTCCAACTTACCCTCTATCCAAGAGGAATACTGAACGGGGTATGGCTGCGAGATGATGTTGCGGATGAAAACCTTGCCATCACTACCGAATACAACATCGCCCAGGGCGTAGTTCACCGGAGTGTACATGGGGCCGAAAATCATGTTGTAGGCGTAGGCATCGCCGCTACGAGAATAGGATACATACTCACCGGCAGGTTGCTCAGTGATGTATTTTCCGCCAGTCACTTTCTGAGGGGCCATCTTCTTCTGCCAAGGGGCCTTGGGGACAGCCGATTTCTGGTGGTTGGCCAAGAAATTTCTGGCCGCTTTAGCCGACGTCCGCTGCTTCTGTACATCAGCCTTCCTCGGCGTTGTCGGCAAAGCCTTCACGACGTTATTCGTCGTGCCGGGTAGTTGAACTACTCTCTTCTGACCCGTCTGGGCCATACTTGAGGTCGCCAACACGAAGGCGGCCATCAGGAAAAAGGTAATCTTCTTCATATTACTTTAGGTTTAGTGAAAAAATACAACGGCGGGTAAAAATCCCCCCACCGATGCGTTCATATGATTTGTTTGTTACAATAAGTAGAATCGAACAGAGTTTCCATCCGCAATAGACATGGCAAAATTACGCTTTTTCTTTCAAACGAACAAGATAATTACACATTTTTAGCAAAAAAATGCGAAATGAGAAGTGGCAGAGGCCACTTTCGCTGATAGCCCCCTGCGTGTTTTCTGACATGGAAAACAAACTGAGACATGACTTGACGGAAGGTCTAACGCCTGACAACCTTGCGGGCTTTCCCATTGCCGTCCACCTCGACCACGATGCCGCGATAGCCGCTGCCCACAGCCCTGCCGTCGGTCGCATAGCGCGCCTTCACCTGTGGCTGATTCCAAATTGACCAATCCAAGTTCTTGTCATACTTTTTAAAATAGAGGGTGTTGTCCTGAAAACGGTCGAAAGTCATGACCTCATCCAATTGCGCCAGCGCGTCGGTGTCCAACACCATATAGAAGGGGCTGCCAAGAAGCATCCATTCGCCGTCGTTGAAATGCAGCTGATAATCAATCCTCGATCCTCTGATCTTGTTTGTAACCGGATAGCCGTCTTCGATATGGAATTCCTCTTCGTTGAGATATGTATTATTGATGACGAAACAATCTTCCAAACCAACAGGAATGGGTTGGTCACTACCGATGAGATAAACCGTATTAGGGTTTTGGTTGGGCGTGACTGACATCACCCGACCCGTCTGAATTGCATTCTGGAAAGAAACAAAGAGCGCATTCTCTGGGATTGTCCAATTGTCAACGACTCTAAGTGACCGCTGTCGGAAAAGCCGATGATGGCCGCCTGCGTGTCGTCGGCCGAGACGATGGCATACCCACCGCCCACCTTATTATATATATAGTAGCCGGCCGAAGTGGCATCCGTCGGCTTTTCCAAAGCCAACGAAAGCTGAACGGGGGCTGCCTTGCGCGCCATTCGCTTGTGGAAGAACTTGGCAGCGCGTTGCTCTGCCTGCTTTCTTGTGATGGGCGCAGCGTCTGACGGTTGCGCCAGGGAAAGGAAGGCTGCTGCCAACAAGAGCGTTGTGACTACATGCCTTGTGCCGTGTAAAATAGTTTTTCTCATCATTTGATAAATATTCCAAAATTGATATCCGAGCGGTTGGCGGGCTGGGATGCCTGCCCAAGTAATTTCTTGCACGCAGGCGAAAGAATTAACAACCATTATACATCATTCTGCGGGCGAACTCCCAAATGACGATGCCTGCGGTGACGGCCACATTCATGGAATGTTTGGTGCCGAACTGCTTGATTTCGAGGCATCCGTCGCAGGCATCGACCACCTCCTGATGCACGCCCTTCACCTCATTGCCCAGGACAATGGCGTATGCTTTTGAGGGGTGAGAAGTGAGAAGTGAGGGGTGAGAGGTGAGAGGTGAGGGGTTAGAGGTGGGGAGTGGGAACTCATGCAGCTTCGTGCTTCCCTCCGCCTGCTCCACCGCATAGACGAAATAACCGCGAGATTGCAGTTCACGGACGGCTTCAAGGGCCGACGGGCAATGACGCCAGTTGACGCTGTCCTCAGCGCCGAGCGCAGTCTTGTGAATTTCCGGATGAGGCGGTCGGCCCGTGATGCCACACAGAACGACCTCCTCCACGCGGAAAGCGTCGCTGGTGCGCAGTACGCTGCCCACGTTGTACATGCTCCGCACATCGTCGAGGACGACGACAAGCGGCAGTTTTTCAGCCTCGCGGAACTCGTCCACGCTAAGGCGGTTCATCTCGATGGTCTTCAGTTTGCGCATATTCCCTATTGTTTCGCGATGTCGTTCCTATTCTTTGGCAGTGTCGTTTGACGCAAATGCCAACCCTACATTATTAATGTAGGCAGCGTAGGTTAATAATGTAGGCAGCGTAGGTTATTAATGTACGCTGCGTAGGTTATTAATGTACGGTCGGGATTTGTATTGATTCACCCGCCGGTTCCCTATTGTTTTGCTTTCCGGTTCTTATTGTTTCGCATGCTGAAAGGCCAGCGCATACATGCGCATCTGCTTCAACATGGCCAGCAGTCCGTTGCTGCGGGTGGGCGACAGATGGTCGCGCAGTCCGATGCGGTCGATGAAGTAAAGGTCGGCATCGAGGATCTCCTGAGGGGTATGGTCGCTCAGCACACGGATGAGCAACGCAACAATGCCCTTCACGATGAGCGCATCGCTTTCTGCCTGGAAACTCACCAGCCCGTCGGCATAGTTGGCCTGCAGCCACACACGGCTCTGGCAACCATCAATGAGGTTGCTCTCCGTCTTGTACTTCTCGTCGAGGGGCTCGAGCTCATTGCCCAGGTCGATGAGCATCTGATACTTGTCCATCCAGTCGTCGAAACTGGAGAACTCTTCAATCACTGCGTCTTGTATTTCGTTGATTGTAATCATACGTTTACTTCTTTTTACCACTTATTTCACAATGGAATACAGCACCTGCACGACTGTCTGCCCGACAGCCTGCAAGGTGGTGCGGTCGATGTGCTGCATGTCGTCGACGACGGTGTGCCATGTGGGGCCGAAAGAACTAGCGGCACAGTCAGGATAATAGGGTATGATGTCGATGGTGGGAATGCCCGCCACTTCGTTGACAGGTACATGGTCGTCGGTGATGTAGTTGCTGGAAGCCTCTGGGAAATAGCTTCCATGGCCTACGGTCTGCGCCGCCTGCCATACGAGCGAAACGGTGCTGGGGGCATAGCGGAGCGAATAGCCTTCTTGATAGAAGCGTGCGCCCTGCCCGCCCACCATGTCGAGCAAAATGCCAAAGAGGGGTTTTGCGGGCAGCATCTCTGGCTGTGCGGCATATTGCGCCGCCCAGTATTGGGCGCCCAAAGCCCAGGTGTCACTCTGGTCGCCCTGCGAAGCCCACTGCGGCGTACCCCAGTCCTCGGCATCGAAGCAGACGAAGTCTACGCCGATGCTGAGCGAATCGTCGGCACTGAGCAGGCGGGCCACCTCCAGCATGACGGCCACGCCACTGGCTCCGTCGTTGGCCGCCATGACGGGCTTGTGCCAATTGGCGGAGTCGGGGTCGTTGTCGGCCCACGGACGACTATCCCAGTGGGCACAGAGCAAGATGCGCTGCTCGGCATTGGGATTGAGCGAGGCCATGATGTTGTTGCTGCGGAGTGCTGTGCCGTCGTAACCCTTGAGGGTAGTCTTCTGCTCGTTCACCTCGCATCCGAAAGAGCGGAACTTTTGGGCTATCCATTCTCCACACTGGTCGTGAGCATCGCTGTTCATGACACGTGGGCCGAAAGCACACTGCGCCTCACAATAGGCATAGGCAGAGTCGGCCACGAAGGTAGGACCGACAGACGTGGCGAAGGTGTTGTTGGTGGACGGATTGTTGCTCTTGCACGACGAGAACACGAACATCAAAGCCATCAGAAGCGTCGTCGCGCAAGCCTGGACTTTCGCCATGACGCGCAGCCAGTTGGCTCCCCATATCTTCTCGATGTCGCGCAGACTGTACTTACGGCGCAACAGATGCTGGGTGAACTGAATCATTTCGCTGCTGTCGGCGAGGCCACAGACGCCGCCGTCGCCGTCGAAGTCAGTGCCCAGTCCCACATGGTCGATGCCCATCACGTCAATGGCATGCTCCAGATGCTGCAAGGCATCCATGACGGTGGCTTCGCCCTGTTGGCGCAGGAAACCGTGATAGAGCGTCACCTGCATCACGCCGCCCGCCTGTGCCAGGGCGCGCATCTGGTCATCGGTGAGGTTGCGCGGATGGTCGCAGAGGGCACGGCAACTGCTATGGCTGCACACAATAGGTGTCTGGCTGATGTCGAGGGCATCGTAGAAACTCTTCTCGCCGGCATGGCTCAGGTCCACCATGATGCCGCATTGGTTCATCTGTTGAATCACCTTCTCGCCAAACTGGCTGACGCCGTTGTGGGTGTTGCAGCCGCGGGCTGAGTCGCAGATGTCGTTGTCGCCATTGTGACAGAGCGTCATGTAGACCACGCCGCGCTGGGCGAAGTGCTTGACATTGGCCAGTTCGTGGTTCAGTGCGAGTCCGTTTTCGATGGCCAGCATGATGCTCTTGCGACCTTTCCGCTTGTCTTCATAGAGGTCGGTGGGAGTGCGGGCAATGCTGATGTACTGACTGTTCTTCTTCACAATATCCTCGATATGGTCGAAGATAAGGTTGGCGTAGGAGAAGGGGGTGATAGACGAGGAGGAAGGAGAGAGGAGAGAAGAGAGAGGCACGATGGCCGAGAACTGCTCCCCGATTTTGGGTTGTGGCAGATAAGCGGCCATGATGACCGACGACTGATGGCCCTCTGTCATCTTGTGGAGGTCGACGAGGATGCGCGGATCGCGCTGGTCGAAGTGAATGCCTTGATGGAAGAACATCGGTGTGTCGCAGTGGGTGTCGAGGGTGACAATGCTGTGGTGCACCAGCTTAGCCTGGTGGAACAGCTGCGCCTGTGCCACCAACCACTGGAACACGGGCAGACCCGACTCCAGCCATTCCGGATGCCACTGCACGCCGAGGATAGGTTTGAACTCTGAGCTCTCCATGCCCTCAATGACTCCATCGGCAGCCTGTGCGGTGATACGGAAGCGCTTCCCACCATCGGCAACGGCCTGATGATGGAAGCTGTTGACGTAGATTTTCTCCTGTTGATAGATATCAAAGAGGATGCTGTCTTTCTCGAAAAACACCGAATGGGTGAGTTCCGACTGTATGCAGTCCTGGTTGTGTTTGATGGGTGAGGGTTGAGAGGCGAGAGGTGAGGAGTGAGAAGAGATGAGCGAGGAGATGGCTTTCAGTGCCGGCTTCTTTCCTTTTGCCTGACTTTTCGCTTCGCGTTCCATCTCTTTGCGAATCCTGGGCAACTCGCCAATATCCTGCGCCACCCGTCCGCCCAACGCCATGGCCAAGGTCTGCATACCACGGCAGATGCCAAGCATGGGAAGCTGCCGGTTGTAGGCCAATCGGGTGATGAGCAGTTCGGAAAGGTCGCGCTGGGCGTTGATGTGTCCCAGTCCCGTAGTGGGTTCCTCACCGCTCCATAGCGGATTGTAGTCTGCTCCCCCGCTGAGTATTAGTCCGTCGAGGTGGTCGAGAATGTTCACCAGCGTGTCGCTGTCGGCAACGGGCGGGATGACGAGGGGCGTACCTCCTGCGGCAATGACCTGTTGATAGTATTTCTCACGCAAAGAGACATCGCCGTCGGTATGGTTTCCGGTAATACCGATGAGCGGCTTTCGGGGAGCCTCCGGATAGTGCGCATAGACCTTGTCTAAGTGCGACTCTATATTGAAATTGTTCATTATTTTAGTTGACAAGTTAACGAGTTAACGAGTTGACAAGTTGTTAGAGTTAACGAGCGGACAGTTTGTTAGAGTTCGACGGGAATGGTCCGTTTGATGCTTTGCTCAAGGGAGATGAGCGTCTCCGTGGCCACCACGCCGGGAATGCTTTGCAACTGGTTGTTGAGCAAGTCCATGAGCTGTTCATTGTCCTTGGCATAGAGCTTCACCATCATGGTATAGGGACCCGTGGTGAAATGGCACTCCACCACTTCGGGGATGCCCTTGAGTTTCTCGACCACGCTTTTATACATACTTCCTCGTTCGAGGTTCATGCCCACATAAGTGCAAGTGAAATACCCTAAAGCCTTGGGACTGATCTCGAACGAACTGCCCACGATGACACCCGCTTCGACGAGGTGTTGCACCCGTTGATGAATGGCAGCTCTCGACACACCACATTCTGCAGCCACATCCTTGAAAGGCATGCGGGCATTCTTCGAGAGGATGCCCATAATCTTTTTGTCCAGACTATCAATTTTCTCCATGTTCAATGAAAAGTTTTACTTATCGGTAAGTTTCTGCAAGCAAAAGTAGGCATTAAAAATGGAATATGCAACAATCTGACAGAAAAAGTATGCTTTTTCAAGCCAAATTGTTGCATATTGATATAAGAACCAGTCTCTAACCGCTTATTTTGCTGTCTTTTTGGCAGCGGGCTTTTTTGCTGGTTGAGTGGCGGGTGCAGCCTCTTCGGCGGCTTTTGCCTTAATCACCTCATCCACCTCGACAGTGAAAATGAGTGTGGAGAAAGCGGGTATCTTGCCAGCCTGACGCTCGCCATAAGCGAGATTCTCAGGGATATAGAGTTCCCACTTGCTGCCTTCCGGCATCATGGAGAGTGCCTCTGTCCATCCCTTGATGACCTGATTGGGGCGGAACTTGCTGGTCTGCGGGTTGCGCTCGTAGCTGCTGTCGAAAACAGTGCCGTCGATGAGTCGGCCCTCGTATTTCACCACTACCTCGTCGTTGACATCGGCCACTTTACCTGTGCCTTCGCGCAGCACCTTGTACTGCAGTCCGCTAGGCAGGGTCTTCACACCCTCCTTGGTGGCATTCTCGGCGAGGAACTTACGTCCCTCCTCCTTGGCAGCCTCCTCTTTGGCATGCTTCACGGCATCGCGTGTGGTGCGCATCAGCGTTTCAGCTGCCTCCTGCTGGAAGAAAGTGGTGTCTTTCTTCAGGGAAGCGATAAATCCCTGCACGAGCAGGTCGTGCTGAATGGGACTGTCGCTGTCCTTGAACTCCTCGGTGACGCCAGGTACCATGCGGTCCTCGAGCATGGCAGCGATGCTGATGCCAGCCCCATAAGCCTTGGTCGCATTGTCGACCTTTGCCCGGATGGCCTCTTCAAAGCCGCGCAAGAAGTCGTCCATGAACGTCTCGTCCAGTCCATACTGCTGCTGCAGGAAGGGCATAAGTCCATTGGTCAACGACATACCTGCAGCATAGCTCACACTGTCGGCTGTGGTGTTGAGCACGACGGCGGGAGTGCTGACGACGTTTTCCGTCTGCTTCTTGGTCTTCTTTTTGTCGGGTGTGGCTTGCGATGTTGCCACATACGGGACAAGAAGCATAAATAGGATTATCAGCTTTTTCATGACTTACTTCTCAATACCGAGCAGTTCGATTTTGAAAATAAGGGTAGAGAATGGCTTGATCTCGCCCTGCTGGCGCTCAGCGTAAGCCTTCTCCTGCGGGATAACCACTTCCCAAGTAGAACCTACGGGCATGTGGGTCAGGGCATCGGTCCATCCGGGGATCACCTGGTTGGCACCCAGGGTGATGGGCTCGCCGCGCTTGTAAGAGCTGTCGAACACCTTACCGTCGATGGTCTTTCCCTCGTAGTGAACCTTCACCTTAGAAGTGTCGGTGGGGATGGCACCCGTACCTTCCTTGATCACCTTATAGAGCACGCCGCTGGGGAGCTTCTTCACGTCCTTGTTCTTCGCATAGTCGGCCAGGTATTTCTCACCGGCTTTCTTGTTGTCGCCGAAGGTCTTTTCTGTTTCTCTGGCCTTGATTTCCTGCATCTTGGTCTGGGCCAACTGCTGAGCCTGTTCAATCGTCATCAGACCCGTGCGGCCTGTTGTGGCGGTGATAAAGCCCGACATGAAATTCTTCAGGGAGATCGTCTTGGTGGAGTCTTCACCGAAAATCTCATGGTTGATGTTCTTCACCATCTGCTGACCAATCTGCTGACCAATCTGTACACCAGCATAGTAGGCATTCTTCTGCTTGTCGTCGCCGGCGTTCACGCCTTCGTTCAGACCCTTGATAAATGCATCCATGTAGGCAGTGTCAACGCCAAGGCGCTGTACGAGATAGTCTTTCAGACCCTGGGTCTGTGCCATACCAATGGCATAGCTCAGTGTGTCGACGTCGGTCTTCAGGTTTGCCTTCGGAGTTCCATTGCCGCAAGAAGTGATGGTTGCGGCTGCAATAGCCATAGCGGCTACGAATGTTAACTTTTTCATTTTGCTTTTATTGATTAATTTGTTTGGGATTTACAATACTTGCAGCAGCTCCACATCGAAGATAAGAGCTGCATAGGGAGGTATGCTGCCACCGGCTCCGCTGGGGCCGTAGGCAAGGAGATAGGGGATGAAGAAGCGATACTTGGCTCCTTCCTTCATCAGTTGCAGACCCTCGGTCCAACCAGCAATGACCTGGTCGAGGCCGAAGACGGCGGGCTCACCGCGCTGCACAGAACTGTCGAACAAGGTGCCGTCGATGAGGAATCCCTCGTAGTGGCAGCGCACCTTGTCGGAGGCTTTCGGGCTGCGACCCGTGCCTTCCTTCAAAACCATATATTGCAGTCCGCTCTTGCAGCACTTCACACCGTCTTTCTTCGCATTCTCTGCCAAGAACTTCTCGCCTTCCACCTTGGCTTTCCTGCCCTCGGCCTCGCGCTCTTTCTCCAGCTGTTCCTGTTTCTTCTGGAAATAGCTGCTCACGATTTTCTGAGCCTCGTGGTGGTCAACTTGCGGCTGACGCCCAGTCAACACATCCTTGATAGCGGCAAAAAAGTCGTCAAGCTCAAGCCCCTCGATGTTCATCTGGAGCAGTTGCTGGCCGATGCCAAGTCCTAAGCCGTAGCTAAGTTTATCCATGTTTTTTCTGTCTTTTTATAATAATAAATAATGTGTAATCCGAAAAAATCGCGGCAAAGGTACACTTTTTTTTGAATTTATTTGTCGTAATTGAAGAAATATTAGTAATTTTGTACATTCTTAATATAACATCAAGCCATAATCGTATGAAAAAGATAGTCGTTTTGACGGGAGCCGGCATGTCGGTGGAAAGCGGTCTGAGCACATTCCGCGATGCCGACGGACTGTGGGAAAACTACCCCGTCAGCCGCGTGGCCACCCACGAGGGGTGGGAGGCCGATCCTGAGTATGTGAACAATTTCTACAACATGCTGCGCAAGAAGCTCGTGGCTGCCAAGCCCAACGAGGGCCATCGCCTCGTCGCTGCCCTAGAGGAGAACTACGATGTGACGGTGGTGACGCAGAATGTAGACAACCTGCACGAGATGGCAGGTTCGTCGAAGGTCATCCATCTGCATGGTGAACTGATGAAAGTATGCAGCAGCCGCGATGTCGACAATCCGCGTTTCCAGCGTACGCTCTCTGCCCCCAATCTCGATGTGGAGCCCGGCGAAAAGGCTGGCGACGGTTCACTGTTGCGGCCCTTCATCGTATTCTTCGGAGAGGGTGTACCCAACATATCCATTGCTGCCGAGGAGGCTTCGAAGGCTGACATTTTCATCATCATCGGTACGTCGCTCGTGGTTTACCCTGCAGCTGGACTCGTGCAATACGTCGGACGCGATGTACCCATCTTTCTCATCGACCCTAACCCCGTGGCTGGTGCCGGCAGCAGGCGCATCCGTCATATTCAGAAAGGAGCCAGCGAGGGAATGAAAGAGCTGACTCAAATACTTACTCAGAGTTGTCATTAATAGTAAGAATAATATGAATATCAACCAAAAAACCATCCTTCGCGAGGCGAAAGACTACTTCGTCATTCTCATCGGACTCATCAGCTATACCATCGGATGGACGCTCTTCCTGCTGCCCAACAATATTGCGTTGGGCGGTGTGCCGGGCATTTCGTCTATCCTGAAATGGGCGTGGGGCACACCGGTGCAGGCTACCTTCTTCTCGGTCAATGCCGTATTGCTGATTCTTGCCTTGAAGATTCTTGGGCTGAAATTCTGCATCAAGACCATCTACGGCGTAGTGATGATGACCGTCGTATTGTCGTGTTTCCAGTCGTTGGTGGGCGACACGCGCCTGCTCCCCGACCAGCCTTTCATGGCGGCCATCATCGGCGGTTGCTTCTGCGGCATCGGCATCGGACTGGGCTTGGTGAGCAACGGCTCTTCGGGGGGTACTGACATCGTGGCTGCCATCATCCACAAATACCGCGACATTTCGCTCGGACACCTCATCCTGATGGTCGACCTCTTCGTCATCACCAGTTCCTACATCGTGCTGCGCGACTGGAACCAGGTGCTCTACGGCTATGTGGTGCTGTTCGTCTCGTCGTATGTGGTCGACCAGGTGGTCAACTCCATGCGACAGAGTGTGCAGTTCTTCATCGTCTCCGACAAGTACGAGGAAATCGGACATGCCATCATCAACGAGCGACACCGCGGCTGCACCGTCATCAAGTCGGAAGGGCTTTATACAGGACGCGAGCACAACATGCTCTTCGTCCTCGCCAAGAAGCGCGAGAGTGGCATGATTTTCCAGATCATCAACAGCATCGACCCAAATGCCTTCGTCTCCCAGAGTGCCGTCATCGGTGTCTATGGCCAAGGGTTCGACCACTTCAAGGTGAAGGCAAAGAAGAAATAATTAATCTTAGTTGACAAGTTAACGAGTTAACAAGTAAACAAGTTATGTGAATTGTTAACTCCACAAATAGATAAAAAACTCAACTCGTCAACTATAAAAGAAACAACTTGTCAACTCGTCAACTAATAGAATATGAAAGAAAACGAAAACATTCAGCTACCCGACAATGCGTTTCGGGAACTGAAAGAAGGAGAACAGTATGAACCGGTGATGTCGCCCCACAAGGCGTATCCCGAAGTGAACGGATGGTCGGTCACGTGGGGCATCCTCATGGCCGTGCTCTTCTCGGCAGCGGCTGCCTACCTCGGACTGAAAGTGGGGCAGGTCTTCGAAGCCGCCATCCCCATTGCCATCATTGCCGTAGGCGTGTCCACCGCTGCCAAGCGCAAGCAGGGATTGGGCGAGAATGTCATCATCCAGAGCATCGGTGCCTGCTCGGGGGCCGTCGTCGCAGGGGCCATCTTCACCCTCCCTGCCATCTACATCCTCCAGGCTAAGTACCCGGAAATGAGCGCATCGTTCCTCAACATCTTCCTCAGTTCATTGCTCGGCGGCGTGCTGGGCATCCTGTTCCTCATCCCCTTCCGCAAATATTTCGTCAGCGACATGCACGGCAAGTACCCCTTCCCGGAGGCTACTGCTACCACTCAGGTGTTGGTTTCTGGACAGAAGGGGGGCTCGCAGGCCAAGCCGCTGCTCATCGCCGGACTGGTAGGCGGACTCTACGACTTCGTCGTGGCCACCTTCGGCTGGTGGAACGAGAACGTCACCTCGCGCATGATGGGCTTCGGCGAGACTCTGGCCAACAAGGCCAAGCTGGTGTTCAAGGTCAATACCGGTGCCGCCGTCCTCGGCCTGGGCTACATCATCGGACTGAAATATGCCTTCATCATCTGTCTCGGCTCGCTGGCCGTGTGGTGGATCATCGTGCCGGGCATGGCCTTGTTGTTCGGCGATCAGGTGCTCAGCATGTGGAATCCTTCCATCACCGACACCGTGGGCACCATGTCGCCCGAGGACATTTTTGCCAACTATGGCAAGTCCATCGGCATCGGTGGCATCGCCATGGCGGGCATCATCGGCATCGTCAAGTCGTGGGGCATCATCCGCAGCGCCGTCTCCCTCGCCTCAAAAGAGATGAAGGGGGGCTCGGCTGAAAGCCGCGATCAGATTCGCACTCAGCGCGACCTGGCGTTCAAGATCATCGCCATCGGCTCCGGCGTCACCCTCCTCGTCACCTTCCTCTTCTTCTGGTTCGGGGTCATGCACAACCTGCTCTTTGCGGTGGTCGGCATCCTCCTCGTCACCGTCATCGCCTTCCTCTTCACCACCGTAGCAGCCAACGCCATCGCCATCGTCGGCTCAAACCCCGTCAGCGGCATGACGCTCATGACGCTCATCCTGGCAAGCGTCGTCATGGTGGCGGTCGGGCTGAAGGGGCCCGGCGGAATGCTCGCTGCCTTGATCATGGGTGGTGTGGTGTGTACGGCGCTGTCGGTGGCAGGCTCGTTCATCACTGACCTGAAAATTGGTTACTGGCTGGGCACAACACCCAGAAAGCAGGAGCAGTGGAAGTTCCTCGGCACACTGGTCAGTGCAGCCACCGTAGGCGGCGTCATGATGCTGCTCAACCAGACCTACAACTTTGCATCCGGCGAACTGGCAGCGCCTCAGGCCAATGCCATGGCGGCGGTCATCGAACCGCTCATGAGCGGCGTAGGCGCCCCCTGGCTGCTCTATGCCATCGGTGCGGCCATCGCCCTGCTGCTGACGTTCTGCAAGATTCCCGCACTGCCCTTCGCCCTGGGCATGTTCATTCCTTTGCAGCTCAACATCCCGCTGCTGGTGGGCGGGGCCGTCAACTGGTACGTCACGAGCCTCTCTTCTGACGACAAGGTGAACAAAGACCGTGGTGAGAAGGGGACGCTCATCGCCTCGGGCTTCATCGCCGGAGGCGCCCTCATGGGCGTGGTGAGTGCTCTGCTCCGCTTCCTCGGGGTAAATGCGGTGAACACAGCTTGGCTGGCCAACCCGCTGTCGGAAGCCTGCTCGCTGGTGGCTTACATCCTCCTCATCATCTACTTTGTCAAAGCCACGAAGACAAAGAAAAGCTAATTCTGCTGATTCAAGAAAGAAATGAGAAAAGGCCGCGCTTCACAGTGCGGCCTTTTCGTGTCCAATTGAACAATACTCTTTGTCTAACTTTACATAAAAATAAGAAGACAATTTGTATGGGGATGAATATTTCGTTGCAAAAGTACGCAAACTAAACGGAACGACCAAATATTTTTAGTATTTTTAAAGATTATAGTTTCAGGCGGAGTTGGAGGAGCAAGTCGGTCATCGACGAACCATTCACCTGCTGATAGCCCGTTCCAATCGTGCTGCGGTCGAAATAATCGGTCACGCCCAACTTGCCGGTCAGCGACAAGTGCTTGCCGAACTGATGACTCACCATCAGGGAATAGCGGATGCCTTCACCATAAAATGCGGGCATAGAGAAGTCATACAGCACACCGCGCTCATAGACGTAGATGCGGCTGTCGTAGTCGTCGGTATGGAACCAGGCGATGTTGCCCGCAAGCTTTGTTGAGCGACGCAGGGTCCAGACAGCGTGCTCACCCAACATCCAACCGCGGCTCTTGGTCCTGAAGGTGGACTGCGTGAAGTCCAGTTGGGTGCGAAGGTTCAGGGCATCGGTCTGCCAGATGGCAGCGAGGCGTGCGCGGTGTTCCGTTTTCCAGATCAGGTGGGTTTTGTCGTTGTTGTCGTATTGTCGCCGCCGGAGTCGGTATCGTGCGACCAGTTGCCAGTTGTTGTTCAGAGAGTAGGCTGCTTTGGAGAAGCAGTCGAGGGAACGTGACGACAGGCTTGCCTGGTAGCGCGCCCAGGGATGATAGGCGAGATCGGCGTAGGCTTGGGTGGAGAAGCGCCTTGAAGGTTGCCAGTTGAAGCCGAGATAGACAGCGCTCTCGTTCTGCACGTGCCCACCGTCGCTGAGTGAGTTGGCGAGCAGCGCAACGTATTTCATGCCATAGAAACGCTGGAGGAGCGTGAGGTTAAGGTTTGCGTTGACCTGCCAGGCCAACCGGTTGAGCGTGGCGATGGCCCCACGGCTGGAGGTTGCCGTCTCCCCGTGGAATGAGAGCGGTCCGAGCAGGAGGGCGTAGTTGACGCCTATGTTGCAGAACTCCCGTCCGCGGGCATTGTGTCGCCGGTAGAGCGTGGCGATGTCAGGATGGAGTTCGCGGTTGAAGGCTGTGTAGAGGGCCGTTGCCCCGACGGAATAATGCGCAGCGGAGCAGCGTGCGTTCATGCCCGCGGCGAACTGCGAGGTATTGTTTTTCCTGTCCATCTCGGTAGGCGTGCGATGATAGCCCGAGTTGACGAGCGTGGCGATGGAGCCATCGTCGTTGAGAGAGGCGTCGATGTTTCTGAGCGAGAGGAAGGCCGTCAGCTGCAGGTTTCGGGAAACATCGACCGAGGCCGCTGCCCCCTGCAGGTAGTTGGCCTGCGAACGAGAAGCATGAGGTCGGATGGCGTTGCGGTTGGCTCCCAGCGAGGCGCTGGCCCACGCTTTGCCCAGAAGGAAGCTGTTGCTGAGGACCAATCCCATGCCGACGTTGAGCCGGTAGCGCCCCAGAGCCAGCGCCTTCAGGCACTTGATGTCGCGGAGGACGACGTAGAACGAATAGAAGTCGTAGCCCAGCTTGTTGCGGTTGGAGAAGAACGGCTCCCCGGCGTCTTGCGCGCCGATGACCCCCGCCTGGAGCCGTTGCCCGTAGCTGAAGGCGTATCGGAGGTCGTGTCGACAGGGATAGCCCAGATAGCCGTTTTGGTCGCCCCGTCGCTCGTAGAACGGGATGCGTGCGGTGGCCATCAGGAGGTGATGCCCATATCTGAGAATGCTGGCGAGACGAGGGAAGGAGTTCCCGTCGACGACCGGTTTATTGATAACGACAAAATACGTCAACAACTGTCGTTTCAAACAGTCGATCTGGGGGACCATGGCCAGTTCGCCCAAGGACTTCACGGGGCCATAGCGACCGACATATTCCAGGATGCCGTCGATGTCGCTGTCGCTGAGGAAGGGCAGCTGCTGCCATTGCTCTCGTGAGGCCGTGTTGACGTCGATGGGCTGCAGAGCCAGTTCGGAGAGCAGGTCGACGACCTGCGCGGAGGCCTCTACGGACTCCTCGTCGTCGGCCACCTGTTCGAGGAGCGGGAGCCAGTCCTGGGCAAAGCCCTTTGTATAGGAAACGAGCGTTAACGTGAATACAATATAAATGAATTTCATGGAGAGAGGAGAGATGAGGGTGACCTCCCCTAACCCCTCCTGTAGGAGGGGGACGTGGAGAGGAGGGAGGTGAGGACTACCTTTTGCGGATGAGGGTGAGGCCGTCGCGTAGAGGCAGGATGACCCGCTCGACGCGTTGGTCGGCGGCCACGAAATCGTTGAACTGAAGGATGGCCTGCGTCTGCCGGTCGGCGTGCCGTGGAGGTTGGAGCACATGCCCATCCCAGAGCGTATTATCGGCGAGGATGAACCCTGCGGGCCGCAACACAGAGAGCGCCATCTCGTAGGCAGGCAAGTAAGTGCGCTTGTCGCCGTCGATGAAGACCAAGTCGAAGACGATGCCCAGGCGGGGTGCTTGCGTGATGGCGTCGCCGATGGCGAACACGATCCTGTCGGCCACCGGGCTATGCTCTATCCACGGCCGCGTGAAGTCCTCGAGTTCATCGTCGATCTCGAAGGTATACACCTTACCGCCCGGGTCGAGCCCCTCCGCCATGCAGATGGCGCTATAGCCGCTGAAGGTGCCCACTTCGAGAATCCGTTTCGGCCGAATCATGCGCACCAGCATGCGGAGGAGTCGCCCCTGGAGATGTCCGCTGGCCATACGTCCCGCCAGGAGGTGGATGTTGGTGGCGCGCCACAGTCGGTGGAGGTAATCGCCCTCCGGGTCGATGTGAGTGAGAATATAGTTTTCTTTCATTATTTTAGTTGACAAGTTAACGAGTTGAC